>ENA-OYYD01000233-OYYD01000233.1-human-gut-metagenome-genome-assembly--contig:-NODE-233-length-18554-cov-4.383048_pt1 | contig 18554 bp, 15 predicted proteins | sample MGYA00244062_ERZ653446 | MGnify/ENA primary metagenome ERZ653446 (study PRJEB26926, sample SAMN06165031) | human gut metagenome | biome: ENVO:00009003; feature: ENVO:2100002; material: ENVO:00002003...
GACTAGTCGTCGGCAGCGTCAGATGTGTATAAGAGACAGATCTAAATCAGATGTATTCGTATGGAATGGCATTTGGTCTGGAGGAAGATATTCTATACGACTTTATCCATGATGTATTTCTTCATCTTTTTGAACACCAAAATGAATTAGGAGATCAGAAATATGCGAAATATTATCTTTTCAAGTGCTTGAAAAATATACAAAAACGATTCTGGAAAATATACAGAAAGAAGGGAAATATGATGAAAATCGGGATTTGTGGGAAAATGGCGTGCAATTAGTCACCACAAATATTCAAAATAAGATGCTGCAGCTGCTTTATAATGAAAACAGACAAAGTGCACTTATTTATTCGGATATGCAGCACATCACCCGAAATATGATTATTATAAGTTTGTTCCTTGCTGCTTTTCTTGTTGTGGTTACCACGATGATGATTACAATTATTCCGAGAAGTATTTCTAAACCGGTTCGCTATCTGAGTAGTATTACGAAAGAGGTTGCCGATGGAAATCTTGAGGTGCGGGCACATATGGAACATGGTGTGGATGTAAAATTGTTAGCGGATTCATTAAATGTAATGATTGAAAAAATAAAGACGCTGATTGATAATGTGATGCTGGAACAGATGAGACTTCGAGAAGCTGAATTGGAAATCTTACAGATGCAGATTAATCCTCATTTCTTATACAATACGCTGGATACAATTGTTTGGCTGGCCGAAGCAGGTCAAAAAGAACAGGTTGTTAGTATGGTACAGACGTTGTCTGATTTTTTCCGTGCTTCCTTAAATAGTGGAAAAGACATTGTGTCTTTAGAAGGGGAATGTCGTCATATTACAAGTTATTTGCAGATTCAGCAAGTAAGATATCAGGATATTTTAACATATGATGTGGATATACCGGAGGAGATTGCTAACTGCAAAATACCAAAAATAACGTTACAGCCACTTGTGGAAAATGCACTTTATCATGGAATTAAGAATAAGAGAGGAAAGGGAAGGATAGTAGTTACCGGACGAAGGGAAAAAGACAAATGTGTTATCCGGGTGGAAGATAATGGAATTGGTATGACAAAAGAACGGTTGAATCAGGTTCGTGGCGGCTTGACGACGAAAATTGAAGACAGCAATGATTTTTATGGTTTGTATAATGTGAATGAAAGAATCCGGTTGAAGTTTGGAGAAGAATATGGACTTTCCATCGACAGCGTATTGCAGGAAGGAACATGTGTTGAGGTGTGGCTGCCATGGGAATCGTAAAAAAATCACCCTTGCCGTAATTTTTTCAATCATTTATGAAAAAAAGAATAGAAAAATCAAAAATAACCAAAAGAATATCCATTGGACTTTTGGTTATTTTTTATTATGATGGAGATACAAAAACGAGAACTCATACAGAAAAGGAGGAATTGAGTTATGAGAAAAAATTTCATGAAAAAGGTAGTAGCAGGAATGCTTACTGCAGTAATGGCGTTTTCCCTTACTGCATGTGGAGGTGGTGATGCTTCCACAAATGACACAGCGAAAGAAGAAGGATCTTCCGATGTAATTACGGTTGGATTTTCACAGGTAGGTGCAGAATCTGACTGGCGTACAGCAAACTCAGAATCAATGAAATCAACATTTACCAAAGACAATGGTTATGAATTGATTTTTGATGATGCACAGCAGAAACAGGAGAACCAGATTTCAGCCATCCGTAACTTTATCCAGCAGGATGTTGATTACATCGTACTTGCACCGGTTACTGAGACCGGATGGGATGCCGTTCTTGGTGAGGCAAAACAGGCAGGAATCCCGGTTATCATTGTTGACCGTATGGTAGATGTTAAAGATGACAGTTTGTATACTGCATGGGTAGGTTCTAACTTCGAACTGGAAGGTAAAAAGGCAGCAGCTTATTTGGATGCTTACATGAAAGCAAAGAACATGAAAGATATGAAACTGGTTAATATTCAGGGTACAATCGGTGCATCGGCACAGATTGGCCGTACCAAAGGTCTGGATGATGCTGTAGCTGCAAATGGCTGGAACCTTCTTGACAAAACAACCGGTGAATTTACACAGGCAAAAGGCCAGGAAGTTATGCAGTCCTTCTTGAAGAAGTACAAAAAAGACATCAATGTTGTATACTGTGAGAACGATAACGAGGCATTTGGTGCAATTGATGCAATCAAAGCAGCAGGTTATGAAGTTGGTGCAGACAAAGACATGATGGTATTCTCCTTCGATAGTACAAAAGAAGGTTTGAAGAAGGTTCAGTCCGGTGAAATCACTTTGAACACAGAGTGTAACCCACTTCATGGACCACGTGTAGAAGCAATCATCAAACAGCTTGAGAACAAAGAAACACCAGAGAAGAAAGCTTACGTAGATGAAGAAATGTTTGCTCATGATGATACTGTAAAATCGGTAACTGTTGACGGAAAAGAGTATCCGGTGACGGTTGTGACAAAAGAGGTAATGGGCACTCGTAAGTATTAATTCAAACACAATGTAAAAAAATGAAACAAAATCAGTAACAAATTGAGTGAGAGAGGAGGAATGATTTCTTCCTCTCTCAATTAGAAAATATCCTGTTATGCAGGTAGATGGAGGGAAAGATGAGCGAGAATATTGTATTAAAGATGAGTAATATCAGCAAAACTTTTCCCGGAGTGAAGGCATTATCCAATGTAGATTTTACATTACGGGAAGGAGAAATCCATGCCCTGATGGGGGAAAATGGTGCAGGTAAATCCACCTTGATTAAAGTGTTAACCGGTGTTCATGATTTTCAGACAGGTGAGATTTACATGGTGAAAAATGCGGGAGGTAAACCGGAATTAATAGTGAATCATTCACCGCAGGAAGCACAACAAAATGGTATCAGTACCGTATACCAGGAGGTAAATTTATGTCCGAATCTTACGGTTGCAGAAAACTTGTTTATCGGCAGAGAGCCAAGAAGATTTGGTATGATAGACTGGCGTACGATGAATCGCAAGTCAACAGAGGTTTTAAAGAATCTCGATATCCATGTGGCACCAACTCAGAGTTTGGACGAGTGTTCCTTGGCAATTCAGCAAATGATAGCAATTGCCAGAGCTGTGGATATGAAATGCCGAGTTTTAATTTTGGATGAGCCGACATCCTCTTTGGATGATGACGAGGTTCAAAAATTATTTGTCCTGATGCGGAAATTGAGAGCAGAAGGTGTAGGAATTATTTTTGTAACACACTTTTTGGAACAGGTATATGAAGTGTGTGACCGAATCACTGTACTGAGAAATGGTGAATTGGTTGGTGAGTACGAAGTGGAATCACTTCCACGTGTAAAATTAGTATCTAAAATGATGGGAAAAGATTTTGATGACTTAGCAGATATCAAAGGTGAATATAAGCATGAAAAACATTTAGAACCGTTGATTGAGGCCAAAGGTTTAGGTCATGCAGGTACGATTCGACCGTTTGATTTAACAATCAACAAAGGAGAAGTAATCGGACTTACAGGACTTCTTGGATCCGGACGTTCAGAGATGGTTCGTGCCATTTACGGTGCTGACAAAGCCGATTCCGGCGTGCTGAAAGTCAAAGGAAAAGATACTAAAATCTCATCCCCATTGGATGCGATGAAAGCCGGCATGGCATATTTGCCGGAAGACAGAAAAAAGGAAGGAATCATTGCCGATTTGTCTGTTCGCGAAAATATTATATTGGCACTTCAGGCAAAACGTGGAATGTTTAAGTTATTATCCCGCAAACAGATGGAAGAATTTGCGGATAAATACATTGACTTGCTGCAGATTAAAACAGCAAGCCGTGAAACTCCGATTAAGAGTTTATCCGGCGGAAACCAGCAGAAGGTGATTATTGCCAGATGGCTGCTTACGAATCCGGATTACCTGATTTTGGATGAACCGACACGAGGAATTGATATCGGAACAAAGACAGAAATTCAGAAATTAGTACTTCAACTGGCGGATGAGGGAAAAGCGGTCACCTTTATTTCTTCCGAGATTGAGGAGATGCTTCGAACCTGCAGCCGTATGGCAGTTCTTCGTGATGGAAAAAAAGTTGGCGAAATTGAAGAAGAGGATTTGTCACAAGAATCCATTATGAAAGCAATTGCGGGAGGTGATGAATAATGGCTGAGAAAATTAAAAAAATAACAGGAATGCGATTATTTATGCCGATTGTGTGTTTGTTTATCGTATTGCTTGTAAATGTGATTCGAACACCGGATTTCTTTAATATAACGTTAAAGGACGGACAATTAAGTGGATGGCTGATTGATGTGATTAACCGAGGTTCTGAACTTGTTATACTTGCCATTGGTATGACATTAGTAACAGCCGCTTCCGGTGGTCAGGATATCAGTGTTGGTGCTGTTATGGCGGTTGCTGCTGCTGTTTGCTGTCAGATTTTGTCCGGCGGTGAAGTAAGTACAAATACACTGGCAGCTCCGATTATCATTGCTGCGATTGCCGGAATTTTAGTTGCTGCTTTGTGCGGTGCGTTTAATGGTTTTTTGGTTGCAAAACTAAATATCCAGCCAATGGTTGCTACATTGATTTTGTTTACTGCAGGGCGCGGTATTGCCCAGTTGGTTACACAAGGACAGATTACATATGTCCGTGTGGAATCTTACAAGGCAATGGGTGGATTTCTCGGACCAATTCCGACACCGGTTATCTTTGCAGTCGCAGCCGTTGTTGTTGCCTATTTGGTATTAAATAAGACAGCACTTGGTATGTATATTGAAAGTGTAGGAATTAACAGTCATGCATCCCGCTTGATTGGATTAAATTCTACAAGAATTAAATTCCTCACCTATGTAATTTGCGGAGCCCTGGCAGGGCTTGCAGGAATTGTTGCTTCGAGCCGAATTTATTCCGCAGATGCTAACAACATTGGTCTGAACCTTGAGATGGATGCTATCTTAGCAGTAGCGTTAGGTGGAAACATCTTAAGTGGTGGTAAATTTAGTTTGATGGGGTCAGTAATTGGCGCTTATACGATTCAGGCGTTGACAACAACGCTGTATGCTATGAGTGTACCGTCTGACCAGCTCCCGGTTTATAAAGCAATCGTTGTTATCATTATCGTAGTTCTTCAGAGCCCGGTTTACAAAAAGGCAATGCAGAATTACAAAGCGAAGAGACAGTCGAAAAAGGCAGTAGTACAGGGAGGTGAACAGTAATGGGTGAATTTTTGAAGGCAAAGACAAAAAGATTTAACAGCAATACATTTCTTTTCATTATTACAATTGTGTTGTTTATTGCAATGTATGTAGCAGGAATGATTGTATTTGCAGACAAAGGTTTTGCAAAACCGCAGATGTTTACCAACTTGTTTATTAACAATGCCGGATTGATTGTAATTGGTTGTGGTATGACAATCGTTATGATTACCGGAGGAATTGATATCTCGGTTGGTTCGGTAACCGCATTGGTTTGTATGGCGAGTGCTTATGCTATGGAAAATAAGGGGATGAGTCCTTATGCAGCTCTTGCGATTTCGCTTGGTATTGGATTACTGTTTGGTTTGCTTCAAGGCTATTTAGTTTCCTACCTGGAAATTCAGCCGTTTATCGTTACTCTGGCGGGTTTGTTTCTAGGAAGAGGACTTACGGCTATGATAAGTACAGATATGATTTCCATTAAAAACGGTTTGTTTCAGAAATGGGCAACATATCAGATTGAACTGCCGATTGGAACATATAATAAACATGGGGTATTCCGGCCGGCATATATATATCCATCGGTTGTGATTGCACTAATTGTGGTTGTTTTGATTGCTATTATGCTTCGTTATACAAAATTCGGACGCAAATTATTTGCTATCGGCGGTAGCCAGCAGAGTGCATTGATGATGGGCTTAAATGTAAAAAGAACGAAGTTTGAAGCTTATATTTTAGATGGTCTTTTGGCCGGCTTGGGTGGATTCTTATTCTGCTTGAACAGTTGTGCTGGATTTGTAGAACAGGCAAAAGGTTTGGAAATGGATGCTATTTCGGCAGCAGTAATCGGTGGAACACTTCTTTCAGGAGGTGTCGGAACGGTTGTTGGTACAACATTTGGTGTACTGATTAAAGGAACCATTACCAGTCTGATTACAACACAGGGTACATTGTCAAGCTGGTGGGTACGAATTGTACTTTCCGCACTGCTTTGCTTCTTTATTGTGTTACAGGCACTCTTTGCAAAAGCAAAAATCAAAGGGAAAAAAGTAGAGAAAAAGGATGTTAAAAAGCCAGGTGGAGCACCACCGGATGAGGTGGCTGCAGAGCCATAAATTAAATAGGAGATTGTCACAACTAATTGTTTCTCTTTTGGGGACCGGTTCTTGCCAGACCGGTCCCTGTTTAATTTTTTAGGCTATTACGTTGACTTTATGAAAAAATAAGAATTGATTTATGGTGTTGCAGAGGAAATATGTTATAATTAACATATCCTAAAAATGAGACAATTCAAGGATAGAATTGGAGGTTTGTGTATGCAAAAGAATGGTAAAAAGCTGTTAGCATGGATGTTAGCAGCAAGCATGGTATTTTCTTTTTCTATGCCAACTCAGGCAGCAAAGAAAAAGCCTGCTTTATCAAAGAAAAAAGCGGTAATAACTGTGGGGAAAATCTTAACGCTTAAGGTTAAAAATATAAGCAAGAAGACAAAAGTAACATGGAAGAGCAAAAACAAGAAAATTGCGACAGTTTCCAAGAAAGGAAAAGTGAAAGCGAAAAAGGCGGGGACAGCGAAGATTACAGCAAGTTTTCGTTATCAGGGCAAGAAGTATGTAAAAACCTGCAAGGTTACGGTGAAAAAGAAAAAGACAGTAGTTGTGACTAATGCACCGACAAAAGTACCAACCAAAGCACCGACGCAGAAACCGGCAGTGACACCGACTGCAACCCCAACGCAGAAACCGGGCACACCGACTGTAACACCGACGCAGAAGCCGGTAGTGACACCGACTGCAACCCCAACGCAGAAACCAGGTGTACCGACTGCAACACCGACGCAGAAGCCGGTGACACCAACTGTAACACCGACGACAGAGCCGGCGGAGCCTACTGCGACTGCAACAAATGAGCCGGCAGGACCTACGGTTACACCGACGGCAGACCCGGATGAGCCAACTGCAACCCCAACAGCAGAACCGACGAGGGTTCCGGGCACCCCGATTCCGGTAACGGATCCGACGAAGGCGTTGCTTTTGGATTTTGAAGATGGTACCAATCAATATGTGACCGGACGTCAGGGCGAAGAAGAGCTGACTGTTGTAGAGGGCGGTTATAATGATAACTATTGTTTGAAAGTTTCCAACCGTGTGAAAAACTGGGCAGGACCGATGATTGATATCACTCACAATGTGACTGATTTTACAACGTATAAGATTGAGGCGTATGTAAAGCAGACAACGGGCAGCAACAAGACGATAAACTGCATGTGGGAGTCGATGGACTATGCGGGAGCGATGGCTTATACAACCGTGCAGAATGTAGTTGCGCCGAATGGTACATGGACAAAAGTGGACGCAACGGTTGTGGCACCGGGTGATGTAAGTAAATTGTCACTTTATTTTGAAATGGCAAATTATTCAAATGATTTTTATGTAGACAATATTTCTATTACGGAGAAGCATTTGGATATGGATGCAGTTCTTGCTGCACCAAGTCTGAAAGAGGCATATGCAAACCGCTTCCCGATGGGATGTGCAGTTTACAGCTATAATTTGCAGAATCCGGAGATTTTATCATTTATTAAACATCATTACAGTACGGTTACATTTGCAGATGAGCTGAAACCGGAGAATCTTTTGAACGAAGAGGCAACAAAAGCATCGGAAGATGGCATGCCGGTTATTAATACAGATGTGATTGATAAATGTTTATCTCTTGCTCAGGAAAATGATTTAAGTGTGCGTTTCCATACGCTTGTCTGGTATTCGCAGACACCGGATTGGTATTTCTGTAAGAATTACACACCGGAGTATGATGGTACGGGAACAGCTAAGAAAAACATTACAAATCTTGTTGACAAAGAGACGATGCTTGCTCGAATTGAAAGTTATGTTAAGCAGGTTATTACCTATGCAGAGACTAATTATCCGGGCGTTGTATATGCTTACGATGTAGTAAATGAGGTAATTGACAGCAATGGCTGTAAATTACGGACAGTAAGTTCAAGTTTGTATGGTGCTATTTTTACAGACGATGACAATACTTATATTACAAAGTCTTTTGAATATGCGAGAGAAGCTGAAAAAGCAGCAAATTCATCGGCAAAATTGTTCTACAATGATTTTGTCGGACTGGCATCGCCGGGACAGATGAAGGCAGTTGTGAAATATCTTGCAGGTGCAAAAGATGCCGGAAATATTGATGGTCTTGGCATGCAGGCACATCAGACTAATCTTGGTGTGGCAGATGGTGATAATATTAAAAATGCACTGAAATTATTCCAGCAAAAAGGCTATGAGGTGCAGATTACTGAGCTTGATTTTGCAAGCAAGGATAATTCAGAGGCGGGTAATGAGACACTGGCAGCAGCATACCAGAAGTTCATGAATATTATATTACAGCGAATGGATGATACGTCTGCTCCGGTAAATGTAAGTAATGTTACATTCTGGAATCTGACAGATTTGGATACTTGGCTGAATAGTTTTTACAGTAATGGAAGTACCTATTATCCATCACTGTTTGATGAAAATTATCTGCCGAAAAAAGCGTTTACGGCATTGATTAATCTGGCAAATGGAGTTGTAGAGCCGACCGCAACGCCGACTGTGGCACCAACTACGACTCCGACGGCAACTCCGACGGCAACTCCAACCGTTGACCCGGATGCTACGCCAACACCTACGCCGGTTATCACCCCGACTCCGGAGCCGACGGCTGAACCGGAACCGGCAGAGACAAAAGAATTGGATTTGGCGCAAGGAAGTATTGTAATCAGTGCAACCGGATATACAATTGGTAGTGCAGAAGAAACTGCATTTACCGGAAATTACACGATTTCCAGTACAGCACAATCGGCAACAGCATATTATATTTTAGTAACGGGCGGTACTCATACGATTACGTTAGATAATCTTGTTTGTACATCGAGAGAGTCAAGTCCAATTAAATTAAGTGGTGATGCTAAGGTAAATCTTATCTTAGTTGGAACATCCGCATTGACCGGTTCCGGCTATCATGCAGGAATCGAGGTTCCGTCCGGTTGTGAACTGACGATATCCGGTGATGGCCAATTGACGGCATTAGGCGGTAACGAATCGGCAGGAATTGGTGCTGCATCAGATGGTAAGACATCTAGCACATTAGGACGTATTATTATCAGGAGCGGTACGATTATAGCCTGCAATACAGGAAGAAATGCTGCAGGAATCGGTGAATCAAGGTACGCTAAAGGTGGCGGAGAAATTTACATCTACGGTGGTAATATTTATGCCACATCTTCCGGTAACGGAGCCGGAGTTGGTGGCGGTGGTACTGCAGATGCCTCAGCTGAAACGATGAAGATTGGAATCTATGGCGGTATCATTTCCGCAGGTGGCAGTACCTATGCAATTGGAGATGGAAAGAGCCAGAGTATTTGCAAAGTGACAGTAACCGGTGGTGCCTGCTATAGTACGAACCCTGGAAAGACGATGTTTGGCTCAACATGGGAAACCCAAGATACTTATGTTGGTACAGAGATTGACACAACAAAACTTTCCGGTATTCAGTCAGTGACGATTGATGGGGTAGACCAGGGAATCAGCAGTTTTTACATCAATGCACAGTCTGGTACTACGACCCATAAGTGGAAACTGAATCTGTATGTGAAGAAAGGTGTATCTCATACGATTGTAGTAACGGATACAAACGGTGAGGCACATGAGTATATGGTTGACGCTTAATCTATAATTAAAAAAGGAGTTCATTCGTTCGAGACAAGATAATGCTTTGCTTTATAGTCTCTTACGAATGAATTTTTTTTGGCTCTATTGACAGATGGTGCTTCCTAAAAATATAGATAATAAAAATCTTGAATCTTCTCCCTTTTTTTGCTATTCTAATAACAGTTTAACCACAAAGGAGAAGGAGGCGAGGCGTTTTATGTTTCTCAAACAGTTTGCAGAGTTCAACTCGATTTGTATACAGTGCCATGACAGTCCGGATGCGGATGCGATGGGGGCTGCGTTTGGTTTGTATGCGTATTTTATGAATCTGGGTAAAAAGGTAAATTTGATTTATGCAGGGGAACATCAAATTACAAAGCCATCGCTGAAATTGATGGTGGAGCACCTTGGTATTCCGATTCGATATGTGAATGAAATGCCGGAACATGATATTTTGATTACCGTGGACTGCCAGTATGAGGGTGGTAATATTACATCGATGCCGGTGAAAAAAGTGGCGATGGTTGATCATCATCCGATTTGTGTAAAAACGGATGAATGGTGTTTTATTTTCCCGGAATTCGGAAGTTGTTGTACCGTGGTCTGGGAACTGCTTTTGGAGGCGGGGTATCCGGTGAATGCGAACTGGCAGGTGGCAACGGCGTTGTATTATGGTTTGTATAGTGATACCAGCAGTTTGTCTGAAATTTATTATCCGGCAGACAGACAGATGCGTGATTCTCTGCAGATTAACAGAGAGTGTCTCGATGAAATGATTCATGCGAATTTACAGCGTCAGGATTTGGAAATAGCAGGAGAAGCGTTGTCTCACTATTACTATGATGAGGAAAAGCGTTTTGCGCTGCTGCATACAAAACCATGTGATCCAAATCTGCTTGGCGTTATTAGTGATATGGTAAATTGTGTGGCAACTGTTGACTGCTGTGTGGTATATAATGAAACACCGATTGGATATAAAATGTCGGTACGAAGTGCGAAAAAAAATCTGCCGGCGAGTGATTTGGCGGAAAAAGTCAGCTGTGGAATTGGTGCTGGCGGTGGACACATGAATAAAGCGGGCGGCATGTTGATGAAACACATGCTCGCCACACAGTATCCGGGGGAAGATGTAAAAGAAATTCTCATTCAGCGAATCCGTGAGTTTATCCGTGAAGCCGCTTGCTGATTTCCATGAGAGGAATTGGCATCAGGGATAAAATACCTACGACAACCCATTCGCGCGGATTAAGTGCCTGCGTATGGAAAATAGGCTGGAGAACAGGCACACAGATGACCAGACATTGCAGGACAATGCAGAACAATACACTAAATAAAAGTTTTTTGTTACCAAGAATCCCTGTCTCTAACAGCGAGTGCTCGCTTCTCATATTAAACGAGTGAACTAACTGCGATAAAGAAAGTACGGCAAAGCACATGGTGGAATTGCCGCTTGTATAGGCAAAAAGTGCTAAGGAGCCGATGAACATACCTTCTAAAACCATCTGAAAGACGGTATCAAAGTGAAAGATACTTTCATTTTTCGATAATGGCGGACGATTCATACTGTCAGGATCCGGTGGCTCGACACCGAGGCATAGTGCCGGAAAAGAATCCGTCACGAGATTAATAAACAATAGTTGTACCGGCAAAAGCGGTGCAGACAGCCCGAAAAAGATAGCAACAAAAATCGTCATGATTTCTCCGATGTTACAAGACAAGAGAAAATGAATGGCTTTTTTTATGTTATCGTAAATACCGCGCCCTTCTCGGACGGCACTTACAATAGTGGAAAAATTATCATCCATTAAGATAATGTCAGATGCATTTTTGGCAACATCGGTTCCGGTGCGCCCCATGGCACAGCCGATATCCGCTGCTTTTAGAGCAGGGGCATCATTGACACCGTCGCCGGTCATGGCAACGACATTTCCCATCGCCTGATACCCTTTTACGAGACGTACTTTGTGGGCTGGAGATACACGGGCAAAGACATGATATTTTTTGAGCGCCGCCGGAAGTGAACGGTCGCTGATGGCATCTAAGTCGGCTCCCGTAATGACCTCATCTTTTGTCTGGCAGATGCCAAGTTCCTTGCCAATCGCCGCAGCGGTATTTTTATGGTCGCCGGTAATCATAATCGGACGAATTCCGGCGTGCTGGCAGCTTTTAACAGCGGCGTAAGCTTCCGGGCGGGGTGGGTCAATCAGACCTGCCATCCCAAGGAAAACCAAATGGGATTCTAAGGAATTGTTGTCCGGGCGGCTTTTGTGCAGACAAAAACCGAGAGCAATGACGCGAAGTGCATTGGCGGTGTAATTTTCAATTTGTTCATTTAATCTATGCCGCATCGTATGTGTCAGTGGACGTGTGCTGCCATCTTTATCGAGATACGAGTGACAGTTGGCAAGGATAAATTCAGGAGCTCCCTTAGTTATTGCTAAATATCCATTGGGTGTCCGGTGCAGCGTTGTCATCCGCTTGCGGATTGAGTCAAAAGGGATTTCTTCAATAACCGGAAATTCTTTTCGTACTTCCGTATAAATAAGTCCGCTTGATGCACCGTAATGAATCAGTGCATGTTCGAGTGGACCGGATTGGTTGTTGCAAAGCAGAAAATAACGAAGTAAGGTTTTTTCATTTTCGGTGCTGTATATATTCCGAACTGTCATGCGGTTCTGGGTAAGCGTGCCGGTTTTGTCAGAACAGATAACAGAAGCACTGCCAAGTGTTTCCACAGCAGGGAGATGGCGGATAACGGCACACTGTTTTGCCATGCGCTCGACACCAAGGCTTAGCATGATGGTGACAAGAGCGGGCAGGCTTTCCGGAATGGCTGCGACGCCAAGACTGACGGAAGTCATAAACATATCAAAAACCGGCTGGTTTTTCTGCAATCCCAGAAAAAATAGAATGGCACAAATAATCAGGGCCAGGATGCCAAGCACTTTTCCTGTATGATTGAGGCGCCTGGTAAGAGGTGTCTGCGGTGCCTGTTCGTGTGAAAGCATACCGGCGATTTTCCCAATTTGCGTATTCATACCGGTTTCTGTAACACAGAACAGCCCATTTCCGGTCGTAATCATTGTGCCCGAAAATACCATATTGAGCTGGTCGCCGAGTGAAAGATTTTCCATATGCAGCGAGTCGGAAGTTTTTTCGATGCTTCCCGTTTCGCCGGTAAGGGCGGATTCATTTGCCGACAGATTGTGCGTAAGGAGAAGTCTGCCATCGGCGGGAACAAGACAGCCGGTGTCAAGATAGACTAAATCTCCCGGTACAAGTTCCGGAGAAGATATGGTCTGGCGTTTTCCATCTCTTAGTACCTGACATTGTGGCGTTTGCAGAGAACGAAGGTGAGCCAGCGAATGTTCTGCCTTTTTCTCCTGATAAATGCCAAGCAGAGCATTTAGTATAACGATTGCCAGAATGATTAAAGGGTCGGTCAGATTCATTTCTCCCTGTGCATAAGAAGCAAAAAAAGAAATGCCGGCAGCTGCCAGTAAAGTAAGAATCATAAAATCTTTAAACTGCGCTGCAAACTGACGGAAAAATCCGGGACCTTTTTCGCTTTGCAATTCATTTTTTCCATAATGTCTCTGGCGTTTGATAACTTCTTTTTGGGATAAGCCCCGGTCTTTGAAACGGTTGAGTTTATCCATTACTTCCTGTGATTCCATTTGATACCAGTTCATACTTACCTCCAAAATATTTGACTGTTTTTGTCGAAAGGACTCTCCTCTTTTCCCTTATTTGCATAAAATAGAATAAGGAAGTGGCAGGAGGAGCTTGTGTTTGTTGTTTGCTTATTGGCGTTGTCGGTGAGCCTTGACACGCTGGGGATTGGTATGGCATATGCAATGTCGGGCATTTGCATACCCAAACGAATCCGGTTATTTATTGCGTTATTAAATGGCGTGCTGACAGCGGTTGCACTTTTTGCGGGTTCGACATGCCTTGCGGGGCTGCCGGAACCTTGTTTTCGCCTTATTGGCGGCGGAATTTTGATTTTGCTTGGCGCAAAAACGTGCATCCGTGTGTTGCAAAACAAAGGGGAAGTACAGTATGACAAAGATAATTCCCGAAGCATTGATATAAAAGAAGGCAGTGCGTTGGGAAGTGCCCTTGCGCTTGATTCGGTGAGTGCAGCAATTAGTCTGGTCGGTCAGGGAACCATAATCTGGTTGTTTCCTGTATGTACCGCTTTTTTATGTGGAGCCTTTTTGTGGATTGGCGGGCAGAGAATATACCACGTGCGCCGTCTAAACGGAATCAGTGGCATACTTCTTATTCTTCTTGGTTTGTTCCGCGTGCTGCCCGTTTTTTTCTAATAGCATTGAGGGCGAAAATTACTAATAGGACAATACCTGTATAAAAAATAACATGCTTGTATTTGTCAAAATAATGAAAGAACAAATCCTTGTATTGGTAAAAATAATAGCCAAGTCCGGTTAATACCGTGTTCCATGTAACAATGCCGATGGCAGAATACAAAAGATAACGGCTGATATTCTGCCCCATGGCACCCGCGACAAAGCCGATATAGGTGCGGCACAGAGGAATCACGCGGCTGATTAGAACGGCACTTTTTTCGTGATTGCCAAAGACACGGTAGGAGGTTAGGATTGGTTTCTCCATAGAAGAAAAACGTTTCATAATGCGTTCCAACAGTGGAGAACCGCCAAACCTGCCAATGCCATACGGAATCAGTGCCCCAATCAGTCCTGCTCCCGTCGCCAAAAGGACAAGATATGGAAAAAACAACCCCTGCCCGGCAGCCATAACACCCGCCAGTGGCAGAATAATCTCACTCGAAACAGGAAAACAGGCATATTCCAACATAATCAGCACAAACATAGCCCAAATGCCATAGCTCTGTAAAAACGACTCAATCCAATCCATTCATCATGACCTCAGTATGATTGTTACAGTGTATGAGGTGATAGTCGGAATTATGCGCTAGATATGGTAGATATGAATGCAATTTATTAAATGTTTATATGATTAGAGAATGTCGGTTAAACTGGTATAATTCATAATCACTTGAGTTTCCGTAGAGATTTTTTTATCTATTCAGACGACCAGTTTAAGACAGAGTTGAAGGTATCTCGGACGTTTGGGTCTGAACCATAGTCTGACGCCTTCTTTTGCATATGAGAGTATGCCACGGATGTCTTTCGCCAGTCGATAATAGCAGAAGAATGTACTTTAGAAAAGATACTAATCGGATGATTACTGGTAGTAAGGACACAGGATTGTGTTACATGGTAGCCTTTTTTATAAACATTTTTAGCAGATGTGCTTTCCGAACCATCCCGTACGATGCCGAGCGATTCAAATTTGTAGCTGCCCGATTTTACAACATCACTGTCATCAATGTGAATGACCAGTTCGGAAGGAACCCATTTCTTGATCTGCTGAAGATAAGAAGATGCAGCTTGTGCAGGAACACCTTTATCAAGATGTCTGGAAAGACGATCTACAATATTTATCTTTTGGGAATCTTCATGAAGCTGATCCACAACATCAGTCAGAAGACAGCTTCCGGCAGCAAGCATACCGTAAGTCATATCAGCAGTGAATTTGCGTTCCGGTTTCGAAAGTTGTATAACTGCATATGGAAAATGACGCACTTGTGTATAAAACTGCGGAAACTCAAGTTATATAGACATTCTCCCTTTTCTGTGTTATAATAATGTGCAATTTGTATATTTACTGATAAAAAAGGGGAAGAGTTTATGTTTCATTATTTTTTACAGTTGAATTTTGCGACGATCTTAATATCCTTTTTTATGTTGATTTTCGTCAATGTAAATCCTGTATTTCAGAGAAAGGTAATTCGGTTGTTTTCCATTGCGATAAGCTCAGTACTGTGTCTGGTTATCGTTGACAGTATAGAATACTGGTGTGCGACACTTCCGTATCCGACAACGCTGCGTGTGGCAGTATCTATTATTGGATATGCGCTTAGACCAATCAATATATGCTTTGTGATCATTCTTTCCTGTGGTAACAGAGTGTCACAAAAGTTTAAGAAATTTATTGCGCTTCCGGGAATTCTGAATACGTTGATCGCTCCCACTGCGTTATTTTCAGGTGTTTGTTTTTCCTACTCGGATAAGAATGAATTTGTGCGGGGGCCACTTGGATATTCGGCATTTGCTGCCTCCGGTTTTTATTTAATTCTGTTGGTTATCCTGACTAATAAGATATATAAGACGGAGCATACATACGAATCGCTGATCGCAATTTTCATTGCGGTGACGAACACGATAGCTGTCATTCTGGAGGCATTTTTCCATTATGACGGACTCATCAATACCACGGGAGCTGTGAGTATTGCATTTTATTATATGTATTTGACGACACAGCAGTTCAAGCGGGATCCACTTACGCGTGCGCTCAACCGTCGGTATTTTTACCTAGATGCGGATCATTTAATGGAGAGCAAATGTCTGACAGCGGTAATTTCCATTGATTTAAATGATCTGAAGAGGCTCAATGACGAGAATGGCCATGCGGCCGGGGATACGGCTTTGTGTACGATTGTAGCGTGCATTCAAAATATACTGCCGAGGGGATGCCACCTGTATCGAACCGGTGGTGATGAGTTTATGATCTTATGTTCACGGGTTTCAAAAGATGATGTTCCTGCTCTGATCGATCATATGCGGAGGGAGCTTTCTAAGACTCTTTATTGCTGCGCCATTGGTTTTGCCACGCCGGATGCAGACGAGGATTTTGAACATATATGTTCTATTGCAGATGCAGCCATGTATGCAAATAAAAAACAATTAAAAGGCGAAGATACGATTCGCTAGTAATTAAAGTAGCAGAAGATAAATACCTTAAATGTTAGATATGGGAGAATTGAATGACCACGCCACTGGGAGATATAGAAATATGCATAGATGGAAAAACAATTAAATATACAGCACAGAATTCTATTGTCATAAATAAAGCGCATGCACCGTAAACCTTTTCGTTTTTACGTTACATGCGCTTTTATTCACGAATTTTCTTTTTCAATTTCCTTCTTTTTAAATACATCTGCAAGCAGGAAAAATCCAAAACACAATCCATTTAACACCACTGCAACCGGAAGATCCCTCCAGCTTACATTCTGATTTTCCAGAACATCTGCGGAAAGTGTTCCCGAGATGATCGGTATTAGGTTATTATTCAGATAATGCAGACATACCGGCATCCAGATATTCTGCGTTTTCATATAGGCATACGCAAAAAAAATTCCAAGCGAAATACAGGTGATCTGCTGTACGAAAATCATCTGTATTCCTGATGTCTGTGTATAATAAAACAGATCATCTGGGATATGCCACAATCCCCATACAACACCAAGTACGATCACGCCCGCTACCGGATACATCATCTGTGCTGTCGGAAATACCGTAAGGTCATAACCCTTTGTACTGCCATACCACATCAGAATTCCCATCAGATAGGTCAGTCCGTAAGCCATCAGCACATAAATAATCAGCCTCGTTTTTGTTATTTCTTTTTGTTCCATTTTCAAACTCCTCCCATTAAATCATGAATGATACTTGTTTATTAATCCAATTCGATTGAATCCGATATATAATAGTGAAACTTATTTTTTCTGCAATACTGTTTAATTTTTCTGATCAGTTTTTTATCTTTCGTGTATTCTAAAAGATAGACTTCCATTCTATCTTTTTTACATTTTTGAACATAATCGGAAAAATATTTGCGTACATCTTTTGGCTGTTTTCCAAACGTGCTCGTTTCAAACCGAATACTGCTCCACACAGATTCCTGATTAACGGCAGTCATGATATCTTTCGCCGATCCGTATTTTTTTCTGTACTTTGTCACAAAAACATCTCCGCCATTGATCATGACACCTTTTCCAAAACGTTTGATATTTTTCAGTATTTTGGCCAGTCCTTTAAAATTTTTCTTTGTCTTTGCATAATCGTAGACATCGCAGTTGTCAATAAAGAAACCATCCACCCCTTTTTTCAGCAGCTTCTTCGACAGTTTTCCCATAAACTTCTGCCAGTCCTTATTCGGAACATCTACCCACTTTTCTTCTTCCCAGTTCTCATAATTTCCGATTGTAAGATATTCATATTTCTTATAATAATAGCGAAAATTCTCGATGGAACCGACATTTAAGTAGGTATATACTTTTACGCCTTTTTTGTGCAGGGTACGGATATCTTTTGCAGAAAAATACTGTGCATCAATGACCACCAGCCTATAACCGTATAACTTTTTTATCTGAGACGAATCAATGCTTAAAAATACGCCATATTCTTTTTTCTCTTTTTGGTTCTTTGCGTCTACCGCACATGGTCCTGCCAGTATGCCAAGAAATAAACTGAACATCCATGTTAAAATCAAAATCTTTTTCCAAAAATATTTCAATTTTTTACTCACTCCTGTTCTCCCCATGACTTCATCTTCTGCCTCTTTTCAAATCATAAAATAGTTGAGCTATTCTGCAAGCATGCAAGCCTATTAACCAACAGTTTACCATTCTTTTCCCAAAAATGCATTATTAAAAAAGTTTTTATATAAAAAAACCGCAACCCCTGATTTCTCAAGGATTGCGGAATACAATCTAAAACATAAAATTTTAAATTATAAATTACTCGATGATTGTAGCAACACGGCCTGATCTGATAGTCTTTTCATCCAATTTTCG
>ENA-OYYD01000247-OYYD01000247.1-human-gut-metagenome-genome-assembly--contig:-NODE-247-length-18076-cov-5.109483_pt1 | contig 18076 bp, 17 predicted proteins | sample MGYA00244062_ERZ653446 | MGnify/ENA primary metagenome ERZ653446 (study PRJEB26926, sample SAMN06165031) | human gut metagenome | biome: ENVO:00009003; feature: ENVO:2100002; material: ENVO:00002003...
AGAGACAGCAGTGATAATACTGTGCTCCCTATTAACATATTTATTAAATAACATCATTAAATTTTATGGCACAATTAAAATTTTACAGAGGGTTAAAAGCCAATTATGTAGCTGAAACTACTCACAAGGATGGGATTTACTTTGCTACAGACACCAATGAAATCCTTATGAATGGTAAGGCTTACACAGGAGCTCTAGCTGCTGGTAAAGTCGTTACTAATGTAGCCTTGTCTTCTGATAAAAGCAAACTGGTCATTACTTACTCTGATACCACTACAACAGAGATTGAAGTAGGTAGCGGTAAGTATACATCAGCTATTGAAGACAAAGATTTAGCTATGCCTAATGCTGTCGGTGGTATCGCTAAAGGAACTAAGGTAAGTGCTCTGGAAGGACAGACATATGATTATATGTGGGATGAACTGCTGTTCCCTACTATTAATCCTACATTTACTGCTCCTACTGCAAGCATCTCATTTAAGAGTTATTCAACTCCTCAAGAAGTTGGAGCTGCTGCACCTACTGCTGCTAACTTCAACACTAGTCTTAATAAGGGAGCTATTACCTTAAATGGAACAAAACAAGCAGACAGGTCTGGTAACTTAGATGCAGATAATTCATTTATCTTCGTAAATGGACAAGAGTCTAACACAACTCTGCCTACTACTGTAACGCTTGGTAATACTACTTATACTTATAAGGCAGCTTATTTTCAAGGACCTCAACCTAAAGATAACAAAGGAAACAATTATAGCACTCCACTTGCAGCTGGTTCGGTCAGCTCTTCAGCTATCACACTTAATGGTACATATCCTTGGTATGCATCTACAAGTACAGCTTCTTCTGGTACGCCTGTGGTTAAACAAGCTCTTATTGCTTGGAATACTTCTACTGGAGCTATGACTACTCCTAGATTTGAATTACAACCTTCTGGTACTCTTCCACAGGTATTCAAGCTGCCAAGAGCTGTCACTCAACTTCAAATGTTGAACACAGTATCAGGTAACATGGAAGTTATAGGACTTAGTGACTGGACTAAGACAGAAGAAGAGATTACTATTGGAACCACACCTGTAACTTATTCAGTTTACACTTACAATGGTTCTACTAGAGGTTCAGTAACTTTAATCGCTAAATTCTAATTTGACATATGGCAAGAAATAAAGGTACATTCCAATTTGCAGCCAACTTTGAGGTTAAACTTCAAGGTGCTTTAGACCCAAGAATCTTAGTAGATAATAAGTCTGAACTTATTAATAAAGAGACTTGGCCGTATGATGGCGATACTATCTACGTATATAATGGATTGCTAGTAGCCGTTGCTGTTGATAAGGCAATTTATATGCTAGTTGATAAAGATAAAATTCTGGAAGCAGATTACTCCGGATGGAAACAAATGGACGTTGCTGCTGCACAGACAGTAGAGATTATTGACAACTTAAATTCTTCTTCTACCACTGCTGCATTGTCAGCTAATCAAGGTAGAGTATTAGGACAGAGAGTTACTACCCTTGAGGGCAAAATTTCTTCTGTATATTCATACAAAGGCTCCAAAGCTACTTATGCAGAACTTCCTAGTGATGCAGCAGCAGGTGATGTATGGAATGTAGAGGAAGCTCATGACAATCATCCAGCTGGTACTAACTGGGCATGGACTGGTACAGCATGGGATGCTCTGGGTGGAGCTATTGACCTGTCTGCATACTACAATAAGACTCAAGCAGATGCTGCAATTGCAGCTGCTGTTGATGCAGAGAAGACTTTAAGAGAAGCAGCTGATACTGCATTAGACGGTAAAATTACTACTAATACTCAAGCTATTGCTAAGATTAATGGTAGTGCTGATGCTGAAGGTTCTCTAGCTAATACTCTGAAACAGGCTAAAGATTATGCGGATACTAAAGTTAGTGATGTTAGTAATTTAGTAGCTAATAAAGTTGATAAGGTAGAAGGTAGTACTCTGATTCCAGAAACTAAACTTGCACTTATTGACACTAACGCTTCAGATATTGATGCTCTAGAAGTTAGAGTTGCTGCTAACGAGGCTAAACTTGTTGGAATCACCACTACTGTAGTTTCGACAATTAATACAGCCATTGATGCAGCTATGGCTTGGCATGAAGTAACTGAATAAAACACATAATATATAAAATGGAGAAAATGTTTGTACACGTAGCGAAGAAGTCCACATTTACCAGTGAACTACAAGAACAATACACCAATAGTATTGTTTTCATTAAAGATTCACAGGAGATTTATACTCATGGAACGTTCTACGCTATTCCTGATTCTTACAAAGGCAAAATTACTTCATTGGAGAGTGCTGTGGCAGCTTTACAGGCTGCCAAGGCCTTCTCTAAAGTTTCTGACGGTACTAATGTTGCAGAGTCTCCTTCTCATGACGGAACTCTTAAATTCAACAAAGGCTCTAATGTAAATATTACTGTCGGAACAGATGGAGTAACAATTAGCGCTACAGATACTAAATACACACAAGGTTCTGGTATCTCTATTGAAGGTACTACAATTAATCACTCTAATTCAGTAGCCGCTGGTACAGCTAAAGGTGATGATAGTAAAACATTAGCATTTGGTGGAACGTTTACTATTCCTAGCATTACTTATGATGCACAAGGACACGTTACAGCTAAAGGAATCACTACAATGACTATGCCAGCAGCTCCTTCATTTACTAACTGGCAGGCTAAGAATATTGTTGGTGCTTCTGCTACAGCTACAGCTAATGCTGTAACTACTAATACAACTACATTCTTGAACTTAATCGAGAATGGCGCAGTAAGAAGCTCACATCAAATTACTGGTACTGGTAAAGTAACAGTTACAGCTGATGCTACTGGTAAAGTTACAATTAATGGTGCTGCAACTACTGCTGCTTCTGGTTCTGCTAATGGTACTATTGCAATTGACGGAGTCAATGTAGCTGTTAAAGGTCTTGGTTCTGCTGCATATACAGCTTCAACTGCATACGCAACTGCTGCACAGGGTACTAAAGCTGATAATGCTGTTCCTAAAACGACTACCGTAAACGGACACGCACTTAGTGATAATGTTACCGTTACTAAAGCCGATGTAGGTTTGGGTAATGTAACAAATGAGTCTAAGGCTACAATGTTTACTAATGCAGCTCTTACTGGAACTCCTACAGCTCCTACAGCTTCTGGTGGAACTAATACTACTCAAATTGCAACAACTGCATTTGTAATTAATGAGATTGGAAGTAAGATTTCTGCTGCTCAAGCACTTAGATTTAAAGGTACTATTGGTACTGATGGAGACGTTACTGAACTTCCTGCTAACCATACTGTAGGTGATACCTATGTAGTTAAAGCTGCTGGTAATTTTGCAGGTGAAGGATGTGAAGCAGGTGATATGATTATCTGTGTTAAATCTGGAACTACAGCCGTAAATGCTGATTGGTCAGTTATTCAGAGAAACTTAGACGGTGCTGTTACTGGTAAATCTCTAACTGCTAATACAGTAATTTTAGGTAACGGTGGTTCTACTGTTAAGGCTCTAGCTAATGGTACTGCTGGATACGTATTGAAAGCCACTGCTAGTGGTCCTGCATGGCAAGCAGAGAAAGATACTGTTTATAATCACCCTGCTGGAGGTGCTCCTAGTAAAACTTCTGGATTCTATAAATTCAGCACAGACTCTACTAGCCACATTGCTTCTGTAACTGCTGTTACTAAAGCTGATATTATTGCTTTGGGTATTCCAGGGGCTGATACTAATACTACTTATACATTTGCTGGTAGAACTGGTGGTTTCACTGTGACTCCTTCTGGAGGAAATGCCCAAACGGTTAGTATTGGTAAACCTGCTACCGCTGGTGCAGCTGATACTGCTGCTAAATGGGCTACCGCTCGTACTATCACAGTCAGTGGTGGTGTAACTGGAAGTGTTTCTCTAGATGGTTCTGCTAATGTTACGTTAGCTACTACTCTAGCCAATCTGCCTTCTAATAAGGTAACTGCAATGACTGGTTATACCAAGCCGTCGGATACAGGTGCAATTGCTGCTGGTGATTCACTTAATGCTGCTATTGGTAAACTAGAAGCTGCATGGGATTGGGTTGAACTATAATATATGTACAAGAAGGAGGGAGTAGCATCCCTCCTTTATTTTATAATGATTAAAATTTAAGTGATATGGCAATTAATAAGAAATTAATTCACTTTAATAAGAAAGCTACTTTTAACTCACAGAAGTTATCAGCCAATGACGCAAATACTCAATATCAAGTAGGTGGTACTGGAAATGTTCAGACTGGGGCTCCTGACATTAACTATCAATCAATAGTTTATATTAAAGATTCTAAAGAAATTTGGACACATGGACAGTTCTATGGGTCAGCTGCATCTGTAGCATGGAGTGCTATTACAGGCAAGCCCAGTTTTGCTACTGTAGCTACTTCTGGTAGTTATACTGACTTGACTAATAAACCTACAATTCCTACTAGCCTTCCCACTCCTAACTCTTTGACATTTACTGGAGCTACAACTGGTACTTGGAATGGTAGTTCTGCTAAAACTGTTAATATCCCAACTTATTCTCTTCCAACAGCTTCGGCATCTACCTTAGGTGGAGTAAAGGTTGGTAGTGGATTAAGTATTAGTAATGGGGTGCTGTCTACTAGTGGAGGAGATGTTAAAATATACGAGACTACCATAAATTTCGAGGATATAATTACTAATAGTAGAACTGAAATGACTTCAAGTGAAAGAAATGAAGTCTTAAATATTAGTAATAAAATACATCAAGGATATGTCATAGTTGTTCCAACTACTACATCTGGGATGAACATGGTGGGAGGAGCAGTACCTGTAGTGGATAATGCCCCATCTTATTCATTTCTGTTCTGTGGTGGTACTACTCATTTATATATAGTAACAGCTGACCTTGATGATAGTGGAGATACTTGGGACATTCGTCAAATTAGTGAAAATATAATACAGAGCGGAACAATCAGAGTCTATTGTAGAAACAATTCAATTACGCTGGAATCCTATGGAGCACACAACACTCTTTATAGTAACTCTGGTATGACTAGTTTAGGTAAATATAATGCCGATTCCACAGTGAATACTGGTATGACTAGATTAGTCAGCATAGGAACTGGTACTTCTAATAATAATAGAATATCAGGACTGGAAGTTGGGCAATATAAATCAAATTCGTTTGTAGCATTATGTGACAAAACTTCAGATGGTTGCTACATGACTATGAACGGTAATACAGGTGAAGTACATCTAACTGGTTATAATTGTGAAATGGTCATGGATACTTCAGGTATGCAAATTTCAGGAGGTGCAGACTTATACATTGATATGAATCCCAGATTCCTAGGAGGAGCTGTTGAAATTGGAAGTGACAGCTTATCAGTTGGGCTTATTCAATACGGAGATTTTAATATAACCGGAGACATAACATGCACAGGTGCTGCTACCTTTAGCAGTACTGTAGCAGCAGAAGGAGGATTTTTCGATACGTCTGATGCTAGAGTTAAAACTAACGTTAAAGAAATTGATGCAAGTGGTGCTGACAGAGTTAGATTGGTTGAATTTGATAGAACTGACAAAGAACATCATGGTTATGGAGTTATTGCCCAAGAGCTTGAGGAAGTATATCCAGAAATGGTAAACACTGACGATGAAGGATTCAAATCAGTTAATTACAATGAACTTGCAATGGTTAAAATTAAATATCTAGAAGATAAAGTAGCTAGACTTGAAGCCTTAGTTGATAGATTACTTGCAGAGTGATTGTTATAATCTCATAATGTTTTCATTAAGAAGGTCGCCAATAGGCGGCCTTTCTTTGTTTGTACCTAACACACTAAACCGGCTGTGCAATAAATTAATTGTTAACGAGTGTTAAATAATTTGGTAATGTCCAGAATTTAACGTAACTTTGCAACATCGAACAACTGTTGCGCTATGCAGGCAGCTGAAAATGCTAAAACCTTAGCTATGGCTCAAGGACAGCAAGCTGATAACCTATCATGGGCAAACAGAGTACAATCAATGCAAGACGACATTGACCTGTACACTTACGTTAACAGCCGTGCTTTGGCTACTAACGAGAGAATCGGTAACGAGTCTCAAGTTTTAACTAACCAAATCTGGAAAGGTAGAGTAGAAGACCTTCAAGAGAAGAGTGCAATGTACGTAGATATCGTATCTCGTGATAATGCACAAAACTTAAGATTATGTGATGAGCTTTACAAGAGGAGAGAACAAGATGTTCAGGAGAAAGCTGACTTGTTCGCTAGACTAAGCACTAGAATCTCTGATTTAGAGAAGAAAGAAGCTGCTACAGCTGCTGCTCTACCTCTAATGTTCGAGCTTAACAAAGTTAATGCTGAAAGATACACTGATGCTTGCTGCTGCAAGTCTGAAACTAATCTGTTAATGACTGCTAATGGATTACAGCGTCAACTTGACCACAAGATTGATGGACAGTTGAAATATGCTTACAGTGACCTGTGTGCACCTGTTCCAAGTATAGCTCCACTATACTGTAGCCCATTCACAAGTTACGGAACTGGCATGTATGCTGGAACTGCTGCTAGTAACTTCAATGCCGTAAATACAGCTATTAATACAGTTACAGGCGGATGTCCTTCTTGTACAGCCCAATAACTTAAGATAACCCATAAAAGGGAGGCTACAATCTAAGTGGTCTCCCTTTTATTATTTAATTCAAATTTAATTATCGTATGAAAGTTAAAATTACACCAACTGGAGAAAGTGCTCAAGTAATGGAGTTTAATGTATCGTTACCATGTGGAGCAAATGCATCAATTGCTCCTGTGTCTACATTAACAGTTACACAGAGATGGGCAAAAGTCGTTAACGTTTCAACTACAGGAACGGAGTACGTACAAGTTACTAAATTTGATGTTATTCACAATATCCAATATACTGATTGTAAAGGAAATGTAAGAGTGTCTACAGAGTCTACATCTACGATTATGGAGACTGCTGCAACTAGTGAAACTATTACCACTTTGACACCAACAGTAACTAAAGTTATAGATGTGATTATACCTAACGGAGTTAGTATTGTTAGTCAGCAAGTACTTGATGAATTGCCTACTTCTCTTCCTGTTAAGGGACATTGTGCATATTCGGTATTTGATGTTAGAGTAACACCTGCTCCTGTACCAACAGCCGCAATTGCGTCAGTAGCTAAATCTAAATAACATGTTTGGACAACCATTCGGTAGTAACTACACGGATTTACAGAACCATTACATGCAACAATTGCAAGCGATGCAACAAGCTCAACAAGCACAGCAGAAGACCCAACCTATTCTAGATGAAATAAACAGAGAGGTTGGGTCTCTGTCTTTAGACGAGCAAAAGGTTCTAGCACAGATGCCAGAGTATCAAATGGCTAAGCAAACCTATGAAGCTGGCTTTATGTCATTCTTAGGTACTAAGTTTAGTCAAGAGTTCGTATCATCAGCAGATGGTAAAGTAGCAGCTGATAACTTATTGGCTACTATTAGGAAGAGTAAGGAGCATATCCATGCTCAATTAAAAGCTAAAGAAGATAAGGTTAACACATTATTAGAACTTGTGGAACAAGACCCGGAGATTAAGAAGAGATTAGACGAAGTTATGTTAAGTAAAAGTAAGTAATGAGCGATAAAGAAATTGTATTTCAAGCTATTAATAAGTATGCTAAAGACTTGGCGAGTAACCTATTTCATTTTAATAGCGTGGCAAGTCAAGCTGTTATCACATACGTAGTTAAGAATATGGAAGATAAATATGGTAAATATTTAGACATATTCACGGACGTGCATGGCAATATTAACTTAGAGTTGCTTGCCAATGCAGTTAAAGCAGAGATGAAAGAGAAAGCTGCTGATGGATTTGTAGTTAACATTCTTAACAAGCCAGTAAGGTTTGGAGAAGATGACGTTAATCAGCTAGTAGAGATATTTAAGACATTTAAACAGAACAATTAATCCAAATTCGAGCCATGATTAATTTACGATTAGAGAGAATTTATAAAGGTGTGTCTTATACTATAGGGAAGCTGTACTTAAATGGTAAGTACTTCTGTGACACTCTTGAAGATACAGACAGAGGGCTGAAAGATACTATGCCTACAGAAGAGATTGAGAAGATTAAGGTGTATGGTAAAACCGCTATACCTACTGGTACATATAAGATTGATATGAATACAGTCAGTCCTAAATTTAAAGGCAGGACTTGGGCTAAACCATATAGTGGTAAACTGCCTAGATTATTAGATGTTAAAGGTTATAGTGGAGTTCTTATCCACGTTGGGAATAAACCGGAAGATACATTGGGATGTCTTTTAGTTGGAGAGAATAAGGTTAAGGGGCAAGTTATTAATAGTACTGCCACATTTAATAGACTTATGACTGAACTTAATAAGGACAAGAATATAGAAATAATTATTGAGTAATGAGTAACTTTGATAAATTATTTGGAAGAACTTATAGTACAGTAGGTAACTCTGATTCTGACTTTATTATTAAGACTAGAGGACAGGTTAAGGTACAATGGGGCAAGAAGTTCATTGATATTATAAAGGACGGTAAACTTAATGTTGACACAGAAGTAATTAAAAAGATTAGTAATTCCAGTAAAATAACTTCTGACGGAATATATTATGTGGAAGACACTAAAGAAGTTGTGCTTAGAGTTGGTGGAGTTACTATAAATTTATCAGACGACGGTTCTGGAACTTTTGTGTCCTATGCCGCCCAGCAGGATACTTCTCCTGAACAAAGAGAAATGGCTTTGGGAAATATAGGTATAAGATGCAAATCCAAAGATGAAGCTATTGAAAGAAATATAGTATCTGGTATAGTGTTCTTAGATGAAACTGAGAAATGGTACGTAGTTAAGGAGGGAGTGTTCAGTGAATATGTTGCCAACATAAACAATCCTTATACTGACCAAATTGTCATTAAGAAATCTGATAACTCACAAGGTGCTCTCGTGATTCAAGGAAATGGAAGAAATAATTCGATAGCCATTGGTGGAGATAATGGAATTCTACTGTATAGAGATGGTAGTACTGGTGTCATATCAAACAGTGGTGTTATATCTATAAGGGTGGATGAAACTAGTGCTGTTACTATAGATTCTGAAGGTATAATTGCCCTTGGTATGTCTAGTAATATGATAAAGTCAGAAGGGGCTACTCAGATGTCTGGATTTAGACTATATACTGACGCTACTGGCAAATCTACTCTAGAAGTTGATAACTTATCAGTTAGAGAATCTACTGACACAACGGTATTGACACATAGCGATTTGTACGAACTAATAACGCAGGAAGCTTTGGTAATTGGTCACAAATATAGAGTAACAGATTTTCAGAACGAATGGGAGTTAACGACCAATGATGATATAATTGAAAGTACTGTAACACAGGAAGACAGTGAACAGAAAAATGTTAGGCCTTTAATAGCAATAGCCAATACTTATACTACTATAGGAAGTGCTTATTACGAAGATAACCCAGAATGGAAATTAGAATATGATGCCTCATATATAGACCCTGTAAGTGTTGTTACAGATGTAAAGATTTATGATGAAAACGGACAGATGATAGGTGGCGAAGAAGCAATTGTGGAAGTACCAGCCAAAGGAAGAATCACTAGATTAACAGATGAGAAAGGTAATTCCTGTAACTATGACTTTAAACATCTAAAATTTAAAATCACCGAAGACGGTGTAGATAAGTGGATTTATACATTTAGAAACGGAGAAGAGGATTTAAGTTTAACTGATACATGTAGGAATAATGTATTAACTGTTAATAATTACGAGATTAAATCTGAAACTGTAACTGTACGTGATAATGGTAATATTGTTACATTACAAGGAACTCTTTCTGATAATAATTTTGGAACTATTAATAGCAATTTCAACTTCTCCGGGACTGCTAATAAGTTGAATGTGTCCGGAATATTGGAAAATGTAACATTTAAAGAGAATTCTACTATAGATGAGGTGTCTATAAGAAGTCTTACTAATGTAACATTTAATGAGTCATTCTCAAGGATTACATTCCATTCAGATATAAACGATGTTGACTTTGATACTACTGTATACGCTCTACTTTATGATAATGAAAAGGTAAAGGATGTATATTTTAATAATACCATAGTCTCTGTAATATGTATTCCAGATATGGCAACTGCAACATCTGGAATACCTGCTGGCACAATAGTAATGTATAACGGAACATCTGGAATACCTGCTGGCTGGGCTATATGTGACGGTACTGAAGGTACTCCTAACCTGACTGGCAACTTTATTAAAGCTAGTGAAACTGCCGGTGAAACAGGAGAATTTATACCTGCAAGCTCTGGCAGCTCGACTGAAACTCCTATTACATACTACTCATTAGTATTTATTATGAAATTGGCTTGATAGAGATGGCAATATTTAGTGATAGATTACTAATTTACGTTAAATTAAGAATAATTAGTCTTTAATTTTAAGGTATGGAAATTTATCACTAAATTTGCAAATAACTTTAAAAGGGAATAATATGGACATGAAATTAGAAGAATTAGGTTTTGATGATGAAGACCTACTAGGTGAAGACGGTGTAGTGCAAACAGGAGACCCTGATGATGACATTAAACGTTGGATTGACAATGATACTCCAGCAGATTTGGACGACCCATTGGACAATCAAGAACCACCTAAAGAAGGTGACGGAGATACAGAACCTACAGAGGATGATTTAATCACAACTATGCTCAAAGCTAAAGGAATCAATCCAGAGGCTATTAAGTTCCAAAATGATAACGGAGAAGTAGAAGAGATTCCATTCTCTGAACTATCTAGGGAAGAGCAATTAGAGCTTTTAAACTATGATGACACAGATTATAATTATGGTTTAGAGCCAGAAGAGATTGACCTTATTAACGAGCTTAGAAGAAATAATTTAAGTGTAGATGACTATTTGGAATCTCATAGACGTCAAGCTATTCAGGATTACCTAGACCACCTAGAAGATGAGCCGGAATATCAAGTAGATGGCATGACAGATGATGAATTATTTATTGCAGATTTAAAGGCAAATGTCCCAGAACTTACTGATGATGAAGCTTTAGAACAGTTAAATCTTGAGAAGCAAAACGAAGCTCTCTTTAATAAAAAGATGAGCGGAATGAGAGCTAGCTATCAGCAACGCGAAGAAGCTGCTATGCAGCAAGCTCAAGCAGAAGCAGAAGCTCAACAGAAAGAAATGTATGAAGCTTACGAAGACGAAATTTTACAAGCTATTCAAGACAACGAAACTATAGATTTGGGAGAGTCATCATTAACGCTATCAGAGGACGATATGAATGAAATTGCTTCCTTTATCTTAGATTCAGATGCTGCTGGAGTAAGATACTTAGCCAAAGCCATTAATGACCCACAAATGCTAGTGCAGATGTCGTGGTTTGCTCTTAAAGGACAAGAAGCTATACGTCAAATCTCCGAATATTATAAACATCAGATTACAGAGCAATCCAAAGCCAATTATAAGAAAGGTTATGAGGATGCTAAGGCTGGCAGAGCCTCTAATCCTGCTAAGACTGTAGTTAAAAGACCAGAGCAGCAAACTGGTCGTAAACCTAAAACAACATCTATTTACGATTTAGATTAAAATCCAAATAAATTATTATGATAGTAGCAAATTTCGTAACTAATCGCGCCACTATGGGCGACACTAGAACTTATGAAGACTTCTATAAGTTTCTAGGAACTAAACCAACTAGACTTGGTGTAGTATCAAGACTCTACCCAGAATTGACTGCTTCTTACCTAACAGAATCTTTGAGAAACATCTTCTACATGGATTCTAAATCAAATAACAAGTACAGAAGCATTGACTCAATGTACTTTGAATGGGAAGTTGAAACCAACTACATTAAGAGAGTTGAGTTTGCAGATGTACCAACTGAAACTGGAGAGAACGGAACTGAAATCGTAATGGCTTTCAAAGAGAACTATTACCAGAAGTACGACATCTTCAAGATTGATAAAACAATGCAGCAATGCTTTGTAACCCAGAGACCAGTCCGTAAAGCTGATAATTACTGGGAAGTAACTGTTAGACTTATTGACAACGACTACTCTAGTGTTCTTGACCTTAGCGGATGCCAAATTGGTGACACTACTCGTTTCCAATCTAACGCTATGCCAGAAGCACACGAAGAGGGATATGTTAAATATCAATCTAACATTGAAAGACACAGAGGTTATATTACTACTCACAGATGTGATGACAGTTATACAGCTCTGTATGCTGCACAAGAAGACGTTCTTATTAAAATAGGTGAAGGTAAAGGTAATGGTCAGATGTCTGAAACTATGTACCGCATGGATAAGACTCAATCTAACTTGCTGAAGAACTTCCTATATGTAAGAAACAATGGCTTGCTGTTCAACAAAACTAACGTTGACAAGAATGGTAAACCGACACTGTTCGACCCCGACACTGGTCGTCCTATCTACATTGGTGATGGTATCATCCCACAAGTAGAAAGATTTGCATCTAAATATGCATATAATAAGCTTACTGTTGAAGCATTCACTACTGCTATCGCTATGATGAATGAAAAGAGTGAGAATCCAACTGGTAACAAATATGTACTTATTTGCAATGAGAAAGCTTGGCAAGACGTACAAACTTGTCTATCAGAATGGCTTGCAAGATTCAAAACTTGCGGAACTTATCTATGGTCTAAGAAAGCTAACGGCTATGTTGACGTTGGTGCTACATTCCAATCTTATGAAATCGGTGGTAACACAATTTCATTCAAGGTTGACCGTACATTCTCTCGTGAATGGGGTAGCGACAAGGGCTTCATGCTAATGTTAGACTTGACTGCTGACAAAGTAAGTGGAGAACCAGCTATTCAAATGTTCACTCTTAAAGGTGGTGACTTCATCTCTAATAAATATCCAGGTGTTGGTGGACTTGATGGTCTAAGCTCAGGTGTAGTTTCTAGCCCTGTAGCAGCTTCTAAGTTAATCAACTGGGGTTATTCTGGTGTTGGTGTATTCTCACCATACAGAAGCTTTATTATGAAAGAAGTGTAATTAAATAAGTAGATATTGTGGGGAAGGCATAGACCTTCCTCACATTATTTTACAAGATAGTAATTTATATTAAGTAAATGATTGAAATAATATGGCTAATGAAACAGACAACATAATTGTCTTAAGAAGTGTATTCGGTAAAGTAGGACAAAAGTACTTCCTTAATCCAGTTAGAGACCCACAGACAGGCAGATATCCGGACTGTGTAAGACCAGTAGATAGTAAAGGTGATATGCTATTAAGAGGAGAAGAAGACAAAGGTAAATGCTTGATTGCAGAGAACCGTGTATTTATTATTGAAGACGGTAAAACATTTGACCTTAATGACCCTTGGCAAGCAGCTGAATGGTATTCTATTCAACACTGTCCTATGATTGCTATGTCTCGTGACCAACGTGACAAGAATGGCAATTTAGTGATTGACGGTGACTCTAAGAGATACGGAGGAGCTGAACTTTACGTTGAGAGACCTGGTTACGAAACTAATAAGCGTGTTAATAAGAGACGTCTTATCCATGATGCTGAAGAGTATATCATTAAAGACCCACAAGGTGCTGCTGGTAGACTTAAAATGGCTAAATTGCTTGGACGTAACATGCGTAATGCTCCTGATGCCGACGTAGAAGACTTCTTGATGAACATTGCGTCTAAGGACCCAGAGAAGATTATTAATCTATATACTGGTGATGACATTGCACTTAGACTTCTGTTTATTGATGCTAAAGACAAACGTGTAATATACGTTAAGAATAAAGTATATCTATATAGCGAGAATCAAATACCATTGGGCGCAAGTGATGATGCAGTTATTACTTGGATGAAGAGTCCGCAGAATAGAAGGACTCTTGAACTAATTAAGAGGGACACATATCCGGAACTGTATGAACAACCAGAGCCTGATTTTACTAACAAAATTAAAGATGAAGAGACTAAGAAGTCATCTTCAACTGGTAAATATATTAAATAATGACTGCTAGACAGGTTTATGAAGGAACCGCTACTGAAGTAAATAAAGTACAGTCTATGACTCTATTATTAGAGGATTTTAACTACTTCTTTAATAAGGCTATATATCAGTATATTAATAAGAGATATAATATATATGATATTAACCAACAGACTACTGACGACATTAGGGTTCTAAAAGCTACAATAGCCCTTCCTGTAACACTTGCTACGTCCGCTTACGGAGACACAGAAGGTCTTGATTCACTATATGGTGCGACGTATGAAGTGGAATTACCTAGTGATTACTTACATTTACTTAATTGTGTATGTGATTTTGAACTAAAGAAGACTTTCAAATGTTATAACGCTGGCTCCAGAGTTCAAGTCGGAGCTAGCCGTTTAACATCTGACGCATGGTCTCAAATCATTCAGAATATCTATATGAGACCTAGCTATAAACGTCCTTATTTTTACATACACAATGTTGACATAAATACTAGCAATCCTACTAACCCGTATGATGCTGTTGATAATCCACATGGTACTGATATTAGTTCTGCTAAGACTGATGCTGATACTAATGCTACAGAAGTAACTGGTGGATTGCCAAGAACAATTTCTATTGGTGGTAATGCTGTTACCACAGTGGAAAGAGAAGGACAGATTCGTTTCGGTAATCCTTCTACTGTTAGAATGGAGATACGGTACGGGAAGGACCATACTCTATTTGAGTTAAAAAAAGTATATGTGGACTACCTGAAAGCTCCACAAACTATACGATTGACACAAGAACAGATGGATATGACAGAAGACACATCCCAAATTATGGAATTTCCTGATTACGTGTGTCACGAGATTATTAATGAGCTGGTACATATAATCTTGGAGAACGAAGGTAATCCTAGATTACAAACACATATTCCGATATCAACGTCAGTTGCAAATCCAGCTCAGCAACAGACACAAACCAAATAATTATTTAAATTATGTTTAAGTGGACAAACACATTAATCGTAAATTCTAATTTAGATTCTAGTGGCAAACCAAAATGGTCAGCACAGGCTGAAGACACTGGTAGTGGAGTTGTAGGTAGCTTCGAATTTAAAAGAGTTAACAAATTCCTCAAACCAAACGTAGTAGCAATCTATAAGAAAGAAGCATCAGACCCAGTACTTGGTAAAGTTACTTTCACTATGAGCAATCAAGGTGTAGGTAATTATAGAGTTGCTCTTTACATCAGACTATCTGGAAGCCAGAACTCTTATTACTCAAATGACTTTGTATTCAAAGGTAAACCTTTGATGTATGAATTTGCAATTAAGAATGCAAGTGCTACAGCAGCAGATGTTGCTAAAGAAGCAGCTAGAGTAATTGAGAAGATTCAGACTATCTATGGAGACCACTGGATTAAAGCTAGTGCAAATGGTAACAACCTTGTTATTGAAGGAATGGATGAATATCAACTATTTACTAAAGCTGAAATTCAGAAATTCAATCCAGACTTGAACACTGCTTTAGTTGGCGGAGAGTTTGAAACGATTGCAACAGCACTTCCGGCTGACGACCCAGACTACGATGGACAAAACACTATTGTGAAATCTAAAGAAGGATTCGGTACTTACTGGATGATTCTTAAAGACCTAAGACTTCCGACTATGGAAGCTAGACGCTTTGCTGGTATTAACGAAGAAGAGCTTCCTGTTCCAGGAGCTAAGTATAATGAGTATATTATTAACTATTGCGTTAATAGAGGCATTATGGGCGGAGATGCTGTAGGAGAAGTTACAAGGTCACTTACGACTCATGTATTCTATGTTAAACAAGATTTGGCAGCTGATTTTGAAGCAGCTCTTGCTAAGATAGGTACTATCGGTCAAGAAGTTACTCCAGGTGAAACTGCACAACAAGCTCTAGAAGCTAGCAGTGCTAATGCAGCTGAAATTGCTAAATTGAAGACTGACAAGGCTAACGCTGCTGATGTTTATACTAAAACAGAAGCAGATGCTAAATTTGAGCCAAAAGCGTAACAACTTAAAACAGTAATTGAAGGCGGGGGCGTCATACGCCTTCGCCTTTATTTATTATAATCATATGGGATATTACGAGAAATTATCGTCAGCCATATATAATGACATAATGAGTGGTCTTAGAGGTTATAGCTCCACTCCAACAATGTCATTAGAACAGTTAGAGGATGATTGCGTTGATGAAAGACTTCAAATTATTAAGGAATATTTTATTAAGGGATTAGTTCCTAAGAAGGACTTACTGATGACTATACCTTGTATAGAAGTTGATTGTAAGAATATTGAAAGGTGTAGATGTAATGCTAGTCCCTGTGACACATTAACTGCTCATTTTGAAATTCCTCAACTTCTTACAGAGTTCGGAGAAGACGGTATAGAATATATAGGAGCTACTGATATGAGTAATCCATTTATATATTATACTAATCCTATCGTAATGAAGTATCATAAATATAGAGTAAGAGGAAAGAATAAACCATACGTGTGGATTGATATAACTCCTAACGAGAACAATATGTACGATTGCTTTGTATTTAATGCTCCATTATTAAAGAAAGTAACAGTAGTGGCAATATTAAAAGACCCTAGACAATTAGATTGGTTCGGATGCTGTGCCCCTGTTGATATTAATAATATGACATTCATTGATGCTGAAATTAAGAAGAGACTAACTGAAAAGAAGATTCGTTATTATAGGCAGCTCGCAGCTCCTGTTTTACCTAATGACCAAGTACCTAAATAATGGAGAATTTTAATTCAGCTTATTATCAAATGAATCTGCTCTATGGAACAGAATTGTCTCCTGAAGAGTTCGAAGAAATTGGACTGATTGCCTGGCATAAGATAGGTAACAGGAGAACTAGATTATACAGGTATGTTACTGATATTCAATGCCCTGACAACACAGTGGATTTACCTTGCAACTGTGACATAATTGAAGCAGTCACTTATGGCTTTGAAGAGTGGAATTATGTTACGAATGACACAGTAAACGGAGATTACTCTTCACAGTTTACTGAAAACTATATAGAATCAAGAAAGCTTTATAGTGACCCTCTCTATATAAGTGGCAAGTATGCCAAATTTGAAAGAGTGGGTGATACTTTGTACTTTGAGAAGAATTATGGACAGGTAAACATTCTCTATAAGGGCATTCTGGTAGATGAGGACGGGTTACCTGAAATCAATTATAAAGAGAAAGACGCCATTGCATGTTACTGTGCTTGCACTAAGAGATTTAAAGAAGGTTGGAAGAATCACAACCAGAATATGTTACAGGAAGCACAATTATTGGAACAGAGGTGGTTGAAACTATGTGACGCAGCCAGAGTTTCAATTCATTTAAGTCAAAATGACATGAATGAAATCTTAGATGCCAAAACTAGTTGGAATAGAAAGATATTTAATAAAGGATACAAGCCTATACATTAATGTTTAAGGGATACATCTATAAGTGTACATGTGTTATAAGTGGTAAATCTTATGTAGGATTAACTACTAAAACGATTGAGGAGAGGAAGAAAGAACACTTACATTCATCTTACAATCCTAATGATAATACGTACAAGACTCACTTTCATTCGGCTATACGAAAGTATGGCATAGAGAATTTCGAATGGAGTATTGTAGAAGAGATAGAAGGTTCAGATATTACAACAGTTATAGCTACACTAAGAGGTTTAGAAGTTAAATATGTTGCATTTTATGATTCGTTTCATAATGGATATAATCTTACTCCTGGAGGAGAACTTACCTTTAGAGGCGAGCCTAAAGTGGTAAATATGTACAGTGAGGATGGAATACTCCTAGACACTGGAACCGTTGGGCATTTAGCTAGTAAATACAATTTGGACGATTCTGCTATATGTAAAGTATGTAACAGGAGATACAAATCAACTGGTAAGTTAAATGGAAAGCGTTTAGTGTTTAGGCTGTCTCTTATACACATCTCCGAGCCCACGAGACACTCGCTAATCTCGT
>ENA-OYYD01000266-OYYD01000266.1-human-gut-metagenome-genome-assembly--contig:-NODE-266-length-17267-cov-5.151232_pt1 | contig 17267 bp, 15 predicted proteins | sample MGYA00244062_ERZ653446 | MGnify/ENA primary metagenome ERZ653446 (study PRJEB26926, sample SAMN06165031) | human gut metagenome | biome: ENVO:00009003; feature: ENVO:2100002; material: ENVO:00002003...
ATCTACACTCGACTAGTCGTCGGCAGCGTCAGATGTGTATAAGAGACAGCTATCGTATCGAGTGCAGGAACAAAGTCGACCAGCTTCGCAATATTGATGTTTCGGATCTTAAAATCAAAACCGGCATATCCGCCGCGGGGACTACCGGCCTTATAGACCATCACAGCCTTCATATCGGCATCGAGGGCACGCATTGAAAGATCTTCCAGATGTATGGCCTGATTCTTAATATCTACCGCTCCATGTACATTCTCAAACAGCATTTTCTCAAAAATGACCTTCTTCAGATCTGTTTGCAATTCAAAATCTATATTTCGGGGAATCACAAACAATTTCATCTCCGAAGGTACGCTGTCGGTAAGCACTTCCGTAGTATCCTCGGGGAAAGAAAGAGAATTAATCAACTGATTACAATCGATCAGATCAGACGTAAGAGACAAATGTGCCGTCAACTTCTCTCCTTTCGTCATTGCCCTGTAAACACCCATCATATCGCCTGTAGCCGTCATATTGGAGCGTCCGATACGGACAGAAGCATTCTTTAAAGTAATCTTCGGGCCATCCACCGTCACCGCTGTTTTTGACATGCGAATAGGCAAGCCGAATTCCGGCGTACGGAAGCGTAAGCGATTGAACCCAACAATCCCTTTAGGCATCCACAGGGAGTCATTCAGCTTATCAGCCTTCATCTTGATGCCCGCCACATTCATAGCCATGCGAGTTCCTGCCGCACTGAAGAAAAGCGAATCGGCACGAAGTGAAAAATCAATCGCCGGCTTCGTTACATCCACCTCCTGAGGCCCCAGTGCAGCTTGTGCTTTTGCACGGGCACTGTATAACTTTATAGAATCGCCCATCGAAGCACGGAGCTTACTGACCTCCATATCGCACTGCAAAGAGACAATGCGGTTGGTATCCTGCGGATTAGTCGAAGAAACATTGGCAACCAACCGTTCGATGTCAGAAGAGAGAAAACGGCTTCTCAACACCAGTTTACGGACATCCATCTGCGCCTGCAAGGTTTCGTTATCACGGAAACGGAAAGTAGCATTACCTAGAAAATCGAAATCCTTGGCAGTATCCTTCAATTCAAAATCTTTCAATTCAAGTTTGCCTCCCAACTTCATGCGCCCGATATCCTGCTTCTTCAAAGCAGAAAGGCGGCACTTCATCTCCATATCCGCATCCAGTTTTCCCGTGATTGCCACGCTTTCCTGCAATGGAAAGGTTTTAGCCAGTGCATCCAGGTCGACAGTCGACTTGGTATGGAAAGTAATCAACGGATCATCCAGCAAATCGTCTACCTTCGCATCGGCCAAAACTTCAGTATGTGCCCCTTTAAAATGGAATATTTTCAGGTTTAGATACGAAGGCTGATGACGCATCAAGTCGACATACGCATCAAAATCTGCCGTTACCTCATCAATACCGTATGGTAAACCCTTATATTGTGCCGAAGCCTCTTTGATACCGATCTTGAGTGAAACGGCAGGCAACTTTTTGTCACCATACACACCCCTCACCCTACCGCTAACGGTAACTTCACCTTTAGCCGAGACTTTAGTGTCCTTCACATACGATTTCGGAATCATCCGCAACACCGTCTCCATCGAAGGGGCATGCAAACCATATTCCAGATCCATACCGATTGTCTTCGCCACGGTATCCCGCCGGAAAGCTCCGTTTACATCCAACCGGATACCATTCACATCGAGTTCCGTATCCTTCAGTTTCCAGACGGCGGTCTGCCTGTCCACCATAATATCTGTCCGTAAAGAAGTAGCTATCTTATTGACCAACAGTTCTCCCTGCTGCCAGAAAAGAATATTCTTGTTGTCAAATTTCAACCCTAAAGTAGAAATACCCTTTGTCAGCGAAAGCCTCAACTTCAGATTGGCATCATCGATGCGTGAGTAAATATCCGTATTCCGATCATCGAAAACAAGATTGGCATGTTTGAGTTCTATATTCCGGATATCAATCTCACTATTAAAATCGGTCGATGCAGTATCGGCCGGTATCGTATCGACCGACGCACGGGTTACCTCCCAATTGGCTTTCCCGGTTTTATTCCGGTAGGCATATACAGCTACCTCTTCCAACGAAAGATTGTGAACAACAATGCGATTTTCCGTCAAATATGCTATCGGATTGACGGTCAGCACACATTCCTTGAAAGACAGTAACGAATCGGTTTTGCACCAGCTACTATCATTCAAGGCTTTAGACACCAAACTGCCGTTCTTCACCTTCAATCCGAACTGTGGGAAAGTTGAAAAGAAAGTCAACTCTACGCTCTCCATATCCAGGTGTGCATTCAGAGTCTGATTGGCAGCATCCAGCACCACCGGAGTCAGCTTCTTCGGAGTTACGATGAAATTAATCACAAAAGCAATGGCAACAAGCAGCACCAAAAGAACTGTCCCCAACGTGATGCCGCTGATCTTAAGTGTTTTCTTTACCTGTCTGTTCATATCATCCCTCTATCCTGCAATTCTTTTACCGCAATCTCCAGTTCATCATACCACTCCTTACCGAATTTACGAATCAACGGCTCCTTCAGGAAGCGATAGACCGGGACATTCTCCTTTTTACCCAACAATACAGCAGCCTTACATACATCCCAACGATGGTAATTCACTGCCTGATAAGGTCCGTAATTGCCTACCCGTATAGGATACAGATGGCAAGACACCGGTTTATAAAAGTCTGTTTTTCCTCCCCGATATGCTTTCTCGATGGCGCAATAGCAATACCCCTTTTCATCGTAACAAGTAAATACACAGTCTTTGCCATTCACAATGGAGGTTACCAGATCACCGTCCCGATCGGTATATACCACGCCTTGCTTATCTATTACCGCACGAGCTTCGGGCGACAGTTCATCCCAAACAACCGGAAGCACCTCTTCCAATTTCTCCACCTCTTCCAGTTCTACCGGAGCCCCGGCATCACCTTCAATGCAACACTCACCTTTACAGGCATCCAAGTTGCACACAAACTTCTCACGAAGCACATCCAGGCTCACAACAACGTTGTCTATTTGAATCATAATTATCGGTTTATATTATACAAGTTACCTAAGTGTAAATAGAAGGAATCTCTCAAGTTTTTCATACTCTTAAAGAGATATTCAGATCTGATAGTAAAGCCACCTGAGTTTGATAGATTATCATGTAAATTAGAATATTGACAAACAAATAATTAGCGATAAAATTTATAATCTTATAGTGGCTAATTGCATAACAGATCATCTATTATCACTACGTTTATTAAAGACAAAGTTACAGAAATATATGGTTCGACAGATCGTTTTCGCCGGGAATTTGCATAACAAGAAGATAAAACGTATCCTAAAAGACAAAAACAATTACGCTTTCTCATGCCGGATACGAATCATCTGCAATCATGACACAGGATATGTAATGATAATCATCCGCTCACCACTCTCTTCGAGTAACTGATAGCTACCTTGGAAAGTTTCTAAGTACAGCCGATTGATAGTATGCAAAACATCAAACTCCTTTTCACTTTCGGCAGTCATAAAAATGGGGCTGTTTACAACTTTAATTTGCAAATAATCCTCGCTTGGGCGGGACAAGATGAATTTCACCCTGAAAAGCCCCTCACTTTCTTCGGGATATTTTAGCACAGAAGCAAGCATTTTCATAAACCGGTTGGTATCCACATCGATCAGCAGCATATCCGGTTCCGTGTGTAAATCAACTTTCGTTCTATTTTCAGTTTGCATCTCCACCATCAGCCTGGCATCGGTACATAACTGAACAACATCATACTCCTCTACCACAAACTTCATCATTCCCGATTCTAATCGGGCAAGGTCCAGCACATTGAATATCAGGCCAATCAGTTTTGAAGCACACTTCTTGATTGTTGCAGAATACTCCTGCTGTTTTTCCTGTTTCAAATTCGTCTCCCGGCACAGGCGGTCAGACAATTCCACCACAGTATCCAGAGGAACCCGTATTTCATCTGTAATGTTCCGCAAAAAAACCTCTTTCATCTTATCGGTTGCTACGACCACGGCATACGATTCCGCCATTTCCTTCTGAGATTTCACCAACTCTCCCCGAATCCGGATCAAACGTATCACTCCCCACACCAACAAAACAACAAACAGAGACAATCCTACTACCGCCACTTGCAAAAAGCGCTTCTCTCCCAGTTCTTTGTCAAGCAAAGCTTTCCGGATACGATAGTTGGCCTCCACCGTCTCTTCATTCATTCGCAAAGTAGCTTTATTTACAGAATCGCACATCACAGCCGCTGTTTTATAAGCCCGGGCAGCCTCTTCATATCGGCCGGCATCCACATAGGCATCTCCCATTATTCTCCGAATCTCGATCTCATACATAGGCTGAGTACCCTTAAAAGCAGCCAATGTACGTTCAAATTCAGGGAAACATCGTTCCCAGTCCTGTCTTAAATAATAATATCCCGCCCAAGAAAAGTGATAATTGACTGCTGTAGCCGAAAAACAGTCATCATCATAAAATTTGGCAGCTTCATTGAGATGTATCCACAAAGGATCTGCGTCGACCATGCCCAGATAAATCTTGCAATACATCAACTCGATAGTCAACAGAGTAGATCTGTACACTCCAAGCATAGACGGCTTTTTCTTAATTACTCCGTCAATCAATTGCCGTTGTGCTTTCAATTCTCCAAGAGCCTCCTTATATTTATCTTTCAGGTAATAGGAACTTGCCAGATATCCATGTACCATGAGTTTGTCCCCGAAAGTCGTTCCTTCAATCTCAAGTGCCTTCAGATACTGTTCGATTGCTTTTTCCGTGTTTCTTGCGAAAACATACGACTTTCCCTCCGTGATATATGACAAAAACACTCCACGGTCGGCATGCAAACGCACAGCTTCTTCACGCATCTTTCTCGATTCAAGAATGGCATACTCCGTGTCCCCCTCCGATCCCTTCAACTGGAGCACATAATGCAAAGCCAGAAAATAGTTGTCATATTTCTTATAACGATAACACGCTTCCCTCAGGGTGGCACACGTCTTTTCCATATTCTCACCGTCCATCCTGAACGTATAGTAACGAAAAATCCCGTATTGGAGTTCCAACTCACCCTCCACATCTTTTATCTCCCGGGCAAACACCAATGCCGAATCCAGTAACTCCAACGCCCAGCTTTCTTTAACGTGTCCCATTGCAGCCTCTTTCGCAAAAACGGTCCGAATGGTGTCGGCAGGCATCGACCGATAGACATGAAAGATACTGTCACGCAGTACACGATCACCCGAATTGGCAGCCGACATAAACAAGGCGGCACCGACCAAACCAAACAATAGAACAACCAGTCTCTTCATCGGTTTTCCTCCTGTTTCAAAGGGTGAGTAAAAATAAAACGGGCCCCTTTGCTATAAGTGGAGTCAACCCGGATGTCTCCTCCCATACGATTAATGATCAGCTTACAGATAGACAGCCCCAGCCCTGTACCCTGGATGCCTTCATTGAGTTTTTCGAACCGACCGAATACAGCCTCTTGATTTTCAAGGGGAATTCCACACCCGGTATCCGTTACCATAAACTCAGGTACCCCGACTTCATTTATCCGCAGTGTCAATGTGATATATCCCTCCTTCGTAAATTTTGTGGCATTGACCAGTAGGTTGATCAATACTTGCTGGAGCCTGCACGGATCAGTTTCCATTTCCAAAGCAGACAATTCTGTCTCAAAAATCATCTCCGCAGAAGTCTGTTTGATATTTCTCAGCATCTCCACCACATTCCGGCATAAAGCCACCACCTCATGCGGAACCACGGAGAATCTCATATTTGCCACATCCAGACACGAAACATCGACTACGTCATTTACCAAATGCAACAATAAATCGGAGTTTAACCTGATCACGTCATTACACTGCGCACGAACTTCATCGTCAATTCCCGGAGTAATCAAAATTTCAGAGAAACCTGCCAACGCATTTAAGGGAGTTTTTATCTCATGGCTCATATTGGAAAGAAATACGCTCTTATTACGAACAGACTCTTCGGCCAGCCTTTTTGCCTTTTGCAACTCTTCTCTGGAAAATAGAAGTTTTCTCTCCGCTCTCCTCAAATAGAGAAGTCCTACGAATAACAAAACGACCAGACATAGAATGGTGATAAACACCAATTTCCATATTTTCTTCTGCTGCATTCCGTTTTGTAAATCCAACTCGTCGATGGAATATTGTTCACGCATATCCTCAACATGCCGGCCGGCATAATCCACAAACAAAGAATCTCCTTTCGTAATCAATTCCTTATATGTCAGTGCTGCATCCTGAAAATCCTTCTCTTGCATTTTCTGCTCTGCACGATGCCAGTTTATGCTATCTACAGCCCACTTTTCAGAAGCAAGGGATACGGACAATCCACATACAACGAACATCCCTGACAATATAAGCTGTTTCATCTTTATATTTTGTGTAAGGTTAGCAAAGATAACTCATTAAATATGAAGCAACAAGCATTTAGATAAAAAAGAAGTGTCTTCAAGAGGTATAAGCCTCCCGAAAACACTTCATTTTATGCTGATAGCTATTGTAGTAAAAAGCTATTAATTATTTAATCAAATTGCAACCTGTCATCTCAGCCGGTTGAACCATATCCAAAATATGCAGGATGGTAGGCGCCACATCTGCCAAACGTCCGTCTGCCACTTTCGCTTCTTTATTCTCTGTCACGTATACACAAGGCACAGGATTCAAAGAGTGAGCCGTATTCGGGGTACCGTCTTCATTCAAAGCATGGTCAGCGTTACCATGATCGGCAATGATGATAGCTTCGTAACCTTGAGCTTTGGCTGCTTCAATGGTATCTTTCACACACGCGTCTACGGCAACTACCGCTTTCTCAATTGCATCATAAATACCGGTATGGCCTACCATATCACCATTGGCATAGTTCACAACGATAAAATCATATTTATTCTCGTTGATGGCAGCCACCAGTTTATCTTTCACTTCATAGGCACTCATCTCCGGTTTCAAGTCGTAAGTTGCAACTTTCGGAGACGGAACCAGGATGCGGTCTTCGTTATCATACGGCGTTTCACGACCACCGTTAAAGAAGAATGTTACGTGAGCATATTTCTCTGTTTCGGCAATGTGAAGCTGTTTCTTTCCGTTAGCAGCCAGATACTCGCCCAACGTATTAGCCACGTTTTCCTTATCGAACAAGATATGCACACCCTTGAACGAAGCGTCGTACGGAGTCATACAGTAGTACTGCAATCCCGGTATTGTGTGCATGCCTGCTTCCGGCATATCCTGTTGGGTCAAAACTACAGTCAGCTCTTTGGCACGGTCGTTACGGTAGTTGAAGAAGATCACCACGTCACCTTCTTTGATAGTACCGTCTACACCGGCATTCACAATCGGTTTGATAAACTCGTCTGTTACTCCTTCATCATAAGATTCCTGCATAGCCTGCACCATGTCGGTAGCTTTCTTACCAATGCCGTTTACCAGCAGGTCATACGCTTCTTTCACACGTTCCCAGCGTTTGTCACGGTCCATAGCATAATAACGGCCAATGATGGAAGCCACTTTACCGGCAGACTTGGCGCAATGCGCTTCCAGTTGTTCGATAAAGCCTTTACCGCTCTTCGGGTCTGTGTCACGTCCATCCATAAAGCAATGAACGAAAGTGTTCTCAATATTATATTCTTTAGCAATATCGCAAAGTTTGAACAGATGGTCCAGAGAGCTATGTACGCCACCATCCGAAGTCAGTCCCATAAAATGAACATTCTTTCCGTTTTCTTTTGCGTAAGAGAAAGCTGAAACGATCTCCGGGTTCTTCAGGATGCTGTTGTCACGACAAGAGAGGTTGATTTTCACCAAATCCTGATAAACTACGCGTCCTGCGCCGATATTGAGGTGACCCACTTCCGAGTTACCCATCTGTCCGTCGGGTAAACCTACGTTTTCACCGCTGGCCTGTAACTGAGAGTGAGGATAGGTCTCCATCAGATAATCCCAGTAAGGAGTAGCAGTGTTGAAGATTACGTCATCTTTCCCGTGGTCGCCTAATCCCCAACCATCAAGAATCATTAAAAGGGCTTTCTTACTCATAATATTCTAAAATTAAATTGTCGTTCTATTTTTCGGGTGCAAAGGTACAAAAAAGTTAATTACGAACACGTTTAATCTATGTTAAGCAATCTCCCCGCCGGACAAAAAGGAAGAAAAAATGCCGCAGATTTGAAATGATTTCCTTATTTTTGTGCTGCTTTAAAAATAAAACAGAATATGGACGATTCAAACCCGCGAACGTACAACAGTATTAACTAACACGAACAGAGTCATTCTGCGGTAATGCCTCTGCTCGGACATTAACAAACGAAAGGAGGCAATAAGATGCGAACATATCTTTATTGTGAGGCCGGCTTTGTGGAAAAAGCACAATGGCTTCCTAACAGCTGGGTCAATGTAGTATGCCCGGACAGCAGTGATTTCAAATTCCTGACCGAAACCCTGAAAGTTCCTGAATCTTTTTTAAATGACATTGCCGATACCGACGAACGTCCGCGTACGGAAACGGAAGGCAACTGGTTGCTGACCATACTGCGTATACCGGTCCAGAACGCTCAAAGCAGTATCCCTTATACCACCGTACCCATCGGCATCATCACCAACAATGAAATCATTGTTTCTGTGTGCTACCATCAGACGGATATGATTCCCGATTTCATCGAACATACCCGCCGGAAAGGCATCGAAGTACGCAATAAGCTCGACTTGATTTTCCGACTGATCTACTCTTCGGCTGTCTGGTTCCTGAAGTATCTGAAACAGATAAATATAGACATCACCGCTGCCGAGAAGGAACTGGAGCGAAGCATCCGAAACGAGGACCTGCTGCGATTGATGAAGTTACAGAAGACACTGGTCTATTTCAATACTTCCATTCGTGGCAATGAAGTGATGATCGGCAAGTTGAAAACCATCTTCCAGGATACCGATTATCTGGATGAAGAGTTAGTGGAAGACGTGATCATTGAACTGAAGCAGGCATTCAATACGGTCAACATTTACAGTGACATTCTCACCGGAACCATGGACGCCTTTGCATCCATCATCTCCAATAATGTGAATGCGATCATGAAACGTATGACAAGTCTTTCCATTACATTGATGATCCCCACGTTAATAGCCAGTTTCTATGGCATGAACGTAGACATACATCTTGAGGAGATGCCTCATGCCTTCCTGCTGATCATCCTGGTATCCGTATTCCTGTCTGCCCTCTCCTTTGTGATCTTCAGGAAGATAAAGTGGTTTTAAGGAAAGTTTATTTTGAGAACAATTCCAACTGTCCGTCGCCCAACAGATTGAAAGTCATGCGATGATACGGAGTAGTACCGTGCCCGGCAATAGCTGCACGGTGCTTTTTCGTAGGATAACCTTTGTTATGTTCCCAGTCATAACATGGGAATTCCTGATGCAGCCTGTTCATGTAGTCATCACGATAAGTTTTGGCAAGGATAGAAGCAGCAGCTATCGAAAGATACTTGCCATCTCCCTTTATAACAGTAGTATGAGGTATGTCAGGGTACTTCTTGAAACGGTTTCCATCGATCAGCAGATGCTGAGGACGGGTTTTCAGCCGGTCTACCGCCCGGTGCATGGCGAGAAACGATGCATTCAGGATGTTTATCTTATCAATCTCTTCGGGCGAAACAATGCCGACGGCCCAGGCAACCGCATCCCGCTCAATCACTTCGCGCAAAGCATATCGCTGCTTCTCCGACAACTGCTTGGAGTCATTCAACAATTCATTCTCAAAATCTTTCGGTAAGATAACGGCAGCAGCATAAACCGCACCTGCCAGACAACCGCGTCCGGCTTCATCACAACCGGCTTCTATCAGTTCTTCGTTTAACCAGGGTAAGAGCATCGCTTCTTTTATTTAACACGGCAAATGTAATCAATTAAACGGAAATGAACAAAAGATGAAGAAGAAGGCAAGCATTCGTCATGCCATCAGCCGTTTTGCATTAAATCAGAACTCACATTCGCCACAGATCCACACGGATGAATATCGCCAGCTATCAATAGATTAAGCTCGTTCGATGAAACTCCGTGCTACTCTGTGGTGAATGATGTCCCTTCTCAGAACAGGCTCCAGGCAACAGTTAATCCTGCCATAACAATAGCAACCATGCTCATCAGTTTAATCAGGATATTCAGGCTCGGGCCGGACGTATCTTTAAATGGATCCCCTACCGTATCACCTACCACAGTAGCCTTGTGCACCTCACTGCCTTTACCTCCAAAAGTACCTTCTTCCACATACTTCTTCGCATTGTCCCATGCTCCACCGGCATTGGCCATGAAGATAGCAAGTACAAAACCACTACTCAGTCCGCCAATCAACAGTCCCAATACACCGGGAACACCAAATATCAGTCCGGTAAGGATTGGAGCAATGATGGCAATCAGAGAAGGCACTACCATTTCCCGCTGTGCTCCTTTTGTAGAAATAGCAACGCAACGTTCGTAGTCCGGTTCGGTTTCCCCGGTCAGGATACCTTTCATTTCACGGAACTGGCGGCGTACTTCATCTACCATATGTCCGGCAGCACGTCCGACTGCATTCATAGTCAGACCACAGAACAGGAATGCCATCATCGAACCGAGAAACATACCGGAAAGTACCTTCGGATTCATCAAATTTACCTCATAATAGTTCATAAAATCCACAAAGGTAGCATTGGCCGTACTGATCGTGTCTCCATTTGGAAAAGTAAGTTCCAAATTACCAAGACGAGTCAACCCAATGCGGATCTCCTCAATATAAGAAGCCAGCAATGCCAGCCCCGTAAGAGCAGCCGAGCCAATGGCAAAACCTTTTCCGGTAGCAGCCGTTGTATTTCCCAACGAATCGAGCGCATCGGTGCGTTTACGCACCTCCTTACCCAAAGAGGACATCTCCGCATTGCCACCGGCATTGTCGGCTATCGGACCATAAGCATCCGTAGCAAGCGTAATGCCCAATGTAGAAAGCATACCGACAGCAGCAATACCGATGCCGTAAAGTCCCATTCCCACATTATTGAAATCAAAACCGGAAGCCAACAGATAGGAAGCAATAATACCGATTACCACCGCCACCACAGGAATAGCTGTGGACAACATGCCGAGTCCTATACCCGAAATGATGACTGTGGCAGGACCCGTTTTGCCACTTTCACTCAATTTCTGAGTAGGCCGGTAAGATTGGGAAGTATAATATTCCGTCGAACGGCCGATAACAATACCCACAACCAATCCTACAACTACCGCACAAGAAATCCACATCCAATTGTCCAATTGTAATAACCACAAGATAAAAAAAGTGGCTGCTACAATCAAAGCCGAACTCAGGTTTGTCCCCCAAGCCAGCGAACCAAGCAGATCTTTCATGGTAGCATTCTCTTTAGTACGTACTGAAAAAATACCGATTATAGAAAGAATGATGCCGATAGCGGCAATCAACATCGGAGCTATTACAGCTTTAAACTGCATAACCGTATCGCCCGTATGAATAAAGGCGGCCGCACCCAAAGCAGCCGTTGCCAAAATGGAACCGCAATATGACTCGTATAAATCGGCACCCATTCCTGCCACGTCACCCACATTATCACCTACATTATCAGCAATGGTGGCAGGGTTACGCGGATCGTCCTCGGGAATACCGGCCTCAACTTTCCCCACAAGATCGGCTCCCACATCGGCAGCCTTTGTATAAATGCCACCTCCCACACGGGCAAAAAGCGCCTGCGTGCTGGCGCCCATACCAAAAGTCAGCATTGTAGTAGTGATGATACAGAGTTTATGAGTGGGTGTCAGCACATCGGCAGGTATCGCCCAATTGAGCAACAGATACCAAAAAGAGATATCGAGCAGTCCCAGGCCGACCACTACCAGTCCCATCACAGCTCCGCTTCGGAAGGCTATTCGCAATCCGGCATTCAATGACGTGCGAGCAGCATTAGCCGTACGCGCCGATGCGTAAGTAGCTGTTTTCATTCCCAAAAAGCCGGAAAGACCGGAAAAGAAACCTCCGGTCAGGAAAGCTATCGGTACCCAGGCATTCTGCACCTGAAAACCATAAGCCATTACAGAGAACAGAATCACCAGTCCGAGAAATACCCAGCCAACGATTTTATACTGCTGTTTCAGATAAGACATAGCGCCCCGACGCACGGCAGCGGCAATCTTAATCATTTGTGGAGTACCTTCGCTCTCCTTCATCATTTGTTTATGAAAATAGAGCGCAAAACAGAGAGCCAGAACAGAGGCAAACGGAACAAGCCAAAAAAGAATGCTATCCATAGACGTACAATATTTAGAGGTTTAACGAAAGCCTAAAAGTATTGAATCTAAACGAGATAACCAAATATTTTCGACTTTTGCTGATCTCCCGCCTCTAAAAAACGAATACAGGCACTATGCACTTTATTTCTCTTCCTTCTTCACATAGAATGCCGGACAACGGCTATTCAGGAAAATGATTTTACCTTCGCGGAAAGTCAGTCTGCCATAACGTTTATAAAGTAATTTTCGGTGTTGTTCATCGGAAGCCCCTTTTCGCTCCACCAATGAGTCGGACATCACAAACCCGGTACTACTTAATTTTAGGGTATACCAGATACGAGGATTCTTATCACGGGTCACCCGACGTCTATTCACCCGATAAGTTTCGGTACCACTCGTAACGCGCTTTGTGAAGATATGCACCGTATCCCGATAATGGAAACGCAATCCATCGTAATATACCTTTTCCGGAGATTCTGAAGAACTCTTCCTCTCCCACAATTTTATATCATACACCGAATCGTTGACCGGACTAATTGACAAACGATAATCCTGTGTCATGAGTCCGTCCGCCCGGTGAATTCTGTGTTCTCCTATCATTTCGTCGGGAATCGGGCGCCTGTGGGGTGTGCAGGCGACAAACAAAAAAAGAAGCACAAACAAAGCTCCCTGAATTAGCTTCATACCTGTTTTCATCCTGTTTTATTTTAAGATCCTCAAAATTACATATTTTTATTTATGTAACAACAAAGCACCGGAATGATATTCCCACTACCCCGGAAGCTCTTTTAAAAGCCACTATCTGCCGGAGAACGCTTAAGAAACAGAGCTCTGAACCACAAACATCCATTTGTTTCTTCCCGTTTCATTTGTGAATATAATGAAGTTTATCTTACTTTGCACACACAATGCATATTTCATAACATCAACAACAATACCATGAAAAAATTACTTGCAACATTACTGATTCTTGTAGCTTGTATTCATGTCAATGCACAAGAGTCCAGACAGATTCGCATCTCGACAGATCGGACGGACCTTATCCTGGAAGTTGCTCCGGACGGACGTCTGTATCAATCTTATCTGGGTGACAGACTACTGAACGAACAAGACCTGAAAAACCTTTCCGGCTCCTCACGAGGATGGGAAGTCTATCCGGGTTCGGGTGGAGAAGATTATTTCGAACCGGCCGTAGCCATTACGAACAACGATGGCAATCTCAGCACGATTCTGCGTTATGTATCTTCGGAACAGAAAGCAGTGGAAGGTGGAACAGAAACCATCATCCGGATGAAAGATGACCAATATCCGGTGGACGTCACACTGCACTATGTAGCCTATCCTAAACAAAATGTCATCAAAACATGGAGCGAGATCAAGCATCAACAAAAGAAGCCGGTCGTGTTATGGCGTTATGCTTCGACAATGCTTTACTTCTCAAACCAAAAATATTATCTCACCGAATTCAGCAGTGACTGGGCTAAAGAGGTGCAGATGAGTACACAGCAATTGCAACCCGGCAAAAAGATTCTCGATACGAAGTTAGGTAGCCGTGCTGCCATGCACATGCAACCTTTTTTTGAACTCGGACTGGAACAGCCCGCTCAGGAGCATCAGGGACAAGTAGTATTGGGCACCATCGGATGGACAGGCAACTACCAGTTTACTTTCGAAGTGGACAATGAAGGCAACTTACGAATCATCCCTGCTATCAATCCATACGCCTCGGACTATCAATTGAAAGCAAACGAAACATTTACCACCCCGGAGTTTATCTTTACGTTGAGTAACAACGGTACGGGTGAAGCCAGCCGTAACCTGCACAATTGGGCACGCAACTACCAACTGAAAGACGGCAAGGGAGACCGAATGACTCTGCTTAATAATTGGGAAAATACTTACTTCACCTTCGATGAAGAATTACTGGGCAAACTGATGAAAGAGGCCAAACACCTAGGCGTAGATATGTTCCTGCTCGACGACGGATGGTTTGGCAACAAACATCCGCGCAACGATGACCATGCCGGCCTGGGCGATTGGGAAGCGATGAAAAGTAAGCTTCCCGGAGGAATCCCTGCATTAGTAGAGAAAGCGAAAGAAGCCGGTGTCAAATTCGGTATCTGGATTGAACCGGAGATGGTGAATCCCAAGAGTGACCTGTTCGAAACACATCCGGAATGGGCTATCCATTACCCGAACCGGGAAACTTATTATTTCCGTAATCAGTTGGTACTTGACCTGAGCAATCCTAAAGTACAAGACTTCGTGTTTGGTGTCGTAGATAAGATTATGACAGAGAATCCCGATGTAGCCTTCTTTAAATGGGATTGCAACAGTCCGATTACTAATATTTATTCGCCTTACCTGAAAGATAAACAAGGACAGCTCTACATCGACCACGTGCGCGGTATATATAATGTATTGAAACGGGTAAAAGAGAAATATCCTAATGCGCCCATGATGCTTTGCTCCGGTGGAGGTGCACGTTGTGATTATGAAGCACTGAAGTACTTCACCGAATTTTGGTGTTCGGATAATACCGATCCGGTAGAACGCTTATTCATTCAGTGGGGCTTCTCACAGTTCTTCCCGGCCAAAGCGATGTGTGCACACGTAACAAGCTGGAACAGCAGAACAAGTGTGAAATTCCGCACCGATGTTGCCAGTATGTGTAAACTTGGTTTCGACATCGGACTGAAAGACATGAAAGCAGATGAACTTACTTATTGCCAGGAAGCAGTAGCCAATTATAAACGCTTGAAACCTGTCATTCTAGATGGTGATCAATATCGTCTCGTATCTCCATATGATGGCAACCACATGGCAGTGATGTATGCTGCCCCCGATGCTTCGAAAGCCGTCCTCTTTACCTACGACATCCATCCGCGTTTCGGCGAGAAACTACTACCGGTAAAGCTCCGGGGGCTTGATGCCCAAAAGATGTACCGGGTGAAGGAAATTAATCTGATGCCGGGTCGGAAATCCAATTTGTCGGGTAATGAAAAAATCTTCTCCGGTGACTATCTGATGAAAATAGGATTGAATGCATTTACAACTTCACAAACCAATAGCCGGGTAATAGAGGTGGTAGCAGAGTAGAGAAAGAACGATCCATAAGCCCCCTATTCTAAATTTGGGGATTTGCCGGAATTCACCACAGATTAATACAGATTACTTATATTGATAATCAATGACTTAAAATCATTCTGCGCTAATCTGTGGTGAAACCCGTATAATCCGGCCGGATGTCATATATTCCCGGAATATCAGCGCAAAAAGAAAGTAAACATCCGTTTTTGACAACAGGATTCCTGATCGTTTCCGATAATCCTGGAGAAGAAAAGAGCCGAACGGAGGCTTTCGGAGCCGGAGTACCAGGCTTCGGAGACAAAAGAGCCGTTTTTTTACGAAAAGAAGTAGGCATTTACCCGAAAAGACGTAAGCATTTACCGAAAATGTCCTTATGTTTTGGAAATATCTCCTATTGTTTTCCCCAATATCTCCTATTGTTATTCCAAATCCGGTCTGAAAGGGACACTCCGTCTTCCGGTTGGCAACCGCAGGCAGAGCTTTCTGAAGTGACAAAAAAATCGGAATGCAATCCCATCCGAAGCACTTTCACCACCGACACGACTTTTTCCTTTCCTTGTGCGTACCATCAATCAAAAGCCCCAAGATATATGTCATCGGGAAAAACCTGCAGAACGCGTTTTTTTCACCCAGGCAAGCATCCTGTCCGAAATAAACGATTCTGAGGAGTCCCGATTATCAAAGTGACAAAATGAGTAAAGCCACATCCCATTTAATAATCGACCCTCTAACTGCCCCTACCCGAAAGAAGAAAAAGAGCAAAATAACATACTGCAAACAAAAAAGAAAAAGAAAAACTTGTCCGAAACAAATAAAAGCAGTAATTTTGTGCCCTGATTATTCCGCACCGGGTTTGAGCAAGTGTTTTTTAAGTGATTAAAGACCACCCGACGGAGCTAACTTACATTTATTTATATAAGATGTACGCAATTGTAGAAATCAACGGTCAGCAATTTAAAGCTGAAGCTGGCCAGAAATTGTTCGTTCACCACATTCAGAATGCAGAGAACGGTGCAACAGTAGAATTTGACAAAGTTCTTTTGGTAGACAAAGACGGAAACGTTACTGTAGGTGCTCCTACTGTAGACGGTGCAAAAGTAGTTTGCCAGATTGTTTCAAGCCTGGTTAAAGGTGACAAAGTTCTTGTTTTCCACAAGAAAAGAAGAAAAGGTCACAGAAAGTTGAACGGTCACCGTCAGCAGTTCACAGAGTTAACAATCACAGAAGTAGTAGCTTAATCAATTTTAAAAGTAAGAAGAAATGGCACATAAGAAAGGTGTCGGTAGTTCTAAGAACGGCCGCGAATCACAGAGCAAAAGATTAGGCGTTAAGATATTTGGTGGCGAAGCTTGCAAAGCAGGTAACATCATCGTTCGTCAAAGAGGTACTGAATTCCACCCGGGTGAAAACATCGGTATGGGTAAGGACCACACTCTTTTCGCTTTAGTAGATGGAACTGTAAACTTCAAAGTAGGTAGAGAAGACAGAAGATATGTTTCTATCATCCCTGCTGAAGCAACAGAAGCATAAATTTCCGGAGTTTAAAGGAAATTGTAAGAAATTGAAGAAAGAGATGCAATCGGTTGATTGCGTCTCTTTTCTTTTTTATACAAGACGTACCCTCTTATCTTATTTTTATATATCTTTGTAAACTCAAAGAAGAAAGTTCATAAATAAAGTATAGATATGCTTACCATTAAACAAATTACAGAAAACACCGACGCGGTAATCCGCGGTCTGGAGAAAAAACACTTCAAAGGAGCCAAAGAAACAATTGCCCAAGTAATCGAAGTGAATGACAACTGTCTCTTATACACATCTGACGCTGCCGACGACTAGTCGAGTG
>ENA-OYYD01000287-OYYD01000287.1-human-gut-metagenome-genome-assembly--contig:-NODE-287-length-16582-cov-3.965329_pt1 | contig 16582 bp, 13 predicted proteins | sample MGYA00244062_ERZ653446 | MGnify/ENA primary metagenome ERZ653446 (study PRJEB26926, sample SAMN06165031) | human gut metagenome | biome: ENVO:00009003; feature: ENVO:2100002; material: ENVO:00002003...
CGAGATTAGCGAGTGTCTCGTGGGCTCGGAGATGTGTATAAGAGACAGAGAAACAGCCGTAACCAATTACAATTATCTAGAATAAAGTCGCTGTATATCAGCGACTTTTCTATTTTAACACTTTCCAGTCCGTATTTGGAAGCAACGGTTTTTATCCATATTTTTCTATCATATTTCTACCGCGACAGAAATTCACGGTTAGCCCGAATATCACAGTGACGCATTAGTTGACGTGTGTTGACAGTGGTTTACATGTGTTGACAAAAATCGGGAGAAATAAAGCGAAATTATTCCCAATGTAAAGGAGGAAAATATGGAAGTAAGAAAGATTTGTCAATGGTGTGGAAAGCCATTCATAGCTCAAAAAACAACGACCTGTTATTGTAGCCATCAGTGTTCCAATCTTGGCTACAAGGAGCGCATCCGGGAACGTAAGCGACAGTTGAAACGGTCGCAAGAATTATTGCAACCTCGACAAGCCGCCGAGGGGCAGGATTTCTTCTCTTTTGCCCAAGCAGCAAAACTGATGGGCGTAACTCGGCAATACATATATAAATTGGTAAAGGAATCTAAACTTCGGGCTTCACGCATCAGCGGCAAGAAGTCACTCATCCGCCGTGCGGCCATCGAACTGATGATGAAAACCAAACCTTATGAGCGCATCATGCCTAAAGAAGACTTTGACATTACCGAATATTACACTGCCGAAGAGATTGCCGATAAATATAAGGTCAACGCCAAATGGGTGTGGACTTATACACGGCAGCACAAAGTCCCGAAAGTGCGCATCCGCCAATTCAACTATTACAGTAAGAAACATATCGATGCTGCCTTTGCCAAATACGAGGTAGATTCCGACCTGACCGAATGGTACACGCCCGAAGAAATTCAGGAAAAGTACGGCATGACACGTGTCGCCATCCGTTCGCAGGTGTATCGGAACAACATTCCATCCAAGAAGGAGCATGGGCAGATATTCTACTCAAAGCTCCACTTCGACCTCTCGAAGAGTTCCGAGCAGGAGAGCAAGGCGGAATACTACACTGTCAAGGAGGCGATGGAGAAATTCAAACTCTCTCGTGATTCGGTGTACGGTATTCTTCAATTCCATCAGATCAATCGTGAGAAGAACGGACGGTTCGTCAGGTTCCTGAAAGTGGAGTTTGACAAGGTAATGGGTGTCCGTAAGTAACCAATTATAGGCTTCCGTAAATTATTCCAAAATTAATCTCTACTGAAGGCTTTCTGCATGGTTACATTACGGAGTTTTGCCAACGAATTAACAATAACCATAAAAATATATCAGTATGCATGAATGTAAAACCGTAACATTAAGGACACGTCCTTTAAAGAACAGGATGCTGTCTTTCTACTTGGATTATTATCCGGGGTATCGAGACAAAGAGACAATGAAAGTTATCCGCCATGAGTCGCTTGGTATTTACGTATATGCCAATCCGAGAAACAAGCGTGAACAGAACTTCAACGAAGTAATGACCGAGAAAGCCGAAGCCATACGTTGCCGTAGGTTTGAATCTGTGGTGAATGAACGGTATGATTTCTTCGACAGGTACAAACTCAAAGCCGATTTCTTGGAGTATTATCGCAAACAGCTCCGTAAGCATGACCAGAAATGGGAGTTCGTCTATCTCCATTTCAGAAACTTCGTACATGGCAAATGCACCTTTGAGGAGATTGATATCGACCTATGCAACAAATTTCGGGAATACTTGCTGAGTGCCAAAAAGCTGAGGCGCAATGGACCCATCACACAGAACTCCGCATCAGGATATTGGTCTACTTTCAGGGGATTCCTGAAAATTCTCTACCGTAATGGAATGATAAAGACCAACGTCAATGATTTCTTGGATAAGATTGAAACGGAAGATGTGGTCAAAGAGTATCTGTCAGTAGAAGAACTGTATAAACTGGCTGAAACACCGTGCAAGAAGCCCATTCTGAAAATAGCATCGCTGTTTTCATGTATGACCAGTTTACGTATCAGTGATATTCTCGCCTTATGTTGGGAAGATATTGTAGACTATTCAGCCGGAGGGAAATGCGTACACATCATTACACAAAAGAACAAAGCGGAAGACATCATTCCCATCAGCGAAGAAGCATTAGGATTAATAGATTACAGTTCCGAGAAGAAAGGTTTGGTATTCAAGGGGCTTATGCGCAGTTGGACACAAGCACCCATGAAAGAGTGGATTCGCTCTGCCGGAATTACTAAAAACATAACTTTCCACTCGTATCGGAGAACATTCGCCACGCTGCAAGCTGCGGCAGGAACGGACATCCGCACCATACAAAGCATCATGGCTCACAAGAGTATCACCACCACGCAAAGATATATCAAGGTGGTGGATGCCAACAAACGGGAAGCCAGCAAGAAAATCACCCTAACAAGGAATGGCTGACAACCATTTTAGATTCCATTTGTACGGGTATAGTATGATTTTTAGCCCGAAATCATACTATACCCGTTATTTTTTACCAATATTGAGCGATTTGTCATCACCAATTATAAGTATCTGGAATACGGCACATAACTTTACGGCATAATCATTCCAAACATTTACAGTATATGACAAATAGGACTCAAATTCGTACTCAAAGAATAAGCTTTGTTCTTGCGCTGTTGGTAATCACCTATACTGCGATAGACACTTATCTTTTTACCTGTCACGGGATCAATATCATGAAGATAACGACTCCGGTAATACTTGGACTTGTAACAACAATTTTATTATGCGGTCTGTTACAACGATCTTTCTATAAATGGCTGACGAAGAATCCTATCGATTTTTCTTTTGGTTGGCAATCTCCGCTTGTTTTTGACTCTGATTTCGAGATAAAAGACAATTGTGCAAATGAAGCTCAAACCATTGAACATCCAAATGATTCAGTTATAGATAATTATGACGCACTACTAGAGAACATCAAAAAGAAAGAAGGAGAAAGACAAGTAGAAGTCATGAATGCTATTCGGGAATATGTGACCATCAAAACTGCCCCTTATCTCTCTAAAGAGGCTATTTCAATCCTCATTTCCAATATAGAATATATGGCTTGCGGTAGATATGACTTATACAAACCTATTCGCTCCAATATAGATAAGCCGTTGAAATCTCCAGGACTACGCCATTTGGCATGGAACATCGGTGAACGTTTGGGTATATCTCTACTTCAAAGAGCAACTTTTATAAAAGCTTCATTTCCTCATGAACTCACAAATGCAACCATTGAATATCTAAAACTTAATTTGCGCGATAATGTTTCAAGCCAAATACCTATTGACGTACCCGATAAAGGCGACTATCGCTTCCATTTAGAAACAGATAATAGTAACTCAAAATAAAAAACGTATGCAGATGAAATAATTAATCCGGTCTGTATTGTTCTGCAAGGTTTCATTGAGTTGGTTCGCAGCATGTTAAACGATTAAAACACTTTTAATATGAAACAAGAAGAACTGACATTCAATGACCTACCGGCAGTGGTAGGCGAACTGTGCAACCGGATTGCAAGCATGGAAACTCTGCTGACGGAGAAACTTTCCAAGCAGCACGAAATCAAAGAGAACACGCACGTCCCCATGACCGTGCAAGAAGCTTGCACCTATCTCAAAATGCCGTTATCTACTTTCTACTACAAGGTCAAAAAGGACGATATTCCAGTTATCAAACAAGGGAAGCATCTCTATATCTATCGTGATGAGCTGGACAGATGGCTGGAATCCTCCCGAAAGAATCCGGCTCCGCAGAGTTTTGAGGAAGAGAACGAATCCATGCTCGCCTCTTATCGCCGTAAACCGAACCCTAAAAACTGGTAACGATGGAGAAGGCGGATAATACGACTCCTTCACGTGAGGAGTTGGCAGTTTACGTGGAGGAGTCAATAGTGAGCGTGACAAGTGCATACGAACAGTCGCCTGTGGTGCTGATGGTGGACGATGCAGTTATAGGCACATTAGGCAATTTCAGTGCTTCCATAGGTAAGGCTAAAAGTAAGAAAACGTTCAATGTCTCAGCTATTGTCGCATCGGCATTGAGGAACAGCACCATTCTTCATTATCGGTCTACATTCCCCAAAGATAAACGGCAGGTGTTATACGTTGACACGGAACAAGGGCGGTATCATTGTCAGAACGTATTAAAGCGCATTTTACGTTTGGCGGACTTACCGGAAAATAAAGAGCCAGACAATCTGGTTATGCTGGCTTTGCGCAAATACTCTCCCGATATGCGATTAGCTATAGTTGAACAAGCTATCGGCACAATTCCTAATTTAGGATTGGTGGTCATAGATGGCATCCGTGATTTCCTGTATGATATCAATTCTCCCAGTGAATCTACCGATATAATCTCCAAATTCATGCAGTGGACGGATGACAGACAGATACACATCCATACTGTCCTGCATCAGAATAAGAATGATGAACATGCCCGTGGTCACATCGGCACGGAACTCAATAATAAGGCGGAAACCATCATGCAAGTCGAAGTGGATAAAGAGGACAAGACCATAAGTGTTGTTGATGCCATCCATATCCGCGACCGTGAGTTTGAACCGTTCGCTTTCCGCATAAACGAAGAGGGTTTGCCTGAACTGGTAGAACCTTATCTGCCCAGAGAAAAGAAGATAGGGCGTCCGACCAAAGAACCGTTTGATCCGTACAAAGAAATTCCGGAGAATGTACATCGCGCAGCATTGGATGCCACTTTTGCGAATGGCACTATCAATAATTATGGTGATTATTTGGAACGGTTGAAAGAGGAGTACGGATTGCAAGGTGTAAAACTTGGTCATAACAAGGCGGTCAAGGTAGCCACCTTCCTCGGCAACAAGCGGATGGTGATAAAAGAGGGGAAAGAATATAAAATCAATCCCGAATGCCATTACTGAGTTCAACTTTACTTTATTGTCGGGGCGTATATATAGGAATAAAGCAAAGTAGGCAAGATAACATAATGTGAGATAGTCATACTCTCCCCTCTTTTAGAGATATATCTTACTATCCGAATGCCGATTCCATATCCACATTCGACATGGCTTGCAGGGAAGTATCAACAGGTAACTGTTGCAAGATATGCCAAGGTATAACCTCACTGCGTTCCGGTTGTACATTGGCGCTCTTGCCTGCTCAGTTCTTTCACCGATGCGGTACTCGCAAGCTCGCACCTGTTTACCATTATAGAACAATTTATATGAAAGAAAATACTGAGAATTCATTTGGTTCCTCTAACGAAACAAGATGCGTCTTCATCGGAGCGAAAGTCACTCCCCGTCAGAAAGAGCATATAAAATCACTGGCAGCACAATGCGGTATGACCGTAAGCGATTACATATTGTCGTGTGCCTATAACTTCAAGCCCAAAGCAAGGCTTACAAAAGAAGAAGCGGCACTGTTGCTAAATCTGGATAACTGTCGGTCAGACCTTGTTAAATACACCTCCGCACTTCACGGAATGTCCACAAAGCAACGCATGATAATGTTTAATCAGATTCCGTTTATGGTCGGTTGGCTCAAGGAACTTGGCAATGTAGCCGAAAGCGTTTGCCAGTTTCTGAATGCCGTAAAAGAGCATAACAAAATTCCGTCTAACGCTAAATCCGAAGAAGAATGATTGCAAAATCAAAAGCCATATCGCACGGAATAAACGACCTCCGTTACATTACCGGCGAATCACAACACAAGAAACATCCGGAAAAAATTTATCGGGTATTGGACAATCTGTTGCCCTCTGAACCAGACGCTATGGGGATATGGAACTCCATGCAGTTGACCCTTTCCCAACATCGGCCGATCAAGAACTCTGTTATCAGAATCGAACTGAGTCCTTCGCCTGAACATACCCAATTCTTTGACATCGAGGACTGGCAAAAACTCTGGCACGACTTCGCTGAGGAGTTCGACAAACAAGTGATTACCGACAAGGATGGAAAAGTCCGTTCTTGCCAGACGAATTTGGCTAACAGCAAATACTCGGTTTGGCTGCATACGGAATCCAAAGGCGAAGTTCCCCACCTCCATGCTGTGGTCTGCCGTTTGGATGAAAATGGCAATATCAACAATGACCATAACATTCATCTTCGTGCGCAACGTGCTGCCGAACGAGTGGCAAAGAAACGAAGCTGGATAACAGCAGCGCAAGTCAGAAATTCCAATATTCACCAAGTGAATCGTGACTGCATGGATACACTGAAATCAATGCAATCATGGTCATGGGAAGAGTACAAAAATGCTCTTATACGGAAAGGCTATGTCATACATGAACGAGAAGACAAGCAAGGTATTCTCCGTGGTTATGTACTCGTGCATGGGAACACCAAATACAAGGCTTCTGAATTGGGAATCGGCAGGAATCTGATGATTTCGAAACTTCCTTCGACATGGAAGAAACTGCACCATCAGCCTGCTACTGTCATTAAGAGCAATACTCCCAAAATCATCCTGCAGCCAGCAGAGCATAAGGCAGCTCCTATTAACTATACCCAATATCGCACAGACCGTTCGGATATGATTCCCTATGCCCTGACCCATGAAGGCAAAGAGCACAAGTTCTATATTCCGGAAAAAGTACTCGACTGCTTCAATGACGAGTTTGATTACAGGTTCGTTTCCAACTGTCAGGAGCTTACCGATATGGCTGTGGCTATTTTTGTCGGACTGCTTGAAACGCCCAACGTTGCAACCGGAGGCGGTGGCGGAGGTTCGGAAAACGACCTTCCGTGGAGAGACAAGGACGAAGATGACTTGCTTTGGGCACGCAGATGCGCTCGTGCTGCCGGTCGTTCGTTAGGAAAGAAGCCGAAAACAGGATTAAAACGATAAGCCCATGAAAAAGAAATTCGATTTTTCCGCAGAAATGAATGATACGGAATCCATAAAGATCACTCCCAAGAATGAATATTGGGAGGAAGAGAAACGGCTACTTGATGTGAACGCCAAGGAACTTGCCAACCTGAATGACAATGTGCATGAGATGAGTATAAATCTGGAAAATTTACTTAAATTTCTACAGGAGTATAAGTTAACTATTGCCCAAAGTATGCAGGAACAAGCCGAAAAATTCGGGCAATCTGTACTTGATAAATACCTTTGCCAAATTCAAGACAAATGGGATGAAACTGAACGGAAAATCTACCAGGCAGACAGCTATGTTCTCATACCGCATTTGGTATTCTATATTCTGATTATCATTCTGGTTGCCCTCTCTTCTTTTTTCGCCAGCATCATAGTGGCTAATACAGATGTTTTGCACTCGGTATTGATTTGGAAGGCTGTTTTATGGACTATTCTGCTTGCCGCAGCCGGAATTACCACAATGATACTTCTTTTAAAAGTATTGAACAAGCCCCAATAGCAGATAACTACAAAGCGAAGAGCCTTAAACCTGAAAATCAGGATTGAAACTCGTCGCTTTTCACCTCCATATCATTCTACATCCAATGGAGGAAGGCTGTTATCCTCAAATCTATCAAAGTCCGATTGGAAAAGACGGTCTTGAATGACTCTGTATTTTTCAAACTCTGATTCAGCAAACTCTTTGGCATATTCGGCAGAAACTTTTCCGCTATCCTGCAATATCGGGCCATCAAATAAATTAATGAATTTATCTATTCGCTTTGCCCAATCTTCCATTGTCATAGGTATATGACGCATAGCCATACTTTCTGCCATATCAAGCGAAGCATTGACTATCCTGCCCATTTCTTCCAATTCTTTTTCTCGTAAATAATTCTTTGCTACAGACACGTCAGTTTTGACAATTTTTCCATTCGGAGCATTCTCCCATGTGGTCAATCCCATGTGTTCTTTATCTGCATTGGCCCGTTCTACAATCAGTTCTGCAGCGGTATGCCCATGCACAGCATAGTGCATTTTGTTCTGTACCTTTTTGAAGAAAAGACGGGTTGTCGGAGCATCCTTGTGATAGTCTATTGCCGTAGCATAGATATCCGTGAGTTTCTGATAAAAACGACGCTCACTCAGCCTTATCTCCCTTATTTCGGCAAGCAAATGCTCAAAGTAATCCACGCCCAAGAAAGACCCGTTCTCCATTCGCTTATGATCAAGCACATATCCACGAATGGCAAACTGCCGGAGTACAAACGTACACCACTGACGGAACTGAGTGGCACGAACAGAATTGACTCGATACCCGACACTAATAATGGCATCAAGATTATAGAAGGTTGTGTTATAATTTTTGCCATCTGAAGCAGTTGTTTCCATTTTGGAAACAACTGAGTTTTCAACCAATTCACCACTCTCAAAGATTTTTTTAAGGTGCTTACTGATTGCTGGCACGCCCACATCAAAGAGCTGCGATATAGCTTTTTGCGTTGCCCAAATGGTTTCACACTTATACATCACCTGAATCCCATCTTCTTTGCCTTCAAGCATGAAAATGAGGAACTCTGCTGTACTATTTCGTATTTCTATATTCTTTGCCATAATTCTTTTTGTATCATCACAACAACAAGTTGTTTTTTGATAATTTGTAACGCATTTTTATATCACCATATACTACAGCACCTTCTTAATATCATCGATGATTATCGGAGATAATTCTAATTCATCAAGATTTAATGACCTTAACCAGGTCAAGCACTCTTCTTTCGATTTTTCCGTTGATATAGTACGATCTGTCAATTCAAGAACGGTATTACGACTTAAGCCTAAAGCCAATAATGAGAGATGTGTCTTTTGAGACACTCCAAACTCCAACCAAAGATTTAATTGAGGAATGCTTTCCAATAGTTCCTGCTTATTGTTTATCTCAAGAACATATCGAAGTATATCAACATAACAGCTCGAATCTTTGGCAAATTGATATCTAACAAAACTTTCCACATTTTCCATTACCTCTCTAATTACCGCAGGAAGTTTCTTATTATAACGATTTCTTTTATAAGATTCATAACTTTTGCGAATAAGATATGACAATGGTTTCCCTGACATCCAATTAATCAATAATATTGCTCTAGAAGCATTTAATTGTTGGGGATAATATGAAATAGTGCGACCTATAATATCAATAAGATTCTTATATTCCTCAAAGGCATTAGTATCATTGGGATAGACAGGGATTAATGTATCAATCTCATCAAGATGCTCCGTAAAGAAATTATATAATTCCTGTTGAGCTAAAGGCGATATACCTGGATTTTTCTTTATGATAGCGCTTGGTAATGTGATCTTTGATTGAATTGAGTATAATTCAGTCATTAATTCATTATAAAATGGATTTGAAGGCGCTATCTCTTTTTCCAATACATATCTTATGTAAAAATAGCCAAACGCAAACTCCAAGTCTGGCCGTTTTTCAGCCTCTTGTCTAGGAGATTGATGCCGAATATAATCCAATAATTCTTCACCTTTATTTTCAATAACATTTAACGCTCGTTTAATCTCTTGTTTCGCTTTATTTGGTTCTGGCTGGACGCTCCATTTTAATGGTTCTATACAAAATATATTCCCACTATATTCTTTACCTAATCTACCAGCCCTACCCGCCAAATTCCAAAAATCGTTTTGGTTCAACGGATTTCCTATACCTCTTGATGGTTTTCTTATAATAATAGATTTAGCTGGGAGATTAACACCTTCCAATAAAGTTGAAGTACAAACTAAATATTCAATTTTCCCAATAGAGAACAATCTCTCTATTTCATTTCTTATAAGCAAGGGCATATTTCCATAATGAAATGCAATCCCCTTAGATAAAACTCTAGCCAAAACATACTGAGCATGAATAGTGCTCTGCACTAATCCAATAAGCTCGGTTGTTTCGGAATCCGGTTGACGTTCTGGTAGTAAATCGTAAAGCAAGCTAGCAGTATCTTCAGCATCAGCTGCTCCATTACTATAAATCAGACATCCACCTTTATTCGATGTTTGATAAGCAGTATGAACTATTTTATGTCGTTCTGTTGTAGGACGATCGGTCATAACTATTTTCCCCAACAAAATAGTATTCTCAACAGTACATAAATGGATTTGCCATTCTCTGATTTTTCTGGGAACTTGAGAAACATATAAAAGATTTTGATTAACAGCAACAAATTGAGTATTGACCTTACACTTTCTGCTATTATTGATAACATTTTCCAGAAGAATCTCTGGATTTGATGTAAAAGGACTAGAAAAAAATACCTTGATAGAAGAATTAGCTTTAACGACATCTTCTATCTTCTGTTGAAGTAAAATTCCTCTATTCCCATCTTCAATTTTATGTGCTTCATCGACAATAAGAATATCTATTCTGTTATTAGAATTCCCATGTAAAAACCAATGAAGACGCTCCTGCGTAAAAACAAAAATATTAGATTTTTCTTCTATAATCTCTTCTTGAGGAGGCACTGTCGTCACATTCGTCAGATTCTCTAGATTATACTGTTTCAGTAATGCTTTTAAATCAGATTCAACTTGACTGATTAACGCTCTTGTGGGTACAACATATACAATATTTTTATTGCCTTCGGTTAATTCTTCTAATAAAAGAGTACAAAGAATGTAAGACTTACCAGCTGAAGTTGGAGCTGATATACTTATTGTCTCATTATGTTTATATGCGGAATAAACCTCTTTTTGAAACTTATTCAAAAGGAATATATCATCATTTACAATTATGGCATGTTCAATATCTGACTTGTTTTGTTGGAGTTTCAAGGCAAAAGGATAGCTATCTCTAAAGTTCTTTTTTAGATACTGTTTATCCAATGCAATTTTAATTGCAGGCTTAATTGTTAAATTATCCAGAACAAATGCAGCGGCATTTTTTTGATTTTCATTAGTTGCTTCCTGTGTTAAACAAGTCTGAGCTATACGGAGAGCAGCATCCAAATATTTGCTTTCATCGCAATAACTAAATAGTGATGCTATACTTAATATGTTATTCCAATCTATCTGAGACAATAAATCTGATTTATCTTTATCCCATATTAAATTAGGAATAGTATCACTAACGGACAATGTAAGTAAAGCCTCATATTGACGTTTGAAACTATCTAAGTTATAAACTTTTTCAGCTAACATTATTTGATTGTTTGAAGATAATACTTTCTAAAATCGTCAACAGAAGGAAAGGGCATTAAAAAGACATGAATCTCCTTTTTATCAAGATTTTCATGATCTTTTATCTTTTGACCTATAGTATTATGCCATTTCTCATATTCTGTCAATATAGCATTCCTTACGTATTCTGTAGTTTTTGTAATATCTGTATCACTTGGGTATTTATCAAAATCAAATCCAATAAAACATACACCCTTATAAACTAAATGATTTGATTGTTCTCTATCTTTATCAAAATACCCTACAAGTATATTCTCAATAGCTTCATCGTTTATATTTTGGTGTATATTCGATGTAATCAAATCTATGTCTCTTTCTTGTGTTGAAGTACAACCTTTAGGATCAAGTAGAAACCCCTTTAAACTATCAAAACAATTTGCTACTGCCGCATTTAAATCTTGATACATTTTTGCTTCCGCCCAATATAGTTCAAGGTTACCCGTTATGCTATTATACTGAAAATGGACGCCATCTGCTCCTTGATAATGCATTTTGGTGGATGTTTTTAAAGACATTTTACTTATCAGTTGTGGAAGTTTCAATATATCCTGTGTAAGAATATATAATAAAATTTCACCACCTTCTCCAGTTTTATTCAAATCAGTAAAAAGATTTTCAGCTTTCTTTCTTAACTGAATTATCTTTCTCGTAGAACCTGTTTTATTTAAATCACTTCTTGCCTCATCTATCTCCTTTTTTGGGATAGCATAATCAACTATTCGAGAATCAATATATTCGATTAAATCTTGAAGTCTTAACTTACCATTAGCATCAACTTTTAGACAATAGCAATATCCTTTAGATTCAGTATCAGGTATATCTATGCAGTACCTGACCTCCTCAATACGGGACTTTATTGCCTCATTTGTATTAATTATGAGATTGTTTATAGCATTTTCTATTCTATCCATTCTACTCCTAATTAAATTATCAGTATCTAAAAGTTCTTCAAACAACTAATATTAGTAATACATCTCAATATACTGATAAGCCTTATCAAAAACTTCTTGATCTTTAATCTGGTAGTTAACCCACAGAATAGAACGTAGTTTCTTTTTTATCTCTCGCTGAGCTGTAATGCTTTTAAAAGCATCTTTAAACTTACGTACAATAGCTACCACATTTTCATCTATATCAGCAACTACACGTTCTACAATGATAGGAGTATCCTCAGTTCTAATTGATTCAAACAACTCCGTAAGAGCAGCTTTAGCTTGTTCCCTCTTGTCAAGAGGTTGATTTGAGTTTTTTTCTTCCTCAAGTACTTCTTTAGCAAGGGTGAGCAATCCTCGGAGGAAATCAATACTAGTTATAAGATTTTCCTCCATATGACGGCGCAGTTCATCCAACTTCTCAGCAAATGCCTTGTAATTGGGGTCTCCATGATGCTCTCCTAACCTCAAACGAAGCATTTTTTCCACTTCCAATATCTTTTTAGGATTGTCTTTGGCTTGCTCCAACACCATATCAATTACATCTCCATCTACCACAAGATCCTCAAGTGGAGTCCCAATATCAATTGTATCAATGTTACGATGAATGATTTCAATGGTTTTAGCACCCAATAAAGTCCATATGAGTGATCCTCCGGTACTAACAGGACGTACACTTTGATATACCTGAGCCAGCCAAGTATAATCCGCCTGATAAGCAGCCAGCATTGCATCCGGGCTTACTATTTCCCAAGCTTTAGCCAATCGTGAAAAATGTTTTGCAAAATTCGTTTTTGTAGACTCATCAAGTAAACATTGCTGGGCAGCTTGCAAACCTTCCCAACCACCGATTGTCCGGTCTACACCAGGGAAAAAGTCAATACACTCTTGCAAAAATTGAGGTATCAACACTTTTATCTCATCAATATTCTTTACAACCGTTTTTACCGTCTCCTCATCAAAAGCAAGGCTTTTGGCTACATTATCAAATACACCAACGAAATCTACAATCAGACCACATTTCTTATCAACATTGTACTTTCTATTCGTACGGCAAATAGCTTGTAACAACGTATGATCCTTCATTGGTTTATCAAGATACATACATTGCAAAATTGGAGCATCAAAACCTGTCAACAGCTTTGAAGTGACAATCACCATTTTAATCGGTGACAATGGATCACGGAATTGGTCAAGAAGTTTTCTTTCTTGTTCTCTATCACGACGGTATGCTTTATACTCATCAGCTTTATCGCCAGCCGTATGCATAACGATAGTGGTTGCATCTTCCGAACCCCAAAGAGCATCAATCGCTTTCTTATATTTCACACAGCAGTCTCGGTTATATACCACGACTTGAGCTTTCATTCCAGTGGGCTCTACATACTCTTTGAAGTGATTTACAATATAACGTGCGACATCGTTAATTCGCTTCTCTGCTGTAAAAAATGCTTCAACAGAAGTTCGTTTTACTAATTCGTTCTTTTCGTCCTCGGATATTTGATCGGTCAGTTCATCAAATTCTTCTTGTAATTGAGTTTCGTTAAGATGCATCTCTACCGGCACTGTTTGGAAATTCAATTCAAGCGTAGCTCCATCTTCAACAGAATTTTGGAAAGTATATTTTGAAATATATCCACCTTTCTCTAAATCCTCATCAGCTCCAAAAGATTGAAAAGTATTCTTATCTCGTTTATTGATAGGCGTTCCAGTAAGGCCAAAGAAAAATGCATTAGGTAATGCATTGCGCATTTTTTGTCCTAAATCCTTTTCCTGAGTTCGGTGTGCTTCATCTACCAATAAAATGATATTATCTCTTTCATTCAGTACACTATCAACATCTCCGAACTTGAAAATTGTCGTTATCAGAATCTTGCGCTGATCCTGCTTGAAAAATGCAACTAACTCATCTTTTGTCTTTGCAGATTCTATATTAGGAATATCAGCACGAGTAAAATCGCCCGTTATCTGATCTTCCAAATCAATACGGTCATCAACGATAACAACTGTGGGAGCATGTAATTCGTTCTGCAAACGTAATTTTTGGGCAGCAAATACCATCAACCATGATTTTCCCGAACCTTGGAAATGCCAAATAAGACCTTTCTTCGGACCTTGTTTCTCTCGATATGTATTTAAGACACGCTGAACAATAGCTTCACCACCTAGATATTGTTGATAACGGCAAACTATTTTTATTTTTTTGCCTGATGATGTTCCTGTAAAAACACTATAGTAACGATATATGTCAAGCAGTCGGTTTGGTTGAACCAACCCCATTACGTTACTTTTAACCGACTCTATTGTACCATGCTGACGACTTTCATCTTTAAACCAAGGTCCCCATTTGTCAACAGGGGCACAGATGCCGGCATATTGAAGTTCTTTACCTTCTGTAGCAAAGGTTAATATATTCGGAACAAACATTTCTGGAATGCTCTTTTCGTAATGCAGCATATCAATGGCTCCGTCAGCCCATGTTATCTGAGGGCGAACAGGAGATTTTGCTTCACCAACACAAACCGGAATTCCATTTATCAGATAAACCAAATCCAAACGTTTACCTCCTTCAACAGAACTACGTGGAAACTCCCATTGATTGGTCACTACACAATAATCCTCGACAGCATCTTCGCTGAAGAATCTGATAGGTATATGTTCTCCATCCTTTCCAAAAGGCTCTGTGTTTTCATTAAATAACAATGTACGAAAACGGTCATTGGCAGTCACCAATTCATCATAATTACCTCCACAAGTAATAGCAGCACGGAGTTTATAAATAACTTGCTCCGCTTGTTGACGTGTTATCGGGTTCAACCTGACAAGAGCTTCCAATAACCATGATTCCACAAGGACAGAATCAGAACTACGAGGTATATCCTGTGACTTTACATACTGCCAACTACTTTGGGTTGCAGCTTCTATGAGCATTTGCTCCACTGTATTGTCTTCGTTAAACATATCTATGATTTTTATTGTTATCAATTTAATAATTAAGCGATTTTCCCTAATTCGTCACTCTGTATGTCATTCAAATATACTAAAGCTTTTTGAATGACAGATTTTGATTTGTCGGCTTGCTTTGCAATGGAAACAAACTGCATTTGTTTGGCCATTGGAGGAATTGGCAATTCCATTGAACGAATTATACCTTGCGATATATTCGGCTGAGCAGCACCTCTACATTGAGAAATCATCCAAGGCGTTTTTTGACATACTGCATAGTACAAAAATATCGGGTTAAAAGAGCTGCAAGGTAACAACGCACATACTGCTTGATTTGTGGTTAATGGAATTGTAGAGAGTCCAACCCTACCAGCTGTAGCTCCATACATTGCAATAAGTACCGAATCTTTAGGAATCCACCTTGCAGATGAGTTGTCTAAACCTTCTTGAGTGATAAACTTCTCTGTAGAAAAAATATATCCTTGATTAACTTCGCTACTTGAAAGCCAAGGTATATTACCCCCTTCGTAATACTTAAGTTTTTTAGTATTCGGAGTACCACCAGACTGAGTTGCTATTTTGTCTTCCAATCGGACGACCGAGCTATCTCCAAACATCTCGATAAATTGCGATTTGAAGTCGCCAAATTTTGATTTATCGGCTTGTGTGAGGACCTCAACAAACAAGATTTGTTCATCCATACTAGGAACAGGAACTTTCATTTTCTTGATATCTGAGAATACGATATCAACTTGATTTGTAGAACCAGTTACATATTGCCTGTATATTTCTGCTTGCGTATCATTTAAAGAAAGGTATGTATTAAGCACTTCTGGAAGAATCACTGCTCTATCTGTTGACAAGGCAATCACATGTCCATCATTTATGTAGGTATTATTGTCTGAAGGACAAATAAATACACAACATCGTCCAAGAGTACCATTTCCAGTTGCATTCAAGAGAACATCTCCTGATTCAAGTATTCTCTTCCTAACTGGGATTTCCTCGTTGTGGTATTTTATATTACCCAAACGTTGACCATCCCAATGGATACATGCTTGATTAATCACTAAGACAGAAGAAGATTCAACATATTTTGGCGTTATCCCCTTATTCATGATTGGACAAACCGATTCAAGGGTTTGCTTATTATGAGTATTATAATACATCTCGATAAATTGCGATTTCACCATTTCATCAGTGGCAACAAGTAGTTTCTTATAAGCCTCCTTCAATCGATAGGCTGCCCATAATTTATCAGCAAGAACTTTTTGTTCCTCTAATGAAGGTAATTCGAACTCATAATCAAGCAAATGCTCCCATTTTACACGAGGTGATAGAGATCCAGCAGAGCCTCTATTAGCATAGTCAAAAAATACAGGTGTTTGGATTATGAAAGGCAATAACTCAGACACCATTTTCCCTTCTATTGCTTCTATTACAGTTATGTCGCCTGAGCATATACCATCAAATTCAGCAATTGCAGCCTTACGTTGATAAGCTCGACGTCTACCAAATAAGACTTGTCCCTTTACAAACCTCTTTGAAAAAGTATTATCTGTATTTATATCCTGTCTCTTATACACATCTGACGCTGCCGACGACTAGTCGAGTG
>ENA-OYYD01000299-OYYD01000299.1-human-gut-metagenome-genome-assembly--contig:-NODE-299-length-16285-cov-5.538139_pt1 | contig 16285 bp, 9 predicted proteins | sample MGYA00244062_ERZ653446 | MGnify/ENA primary metagenome ERZ653446 (study PRJEB26926, sample SAMN06165031) | human gut metagenome | biome: ENVO:00009003; feature: ENVO:2100002; material: ENVO:00002003...
ATCTACACTCGACTAGTCGTCGGCAGCGTCAGATGTGTATAAGAGACAGCTCCATTTTATATTCTTTTCCGTGCAGAAGCTGCGCCATGTCGATCTGACGCGGTGTTCCGCTGTTCCGCGGCCCCGGTGTTCTCCGCTTCCAGCCGCCGCGCAGGATTCTTCCCGGTGTCTCTTTCGCGCCCTCCAGATCACAGCAGGTCTGCACCAGCTTCTGATATGCCATCGGGCTTTCCGCCTCGCCGGATTTCAGCTCTGCACCAAATTCCGCGCCGAAATACTTCCGCACAATGTCGAGCATCTCACACGTCTGGAACAGCTCGTTGCTGCCCGCATTCGTCACAATCACCACGCCGGTATCCGGGTAACCGAGCACGTTCTGCCCCAGCATGCCATTGAACGCAAAGCTGCCCGGCCGCTCCTCCATCCAGACCTGGTAACCATAGCCATATTTTCCCATCTTTTCCGGCGGTGTCGCATGAACGGAGGTGGACGCTGCGACCCATTCCGCCGGGACGATCTGTTTTCCTTCGAATTTTCCGCCGTTCACGTACATCACCCCGAGCTTGGCCGCGTCCTCCGGGCACAGGAAGAGGCCCCAGCCGCCTTTCGTAATCCCTGCCGGGCAGCTCTCCCAGAAGATTTTTTTGATACCGAGCGGCTCGAACAGGCGCGGCCGCAGGTAATCCACCATCTTCATGCCGGTGCGCTCCTGTATGATTGCAGACAGCAGATACGTGTTCATACTGTTGTACTCAAACGCTTCGCCCGGCGTTCCCTTGACCGGCGCATTTAAGAAGCTGTCCACCCAGTCGTTGCCGGAAACAACGCCCATCTCGTTGAACTGTACGCCGCTCTTCATCGTCAGAAGATGCTCCACGGTCAGATTCGGGCGCAGGATCTTCTGCAGCAGACCGTTTCGTTTTTCAAAAATATCATAGACGTTCTCGTCCAGGGAAAGTTTTCCTTCACTGATCAGAAAACCGACCGCCATGCCGGTGATGCTCTTGCACATCGAATACGTCGCATGCCAGATGCCGCTCCGGTATGGGGCGAAATTGCATTCGCAGATGACCTGTCCGTTCCGCAGGACCAGCAGATGATGCATGTCCGTATGGCGCGCAGCGGCGAGCTCACGAAGCATCTGCGTCAGCTTTTCCGATGAGATGCCCTCGCTCTCCGGCACCACGCGCGGAAAATACGTTTCCGGAGAGGCAAAATCCCCGAACGCTTCCTTCTGCGGCGCAAAGTCCGTCTTTCCCATATGTCCTGTCGTCCCACTCATAAATCCCCAGATCATTTCCATTGCGGTTAACTGTTCTTTCGCTGCCATGTACGATGCCTCCTGTCTCATGCGGTTGGATTTCCCTGTTTTTCCAGTTTTCCTCATTATATCCAGATTCCTTGAAAATCGCAATGCTTCTTCTGATAAAAAAGAACCGACATAGAAATCTGTATTTCGATTTCTGCCGGTTCTTTTCCGTGTGTGATTTTTTTATTTTACTTTAGCTTACTCATTCCAGAGTTTCATACGCTCCTGATAATTCTGTGTGATAACTTTTTCTACATCTTCCAGTCCTGCGTCATTCATTTCGGAAATCATCTTGTCGTACTCTTCCATTGCCGCATCGTGGCTGTCTGCATTCACAATCTTCGGATATTCCTGATCGTAGATATCCTGGATTTTCTGCCATTTCAAGCCATCCGGAGTGCTTCCTGCCGGGGTAAGGCCTGCAAATTCTGCGGTATCCCATCTGTCGTTCTCACCAAAGTGATTCATAGCCACCTGCCGGGTCTCTTTTACTTTATACTGTGATACATCGTATGGAGTTCCGTCTGTACCATTTCCGTTCTTTACAAACCAGGTCCATTTGCGGACGCCGGTATCCAGTTTTGTTTTGTCAAAATCCGTCTGGAATCCTTCAATCAGATCATCGTTCGGAACGTGTTTTCCATCTTCCATATTCCAGTTGGTTCCCTCAATACCCCACATCAGAAGATACTGTCCTTCTTCGCTTGCAAGGTAGTTGATCATCTTCATGGCTGCTTCCGGATTTTTACAATTCTTGGTGATCGCGATTGCATCCCAGCCAAGTGTACTTCTTCCGGAGTAAGTAGTTTCATCTGCACTGATTCCGTTTCCAAGGATTTTATAGGAATAGAATTTTGCATCTTCTCCTACAGAAGAAGCAAGTGCTGTATTTGCTGCATCGGTATCCCAGTAGGAAGCAAAGGTACTGAATACGTTGCCTGCAGACAGTTTCTGCGTCCACTGATTTTTCTTGTTGACAACCCACTCTTTGTCCAGAAGGCCTTCGGTATACAGTTCATTGGCAAAGGACATCATCTCTTTGAAGTTTGGTGCTTTGGCAACATGTTCCAGATTGTCCCCATCCTGATAATATGTTTTCAGACCATACATTCCTTTTAATGTTCCATCGTAGTTTTTGGATTCTGCATCAAAGGTAATGGCAATACTCTCTTTTCCGTCAATGGTCGGATGAAGTTCTTTGAATTTCTTACAAATGTCAATATACTCTTCCTGTGTAAATGGCTCATCGCTGTCTGCGCGGTCTTTTCCAACGATTTCGCACAGATAATCATAGCGCATCAGAACACCGGCTACCGGATCCGGATCTTCTCCGTACCAGTTATTCAGATAGTAATTTTTTCCATCGGTATAACGACTCTTGTTTAAGGTTTCCCCGTACATCTCTTTTACATCCGGGCCGTACTCATCGATCAGATCATTCAACGGAAGCAGTGCGCCTGCCTCAATGTAACGGTTTACAATATCATTTCCACGATCCATCAGGACGATATCCGGGTAATTCTGACCGGTCAGCATCAGGTTCAATTTTTCCAGCGGATCTCCGGTTGGATTTTCTACCTGAATTTTGACACCTGTTTTTTCCTCAATTGCTTTTGCAACTGGATCATCAAAGGTATTGCTTCCGGAGTTTTTGTCAAAGATAGAAATCGTAACTCCGTCTGTTGATACCTCGCCCGATGCAGATGATGCACTGCCGGATGCAGTACTTGATGATGTACTGCCATTTGATCCGCATCCTGCAAGCATTCCCGCTGCCATCAGGACACTCATCGCCATTGCGATACTTTTTTTGAACTTCATTTTCTTTTCCTCCTTCTATCATCAGCTCTTTACAGATCCGAGCATGATTCCTTTAACAAAATATTTCTGAATAAACGGATAAACCATGATAATCGGAATGGTCGCAATCATCGTAGCAGCCATTCGAATGCTGTCCGGTGTAATGGTCTGTGACGCCTGATTTGCCGCCTGGTTCGCTGATGAAGTCTGATACTGATTCAGAATTTCAACCAAAATGGACTGCATTGTTTTTAAAGACTGTGCATTCGTAAACAAATATGCATCGAACCAAGAATTCCAATGTGTAATTGCAACAAACAGTGCAATGGTCATAATAATCGGCTTGGACAATGGAATTACCATTTTAAAGAAAACTGTCAGATCGTTTGCTCCGTCAATTTTTGCCGATTCAAAAATCTCTGCCGGCATTCCCTCTATATAATTCTTTACCAGAATCATATTATAAACACTTACCAGGTTCGGGAAAATAAATACAATGAAATTATTCAGCATTCCAAGGCTCTTTAATACCATATAATACGGAACCATTCCGCCGCCAAAATACATGGTGAAGATAAAGAACAGGTTCAGCTGTTTCCGGAACAGCAGCTCTTTTCTGGAAAGCACATAGGCAAGTGCTGTCGTGACAAGGACCGCCAGCGGTGTACCAATTGCAGTACGAAGTACAGTGATCAGAATGCCATGCAAAAATGTGGCACGTCCCAGAATATCTTTATAACTTGCCAGACTCAGTTTTCTCGGCAGAAAGTAGAGCCCGCCGCGCAGTGCATCGGTTGCATCGTTAATGGATACCACAAAAATGTTCCAGAACGGATACACACAGATCACAGTAACTAACACCAGAAAAACCACTTTGAAAATATCAAGAAACCAGTCACTGGCACAACGTTTTCTTTTGATTTTAATTGCTTTTTCTCTCATTTTCCTTCCTCCTAAAACAGTGCCGTATTATCATCACTGAATTTCTTCGAAAGTGCATTTGCACTGATGACCAGAATGAAGGAGACTGCGGATTTAAAGAATCCTACTGCAGTACCGTAAGAATACATTCCGTTTTTCAGACCATAGCGGTATGCATACGTATCAAGTACATCAGAATAATTTAAAATAGCATCATTAGACATCAACAGCTGCTGCTCATATCCTGTATTCAGAACACCTCCGATTGCCAGAATCAGAAGAATCATAATGGTCGGCTTTAATGCCGGAAGTGTGATATGCAGAATCTTCTGCATTCTCGTCGCACCATCCACATCCGCTGCTTCATACATATCCTGGCTGATGCCGGAGATTGCCGCCATATAGATAATCGCATTGTATCCAAGTACCTTCCACGCATTTGCGATCGCGATGATCCACCAGAAATATGGTCCTTTCTGGAAAAACAGAATCGACTCATCGGTTAATCCGAAGAATTTTAACAGATTGTTGATGACGCCGTCTGAAGAAAGGAATGTAAGGAAAATGTTTGCCGCAATAACCCAGGAAATAAAATAGGGAATATAAGATGCGGTCTGTACAAATTTCTTTGCCTTCTGGTTTCGAACTTCATTCAGGCAAAGCGCCAGAATGATTGGCAGCGGGAATGAGAATAACAGTGTCAGTAAGCTGGTTGCCAGTGTGTTTCTCATGATTTTTGTGAAATCTGTGGAAAAGAAATACTTGAACCAGTCAAGACCGACAAACTGCGAATTCGCCATATCCGCAAAATAGCCGCTACCCTGCGGCGTGTAGTTGATGAAGGACATATACAGTCCTGTCATTGGTGCATAGCAGATCAGAATGACCCATACCAACGATGGAAGCAGCAGTAAAAACAGATATTTCTGTTTCCAGAACCGTTCCGCGAGGCTTTTTTTGTGCTTTGCATGCACGTTTTCTTTTTTCATGCCTTCTCCTTCTTTCTTTTTTTGTTCATCTTGTACACTCTTGCTGTCTATGTTTCCATTCTAATGGATAGTCTGTCCTGCAACAATCTCACTTTTTTATGATTTCTATCTCGATTTAACGGAGTTTTATAATTCTCTTTTTTATTCTGTTGTTTTCTTACGATTTCTGTCAATATCTAACGAAACAGAAACCGGCTGACGGGCAAAATCACCTTTATCAGCCGGTTTCTGTTTCCTTTTCTATGCAAACAATACGAAGTTATTTCTGCTTTGTTGATTTTTTATTCGTTTACTGGAATTCTGACAGAAACTGTCGTTCCATATCCTTCCTGGCTTTCTATTCGGACACCATAATCCTCTCCATAAGCCAGACGAACCCTGTTTGCAACATTTCTCAGTCCATATCCTTCCTCTGAGCGCCGCAGAGAACTTCGCAGTTTAATCAGTTTTTCCGCCTCGATTCCACATCCATCATCTGTCACCTGGAATACCACATCCCTTTCTTCTTTTTGAATTCTGACCGCAATGTGGAGAACTTCTTCCTCTTTTCTCGCATGGTGAATGGCATTTTCAACCAGCGGCTGCAGAAGAAGTTTAATGGTTCGATATGTCAGTACTTCTCTTGCAATCTCATACTCCACCTGTACGCTGTCCCGAAAACGCATCTGCTGGATTTTCAGATAGCTCTGCAGCAGTTCCACTTCTTCCTGGATGGAAAGCACCTGTTTTCCCTTATTCAGGGAAATCCGGTAGAAGCTGGACAAATTTTTGACCGCCTGCATCGTCTGTTTTCCACCTTCCCGCATCGCCAGTGCTGAAATAACCGCAAGTGCATTGTAAAGAAAGTGCGGATTGATCTGTTCCTGCAGCAGATTCAGTTCGCTCGTCTGAATCCGGATTTTCTTTTCGTAATTTTCCCGAATTAGCTCCTGAATCTGATCACTGAGCTGATTAAACGCCAGCCCGATCTGTCCGATCTCATCTTCTCCCATATTTTCCAGACGGTAATCAAATTCTCCCTGTCCCATCCGTTTTGCTGCATACACCACTTCCTGCACCCGCATGGAAATCCATCTTGTGTAACAGATAATGCAGAGAAATACCATAGCCGCGCTGCAGAGGATCAGGAACAGCATCCTTCTTGAAACAGCTTTTGCGTCTTTTAAAACCGTCTCCTTATCCGAAATCACAAGAATTTTTGTTCCGAAAACTCCGCTCTGGATATTTCCGATTTTTGAAATGCCGTCACGCTCAAACTCAATCTGCGCTTTCTGCTCCAGATCCTCTTCCGGCATTCTGGTCCGGATCGGAAGGCCTGCCATTTCCGGTTCGGAAGCAGCCAGAATATATCCTTTTTGATCCACCAGATAAATTTCATCGGTGGAATTTATTGTTTCGAGGAGGGGCTGTATCTGCTGATTTTCAATCTGTAACGACAGTACGCTCTTCATCCCGCCCTGTGGATAAAAATTCATCAGACGATTCATATGAAATGCTTTTCCGTCTCGAGATGTCCCACAGAATACCGTTTCCCCTATCGCATCAAATGTCAGCACACATTCCCTCCGATCTAGATCCTGCATGGAATAAAAATAATAATTATCCTGCGGAAGCGTTTCATTGTTGCTGTAAAAACAGATTTTGTAAATTCCTGCATTCATCAGACAGATTTCGCTGAGCTTCTTATCAATATAGTAAAACATATCTTCATAAGAATCGTTGCTGTAATCCTGAAACAAATATCCGCTCAGCATCTGATCCACATACAGCACATCCAGAATTGTTTCGTAAGGCTCGACCATCGTAGAAAAATTTTTTTCAATTCGTTCTGCTTCCTGTTCTGCACTCTGATATGCTTCAGTAAGAAGCACATTCCTTGTTTTTCCATAACTGTACCAGGTAACACACAGCATTGGAATCAGTGCCAGTACCAGATAGCCGATCACCAGTTTAAACTGAAAACTCCGATTTTTATACCATTTTACGATATTCATTTGGTGTCACTCCAAATCTTTTCTGAAAAACAACGCCAAAGTAAGAAACATTTTCATATCCAACCGCCAGACTCACTTCCCGTACTTTATTTTTCTTATTCTTTAACAGTTCCGCCGCCCTCTGCAGACGCATTTCCGTATTGTATTCCAAAATCGTTTTTCCTGTTGCCTCTTTAAACAGGCTCCTCAGATAATTCGGAGACAAACCGACCTCCGTAGCCAGCTTCTCGATATCTGCGCTTTCCGAGCAGTGCTCCTGAAGATATGTTTTTACCTGATAAACGGCATAGTAATTTGGATTTTGATTCTGTTCTTCAAAAAATGCCAACATCCGTTCCAGATACTGCTTCATCTTTTCCCGCATCTGATAACTGTTGTTTGCTTCAAAAATTTCATTTTCTCTCAAAATTTTTTCTGCTTCCATCCAGTTTTCCAGCAGTTCATCGCTCAAAACAAGACGGTTCCATAGATACATATAGAGATTATAAACTTCTCCCGCAAATGTTTTCGGCGCAAGCCCCTTTAGCTGTTGAAAATAATCTTTCATGGTCTGCAGCGTTTCCTGCTTTTTCCCGTTGCTGACCAGACGACAGATTTCTTCTCTCCGCTCCTTCTGTTCCCGGAAATGATATGCTTTTTCCTCTTCCGTTTCTTTTTCATCTGCACAGAAAAGTTCCGGTGGATCCATATGAAATGCCAGAACACAACAGTTCCGAAGTTTTTCCGCCTTTTCGTACAGGCAGTCAGCTGTCCATGCTCCACTGCACCATCCAACGGCTCTCGGTGCGTCTTCTTTCAAATCATTCCAGATCTGAAATGCCGTATCTTTCACCGACAGATACCCCGCCAGCAGCAGAATGCTGATCCGTTCCGTTTTGCTGATGTAACGGATGCCCTTGTATTTTTCCTGAATTTGGCTACAGATGTTTTCTTCCGTTTTTCCATAAACCGCTATGATTCCAAACCTGCACTCTTCCAGTTCTTCTCCAAATACACCACGGAAATTTTTCCGTAAAAGCTCTGTTTCCTGTTTTTCCCGCAAAGCCATTTCCATCAACTGCTTCGCCGCCGTTTTCCGCGACCAGTCTGCTATCTCACTTTTCTCCAGTTCACTTCTCACTTTTTTCAGACATGCTTCTACTTCTTCAATCGTAAACGGCTTTAAAAGGTAATCCACGGCATTCACCTGAAAAGCGGAATGGATATAGGAAAAATCATCATATCCTGTCAGAAAAACAATTTTGCATGGATATCCCCGGCGTACGATCGTCTCTGCCAGTTCAATTCCACTCATTCCTGGCATCTGAATATCCGTAATCACAATATCTGCCATATTTTCTTCCAGGCACTCCAGTGCCCTTCTGCCATTGCGCGCGGTAAATACTCTGGAAATCCCGTTCTTTTTCCAGTCAATATAATCCCGCAATGTCTCCAGTTCAATTTCTTCATCTTCTACAAGAAGAACGCGATACATTTTCTCCCTCCTGTTTCCAGTTGCTCCTGCAGTTTTCTTCTCCTGCTGCTTTTCATTTCTGTCTCTTTACTGCAGAAGTTCAATTATATACGCCTCATACGGCTGTAACTTCCACACTTCTTTTGTGAGACTTTCTGTATCATTATGAATCAGAACCGTTCCTTTTGTCAAATCATATCGGGCTTTCATCTCTGCCGCTGTATCCCGGAAATTGCAGAGCACAATCAGCTTTTTCTCTCCCAGATTTCTCTCATAAGCAAAAATATCCGGATTTTCTTCCTCAATCAGACGGAAATCCCCATAAACAAGAGTGTCATTTTTCCTACGCAGCGCAATTAGTTTTTGATAGAAATAGAAGAGGGAATCCGGATTTTTTCTGCTGTTTTCCACATTGATCTCCTCGTAATTCTGATTTTCCGCCATCCACGGTGTTCCCGCTGTAAATCCGGCGTATTTTTCCGCATTCCACTGCATTGGCGTCCGCGCATGGTCCCGGCTGTTCCGTGCAAGATAGGTACGAATTTTTTCTTCCTCCCAGCCTTCTTTTTTACGGTCTTCGGCAAAATTTACAGACTCGATATCCTGATAGTCCTCGATCCGAAGCCCTGACACATTTGTCATACCGATTTCTTCCCCCTGGTAAATATAAGGAGTTCCTTTCATCCCATGGAGAAGGACAGCCAACATTTTTGCTGATTTTTCCCGATACGGTTCCCTGTCATTTCCAAAGCGCGATACGACACGCGGAAAATCATGGTTTCCCCAGAACAGGCTGTTCCATCCTTTTTCTTCCAGTCCCGTCTGCCATTTTTCAAAGAGCTGCTTCAGTTGCGGCAGCGTATACGGTTTCGGATCCCAGTTTCCACTTCGGATGCCGTCGATTCCCATCAGTTCAAACTGAAAAATCATACTGAGCTCCTGGCTTTCCGGATCAGAATACTGCTGTGCCATTTCTACCGTAGCACCTCCGGTTTCCCCCACTGTCAGGATCTGTTCTGATTTTCCATACGTATTCTGATTCATTTCCATTAAGTATGTATGAATCTGCTCTGAATGAGTATCATTTCCTCCATGTCCATCTTTTACAATATTGTCAATTGCATCCAGCCGGAAACCACGGATCCCTTTATCCATCCAGAACTGGATCATCCGGTACAGCTCTTTCCGAAGCGACGGATTTTTCCAGTTCAGATCCGGCTGCATTACACTGAAACTGTGATAATAATATTCCTGAACCTCCGGCACCCATTCCCAGGTGCTTCCTCCAAAGAATGCTCCGCCGCCTTCTGGCGGCTGCTCCTTCGTTCCTTCCTTCCAGATGTAAAAATCATGGTATTTACTGTTTCGATCCTTTCTGGCTTCCAGGAACCATGGGTGCAGATGGGAACTATGATTTAAAACAAGATCCATCATGACCACAATTTCCCGCTTTTCACAGGCTGCGATCAGTTCTTCCAGCTCTTCCATTGTGCCCGCTTCTTCCATTACTTTATAATAGTCACTGACATCATATCCATTGTCGTAATTAGGAGAATCGTTAAAAGGCGAAAGCCAGATGGCTCCAACACCAAGCTCCTGCAGATAGTCCAGCTTCTGCAGAATCCCTCCAAAATCGCCGATGCCGTCTCCGTTGCTGTCACAGAAGCTTCTGGTGTAAATCTGATATACGGTTAAGCTATGCCACCACTCTCTTTTCATTTTCTGTCCTCTCTTTCTTTTTTCCTATAAGAGCAGTATAATGATATTATCTTATATTTTCTAACCTGATTTTCGTATTTAATGAAAGGATTTTGACTTTTATGAAAAAAGAACGTTCAAAAGAGCTCTTTTCTCCTGAATCTTGTTCCCCTGTTCTTTCTGGCGGAATCCGGGATTTTACCGTGCATGGAACCGAACCTGTTCCGCTCCATATCTATCATCAGGATTATGCGCATGGCGGGCTCTCTGTTCCTTTTCACTGGCATAAAGAATTAGAATGGATCTGGGTTGAAAAAGGTACTCTCACTCTGACACTGAAAACTGAAACCCGGACAATTTCCGAAGGTACTTTTCTTTTCATCAACAGTCACGAACTGCATCAGCTCTGCAGCATTGGAACTACCCCTTCGGTTCACCATGCCCTTGTATTTCTTCCAGAAATTCTCTCATGTGCCTATCTGGATTCCTGTGAAGCAGACTGGATTCGTCCGCTGCTCTCTCATCAACTGCTTCTTCCGGCTTTTCCATTGGAAGAGCTTTCTGCTGCTGAAGCCTCCTCTCAGACACAGAAAACATTTGTACTGACATTATCTGAGCTTTTCCAGGAAATCCTGTATGCATACGATACCAAACCCATCGGCTGGTTTCTTCTGATCAAAAGTGACATGTATCGGATTCTTGCACTTCTGGCGCAATACCAGCTTTTTCTTCATCCGGAACCCCTCTGCACTCGTAAAAAAGAAAGATCTGATCAATGTAAAAAACTCTTACGTTATATTCAGGATAACTATGATTCCAAAATCCGTCTTTCAGATCTTGCTGCTATACTCAATATGAATCCACAATATTTTTGTCGTTTCTTCAAAACGCACTTTCACACAACGCCTATTTCCTATATCAACCAGTACCGCGTAACCCAAGCCGCAGATCTTCTTACCGGCAGCTCGCTTTCTATCTTGGAAATTGCTCTGGATACCGGATTTGAAAGCCCCAGCTATTTTGCCAGCATTTTCCGCCGGACTTTTGGTATGTCACCGGAAGAATATCGAAAAGCCATGCCCTGACCCGGCAAATTTTTTCCTTCTGAATGCACGGCAACACAAATCTCAAAAATTTTTGATTTTTTTTCAAAAAACACTTGCCAAACTCGTTTTCTTATGATAATATACTACTTGTCGCTGAGCAAAAATCACGGCAGACAAAACAAAAACTTCGGCTCCGTGGTCAAGCGGTTAAGACATCGCCCTTTCACGGCGGTAACACGGGTTCGATTCCCGTCGGAGTCATATGGCGTCGTAGCCAAGTGGTAAGGCAATGGTCTGCAACACCAGTATCCACCGGTTCAAATCCGGTCGACGCCTCTTCTTTCCCGGAAACAGATAGTTTCCGGGATTTTTCTTTTTCAAAATTATTTCAAAAAAGCTGCTGGTTCTGTTTGCTTCGGCAGCTTTTTTGAAAATATCATTCTTTTTTAATTTTCTTTTTCTTTCACATAGTCTTCGTACACATACGCCGTTTTTCCCTCATACGAAATCTTGTACCATCCGTTCTCTTTTCCGAGCATTTCCACTTCTTCCCCTGTCGTCAGAGCTCCGATAACCTGGCTTGTGCTGACGTTGGGTTCTGTACGTACATTGACCGGTGAGATACAGGTGACGGTTTTCTTACCCTTCTGCTTTTTCACGCCATCCGAATTATTTTCTGCTTCCAGCGCTCTTTTCTGCTCCTGGCAGGCCGTCTGAAATGTTTCTGTCAGCAGCTCATTGTCCGGGAACTGCAGAGACTCCAGTATTTCCGGCACGATTTGCTGTGTATCGTTGCTGCCGCTTCCTTTTTTCCATATGATCTGATACCCTTCATTCTCCGTTTTCACCCCGCAGAAAAATGCAATCGGAATCTGCAGGGAATTTTTTACCTGGAAACGATAAAAGGAACTCTCGTTATCTTTTCCTTCGTTAGCTGTTTTCACCATAAAATCGCTGATGCTGTTTTCCCCTGTTATTTCATTCGGGTAGAGCAAATTTTCAGCGCTCTCTTCGTCCTCCGGAAAATCCATAAGCGCTACTTTTGCCATTCCTTCCCGATACGATATCTCAAGACTTTCTCCATCTTCCGATATGAAACTACATTGGATTTTCTCATCTCTCATTACATTCCAGCCTTCTGGAAGTGTGATTATAATATTCTGGTATGTAGAAAGAAACTCTTTTTCACCATCTTCTGACTCATCCTGGACATTGGATGCTCTTTCGGAGACAGCCGATGAATTCTCCTTTTCCACCTGCTGGTTGCCACATCCCATTACCACAATAGTTGTCATCAGAAGAACAGCTAAACAGTTTTTTCTGTTTCTCATGTACAATTTCCTTTCTTGACAGTTCCGTCTTTATTTTCTGTCAGAAAATTTCTTTTGCTTATTGTATCACAACTATTTTTGCACTGTAAAGAGTACGTTTCTTCCCTCCTGCTTTGATTTTCTTTATGCAAAAAAAATCTCCAACCAGATTGAGGTTCCCTCCCCCTCAAATCCAGTTGAAGATTTTTCTTATCTTTTTTATTTTACTTCTGTAAATTCGACCCGGATACTCTCATACTCTTCCAGCACCTGATGCAGGGTCAGCCCCGCACGGTTCCAGGTACGGCCAAGGCGGACTTCCTGGTCCAGGCTGCAGCGGTACAGCTTATCCTCTGCCAGTCCGCACACTTTCGTGTGAACCGGAAGCATATTTCCTTCTGCGTCAGTCTTTACGATCGTAAGCAGTGCGCGGCTCTGATCCTTTGCCACGAACTCCCATGCCATGAAATCCTGTTTTTTCAGTCCGGTCAGACGGTAATACAGGCCTTCGTGTGTGAGCTCGTAATATTCATGCATCGCAGCAACCTGCTCTTTTACCATCTCTTTTTCTTCCTCTGAAATCTTATTCAGATCCATCTCATATCCAAAGCTTCCTGCCAGCGCCACATCGCCTCTTGTCCGGAACGGTGTCACACGGCCGGTCTGATGGTTCGGGCATACAGAAACGTGGGAACCAACGGTACTGATCGGGTAGAAGAACGAGCTTCCGTACTGGATAGACAGGCGGTTGATCGCATCGGTATTATCGCTGCACCAGATCTGCGGGGAATAATACATCATACCGGCATCATATCTTCCGCCTCCTCCGCTGCAGCCCTCGAGCAGCAGATCCGGGCATGCGGCAAGGAAACGCTCGAGCAGATCATAAACGCCGAGTACGTAGCGGTGATACAGCTCCCCGTTTCTGTTCTGAGCTGCCATATGGCTGTAAACATCGCAGACGCTGCGGTTCATATCCCATTTGACATAATCGATCTTTGCATCATGAACAATGGTTGTCAGACGCTCCAGCAGATACTCACGCACATCCTCACGCGTCATATCAAGTACAAGCTGATTTCTGCTGTGATTCGGCACACGGCCAGGAATTGCAAATGCCCAGTCCGGATGTGCACGGTAAAGATCACTGTCCTCGGAAATCATCTCCGGCTCAAACCAGAGACCGAATTTCATGCCCATCCTATGAATTTTTTCTGCAAGCTGCGCCATGGAGCCATTCATCTTTTTCTCGTTGACGAACCAGTCACCGAGACCACTGTTATCATCCTCTCGTTTTCCAAACCAGCCATCGTCAAGCACCAGCATCTCAATGCCAAGCTTTTGCGCCTGTTCTGCAATTTTCAGGATTTTTTCTTCGTTGAAATTAAAATAGGTTGCTTCCCAGTTGTTGATCAGAATCGGTCGTTTGGCATGCTTGTATGCGCCACGGCAGATATGCTCGCGGATGATCTCATGATACTGCTGTGACAGTTTGGTAAGGCCGGTTCCGGAATAGCTTAAGATTGCCTGCGGGGTATCGAACGCCTCTCCTTTTTCCAGATGGAAGCAGAAATTGGTCGGATGAATACCCATCTGAAAACGGGTCTGATTTTTCTGATCCTTCTGTGCTGCCGCAACAAAGTTTCCGCTGTAAACGAGGCATGCGCCGATGCAGGAACCGTGTGTCTCACCCGCACCCTCCTCACAGAGGATCACAGCCGGATTGTAATGATGGCTCGATGTACCGCGGGTGCTGCCGATCTCGACTTTTGCATGCTGCACCGGAATCCGCTCTGCCGTGCGCTCCATCGCATGACGACCCGAGAAATAAATCATCTCATAATTTTCATACATCAGATCCATGCTGAATGACAGCATTTTTTCCAGCTCAATCGCCGTTTCTCCGTGATTTTCGAGTCTTGCCGCTCTCGTAATTACATTTTCATTTTCAAATACACCGTAAAACAGCTTCAGCACAATATCGGAAGCCTTCTCCGTCATTGTAATAACAAGAGTCTCGCCTTTTTCTTTCTCTGTATCGTACAGCGCCGGCATTCCCGGAATAGCATAGGAATGATCCAGAATTTCGAACGAATCGAAACGAAAATCTGCTGCAAAGCTGCCGTCCGCGTGGCGGATCTCAATCATATCATCACGGAAATCACCGACACCACTTCCCGGAATTTCCTGCGGAAGTGTATCAAGAGAATATTTCCGGTTAGGGCCTGCTTCCTCCGGATTTCCTGCAAATCCCATATCCGTACAGAAAATCAGACCGGAAAGATTTTCCTCACCGATTTTTTCTCCATAGTAGAGATGCAGAAGCACATTTTTGTCATCTGCGAACATCTGGTAACTGCTGTCTTTTGTCTGGAGGGTAAATAACCGTCCATTTTCACTTACTTTGATTGCCATGATTTCCTCCTCCTGCGGCATCTTGCAGTATCCTGCAAAACACGATATAATTTTACTGACATTTCGGAATCTCATCCTTTTGTGACATTCCGGCTTTTCTGATGATTCATTTTGTGAGGTATACTTATGGAAACTTCCTGGACACTTCCCGTCCCAAAGCATAAATTTTCGGATCTTTATCTCTGCTTCTGCGGCTACGAAGCCTGCCAGCCGTTCCACAGCTACGGCCCGGCTGTCCGCCCCAATTACGTGATCCACTATATTATTTCCGGGAAAGGCACTTTTACCATCGGAAACCGCACTTACCGTTTAACCGCCGGACAGGGCTTTTTCCTGATGCCAAATGTCCGCACCTACTATGAAGCCGATGCGGATGATCCCTGGACCTATCTCTGGATCGGTTTTGACGGCGAAAAAGCTGCCTCTTATGTACAGGAACTCGGTCTTTCCGAGGAGCACCCTGTCTACCAGTGCAACTTTTCCGGTGAACTGCAGTCCCTCCTGTTTCAGATGCAGAAGCACAATACCTATGACACCTCGGACCAGTATCTTCTGGAAGGCTGTCTGTACCAGTTTTTCTCAATTCTTTCCCGCGAAATCACGCTTGCCGATCCTTCTGCACGGGAGAGCGGCAATCTTTACGTGGAAAAAGCTGTTGAGTTTATCCGAAATAATTATTCCAATGAAATTCTTGTCTCGGATATTGCTAGATATGTATGCATCAACCGGAGTTACCTTTATACCCTGTTTCAGAAATATCTCCATACCTCACCGCAGGACTATCTTTCTTCCTGCCGGATCACGCGTGCGCTCGAGCTTTTATCGTATACGGATCTCTCCATCGAAACGGTCGCTTTTTCCTGTGGTTACCGGAATGCCGAAGTTTTTACCAAAGCCTTCCGCCAGAAGCAGGGCATGACGCCAAGTGCCTATCGGAAAAAGTTCCGCCTTGACACGACTCCTGACTCTGCACATATTCCGTGATCTGTCTGATTTTATTATAACGAAATCTTTCTTCCATGAACAGGAAGAAATGTTATGGAAAACCGTTAAAATGTTAGATGGCGTTTCTTAATGGCTACAGACAGCAAAAAAGCGATACAGCTATGATTTCTCATTTCTGTATCGCTTCTTCATCTTAGCTCCCCGAGTTGGGCTCGAACCAACAACCCTTCGGTTAACAGCCGAATGCTCTACCATTGAGCTATCGAGGATTATTTAATTGAAGATATTTGATATACCTTCAAAACCGCATACACTACACATCTATCATTCCATTTCTGTGAACACAACCATTCAGGTCAAGCCCTCGACCGATTAGTAACAGTCAGCTCCATGCCTTACGGCACT
>ENA-OYYD01000308-OYYD01000308.1-human-gut-metagenome-genome-assembly--contig:-NODE-308-length-16040-cov-4.823647_pt1 | contig 16040 bp, 9 predicted proteins | sample MGYA00244062_ERZ653446 | MGnify/ENA primary metagenome ERZ653446 (study PRJEB26926, sample SAMN06165031) | human gut metagenome | biome: ENVO:00009003; feature: ENVO:2100002; material: ENVO:00002003...
TACAACTTCTTTATTCTGTCCGGCATAAGTCAGAGTCACTGGCTTTTCTTCGCTGCCGTTATAGAAATTGTCCGGTGCTTTTGCTTCTTTCACCACATAGCTTCCAAGATGCAGGTTCTTCAGTGTAACAGAACCATTCTCTCCGGTAGTCAGGTTCTCTTTTACCAGATCACCTTTGCTGTACACTTTTGTGCCATAAGCAGTAACGATATCCGCTCCGGCATACACGTTATAAACAGCATTTTTCTGTCTGCGGTTTTCATACTGAAATACAGTTCCGCTCTCACTGACCTCTGCTCCTGTCAGAACCTGTCCTTCTTTATAAATGGTAAGTTCTGCCAGCTGTTCCTTGTTTTCCACGGTCACAGCCGAGGTCTTATTTGCTACCAGTTTCACATTTGTTGCCGTTGCATTTACCACATATCCCTGTGGTGCTGTGATCTCTTTCAGATAAACGGTATCCTGTGTATTAATGATCGTAACAGAGGATTTTCCATTTTTATCTGTTGCCGGCATCTGAGTGATCAGCTTTGTACAAGCCTCATCACTGTATACACCAAACACTGCACCTGCAAGATTAACATCCGCTGTATCGTCTTTCTTTACGATTTCGATCGTAGCCTGCTCAATCCAGGATACTTTGAAGTCAATATATTTTTCATCTGTTATACCTTCACCAAATACCAACGCAAGATCCTGCGTGTCAGATCCGGTGGTAATTTTATAAGCAGAGTAATCTTTTGTAATACTTCCCTTCATTGTAGAAGACCAGCTCTGTGCCACGTCACTCACCTGTGTCAGTGGTGCAGAAAGATAAAACTTTGTTCCTCCGCAAATTTCTACACTTGCACCGGCTTTACTGGTTGTGCCTGTGCTCAGATTATGAAGTTTCACACCAGACGGAAGCTTCATCGTAATTGTCTGTAGCTTATCTGCTTTGAATGTAATATCTTTGGTTCTCTGTGAATTGCCATCCACATAAGCTTTAACATCTGCATCAGAAAATGACATTGCTACATCCGGTATTTCCGGCTGTGAAACACAATAATTATACAATTTCATTGCTAAATTCTTGGCTGTACTATTCGCTCCGGAAAAAGCATCGCCACTTCCATTAGCATACGAAGCCGCCAGATGGACAAGAATGAATTTTGCTCCAGCACTAAGATTTCCATAACCATTCTCTTCTGTAAAAAATCCTTCATCTCCTGCTGCCTTGGTTCCGTAATAACATACCTTAGCTAATGTTTTTCCATCTCCGACTTTACTAATGGTATAATTACCTGTTCCTGGTCCCGGTTTTGATGGCTGTACACAGTAAGCAGTCGCAGATACATTTCCAAACTGAACCGTATACTGATAGGTCAGATAAGAACCATAACCATAATCTGCATAACGATACAGTGTTCCTCTGGTAACAGATACTTTCTGTACACTTCTTGCACTTGTCTTTGCCATAAAAGTGACTGTTTCACCAGCTTCCATGGCATATAAATCAATTCCTTCTTCTTCCGCCTGCTCCATTGCATCCGATACTGTAAGACCTGTTTCCGAATCTGTTGTATTTTCAGTATCTTCTTCCATGTCCGGTAATAGTTCGCTTGCCTGAGAATCAAATTCTTCTATCTCACTTTCCGTCACTTTTTCTGTTGGAAGCAATTCCGAGTCTGCTTCTGAATCCTCCGCTTCCTCTGTCTGCTGTTCACTGCCAGCTGTTTTGGATTCGGTCATTGCTTCACCTCCTGCCGCCTCTGTCTGTACTTCTGTTTCTTTCTCACGCACAATCAGTTTTCGGCTGATCTGGTACTTCGGATGCTCCTGATTTACCGGTTCCACATAATAGACCGCTTTGTAAGTGTCCACATGATCTGTCGTAAAATCCTCATTCTTGTCATTCTTTGCTTCCTCAAATGTGACTTTGACCTTGTTATCATCCTTGATTTCCAGTCCCGTGTAATCTGATTTCACATCAAATACACTGCCTGTTTCAATTTCATAATCTTTGGCAGTCACCACCTCATCTTCATCCAGAAGGTCTTTCACTTCCTCATAAAGTGGAGGTTTTTCCTCTGGCTGGATCTCCGCTGCATATGCCGTCATCGGAGACAGCACTGTACTAAGCATTGTCATGCCTGCCAGCAAGCCAGATACTACTTTTCTAAAATTACCTTTTTTCTTCATGCTAAGGTCCTCTCTTTCATATATTTGTATTAAAACAGACAGTCCTTAGACTGCCTGCAATACACTACTTATCGTTGTGGAAAAATCAGATTGAACTGTACATTTCCCTCTCCGGGATCGACCATCTCCACAGTTGCTTCATACTGTCTCCCTGTTTTTCTTGATACCAGATCCTTATAATGGATTTTTCCTTTAGACAGGAACTTCTTTGCTGCCACCTTATCCATCTTTTTCCCTTGGCTTGCAAGAAATTTATCATTCTTCCATAAGGTAAATGCACAATTCCGGTCAGAACAGTAAAAGTTTACTTTTCCTTCCCTGACATCAGCTCCACAGCGGGGACATTTGCCAATGACTTCTCCTTTTGCCTTTCCCTGAAACTGATTTTTCTTCTCTTCTGAAATCCCCTGATACCTGGCAACCAGTTCCTGCATCAGCTCTGTAATCCCATTTAGGAATTCATCTGCTGTCTCTGTATTCTGGGCAATATGATTCAATGCCATTTCCCACTCTGCGGTCATCTTCGGAGATTTAATCTCATCCGGTAGAACCGTAATCAGCACATTTCCATCATCTGTCGGCACCAGATTTTTCTTTTCCCTTTTCACAAAGCCAGACTGAATCAGTTTTTCAATGATTGCTGCCCTTGTTGCAGGAGTACCAAGTCCTTTCTTTTCTGTATCTTCGGTCAGCTCTTCATTCCCTGCACGTTCCATCGCAGAAAGCAGGGTATCTTCTGTGTACTGTTTCGGTGGCTGTGTAAAATGCTCCGATACAAAAGAATCACAGGGACCATAATGCTTGCCTGCCCAGATATCCAACTCCGGCTCTTCTTTTTCTGCAATGATTCCAAAGAACTGTTTCAGTTTTTTCTCAATTGTCTTGAACCCTTCCTGTTTTGTTTTCTTTGCATTGAGATAAAACGTATGATAATTACAGGTAATCTGGCATTTATGGCTTTCATAAATATAAGGATCTGCGGTTGCTGTCAGTACCCTGGCACTGATCAGATACAAAATCTTGCAGTTTCGTTCTTTCAGTTTACCTATATCTGCCTTTGCTACTTCCATGGTCGGGATAATTGCATGGTGATCAGATACTTTCTTTGAATTTAATACCTTACTCACGTCCGGCTGATATTCCAGCCCTTCGGCATAGGGCATTTTCCCAAGCAACATCTGAATCAGAGTTTCTGTGCTTTCTCCCATCTCATCTGTCAGATACTGGCTGTCTGTTCTCGGATAAGTGACAAGCTTCTGCTCATACATCTCCTGCACAGCATCCAATGTCTGCTGTGCGGTATAGCCAAACATTCTGTTAGCTTCCCTCTGCAGGGTGGTCAGATCATAAAGCTTCGGAGGGCGGACCGTTTTCTCTTTCACATCATCCTTCTCCACTTCGCACATGCGCTCCTGACACTCTGCAGCCACTTTATCTGCATCTTCTTTTTTCTGAAAATGCTCTGTGACCGCATCCATATCGTCAAACTTGATATGAGCCATATAATACTTTTCTTTGGTAAATTCCTTGATCTTCTGATTTCGATCCACGATCATAGCAAGTGTTGGTGTCTGTACTCTTCCAACTTTCAGATTCTGGTTATACAGAACGGAAAAAAGACGGCTCGCATTGATTCCCACCAGCCAGTCTGCCTTTGCCCTGCAAAGTGCTGACTGATAGAGACTGTCATAACACGAACCGTCTTTTAATGACGAAAATCCATCTTTAATTGCCTGTTCTTCCATAGATGAGATCCAGAGCCGCTTCATCGGCTTTCTGCATCCTGCCTGCTCATACACCAAACGAAAAATTAACTCTCCTTCACGTCCTGCATCAGTAGCACAGATCACTTCATCTACTTTTGAATCTCTCATCAGTTTTTTCAAGATTCCGAACTGCTTCTTTGTGCCCTCCAAAATCTTGTGTTTCCAACATTCCGGCACAATCGGCAGATCTTCATATCTCCATTTTTTATATTTTTCATCGTATTCCGATGCATCACATAATCCAACCAGATGTCCTACGCACCAGGAAACGATATAACCGTTTCCCTCCACGTAACCATCTTTTCTTGTTCTGGCTCCAAGCACGGAAGCCAGTGCCATCGCAACCGATGGCTTTTCTGCAATCACTAATTTCATTTACTCCTGCTCCTCTTCTTCATCTTCTAGTACCTCATCATTGAAATCTTCATCTTTCAAAACTTCTGTCCCTGCATTTTCCTGTTCTTCCTGCTCATCTGCATCGTCTACTTCCCGTTTTTCTGACTCTGAATCTTCGGATTCATCTTCATCCTCTTCCATCTCATCCTCGTCATCATATTCATGTTTTGGTTTATAGACTTTGAAGTAATATCCTCCTGCCGCAGCTCCGACTGCAACCAGTGCAATCAAAAGATACGTTCCAAATGGACTTTTATCTTCAGGCATCTGAATATCATCCTCTACCTTATCTTTCTCGGCTGACTCTGTCGTTTCCGGTTTTTCTTCCTCTGCTTTTTTCTCTGGTTCTGCATAAACCGTATCCACTTCCGGAAGTGTCACCGAATCAGAAAGTGTGAAGTTCATCAGATCTTTTTCACTGACTTCTGTAAGAAAATACACATTATCCTGAGATTTTGAATTGTCAATAATCAGATAGAAAATCTTACCACTCTTAGTTGAAATGGTATAAAACTCTTTTGTGCCTTCCGTAGCTGTTTTAGTAACAGAATCTGCTGTCTCGCCTTCTTTATTAATCTGTTCCTCAATACCTGTCACTGTCCGATCATCCACGGTTCCTTTTGCATCTGTCGGCTCAGAAGCCTGTGCATCCTGCGGAAGTGGTGAAGTCGTTGTTTTCTCAGTCCCAGTTGCATCTGCACTGGTCGTGGTTGCCATTGCACCATTACTGTCACTGGAAGTTTTCTGTTTCTCTGCCTGCTTCTTTGCCCATTCATAATAAGGATTCTGCAACACATACTTTTCAGAAGTATTTCCGGCACCGTCTGTTACCGTAATCTCAATCTGTTTTGTAGTAAAATCTTTCTGTGTCAATTGCACTCTCAGCATTCCATCCTTCAAGTCTGTATAAGTGGTGCCATTGACTGTTACCGCAGTAATCCCGGATACTGTATCATTCCCCTGGATCGTCAGCACACCATCTGTCAGGGAAGCAGAGAGTGTAGGCTTTTCCGTGTCATAACACTTAATAGAGCGATTCTGCTCATAGACCTTCCCCTCACCATCTGTAACACGCACATACACTGTCTGGTTTCCAGTGATCGTGATACTTCCACTTCCGGTTACATCCTGCCAGCTTCCATCTTTTCCTGCTTTTGCTTCAATCTTTGCTATTGAGAAACCTTCCGGCATATGACTGGCATCTACCGTAACAGCAATGGTTGTTTCTCCCTGTTTCCAGCCATCCGGTTTCTCAATCGTGATTGCAGGTGTGGTATTCTCAGCTGCATAAGCAGTCTGTGTCTGGAGCAAAGGTGTTGTCAGGCAAAGAAATGTCGTTGCTGCAAGCAGGCTCTTTTTTACCCTGCTTTTAGTAATTGTTCTCTTCTTCTGTTTCATTTTTTCCAGATTCATCATCGGCTTTTGTTTCCTCCTTCTGTATTTCTACCCTGCCGGGCAGTTCATTTTTCATTCTCTTTTTGAAAGCTTCCAATTCCGGAATACTCATATCCATTGCACGGATAATTCTTACAATTTCCAGATTTTCCGCTTCTGTTTTGGCAATCTCCGCAGCCTTGAACCGCTTTAAATCTGCTTCATATCTGGCTTTGGATGCTTCCATTTTCTCTTTGGCTTTCTCATAATCCGCCGTTGCTTTTTCAAGACTTTTCATCGCTTCTCCTTTCCGGACGGCTGATGCAGCCGCCCTTTTTTCTTACCATCGTTCAAATCCATAGAAATGGCTCTGCCAGTATGGGGAATTAATGGACGTATACTGCACCGGATGTCCACAATGGATCATCTGACCATTGCCCACATAGATTCCGATATGCGTTACCGGAACTCCTGCATCGTAAGTACCTGTAAAGAAGATCAGATCTCCTGGCTGTGCTTCTGACTGAGATACCGGCGTACAAATGTCATACAATCCCTGTGCCGTTAATCTTCCTGTATTCCTTACACCTGAATGTGTCAGGCAGTAACTTACGAATCCAGAACAGTCAAATCCACTTGGCGAATATCCACCCCACACATACGGTGTCCCAAGATATCTCGCTGCTTCATTTAACAAACGCTGTGCTGCTTCACTGGTATATTCATTGCCGCCAAAGCCTGCTCCTTCTCCAGTTTCCAGATAAAAGATCGGGTTTAACCGCTCTCCATTTTTCAGAAGTTCAATATGAAGATGGCTTCCTGTGGAATTTCCAGTATTTCCTACCAGACCAATTTCATCACCTTTCGTGACGGATGCTCCTGCAGATACACTCCGGCTGCTTAAATGTGCATACCGTAGTTCATAGCCTTTACTGTCCTTGATTACAACATAATTGCCATAGCTGTCGTTATAAGCAGAAGTTGTAACTGTTCCGGTCAGTCCTGCCATCACTTTTGTTCCTTCCGGTGCCCCGATATCCATGCCATTGTGTAACTGATTAGCTCCAGAAATCGGGTGAATCCTGTATCCATAATAACTGGTCACACTGGAATACCAGTTAAAATCAACCGGTGTCGCAAACATCTGCAAGTTGCCTTTTGTATCGTTGTAGGCACTGAACAGTTCTTTCTGGAAAAATCCCAGCCTGTCCTGACAGATTAACATTAGGTTTCCACTATTTAAGGTGACATTCAGCACATCTACATCTCTTGTCCTGGTCACTTCCACTTCCTGACTTCCATTATCATCTGCCAGATAACATTCCCAGGTCTTATGCCCATGTGCGGATGCTGCCGCATGACTGTCATAATAGACATCAAACTGTACACCGTATCTTGCGAAAGCTCCGGTATCTTCTACCGTATATTCGACACCATTCATGACCACCTTTGTTCCCATTGGAACAAACGGATTGGAAGCATCTACCGCTAAGGTATGATTAGCAGTTGGGTATACTCCACTGGCAGTCGGGCCTCCGCTCCAAATACCACAACAGATTGGACAGTTACAATATCCGCTTGTTACAACCTGTCCCAACGATTCTCCAACTCTTACTATTGCTGTCTCTGTCACAGTCTCATTGACTGCTTCAGTAGTCAGATGATATTGCTCTGCAAACAATGCATCCAGTTCAGGCTTGACCTGTTCAAAGGTAAACTCCTCATACTTTGCTGACAGATAACTAATCAGGATAAACGGATCATGCTCAATAGGTCCGATGTTATATCGGTATTCCTCATGTCCCGGTTCTTCAGATTCCATGTTGTTGATCCGCTCCTGCAGATTAGCTTCCAGCTGTGTGTAATACAGTTCCGCTTCCCGGATTGCCTGATCCGATGACAGATAACTGGTTCCGGTATAAGTGATCACATTTTGTAAAAACACTGCAGAGCAAGACGTGACATTCGTTATGATCAGAAACATCAATCCGATCAGAACTGCTACACTGATATACACCTTCCGGTTTTCTTTAAAGAAGTTGGTGACTTTGCCGCCAATCTTCTTGATATAATCAATCGTACCTTTTGTAGCTGTTCCTACTGTCTGTTCACTTCGCTTCGCTTTGGCATAATCCCGTTTGATCTGTTGCTTCTGAATCTGTTTTTTCAGCTTCTTCTGCTCCTGACGGGTTGCCGCCTGTGTCCGTTTCTCTGCCTGTCTCTCCAGTCTGCTTCTCTTTCTGGAAGCCCTCTGTTTCCTTCGTCTGGCATTTCTCTGTTCCAGCTGGTAAATACCTTCGCCGCCTTCTTCCAACTTATGGGCACCTTCTACTGCCGCATTATCGTCTTCATTTTTACTGATCTCACGGTGCAATGCTGCGGAAGTTGCACTTCCTGCTTTCTTGACAACAGAAGTTTTTTCAGTTTTCACAGATTCCCCTTCTCCAAACTTCAAGCGGGATTTCTTCTTTCCAGGAGCTTCTCCTTCATTTGCCTGATAGACCTGTGCCTTCTTGGAATGCTGCTTTGCTTCCTTTTTCTTTCTTGCTTCTTCATAAGAAAACTTTTTGGCTTTTTCTTTCTGTTTCTGATGGCGGAAATTGACTCCATCCGTATCCATCTGGTTCAATTTCTCCATATCTTTGTCATTTTTCACAGAAGCACCAGTTTCCTCATAAGCAAACTTCAAACGCTGTTTTTGTTTTGGCTTTTTGCTACCACCGGTCTGATTTCTCCGGCTGTCTCCTCTGTTTTCTGATAGATCAGCACGTTTTTCTTTCAGTCTCCCTGACTGTCCGGCTTCGGATTTTTCTGCAAGTCTGGATTCTTTTCCGACTTCAGCACGGATTCTTTTTCTATTTTGCTGTTTACTACACTGTCCAAAATCCTCACTTTGCTTCTCTGTCCGTATCAGTTCCGGTGCATCTCTGGATTTTTGCACAGAGGGTCGAATATTTTTCCCACTCCGTTCAGACTGGCGGGGAGACTTATCCACAAGGTTTTCTTCTTTTTCCCCCTGTTTTATTCCCATCTGTACATCACTGGCACGATTACTGACACGAACAGAAGATTTATCTGTCAGGTTTTCTTCCACCAGACCATCCTTGGTCATCTTCTGGACTTTCTTGTCCCTGACTTTCATTCTCTGTTCTGCCACTGATTACTCCTCCTTCTTCGGATACCCTTTCCCTGCCTGTAATAAACAGAGAAAAGCGATGCCAAAAACAGCACCGCCACTAAAAGTTAATACATATGAAATTGCTCGTAACATTGTTTTCTCCTTTGATTTAATCTGCTTCGGAAGTCTCCTCTAAGCGGGTTGTCATGATTTTATAGAGGGAATTCTTCGGGAATCTGTCTACAAATGGGATAATGACATTTCCATAGAACAGAAGTCCTTCCCCCTCATTACTGTTGGTTACATAGGACAGCTGGGTTGGTGAGATATTCAGCTGTTTTGCCAGAATCTGCCTGTCTCCAGAAGCCTGATTGAGCATATAAATAAAATCTGAATTTTCAAATATATTCTCTATCTCCCTGGAAGACAACAAATCCTTAATATTCTGGGTGATGCCCGTTGGGATACCACCCCATTTACGGAATCGCTTCCAAATCTCCACGCTGTAGGCTGCAGTCTGCTCTTCCTTCAAAAGAAGATGGAACTCATCCACATAGTATCTGGTGGACTTATGGGCAGAACGGTTCATCGTCACCCTGTTCCAGACCTGATCCTGGATTACGAGCATCCCTATCTTTTTCAGCTGTTTTCCCAATTCTTTGATGTCAAAGCAGACAATGCGGTTATTGATATCCACGTTTGTCTGATGGTTAAATACATTCAAAGAACCTGTAACATAGATCTCTAATGAAGTAGCCAGCCGCTGTGCTTCCGGCTCTTCCTGTTTTCTCAGAAGGTTGTATAAGTCCTCCAGGATTGGCATCTTCTCCGGTACTGGATCGGCAAGGTATTCCTGATATACTAACCGAACACATCGGTCAATAATCGTTTTTTCTACCGGCTCCAGTCCGTTCTTTCCACCAACAATCAGTTCACACAAAGACAGAATAAAATCTGCTTTTAGTGACAGCGGATTGTCTTCCTCGGAATAATTCAGATTCAGATCCATCGGATTGATATACTGGTCAGATACCGGTGAAACCCGAACTACCTGTCCATGCAGTGCCTGCACAAGTGCTGAATACTCGGCTTCTGGATCACAGACGATGATATCGTCTTCTGTAATCAGGAAACAGTTCGTGATTTCTCTCTTTGCTGAGAACGACTTCCCGGAACCTGGTGTACCAAGAATCAGTCCATTCGGGTTCTTCAGACGTTTCCGATCAACCATGATCATGTTGTTGGATAACGCATTCAATCCATAATAAAGAGCTTCCCCTTCCTGAAACAGTTCCTGTGTCGTAAATGGCACAAAGATTGCGGTTGATGATGTGGTAAGCCCTCTCTGGATTTCAATTCGATTGACTCCCAGTGGAATGCAGGACATAAGTGCTGCTTCCTGCTGATAATCCAACTGTTTTAAAGAACAGTTATATTTCTGTGCGATTCCCTGCACCTGGAAAATATTATTATCCAGTTTCTGACGCTTCTTTGCTGTATTCATAACCAGAACCGTTACAAGGAACATTCTCTCATTTCTGGACTGCAGATCTACAAGCAAGTTCTTCGCTTCTTCTCCATAGGTTACAAGGTCCGATGGAAGCACGTCCATATCATAACCGGAACGTACCGCTCGTTTCTGCTCTTCGATCTTCATCTTATCCAAATCTGAAATCTTGCTCTTGATCATCTTGATCGCTGAACTCTGGTCAATAGACTGGATATGGATGTTGACATTAATACTGTCATCTACATCCAGGAAATCTGCAAGCATCCGGTCTGTCAGCTCTGGTGCAAGAATCTGCAGGTAACTTACACTTCCCATCGTTCTTCCCATCAAAAATGTCTGATTCTTGGAAAAGTTAAAGGAAGTCGGTGCAATAAAATCTTTGGTCTTTAATCCGGTTTCCGGAAGCATCTTATACTGGAACTTAAATGGTTCAATCCGATCCTGGTTGAACACATGATACATAATCTCCAGCCTTTCCAGACCATTCAGGGAATGTGCCTGTGCTCCCAGGACCTTAAAGTTATTTAAGATATCTGTTTCGACTCTTTCAAGCCTTGGCCTTGCCACCTTCAGGCTTTCTGCTTCGATTCCAAAAGTGATATACTTGGTTTTCACCAGACCATTGTTTCCCTTGGAAAGCTGATTTTTTAACATGGTCCGGTACTCCTCACGAATGGCATTGAAGTCATCGTTCTGATCCGGAATATCGATGCTTTTCTCAAATTCTGCCACATCCACCTGCTGATTGATAAAGGACAGCTGCACACTGATGGAAGAATCAAAGTAATTTAAGAAATCACAGTAATTCTCAAATATCGTGGTCTTATCCTCATTTAAAGCAAGCTGATAGTTGATGTCATAAAACTGAATCGTCTTGGAGAAAAAGGTCTTTGTCACCTGGCAAATACCATCCTGCAGCATCCGAATATACGGAATACTCTGCTGTGCAGTTGTAGGAATGTTTTTCTGTTTCCTACGGTCCCGTTCCTGTTTCTTCCTACGCTTTTCCTGTTCTCTTTCTTTTCTGCTTTTTTTGTTTTTTCTTTCCTGACGGTTTCTTTTTTCCGCCAGGGACAGACGCTCCTGCTGAGCCTCCTGCTTTGTCTTTTTTGCCATCCGGCACACCCTCCTTTTTTACAAGGGTGGAAATCTCCTGATAAAAATTTTCTGTCTTATATGGTCTTACCGCCGGACAGATAAACTTCTGTCGAATGATATTTGCCACCACTTTTTCAAAGGGAAGCCCGTCTTTTTCATACATCGCCATGAAGAAAAACGGAAGCATGACCGTTACCATCAAAATGGCAGCGATACTGGAACCGATTGGTTTTCTCATGAACAGATAAAACGGAATTCCCACAACTGCGGCAAGTGAAAAGAAAATCAACTGCCGCTTTGTCAGATTTAATGCTACTTTTGTTTTGACCTTGGTAAGGTCTTTTGGTACTGGTACATACGCCATGGTATGCGCTCCTTTCCTGCCCGTTAGTGGGCATTGAATATCGATTTGCTAAGGCTTCCGGTCTTGAATAATGAAAATGCAAGAATCACGGTATAAGCCGCTACTGAAAACATTGCTGCATGAAGGTCACTGGATATGGTCATTGCATTTACTAAAACTGCATAAATTCCCACACAGACCATCATGAAGAATCCCTGAAATGCCAGTGCGAACAAGCCTTTTAAATAGTTGTTTCCGATATTGCCCCATTCCTTATTGGTCATGGTGGCAAACGGAATTGGTGCTATGGAAGTATAAAGGTAAATCTCTATCATTCTTCCGTATAAAATAACGGTTATAATGATCGACAGAATCCGCATGGTAATACTGATCAGCAGCGTTTCCATGGATAGCAGGAACAAATCCCCTAACTCCATATCCTCCAGGGCATCCACAATTCGTGTAATTGCTTCTGTTGCATCCACCGCAGTGTTTCCTGATATCACCCCGGCGGCATTATTGACCACATGTTGGCCAACGTCAAAGACCGCCATCGTGATATTGAACGTATTTGTCACCAGATAAATGGCTACATACGCTTTGAAGATCCAGAGGAAAATGTTATAAGTTTCAAATTCATGGAAATTGTTTTTTTGCGTTACCATCGTGATCAATTCATAGCACAGGACAAAGGTGATGATCAGTCCCGCAATGGGGACGATCACCGTTTGGGATATATTCTGAATCAGATTAAAAATCCCTGCATTCCACCCCTGCGGTGTCTGTCCCACCTGCCCGGCTATGGTTCCCACCTGCTCATTGACAGACGTGAACATGTTATCCAAACATGACTTGATAAGTCCGATCAGGATATCCTTTATCGCTTCCGTAATTCTCTCAATGATGGTGTTCATCTACCACTCCTCTTAAGAGAACAATGTTGCCAGCTGTGGAATCAGGGTAGTTCCCAGCAGCATGATTCCGGCACCAGCCATCAGCTGTTTGATGCCCTGGCTCTTAGCGCCGGGATTGTCATTTCCATATCCTTCCAGAAGGTTTACGACACCCCACACGCCAAGACCTGCGCCGATTGCGACTACAAGAGTTTTTAAAGTTGTAATTGCACTGCTAAAAAATGCCATATACATTCACCAAAACTGACTTCTTTCAGGTGTTTACGGGAATGAAAAAACACCGACTAAAAAGCCGGCGCACCTAATGTCAGTTATTCCTTTCCTCATTATTTTTCGTTCATTCCCAAGGTTACTCCGACAGTTCTACATGAATTACTTCCACCTCTTCTTCAGATTTCGGTGTGTACTGCGGATTTAACTCTTTCTCTACTTTGTACCGGTTCTTCTCGTTTTCATCTGCAAGAAGCCGATAGTTTTTGTGTTTCGTGATATCATATTTGTCCGAGAAAAATGGTCTGGCACCACGGATCTGCAGGATACATTTTCCTCCATCCATGACTGCAATCTCATCTTCCGTCATCAGCTGTTTGCCTGTTTTCTGGTAGTTCAATCCAAAGGACTTCTGATTACTCCTCGTCTCCGAAGTGTTATACAGGTCAATGGTTTCCTTCCCCAGAAGCTCACTCATTTCCTTTAAGGTGGTTTTCTCTTTGCCACCAAGAAAAAGTGTAGTATCACAGTTGCCCAGAATGGTATCTGCACTATCCTTATACATTGCCTTTAGCTGACTCTGTGACTGCAAAATAATAGAAGCAGAGATTTCCCTGCTTCGGATAGTTGCGATCAGCTTGTCAAACTGAGGAATCTGCCCGATGTTGGCAAACTCATCAGCGATGACACGCACATGCACCGGCAGTCTTCCACCATATACATCATCTGCCTTATCACAAAGCAGATTGAAAAGCTGTGACTGTAACATGGCAATCACAAAGTTGAATGTGGTATCCGTATCGGACATGATCAGAAACAAGGCTGTTTTCCTGTCACCGATCTTATCCAGTTCCATTTCATCGTAAGACATGATCTCACGAAGTTCTGCTATATCAAATGGTGCCAGCCTCGCACCACAGGAAATAAGAATACTTTTGGCTGTTTTGCCAGCCGCCATTTTGTATTTTTTATACTGTCTGACCGCAAAGTGCTGCGGATCTCTTTCTTCCAGTTCCTGGAACATCATATCCACTGGATTCTGGTAAGTTTCATCCTCTTCACGGGTTTCGCTTTCATTCAAAAGATCCAGAAGGGTATTCAGGTTCTTTTCCTCTTCATCCCCTTCATACCAGATAAAAGCAATCAGTGCTGTGTACAGCAATTTCTCTGCTTTCACCCAGAAATCTTCGGAAGCTTTTTCCCCTTCGCCTTTGGTATTCACAATGATTGTTGTCACCAGCTTCAGGATATCTTTTTCAGACCGTATATAAGCAAATGGATTGTAATGAAGGGACTTGGAAAAATTGATGGTATTCAGAACCTTAATCACATATGGCTCATGTACCACTTTTCCAGATTTATCTTTCATAATATTTCCATTCTTATCTTTCTTAGGTGGTCCCTTTGCTAACATCTTCCCGCACTCCTCGATCAGAGTGCCTTTCGGATCTGTAATGACCATGGAACAGTTCATCTGCATGACTGACGGCTTAACGAAAAATCGAGTTTTTCCGGAACCACTGCCGCCAATGACCACTATATTTTTATTTCTTGCATACTTTGGCTGTTTAGGTCTACTTTCCATAGTCAATGCTTCTGTTGCTGTCAATGGAATGTTCATCCATGGATCTTCTGACATATAAGGCTTGATATCCTCTGCATTTCCCCATCTGGCTGAACCATACTCGATTCCTTTCCGGAGTTTCTTTGCATCTGACTGTTTCTGCCATACCAGTAATTTCAGAATGACAGCTGCTACAATTCCTGTCAGCATATCACGCCAGTTAAAACTTGGCTGCAATCCAGTAAGAATCCTGTCTGCATGTTCCATCGCATATAATAGCTTGTTCCCAATATCTTCTCCCAGACTGTTTCTGTAAAGAAATGATGCCCGATTTGTATAAAAAGCAGTTAAGATATATGGGATATTGGTAAGAACCAGTTTCTTTTTATCCAGGGCGGACAGCCTGACCCTGATCTTATTCTTCCATTTTTGCATCAGATTTTTACCGATTTGCTTTTTCATCGGCTCTGCTCCTGATGCCGGTTCTTTACTTTGTCCTTCGATTTCTTTGGCATCATTGCCCGGTAAGCTGCAAGACGCTTATGAATAGAAGGTTTATTCGCTTTTTGAATCTGTTTCTGGGAAAACTCACGGAAAGCAGCATTGAGGGCATCCTGATCACGTCCTTTAAAAAACACCAGATACATCGGTGGATCTTTACTCTTATCTTTTTTCAAAGCATAATTGATCCCGTATTTTCTGGCATAACGTTCAAAGGACTTGATATTCTTATTTGTGATCTCGATATTGACCATCCCGGCATTCTGTTTTGCCAGCTCTTTTACCGTGACCTTTCCCTGTTTCGGCTGATTTTTCTGTGCTTTCTTCTCTACTGATTTCTGCTTCTGATGACGCAGATACGCAACAAGAACCTTTTTCAACAGGTCTGCTGTAATCTTAGTAGCCCGAATACAGAACGTGACCGTTTTCTGAGTTACCTCTTCCTGCATGACTTTTCCCTCCTTTCAGCGATTCAACTGCTGTCCAGATCTGTAATCATGGCAATCACCCCCTTTAATAAAAAAAGACAAATTAACCGGTAATCAGGTTCTGCACCTGTACGAGTTTTTCTGTCCCTTCTTCTTTTCTCTTATCTTCTCCACCACAATAGATGGGAACACACATTTCAAGTATTCTACTGTAAATACGCTGATGGGCAGTATCCAAATCTGTGGATTTCATTTCATTCAGTCCCAGATTCGTTGTTATGATCAGCGGAAGCATTTTACAATAGCGGCTGTCTATCACATTATAGACCTGCTCCAAAGCAAACTCAGAATTTCGTTCTATTCCTAAATCATCAATAATCAGCAGCGGATAATCCACAAGATTTTGTATAATCTGGTTCTTATCTGCCTGATAGCTGGTCATTTCATTTAAAATCCTGGAAAAATTCGTCATCATGACACGTTCTCCCTGTTCCAAAAGTGCATTTGCAATACAGCCTGCAAAGAAACTTTTCCCAGTTCCAACTGGTCCCATCAAAAGCAATCCTACATTTTTTCTCTTCATATCTGTCCAGTTTTCTACATACCTGTCTCTTATACACATCTGACGCTGCCGACG
>ENA-OYYD01000310-OYYD01000310.1-human-gut-metagenome-genome-assembly--contig:-NODE-310-length-15944-cov-4.911448_pt1 | contig 15944 bp, 16 predicted proteins | sample MGYA00244062_ERZ653446 | MGnify/ENA primary metagenome ERZ653446 (study PRJEB26926, sample SAMN06165031) | human gut metagenome | biome: ENVO:00009003; feature: ENVO:2100002; material: ENVO:00002003...
CTCGACTAGTCGTCGGCAGCGTCAGATGTGTATAAGAGACAGGATTAGTACAGAAGAAAGATTAAAAGCATTTCAAGAGGAAAATAATATCTATACGAAAGGGCCGCTGTCGCTAGTAGTTCAATTTACTCGACTTGTTCAGAACAAGGATTTTCCCTTAAATCCAGACGATTTTCAAACAAGCAGTAAAGGACAGGTTGCTGGACTTGGCGGCGGTAATCTCAAAAAAATATTAAAAGAGCATGGCATTACACAACAATTATCCGCAGAAGGCGGGCGCACCAGTCGCGGAAGTATGGGGTTAATGATAAAGTACGTTGATTTTCTCAACGCATGGAACGAAGAAGAAACTGTTGATTTTTCAATCGTGGAAGAATTTTGGGCGGAACAAGTTAGAGAATATTTCAGAAATCAGCCGTTTGTTTTGACCGCCGATACTTCCAAAACTATTGGAGCAAACTTAGACGAACTATTTGAACAGGCTAAGAAACGTCAGAAACAAAATCCGGGAACGCAGTATTTGGGAACGGTTTTGCAGCACTTAGTAGCCGCGAAATTATGTCTTATTATGCCTGAAAATGCATTTGAGATTCATGGCGCTTCTGTTGCGGACGCGCCAACTGAACGAAGCGGCGATTTTGTTATAAACAACACGATTATCCATTGTACAACAATGCCCGGCGCTTTGCTGATTGAAAAATGCAAGGCGAACTTGCGCGGCGGATGCCATCCTGTCATCATTACAATTTTTGAGCGTGTACATACAGCATTAAATCTTGCGGAAGATGCGGGCCTTGCCGGGCGCGTTGAGGTTTGGGATATTCAGCAATTCCTTTCGTCCAATGTATATGAACATAGCCTTTTTGATGAAAGCAAGAGAAATTCTACGCTTTCAGATATTATTGGTCGTTATAACGAAATTGTTCTTGAGGCTGAAACTGATCCGAGCCTTCGCATTGAGTTTGAGGCGAGATGATTTATCATGGCGGATATTTTTAATAATGAAAAACGCTCTGAAATCATGCGAAAAGTTAAATCAAAAAAGAACAAATCAACAGAACTGCGATTGATAGACATATTTAAACAGAATGGTATTACTGGATGGAAGCGCAATTATCCGGTCAAAGGACATCCCGATTTTGTGTTTCTAAAAGAAAAAGTTGCAGTATTCGTAGACGGTTGCTTTTGGCATGGTCATGATTGCCGAAATACACGCCCGGCAGAAAATAAGGAATACTGGCAAAAGAAATGCGAACGTAATATGAAGCACGATAAAGATGTGACTGCCATGTTTGAGGCACGCGGATGGAAAGTTCTGCGTATTTGGGAATGCGAATTAAAAAAGAGAAACGAAACTATATTAGTCGAAAAAATTCAGTCAATATTGAGTCGTTCTTCTGAAAGGACACAACGATGACAATTAAAGCTGTTGATTTATTTTGCGGCGTAGGCGGGCTTACCTATGGTTTGCAAAAAGCGGGAATTCCAGTTGTAGCAGGAATTGATATTGATGATTCTTGCGAATACGCTTATACTCACAACAACAACTGCACATTTATTCATAAAAGCGTTGAAGATGTCACAGGAAAAGAAATACGCGCCCTTTTGCGAGGCGCTGACGTTAAAATACTCGTCGGATGTGCGCCATGTCAACCTTTTTCAAGCCATCAAAAAGATAAGCAAAACCGTTCTAAACATAAAGACTGGAAATTACTATACCAATTTGGGCGGTTGGTGGAAGAAACTCGTCCCCACATAGTATCAATGGAGAATGTGCCAGAATTAGAAAAAGAAAAAGTTTTTAAAGATTTTGTTTCCACGTTAGAAGGCTTGAATTATATTGTAAATTATCAAGTTGTAAATGTCGCAAATTATGGCGTACCGCAACGGAGAAAAAGGTTGATTTTGCTTGCGTCGCGTCGCAAAGAAATAAAACTTATTGATGCAACACATCAAAAACATCTGACAGTTAGAGACGCTATTGGTAGCTTACCGAGAATTTCCGCTGGAGAGGCAAATGAAAACGATAGGCTTCATATTTCGCCAGCACTCTCTCCTATCAATTTGGAACGAATACAACATTCCGTTCCCGGCGGTACATGGCGTGATTGGCCTGAACGTTTAGTATTAAACTGCCATAAAAAAGAAGGCGGAAAAACTTATGCATCAGTATATGGTAGAATGAAGTGGGATGATTTGTCTCCTACTATCACCACACAATTTATCGGTTATGGAACCGGACGTTTTGGACATCCAGAACAGGACAGGGCGATTACTTTACGGGAAGGCGCTATTTTACAGTCTTTTCCTCCTGATTATCAATTTTCGCCTAGCAATGTTGAAGTTCCGATAAGGAAAATAGCACGCCATATAGGAAATGCTGTTCCGCCTCGTTTGGGCGAAGTGATTGGAGAAAGTATAATTAGAAGTTTACCTAAAAAGAGACAAAAGAAAGCGACGATTGCAAATGAAAGAGAAAGAATACAAACTTAATATTGATCCCCGTATTTTGGAATTATTAGGTCCAAGCCTGTATACAAACATTTATTATGTGCTAGCTGAATTAATTGCTAATGCTTACGATGCAGATGCCCACAATGTATATATCATTGCTAACAAGGATGATATTACCGTTGAAGATGACGGCAAAGGAATGTCATATGCTGACGGCGATATCCAGAAATACCTTAATGTTGCCGCGGTTTCTAGAAATACCGATGCCGAATCTCTAACCCCTATGAAACGGAAGAAAATGGGGCGTAAAGGCGTAGGAAAACTAGCTGCCCTATCGGTTTCTGAGAACGTTCTTATAAAGACGATTTCAAATGGAGAAAAATCAGGGTTTGTATTATCTCGCCATATAAACGACAATAATTTACTTGTGCCGCTCACTGACGAGCAAATTTCTTTCGAAAGAGTATCTGGCAACGGTACTTCTGTCGTTATGCAGAATCCGCAGTACAAACTTCATAGTACATTAAAGGCAATTAAACGCAATTTACTTAAGATATTCCCGTTAGTAAATGAGAAGTTTAAAATTCACCTAATTCGGGGAACGGAAGCGGAAACCATTGAGAACTTTGATAAGGAAATGATTTCAGAACTCTCTACTCTAATTACTTTAGGGGATGAATTTACATATCTTAATGATTTTTTCCAGACGCCATATGGAAATGAAATAGCAGAACTCCGCAAAAATAAACCTTTAGCAACAATGCCCATTAGTATGGATGACAAATCTGGTGTTGAACATACATATAACGTAGAAATCAAAGGATGGATAGGAACTTATACATCAACTCGCGGCAGAAAAGTAGAGTTAACGGATTTTCCTGATAATTTTATTTCTCTGTATGCCAACCAAAAAATGGGCGAATTTAATATACTTCCTGTTGTTGGACAAAATAAATTGAATGAAGTCTATGTCGTAGGTCAACTTCATGTTGATATTTTTGAACTGACGGAGTTACCCGATATGGCTCTAAGCAATCGTCAAGGATATAAAACGGATGATCCTCGCTATCAGGCGGTACTAGATTATGTTAGAAAAACTTTATTGCCTGATATCTTGAAAATGCGAGATTTGTTTGTGTCTTTGGGCAAAAAGAAAAAAGAAGAAAAAAAGCTAGAACAGCAACGTCAAAACGAAGCTTCATTTAAAAAGTCGGTAGATACTTTCAGAAAAAACACCGCTAAGAAAGCAGCTCAAAAAATTTCTTCTCGTTTAGGTATTAGTACAGAGCAAGCTGATGAAGTAGAGGCAATACTTTCTGATGAAATAAACACCAACAGTCCGGATATGGGGATTAAAAGCATTATTGATTCTCAAAAGAAGAAATTGCTAATTAGTCAGACATATCGAGACAAGGATTTGGCGGATATTATTTACAATATGTTGGTATTTAACAACGTACCGCCCGAAGATATAATTTATACAAACTGTGATGATGAAGTATCACGCATCCCAGAAGGCGACGTAGGAAAAAGTGGGATATACGACTATTTGCGAGATTTCTTTGTTGATAGTTATTCTACGCAAAAGATTTATGTTATTTTCGTTACAAGTCATAATACGAAAAGTTCATGGGGTGCATTGATGGAAGTTGGCGCAGCATGGATAACTCAAGTTGAGCATAAAATATTTAACATTTACGATTTTCGCCCCGAACATCCTTTAGACGATGAACAGCAATGGCATTCAAGTTCTAGAGATGATGACGGTAATCTTTATATGTCAAAATTGAGCGTAGACATTTTTGCTCAAAAAATCGAATATATATGCGATAAATTGGGCTATAAAAAAAGAACCCGTCAGGAAAACAAGGATCATTTGTCAACATTGGTAAAGGTTACACCTCGTTAAATATGAAAGCACGCCCCAATTTTACTAATCAGTAATTTGGGCGTGCTTTTAATATTATATAAGCGTGGCGTTGTTATGTCTGATGCGGTATCTTTAACTATGGGAAACTCCTTTCTCCCATTTCGAAATCGTCTGCCGCACCACATGCAGCTGCTCCGCCAGCGTTTCCTGGGAATATCCTTTTTTCTTTCGCAGTATTTTGATGTTATCACTCAGCATAACTGTGTCCTCCGCGTATTTGATGGGCCTATCATACGATAAAAACTGGCGTTGCGGCAAGCAACAAAAAATAACACGGCAAATTAGGTTGTATTTATCCTAAGGTTTATATATACTATAGAAAAAAGTCTTAAGGAGGTACCCAAAATGACTATCGACACAAAAACCTTAATTTCCATTTCCGAAGCAAATCAGAATTTTTCCAAAGTCGCCCGCCTGGTAGACGAATACGGTTCTGCTGTGATTCTGAAAAATAACATTCCAAGATATCTTGTCATCGACTTCAGCAAAGCCGAGCAGGAAACCACTGCATCCGAAGAGGATGTGTTAAGCATCTCAAAACGCCTGATGGAACAAAACAAAGAAGCATACGAGGTACTTGCTAAATGAAAAGACTGAGTAAAAAGCAAATTCTCATGCTGCATACTCAGTTGATTCAGCAAACTGGCGGAAGCGACGGAGTCAGAGATTACAATCTGCTGGACTCCGCTCTCGAAACGCCTTTCCAGTCCTTCGGCGGAGAAGACTTGTACCCCACCCTGCAGGCAAAAGCCGCAAGACTGGGCTATGGCCTGATCAAAAATCATTGTATGATTCTTTCCCCAGCAAATACTGATAAATATCCCTCTTCGTCACCCCACGATCCTTCGCCACGAGTTTCATCGCTTCTTTTCTTGCAATCCCCTGATCTTCATACCGTTTCATATGTTCTTCAATCGAAATCTCCTCAAACGCCGCCTTCGCCTCGTCCTCGATTTCTTTCTGGCTTCGGCCTTCAATCACAAGCACGCATTCCCCTTTCGGGTCTTCCTGTTCGTAGCGGGTGATGGCATCTTCAATCGTGGTCTGCCATGCCGTCTCGTGTTTCTTGGTCAGTTCCCGGCAGAGTGTCAGCCGCCGGTTGCCAAGCGTCTCCAGCAGCTCCCGCAGCGTTTTCAGCAGATGATGCGGCGCCTCGTATACGATCATCGTCCGCGTCTCGTTTTTCAGCCGTTCCAGCGCCAGTTTATGTTCTTTTTTATCCGGCGGAAGAAATGCTTCGAAGACAAATCTTCTCGTCGAAAGTCCCGACAGTGTCAGTGCCGTCACACACGCGCATGCGCCCGGCAGGCTTGTCACTTCGATGCCTGCCTCGTACGCCATCTTCACCAGCTCCTCACCCGGATCAGAAATTCCCGGTGTTCCGGCATCCGTGATCAGCGCGATATTCGTTCCCGCCAGCAGCTTCTGCACCAGCTCGCGGCCCTTGTCGTATTTGTTGTATTCATGGTAACTCGTCATCGGCGTATGAATCTCAAAATGGTTCAGCAGCTTAATGCTGTTTCTCGTATCCTCCGCCGCGATCAGATCGACCTCCTGCAGAATGCGGATTGCACGGAAGGTCATGTCCTCCAGATTTCCAATTGGTGTTGCACACAAATATAATTTTCCTGCCATGTTCTTATCTCCCGTCTCCATATAATTCCCGGATGTCCTTTGTATACACGCCCGGCGTCTCATACACAATCAGCGGTTTCTCCACGGTAATTCTCGGATTCCCGCCTTTCATCGCCTCGATCAGCACCATGTTCGGCTCCTTGTCCACAAACGGATAAACGAGCTGCATCCTTTTTGGTTCCAGATGATATTTTTTCAGCGTCGAAAAAATCTCCGCCAGCCGGAACGGCCGGTGCACCAGATAGAACCGTCCTTTCGTCTTTAAAACCGCCGATGCCTCTTTCGCAATATCATCAAACGAGCACAGCACCTCATGCCGCGCAATCGTCTTCGCCTCAAGCGCATTCGTCAGCCCGTGCTGCCCCGTCATGTACGGCGGATTGCACGTTACCACATCAAACACTTCTTTTCCAAACTGCTGCGATGCCGTTTTCACATCTCCCTGGAAAATCTCAACATCATTTTCCAGATGATTGTACCGCACACTCCGCTGTGCCATCTCGGCACTGTACTCCTGAATTTCCAGCCCGGAAAAATGCTCTCCGTTTGTCTTCGCCTTCAGCAGAATCGGCACAATTCCCGATCCCGTGCAGAAATCCATCGCCCGCTCCCCGCGCTTCACCTTCGCGTAGGATGCCAGCAGCACCGCGTCAATGCCATAGCAGAAAAGGGATGGATTCTGTATCATCCAGTAACCGTTCTGCAGATCATCGAGCCGCTCACCCGGCTTCAAAAATTCTTCTTTTCTATCCAATGAAAATCCCTCCTCCTGCTGACCGCCCAGCGCCGCATCACACAAAAAGAAGCGTCAGTTTTACCCGGCGCTTACTTTTTTCAAAATGCATTCCAAATCAATCTTATTCCGGCTGTTTTGCCTCTTCCGAAGAAGCCTGCTCCCCGGAGCTGTTTCTGTCTTTTTTCTTCTCTTTGCCTTTTTCCTTCTTATGCTTCGGCTTGAACTTGAGCTCTTCCACCGGGCACTCCCGCATTTCCTTCTCATCGTTCACATCCACCAGCACTTTTACGAGCTGACGAAGCACATTCACACCGGAAACCTCACCTTTCATGCCGTCCGGCAACGTTACGATATCGCCGACACCCGGCAGCTTGCGGTTCAGGTATTCATAGGTTTCCTGCTCGTTTTTCAGGCAACACATCAGTCGTCCGCAGACACCCGAAATCTTCGTCGGGTTCAGGGACAGGTTCTGCTCTTTTGCCATCTTGATCGAAACCGGTGCAAACTCGGACAGATACGTATGGCAGCAAAGCGGTCTGCCGCAGATGCCGATTCCGCCGAGGATCTTTGTCTCATCGCGGACACCGATCTGGCGAAGCTCGATTCTCGTCTTAAAGACAGCCGCCAGATCCTTTACCAGCTCACGGAAATCAATTCTTCCGTCGGCGGTAAAGTAAAACAGCATCTTGTTATTGTCAAACGTATACTCTGCATCGATCAGCTTCATCTCCAGGTTGTGCGCCCGGATCTTCTTCTGGCAGATTTCAAACGCTTCTTTTTCTTTCTTGCGGTTGCTCTCCTCCCGCGCATCATCCTTCGGCGTTGCAATGCGGATGACTTCTTTCAACGGCTGGATCACTTTGGAATCGTCAACTTCTTTTGGCCCCAGCACAACGAAACCATACTCTACGCCGCGCGCCGTCTCAACGATAACGTGGTCGCCCACGCAGATGTCCAGCTCTCTCGGCGAGAAATAATATACTTTTCCTACGTTTCGAAAACGTACTCCTATAATTGTTATCATGTTATCAGTTTTCCTTCATTGTCAGGAACATAAGCTCCATGGTTAAATCAAAATTAACATTCGCGTTCAGGCGGGCTCTCGCCTTCTGAATCGCCTCTATAATCTTCTCCAGGCCTTCGTATGAGCTCTTATTTGCTCTCTCACGGATTCCATTCAGCTCCTGCTTGAACACAAGGGAATCGACCTCTTTTGTCGCCTTAAAGAGCAGAACGTCGCGGAACCATAAAGAAAAGATATCGAAATAATCATCAATATTGTCTTTTTCGGCCGTCAGTTTTTTGATCGTCTCCACGATTTCATACAGCGGCATACTGTCGGCGTACTTTGCCATGCGGAGTGCACTTTCCAGCGTCTCCTCGTATTCCGGAGAACGGGCAATCCGCTCTGCTTTTCCGATATTTCCCTGCGCCAGGGACGCATCAACCTCTGCCTGGTAATCCGGCACATGCATTTCGTTCATCAGATAATCTTTCACAAGCTGGTCTCCCACTGGTTTTAAATTTAACTGCACGCAGCGTGACGAAATCGTCGGAAGCAGCGCATCCGGGTTGTCTGCCAGAAGCATGACAACTGCGTAGGCCGGCGGCTCCTCGATCGTCTTCAGCAGCGCGTTCTGCGCCTGAAGTGTCAGCTTCTGCGCCTCGTCGATGATATAAATCTTGTACGGACTGCTGTACGGCTTGATCATCACATCGTTAATGAGCTGCTCGCGGATTTCATCGATGCTGATGGTGTTCGGCTTTTCATGCTTCACATAAATGATATCCGGATGATTCTGGCTCTGTGCCTTTTTACAGGACGGGCATTCCATACAGGGCTCGACCCCGTGCTTCTCGCACTGAAGCGTCATCGCAAACAGTGAAGCCATCATTTTCTTTCCCGATCCACTCTCTCCGCCAAAAAGATAAGCATGAGATACTTTATTCATCGAAATGGCATTCTGTAAATGCGTTATGATTTCCTGATGTCCTACAACCTTCTGAAAACCCTGCATAAAATCACCCCCTGGAGTTCTTTTGTATTTCTTACTAATACTGCATTAAGTATATCACAACTTTTTCTGTTGTTCCACAAAATTCTGAATTTCGGAAAAACAGTCTTCCGGCGTAGAATTATTGGAAAATCTGCGGACAATTCCAGCTTCCGCAATTTTCTCCTCCGTAAAATCCTCACAGTCCGCCAGGAATCTCCGGCACATCTCCGCGTATTTCGGCTCTGTCTGTTTTCTTTCCCGTTCCAGTGCCCGCGAAAGCCGCAGCCCATCGTCCACCTCGACATACAGCGGAACCATCGCCTGCTCCCCGAAGTATGCCTCTAATTTCAGATACGATTCCAGTGTCCCGATTCCGAGATAATCATGCTTCGCAAGATCAATCTGCCCGTCATCCGCCGTAAAATAATACCACGGCCCCTGCACCGTCGAATACATGCGCTCCTCGATAATCTTTCCGGCCTCCCGCAGTTCCGAAAGCCGTTTTTCATCCACAAAGAAATACTCTCTTCCGTCCTGCTCCCCGCTCCGGATCGGCCGTGTTGTATACAGGACAAACGGTTTTAAATCCAGCGCCGTCTCCTGGATCAGATTCTCATAAATATGATCTTTCCCTGACGCACTTTTTCCCATCAGATAGTAAATTTTTCCCATTTTATCTCTCCCCGAAACACAGATTCTTTATGCCTTAAACCGATATCCAACGCCCCAGATCGTCTCGATATACTGCGGCTTTGCCGTATTAAACTCAATCTTTTCACGGATCTTCTTGATATGCACCGTAACCGTCGCAATATCTCCGATCGACTCCATATCCCAGATCTCCCGGAACAGCTCCTCTTTTGTAAAGACGCGGTTCGGATTCTCCGCAAGGAAGGTCAGCAAATCGAATTCTTTTGTCGTAAACTGCTTCTCCTCGCCATTCACCCACACGCGGCGTGCCGTCTTGTCAATCTTGATGCCGCGGATCTCCACGATATCATTTTCCTTCTTGCCGCTTCCGACCAGACGTTCGTACCGTGCCAGATGTGCTTTCACGCGCGCAACCAGCTCACTTGGGGAAAACGGCTTTGTCATATAGTCATCCGCACCAAGGCCCAGTCCGCGGATTTTATCAATATCATCCTTCTTTGCAGAAACCATGATAATCGGAATATCCTTCTTTTCACGCACTTCGCGGCAGATCTCAAAGCCATCCACCTCCGGCAGCATCAGATCCAGGATCAGCAGATCAAAATCCTCCTTGATCGCCCGTACAAGACCGGTGTCTCCCTGGTTTTCAATCTCCACCTCAAAGCCCGAAAGCTCCAGATAATCTTTCTCCAGATCTGCAATGGATTCCTCATCCTCAACAATCAGTATTTTACTCATGAAACAGGTACCTCCTGATATTTTCTTAATACAAAGTACATCGTGGTGCCCACCCCTTCTTTGCTGGTGGCCCACACTTTTCCGCCGTGGTCTTCGAGAATTTTCTTCACAATCGAAAGGCCAATTCCGCTGCCGCCCCTCGTGCTGTTGCGGGACGCATCGGTGCGATAAAAGCGATCGAAAATCTTCGTCAGATCCTTCGTCGCAATTCCCTTTCCGTTATCCTCAATCTCCACCTGCACAAAATCTCCGACATCGCGCAGACGGATGTTGATGACCTTATGGCTCTTGTCCATATATTTGATGGAATTGCTTACAATATTATTGATGACACGCTTGATCTGCTCCGCATCCGCAATGACGACCGGGTCGTCCTCGAGGTAATTAAAGTATGTCAGATCCACATGCTGCGCGTCAAGTTCCAGATTCAGCTCCTCCACGCAGTCATCAAAGTAATCTGCGATGTGGATTTTTGAAAACGTATACGGAATACGGTTCGTGTCAATCTTGGAATAAAACGTCAGCTCATTAATCAGACGATCCATCTCATTTGCCTTATTGTAAATCGTGCGGATGTAACGGTCCATCTTCTCCGGCGTATTCGCCACACCGTCCATGATGCCCTCCACATATCCTTTGACCGCGGTAATCGGCGTTTTCAGGTCATGCGAAATGTTGCTGATCAGCTCTTTATTCTCTTTGTCGAACTCAACCTTTTCCTCCGCCGTCTCTTTCAGCCGGATGCGCATCTCCTCGAAGTCCTCGCAGAGATCATTGATCTCTGCCACACCACACGGCTCCACGGTAAAGTCAAGATTTCCGTCTTTGATGTTCTGCGTCGCCTTCTTCAGCTGTCCGAGCGGGCCGATCACACCGCGGTAAATCCAAAGGCTCAGGCCAAGGCTGGTGAACACCAGAATCAGAACCGTCACAACAGCAAGTTCTCTTGCCATACCCGTAATCTGCGGCGCAATCTGATCTGTCTTGGTTACGATAAACGCACTGCATTCTTTTCCGTCCACGTTCTCATAGTCCACCTGTTTGACCATCCACTGTTTTTCATTTCGGAAATAAACACCGCCTTGGGAATTGGCGCCTGGATCGCCGTATTTCGGCAGCTCATTTTCCAGTTCCTCCGACGACAGCTCTGCCGATCCGTTGTAAATGATGGTTCCGTTTTCACACACCGCAATAAACGACTGTTTTTTCTTCAGTCTCGCATTCAGAATGGCGAGATAATCCGTTTCTTCCAGCATCGAGGTATCCGATTTTGCGGTCTTCTCCACCTCGTCGTACTCTTCTGCTGTCATCGCATTCAAAAGCAGCGTATTGTTCGAAATGGTTCGATACGTTGCGTTTGCGAGACCATATTTTTCACCAATGCTCTTCGTCTTATACCCTACAAAAAAGTAAAACGTTAAGGCGCACATCACAATCGGAACCAGTATGATGATGAAAAAAGAAATGATGACTCTCGTCCGTAATTTCATGCTTTTTTTCTTTTTTTCCATATAAAATTCACCTGTTTTCCAACACATATTTCGTATTTTCCGCGCCCGCAGGACAGAAAAAAATCCTCAGTACGCAGTCTAAATTTATTATAGCACAACGCCTGAGGATTTTTCATTAACTTAGATGAATCTTTCTAAACTTTCTATAAACACAAGGTTCGTACGAACAACCGTGTTTTAAAGGTATTTTTTCAGGTCTTCTACCTTGTCCAGTTTCTCCCACGGCAGATCCAGATCGTTTCTTCCGAAGTGGCCGTAAGCGGAAGTCTGTTTGTAGATCGGACGGCGCAGATCCAGCATTTTGATGATTCCAGCCGGGCGAAGATCAAAGTTCTCGCGAACGATATCGGTCAGTTTGTTGTCGGACAGTTTTCCTGTGCCGTAGCTGTCGATCATGATAGAGGTCGGATGAGCGACACCGATTGCGTAGGAAAGCTGAACCTCGCATTTATCAGCAAGACCTGCTGCTACGATGTTCTTTGCTACGTAACGTGCTGCATAAGCTGCAGAACGGTCTACTTTTGTGCAGTCTTTTCCAGAGAATGCTCCGCCACCATGACGAGCCATTCCGCCGTATGTGTCAACAATAATCTTACGTCCTGTGACACCGCTGTCTCCGTTTGGTCCACCGATTACAAAACGCCCTGTTGGATTGATAAAGAATTTTGTATTCTCATCTACCATTCCTTCCGGAATGATCGGGTCAAAAACATATTTCTTAATATCTTCGTGAATCTGCTCCTGTGTCACATCCGGATCGTGCTGTGTAGAAAGTACAACTGCATCCAGACGCTTCGGCGTACCATTCTCATCATATTCTACAGTAACCTGTGTTTTTCCATCCGGTCTTAAATATTTTAATGTACCGTCTTTACGGATCTTCGTTAACTGACGTGCAAGTTTGTGTGCCATGTTGATGGCATATGGCATATACTCTTCTGTCTCATTGGAAGCATAACCAAACTGGATACCCTGGTCACCTGCTCCGATGGCATCAATTTCATCTTCACCCATTTTTGCTTCAAGAGCTTTATCTACGCCAAGAGCGATATCAGCAGACTGTTCATCGATTGCTGTGATAACTGCACATGTATCAGCATCAAATCCATATTTTCCACGTGTATATCCGATTTCGCGGATAGTATCTCTTACGATTTTCTGAATATCAACATATGCATTTGTTGTAATCTCACCCATAACAAGTACAAGACCTGTAGTTGTAGCAGTTTCACATGCAACACGACTCATAGGATCTTTTTCCATAAGAGCGTCAAGAATAGCATCGGAAATAGCATCACACATTTTATCCGGATGGCCTTCAGTTACAGATTCAGAAGTAAATAAAATTTTCTCCATTGTGTTCTCCTTTTTTATTCATTTACAATTGTTTCCCGACCGCAGAATAACCCACAGCCATTTATGTACTGTATCAACAGATTATTTTTCTCCGCTGATACTTTTCCGTTAACAAAAAGAAACAGCCCGAAGTAATCGGACTGTCTGATTATCTCAACAATCCTCTTATTGTTCGATTACTCGCTCAGGTTGGCACCTTCCTACACAAACAGGGGTTGCCGTGGCTTCGCAGATCCTTTGTATCTCCACCACTCTGAATAAAAGGCTATTACTAATTATTAACTTGCATTAATTAAGATTGCTGCATACCATACAATATACTTAACCCTTACAAATGTCAAGTAATTTTTTGGTATTTTTTATCATCCCACCCTGAGACGGAATTTCTGGATTTCTTTCTCATTGGATACTCTCTCAATCTCAGCACCGAGAGATCTCAGCTTATCTTCAAAATTCTCGTATCCTCTCTGGATATATACGATATCATCAACAACTGTGATTCCATCTGCTGCAAGACCTGCGATCACCAGGGCTGCACCTGCACGCAGATCCGGTGCACTTACTCTCGCACCTGTAAGCTTCTTCACACCATCAATAATTGCTGAATTTCCCTCAACTTTGATGTTTGCTCCCATACGTGAAAGTTCGTCCGCATACTTGAATCTGTTCTCAAAAATACTCTCTGTTACAATACTGGTTCCCTCTGCAAGTGCCAGAGTTACAGCAATCTGTGGCTGCATATCTGTAGGATATCCGGGATATGGAAGAGTCTTTACATGAGTACGGTGAAGTCTCTTTGGTGCACGTACACGAACTGCATCATCAAATTCCTCAACCTCACATCCAATTTCTTCAAGTTTAGCCGTAGTTGCTTCCAGATGCTTCGGAATTACATTCTTAACTGTTACATCTCCGCCTGTTGCTGCCGCAGCAAACATAAATGTACCTGCCTCGATCTGATCCGGAATAATAGAATACTCTGTACGGTGGAGCTTCTCCACACCTTTAATACGGATCACATCTGTACCTGCACCTTTAATATTTGCCCCCATACTGTTCAGGAAGTTGGCTACATCTACCACGTGGGGTTCTTTTGCCGCATTTTCATTGATAGTATTTCCCTCTGCCATGGAAGCAGCCATCATAATATTGATGGTAGCTCCAACAGATACCACATCAAGGAAAATATGGCTTCCATGAAGTTCATCTGCTTTCGCAACAATTGCTCCATGCATGATATCTACATCTGCACCAAGCGCTCTGAATCCCTTCAGATGCTGGTCGATCGGACGGCTTCCGATGTTGCATCCACCTGGAAGCGGTACCTCTGCATGTTTATACTTACCAAGAAGTGCTCCCAGCAGATAGTAGGAAGCTCTGATCTTCTTGATATATTCATAATCAACACTTACATCTCCAATTGTAGATCCGTTAATCTTCACAGTAGATTTATCAATACGGTCTACCTGTGCTCCAATACCAGCGATCGCTTCAAGCAATACATTGATATCCCTTACATCCGGCAAATTCTCTATCAGAATCGTCTCATCAGTCATTATGGCTGCTGCAAGAATAGCAAGTGCCGCATTCTTGGCACCGGCAATCTCAACTTCACCGACTAAAGGGTTGCCTCCTTTTATAACATACTGTTCCATATCACACCTCTTATTTATTTTCACTCCATGAGCAGAATTAATGGTCACTGTTCACTCTGTTTTTCGTTTTCTGCGAACATGTAACTTCTGTTTCAAATGCATATATGTTTATACTAAACGATCATCCTATTTTAAAGTCAGTTGTATATTATATCATATATTTATCATTTGTAAACAAAAATTATTTACCACTGTCCTTTTCCCGAGCTGTAATAATCACTTTCCCTGCTCTTTGATATGTATTATCTCCAGAATTGCCCGAAGACTTTCATCCAAATCTTTCCCCTCTTCATCAATGGTAATATCTGCATATTTCTCGTACAGAGGTACACGTTCCTCATACAGATCTTTCAGGCTCTGACCGTCCTTTAACAGAACTCCGCGGCCTTTCAGATTTCCCAGTCTTTTGGATAAAGATTCCAGTGATAATTTAAGATATATAACCTTACCTATGGACTTCAGATGTTCCATTGCCTCATCACAGTAAATAACACTTCCGCCGGGTGCAATGACCGTATCTGTCACATGAATGTCTGCATTAACCTGATTTTCAATTTCCTTAAATTTTTCCGGTCCGTCCTGCTCTATGATCTCTGAAAGCTTTCTTTTCTCCTGTTTCTGTATCAGAAGATCCGAATCCAGAAATTCATATCTCAATGCTTTTGCAAGAATAACTCCTATTGTACTTTTCCCTGAACCGGGCATTCCTATTAATGTCACATTATTCATGTTTATGTCCTTTCATTTTATCATACATTGTCTGCGTCTGCAAATTGCGGGTTACTGTTTCTTTTTTCCGGATTTTTTCTTCTTTTTTTTAACGCTGTATCCAAATGTTCCCAGTTTTTTACCAATTCCCAGATATTCACCATGAGAATACACCAGAGGTTTCGCATCATTCAGATGAAATTTCTTCTTCTCGTCCATATACTGCGGATCAGCATGAACTGCAAGCACATCCGCCAGAAACATATGGTGGGAACCCAATTCCAGAACCTGCCTTACTTTGCATTCAATACTCACCGGAGATTCTGCGATTATGGGAACTTTCACAAAATCCGCCTTCTCTTTGGTAAGCTTCATTTCTTTAAATTTATCAACATCCCTGCCTGAACGGACTCCACAGTAATCCGTTGCATATGCCAGTTTCTCTGTTGTCAGATTTATTACAAATTCTCCCGTCTTTCTGAGCATATCATAGGAAAAACGGGATGGTCGCACAGAAATAGACACCTGTCTCTTATACACATCTCCGAGCCCACGAGACACTCGCTAATCTCG
>ENA-OYYD01000312-OYYD01000312.1-human-gut-metagenome-genome-assembly--contig:-NODE-312-length-15895-cov-3.917803_pt1 | contig 15895 bp, 8 predicted proteins | sample MGYA00244062_ERZ653446 | MGnify/ENA primary metagenome ERZ653446 (study PRJEB26926, sample SAMN06165031) | human gut metagenome | biome: ENVO:00009003; feature: ENVO:2100002; material: ENVO:00002003...
TTCAGCCGGAAGGCCGATGAACAGGGCAGTTGAGGAGAGCTGAAGAGCTGTAAGATGAAAAACAACTTTTCTTGCTGAAGTAGGTTTGTTACCACTGTTACCATATAATATTTTGTTTTTATGTGAAAGTTGTGGTTATTTGAAGCGTCAATAAAATCTTATATCACATGAAAACAACATTTCTACTTTTAAGAATTCAAACATCTAAACGGATAGTTGCCATATTTCTGCTATTCGTGGTTTTATCTATGTGGGCTGCTGCTGATGCATACGCTCAAAACAAAATCAAGTATACTTACGACAGTGCCGGTAATCGGTTGTCTCGCCAAAAGGAAATTGTGGTTCAGACAAGGGGAGTCTTGAGCGATGATGAAGTAGAGCCTTCCATATATGAAGAAAAACTTTCGGAAACTAAGGTGACAATTTATCCCAACCCTACCCGTGGTATGCTCAAAGTTGATATTTCAGGAGTTGAGAAGTTTGAGAATGCCCGAATATCTCTCTATGATCTTACCGGGACATTGCTGCAACAATGGGGCAGTATATCTCAGTCCAATGCGGTAGATATATCTGATCGAACTCCGGGGATGTATATCATGCAGATAGTCTATAATGGTAATACCAGTAGTTGGAAAATAATTAAAGAATAACCTAAAGCTAATACGCTATTATGAAGAGAAGAATATTTTTTATCTTGGTACTGTTATGTACCTTATCAGGATATGCCCAAATCTCAGTAGGCCGGGATTCTCTTGTTATAGATCCATTAAAAGATGAATTCATGCAAGAAGCTGATGAAGACGGACTGTATAAAATCGTGACAGAAGTCAATGAGTTGTCGTCGGAAGACAGTGCCGTCCGAAGTGAAGTTCTTTCGTTAGACGCCCCTCTCTTGAAGCCCCCGTTGAAACCATTAGATCCGTTTGAACCGTTAGAACCGTTAGATCCTCTTTTGCCGGCGCCTCCATCCCTGCCCGAATTGCCAAGCACGGTAGAGATAGACCGGGCAAAAGCAGTAGGTGAAATACCTATTCAATCGAGAATAGAAAATGGCTCACTCACATACAGTGTACCTATTGAAATATATGGAGGGAAAAACGGACACCAACCCGCTCTTGCCTTATCTTATAATAGTCTGATGGGGAATAGTATTGCCGGATACGGGTGGTGTATAGGGGGATTATCCTATATATCTATTTGTAATTCAAACTATTATTATGATGGAAGCAATGCAAAACCGGCTAGTTTAGATAAGAATTCTGCCTATTCATTAGATGGGAGTCGGCTTATTAAGATATCAGAAACGTCTTCTCAAATCGATTATCAGACAGAGCACGGCAATGTGAAAGTTACATTTTATGCACCATCAGGAAAATACTATTTTGATGTTTGGTATCCGGATGGAAAGAAAGTAACTCTTGGATATTCCACCAATACATCGGCACAAATTACTTACCCGATTACTAAAAGTGTAGATGCATTCGGAGACTATATTGATTTTACTTATCTGTTGGATAATAACGTCTATTATGTCACCGAGATCAAATATGGCAGCAATTCTACTCAATATGGTGCTGTAAAGTTTACCTATCAGACAAGAAGCGATGTTCAATCTTCTTATATAGCGGGGCGGCTGATGAAGGATAGTAAGTTATTGTCGAAGATAGATACATATTATCAATCATCAATGCTTCTTAGTACTTATACGCTGAGTTATGACACAAGTATATATAGTTTCTTGTCTAAACTCAGTCTTAAATCGAATGGCAAAGAAGTTAATCCGCTGATGTTCTATTATGGAGGTGAGTCTGACGAAAGTCGTTTCCAGACAAGCACGGCTTTTCTTGAAACTTATTTTGCTAACAGTAAGGCTCCTGATCTTATTCTGCATAAGGGTAAGTTTAATTCTCTTACCCGGAGTGAAGGACTCGTTGCCTATCCTAATTTTGAATCTTATGGTATAACCGCTTATGATAAAAAAGGAAATTACCAGTATGGAAGTAAATATGATCCTGCACAGAATCTGTTGGTTTATAAGAATCTCGGAGATTACCTCTGTTCACCGGTAAAGATTCAGGCAGGTAATGGATTCCAGAAATTATATCCTGTTGATATAGATGGCGATGGAAATGATGAACTGGTTAGAATTAATTATTGGTTGCATGATCAGAACAGCGCCAAAGTAGATATTACTACCTATGATAAGAATATGACAACCCGGAATGCATCCTTCCTATTAGAAGGAACATTTGCAGAAGGCAGCAGGCAAAGTGCTGTCCCCAGATTATTCATTACCGGAGATTTCAATGGAGATGGGAAGATGGAATTGGTTGCCGTTTCGGGTAACAAACTTCCGAAGGGGGAAACCAGGACATGGTCAAGAACCACTATGTTTAATCTGGAAGTGAGGACTAAGATATATGATCAAACTCCATTCTTATTTGATTATTTTAAAGATGCGCTTTTTGCTGTCGACTATAACGGGGACGGGAGAACGGACATTTGCCTCATAAACGGAAGTGGAACTTATATTTACTCATATCAGGGAGGTGCTTTTGTGCAGATTGCATATACAAGCGGCATTAAGAGCACAGATATATCGGGTGCTTCCAAAAGAGAATTGTTGGTTGAAGATATTAACGGTGATGGGCTCACCGATTTTCTTTTAGGTCCGAAGAAGAATGATTACTGGATTGAAATGAAAAAACGCCCTTGTGGTGAATGTAGTGGCTGTAGAGGTGAGATTATTGATGATCCGATAATAAGGGATCCCTTCCTCCCTAATAATGGTGGTAAGGTTGATAGCGATAAGGCTTTTGAATTTACCACTCCGTGTATCAGACCCATTTCTTATCCGGTAACTCACTATAATAGTACGTATAAAACCTGGACTGCTTTATTGGCAACCGGTAGTGGATTTGTAAGCACATTTGAGTTTTTATCTAATTCCGATACCAATTATCAGTTTCTGTTTCATGATCTGAATGGTGATAAACTTCCCGATTTAGCTGTAAAATCCGGAACTCAAATCAGTGTACATCTGAACCAGAACGGTAAACTGAATACTGTGGCCGAATCTGCAAAAGTGACTGTAGATTCTGATTCTCATTTTGTAACAGGAACTATAGGAGATGGTTATAGTTGTAGGACCAGCCAATTGCTAAGTATAAAGGATGCCACTGTCACTCCAATCTCCTTTACACGTAATGATGCCCGGGGAAGAATGCTGACCGGCATGATTAACAGTTATGGGGTAATTGAGAAATTTGATTATGAAAATCTTACTAATGGCAATATGTATTGGACGACATCTGACTATAGTGTGGGTTTTCCATATAATAAGCTGTATATAGACGTTAATATGGTGAGTAATGCATACTCTATTTATAATGGCAAATACATATCTTCTGTATCGTATTATTATAATGATGCTGTTGCGCATCGTCAAGGCTTAGGCTTCTGTGGGTTCAGGAAAGTTAGGATATATGACAATAACAGGGGAATTCAGACTGAACAGACTTTTGATCCCATGAAGTTCGGGTTCATTACTCAAGTGGTCACTCCAACGGCGGAATCGTCTTATAACTTTCATATGGTTACCTTATCAAATAAGGTAGTCAGAATGATTTCGAGCAGCAAGGTAGAAAAAGATAAGTTGAAAAACGTGACAGTAAATTCCAGTTGTGTCTATGATGTTTATAGTAATGTAACGAAAGAAACATCAGTTTACAGCGATGGTCTCACGATAACAACTGATAACTCTTATCAGAACATAGACAATGGCACGACTTATAGAATAGGACTGTTATATGATCAGGTAACCACTAAAACAAAAGATGGTTTAACATGGGTCGGCAGAAATTACATACCTGTATTTGATAATAATCAGCTTCCGATTGTTACAGTGAATTATGTAAACGGGAAATCAGCCTCTCAAGTCAATCGTTCATATAAAGATGGGCTGGTTACTCAGGAATTTCTGAAAGAGTATGGAGCTACTACTAGCTTAAAAACGCTGTATGAATACGATTCTTATGGGAGGGTCATAAAGAAAACGACTCCTTTGAATTTTGTGAGTACGTATACGTACAATCCAAAGGGATTACTTTACTCTGTAAAAAATCATAAAGAACAGGAAACCACGTTCGAATATGATGATTGGGGTAGAAAAGTAAAAACTGTCTCTCCGGATGGTTCTGTAGAAACTACTTCATATTCTTGGGCTACGGCTCCGGCTTCAGCTTTAAGGCTTACTACCATTTCTGCTACAGGCGCTCCGGCTTCCCGGACTTATTATGATGCTTTAGGGAGGGAAGTAAGAAGTGGAAAACAACGCTTTGACGGAAATTATATTTATACCGATAATGTGTATGACGAGAGAGGGAGGTTGGCTAAAGTTTCCGTGCCGTTCAAGGGAGCCACTCCTGCGCAATGGAATACATATACTTATGATTCTAATGATAGGATCATATCATTAAAATATGCATCCGGTAAGGAGGACACTTTTTCATACTCTAATACAAGCGTAACTTCGGTGGTAGATGGTGTTTCAAAAACAGAAAAACAGGATGCTTCCGGAAATATAATATCAGTTACCGACCCCGCAGGTGCCACTGCTTATAATTATAGACCAGATGGTCAGATGAATAGCGTAATTGCTCCGGGACAGATTACAACTACATTCGGGTATGATGATTTTGGCAGACGAATTACGATGAATGACCCAAGTTTCGGACTAATCGAATACGGTTATGACGCTATGGGGAATGGCGTTCTGGAAACTGATGCCAATGGAAATACTACGAAGAAAACTTATGATAATTTTCATCGTTTGACAAAAAAGGAGGTTGCCGGACAGACAATAAATTACAGCTATAATGCTGATAATCTCATAGAATCTGAGGTAAGTTCAAACGGGACGTCTAAAACCTATACTTATGATGCTTTGATGAGGCTAAAGACCATGAAAGAAACGAATGTGGATGGAAAATGGCTCAAAAAAACATTTACTTACACCAGTGGGCGTATATCAGACTTGGCGTATGCTTCTAATGTCAGCAGTATTGTGACTGAAAACTATACATATTCCTATGGTAATCTTTCGGAAGTGAAACTTAATAGCTCGACATCTATCTGGAAGTTAACTGCTGAAAACTCATTAGGATTAACGACCGGTGTAAGCACTGGTATTCTGACCCGTACATATTCTTATGATGCAAACGGGATTCCAACGGGTAGAGTAGTTAAAAACGGTTCTACTGTTATTCAGAATTCCGGATATAACTTTAACGCTAAGACGGGCAATCTGAACTGGAGAAAAGACAATGTGAGGAACATTCAGGAGAGCTTTGGTTATGACAATCTGAACAGATTAACAAGCTTTGCCGGAAAAACGGCTGCTTACAGTAACAATGGAAATATAACCAATATATCTAATGTAGGAGCTTTTGTGTATAATGATGAGAAACCTTATGCAATAGCTTCGATTACTCCTTATGGTACGGAAGTTCCACTTCGGGAACAACAGATTACCTATAATGCTTTAAGAAGGCCGGAGACTATTACTGAAAATGGTTATGTAGCAACATTTACATATAATGGGGAAGGTAATAGGGTCAAAATGAATCTGAAGAAGAACAATCAAGTCCAACTCAATAAATATTATTGGGGAAATCAATATGAATTCGAGACAGGAGTTGCGGGTTCAAAAGAAATTCTGTACCTTGGCGGCGATGCATATTCAGCGGCAGCAGTGTATGTGAAAGAAGGTTCAGGGGCTTGGGTTGTTTACTATTTGTGCGGGGATTATCTGGGTAACATTACCCACATTGTTAATTCCTCCGGTGTAGTCAAGCAAGAGTTAAGTTACGATGTGTGGGGCAGATTAAGAAATCCTGTTAATCAGGCTTTATATGCAGTTGGCACAGAACCTGTGTTATTCTTGGGCAGAGGTTATACTGGGCATGAGCATCTAACTGCCTTTGGTTTGATTAATATGAATGCAAGACTATATGATCCGGTTATTGGTAGGTTCTTATCTCCTGATCCGCGATTACAGAATCCATATTCGAGCCAAAACTATAATAGATACTCTTATTGTTTGAATAACCCATTGGTATATACGGATCCGAATGGGGAATTCTTTTTAGGGTATATGTTTGGATTCTTTCGTGGATTGTTTTCAAAAAAGCCTTGGAAAGCTTTTGAAAAAGGATGGAAAGGTGGTGTGAATGAGGTGAAAATGTGGGGTGGGTTGTTTGCTACAGGTAGTTATATGAATCATCAAAGTCATCGGAATTTCTGGACTGCCTCATGGGAACTAATTTCACGCTTTACGTGGCAATTGCCTCAGACTATGATAGGTCATGGGTACGCTCAATTTTCGGGGTATGCTGGTCAAGTAGATAATGTGGATTACTGGGGAGGAGCAACTGTAATGAGTGGCAATAACTGGGGACAAAAAGCAGTAACTCTGAGTAGTTTTATTATTGGTGATCGTACAATTTCGGCTGATCCGAATAACTCGGTATTCCAACATGAGTATGGGCACTACCTGCAAAGTCAATCGATGGGGTGGGGATATTTATCCAGAATAGGCATACCGAGCTTGATGAGTGCTGACGGAAGTGGGGAACATAAATATCAGCCTCACGAACAGGATGCGAATGCCAGAGCATTTTTATATTTTAATAGGCATGTCTCTGGGTTCTATCAGACAGAAGCGCAATATGATACTAATATTGAAAGGGGAAACAGTATTGGATGGAATTTTAAAGCTAACCCTCTGGATATTAATTATACAGGTAAAGGATATGAATATCGTGATTATCATAATCTTGGCGTTAGGAATGCTATTAGTGATTTGAAACTGGATGCAAAGTGGTATGATCATGTATCATGGTTAGTACCTGTTATTGGCCCTATTGGTGTTGGAATTTATAATAGTAGTACTCGATAAGGTATTTATTTACAATTATTAATTATGAAATTAATGAAAATTGCCAAAATACTAGGCTTATGTTTATTGTCATGCATATTTTCGGCATGTCCGGAACAGAGCGAGAAATACATTACACTTGTTAATAAGTCAGAACGGGATATTGTTTACCAAGAATATAGAGACAGAAATCTTACAATTGCTGACACATTGTTTCTATGTTCAGTTGGAGCTGTTGGAGTTTTTAAAGGTTCGTCATCTCTTATAGAGAGCGTAGACGATACAGGCTGGAAAGCTGATTTCAATGTTGTTCCTTGTATGCAATTTCTGATTATGGATCGTGAAATCTATCGCAAATATATGTTTGAGCCTTGTGATACAATTCGTAAATATGTTCCTATTCTTCATCGTTATCTGGTTTCATTAGAAGATATGGAACAAGCAAATTGGACAATAGTTTATCCCCCTGAAGGTGAGAACTGAAACATTAAACTAATACATAAAATATGAAAAAACAAATCATTCTATTAGCAATCAGCATCTTGGGAGCATTCTCTCTTCATGCTCAGGAGATAAACGAGGGTCTGGTACAATCCAAACAAGAGGTTATCTCACAACCACGTAAGGGCACGGACTGGAATAAACAACCTATCGGTTACGTTTTTGCAGGTGCAGGCATAGGATATATTCCATCGGTAGAAAAGGTTGAGGGACTGGCTGCTTCTAATTACGTTACGGGACTTGATTGGAGAGTAGGAATGTCTCGTTACTACAATCGTTGGGGATGGGGAGTACTTGTACAGCAATTTCGTTCCAAGCAATCAGTTGCTTTCTATGATGGTGTACGTGGTATGGTTATGGATGATATAGGGCGGCTATTGTATATTGCCCCTCAATTTACCGGTCGATGGATTTTAGGAGAGAAACTAACCATTTATGGCGCAATCGGTTGGGGGTGGTTGCGCTATAAAGAGACAGTGAAAGGAAGCGGATTGGGGGAACTCAGTGGTACAGCCAATGCTTTAGGTGGAAATTTCACAGTGGGTCTTGAATATCGTTTGAGTTCGGTAGTAGGTATGAGCGTAGATCTCGGTTTAATAGGAGGCGAAATTGGGAAACTAAAAGTTGACAATACTGGGCTGCAGGCAGCAATTGATGAGACATATACCGGCAAGATGGATGTCACCCGCCTATATGCAACGGTAGGAGCACATATTTATATCTGGAAGAAAAAGAGATAACGTCTTCTATCTGGATACCGGGTTGCTTTATTTGATGTTTAATCATGCCATGCAAAACATTTTCCTCAACTAAAAGGTTATTAATATGGTATGGTAACAAAGATACTATTTATTTATAATTTGTCATTATCTTTGTAGTCATATCATATTAATGATGTCATAGAGTTAGGAAGCTACACTTTTGAATTGATTAAGAATGAGTAATATTTTGAAAAAACTATTCTCCATATTGGGGAACGATGAAAGTAAACCGGACTTTCAGACTTGCTGTACCCCTATGGAGGTATTTGATAAACAGAAAGTAAAAGCCATTGTAAAACAATGGCTTTTGTTCATTGCTGAATACGAAACCCTGCCTAATGACATCATTGCATTGAACTTCAACTTGTGGGAAGCTGTCGAAGAAAATGGGCAGAGCTGCTATACACTCGAACTGACAGGCTCTAAACAATATGACGCGGAAAATGATGACTGGGCTTGTGAAGAAGATTTCGATCCGAGAGAAAGGAACTGTGATGCTTTGCAACTTTCCAGCGAAATCCCGTGGGAGGAAGTACTGAACGGCCTGGTGGAAGTTCTGAAAGAGTTAAAGAAAGAACTGAAAGTAATAAGTCTTTTTCAGGTGAAACATATAACAGTTGGGTTTGCGGAAGGCGATCTGATAGTTATAAAATAGAAACCTTCCGCAATGTGCTGTAAACAGACCTGATTCTAAGGTCGTGCTACTTGAAGAATGAACTGGGCGTTTGCTTATATTGTTTCACAAAGCAACGGGTGAAGTACTTGGGATCATTAAATCCCACCCGGTAGGCTATTTCTGATACAATGATGTTATTGGTGCTACTCTCTAATATTTTCTTGGCAATCTGTAGCCTGTATAATTGGATGAAACGTACCGGCGGAAGTCCGGTGAGTGATACGAATTTCTTATAAATCACTGTATAACTGATGTTCAGCCTTTCTGTCAGATCCTTTACACCGAATTGAGGATCAGCATAGTTCTTTTCCAGAATATTCATAACTTCGTTCATGAACTGCTGGTCGGGCTGTCCCACTTCCAGCAGGATAGGATTCAAGTCTTGTTCTACGAATTTCTTCTGACGCAAATCCCTGTTCTTCAAGATGGAGTCTATGTGGGCTAATAATACGGATTGTTCGAAAGGCTTGGTGATATATCCGTCTACTCCGTTTTCATAGCTTTCTATCCGGGCAGTCTCACTTGAATTTGCCGTGAGAAGCAGGAAAGGAATGTGACTTAAAAGCTTGTCCTCGCGCAGTCTTTTGCAGAAGTCGGAACCATCGCATACGGGCATCATTAGATCGGATACAATAAAATCGGGCACGATATTCTGGGCTGTCTTATAGCCTTGCTCACCGTTGTTTGCTTCAGCGATATTGTATTTTTCTTTCAGCATATTCTTGATATAATGACGCATGTCGGGATTGTCTTCTACCAATAACAAAGTCGGCTTGCTCCTGTCTATAGGAATGAACGGCTCGATTTTGTCTTCAACGGGTACGGGCTCTTTATATTCCTCATGAATTTCATTTTCCGCTGCGTCCGCCAGCGTAATGGGGAAATATAATCTGAAAGATACACCTTCTTTTTCCGAACTCTTGACTTTAATCGTTCCGTCTAATAGGTTGATAAGCTCTTTTACGATGTGAAGTCCGATGCCCGTACTGCTCTGTCCGTAGTTTGTATATTTGTTCTGTTCGGGTATCCGGTAGAAACGGTTGAATATTTTGTCTATTTCGTCAGGAGCTATTATGCTGCCACTGTTGGTGACGGAGATAAACTGCATGAGTTTGTTCGACTTGTCGATGAATTGGTTGGCATGCAATGTGATTTTTCCTTTATCGGGAGTATGCTTGATGGCGTTGGATAATAGATTGAACAGTATCTTATGCAGGCTTTCCTTATCAGAATAGATATGGTCACTCTTTAGGCGGTATATCTTTTCAAAGCTGATGTTTCGTTCTTTCATCAGGTTGGAAAAGTCGGTTATTGTTGTGTTCAGGAACTTGCTGAAGTTGAATTGAGAGTAATTGAGCGTTAAGTTCTGGGTATCGATCTTGCGCAAGTCAATCAGTTGGTTGACCAGTGAAAGCAGGTATTGAGCGTTCCGGTTGATAATCTGTAAGTCCTCTTTTTCTTTGGGATCGGTGGTTTGCCTGACAAGCTGGCTTGCCGGTCCTTGTATCAGGGTCAGGGGTGTCTTAAACTCATGTGCGAGGTTGGTGAAATAGGATAGCTTCTCTTTGTTGATAGCCTCCATCTGCTCGGACATGCTTTCTATCTTTTCTTTCAGAAGTTTCTGGATATGTTGTTGCCTTGCATTATACCAATAGATGATATAAAGCAGAATGGACACTATCAATATAGCGATAAGTGAGTAGAACCATCCTGTTTTATAGAATGGGGGATGTACAATAATGCTGAGACAGGTGGCTTCGGTAGACCAGGTGTTGTCGTGGTTGGTGCATCGTATTTCCAGCGTATATTTTCCCGGCGGCAGATTGGTGTACTTGGCGTTTCTCTTTACCAATCCTGTGTTCCAGTGCTCCTCCAGTTCATGAATGCGATGGAAGTAGAACACCTTTTCCTGTTCGATATAATCCAGGCAGCTGAATGTGATTTCAAAGGAATTCTGTGGTGGATATAAATGCAGTTCCTTGGTTGTTGAGATACTTACGGGCAGATTGTCGCTGTTCAGATAAGGTATCAGCTGGCTGCCGTTACAGACAACGCTGGTGAGGGTTATCGTCCGTTGCTTTTGCTTGGGCAGGTTTACCAGTGGACTGAATGTTACGAAACCATCGATAGTTCCCAGTAACATGTTGTGATTGATGGTCTTACAACCGGATCTTTTATAGAATTGGGGTACCAGCAACCCGTCTCCTTCGTCGAACTTGAAGGCCCGTTTTGTATTGATATCGAAGAAGTAAATGCCTTTTAGGGTACTGATCCATAAGTTCCCGTTCTCATCGTCCAGAATGTTCGAGATGCTGGTGTCCGAAAGACCGCAGCGTACGGCATAGTTCTTGAAGGTATATTTTTCGTTGTTACCGTTGTCTTCCAACAGGTAGATGCCATTTCCGAGGCTACCCAGATAAATCTCCCCTTTTTTAGTTTCGAATATACAAGTGATCTTTTCATTGATTTTGCTTTCGGGATCATCCAGTTTGTGCTGATAGTATATACATTCGTAGGTATTTCTGGAATTTTCCAGATCGATGACGTACACGCCGTTTCCGCCAATCCATAATCTTGACTGTGAGTCGATGAAGATTGTATTCATGTTATGAACGGGTTCCTTGGACTGTGTGTAGAACTTTAGCCGATTGATAGCTCCCGTAGAGAAATCGAGTGTATTGATATGGCTACCGCTGCATATCCACAGTGCATTCCGGGCAGAGTCCAGGGCTATGTCATGGATGTCATCGGAGGTCAGGGAGGAATTCAAACTGTTGTAATGTTCGAATACGGGATGTGACAGATTGTTTTTATCCAGTTTATCCAGACCTCCGCCTATTGTTGATATCCAGTAATTGCCATGCAGGTCCTGAATGATATCCGAGATGTTGTTGTGAGCCAGTGAGTGCGGATCTCCCGGGTTGTGTTTGAAGAGCGAAAAGGAGTCAGCACCTTTCCTCTTAATGGCAAGTCCGCCATCTACAATTCCTGCCAGGATGTTTCCCTCTTTGTCTTCGAGCACTGTGCTGATGATGTTGGGCACTCCTTTCTCATACCCTTGCAGTGAATAATTGAAAGTTATGCGTTGCGGAGCCATGATATTAATTCCGCCGAAGTCGGTCCCTACCCAGATATTATCATTCTTATCAACAAATATCCGGTTGACGATATTATCATTCAGGGACCGGGCTTGTATGCCTCTGCTGAAAGTAACGAATTGGTCATTTCGCTGGTATATGTTCACTCCGTTTCTGGTTCCGATAATGATGTCGCCTGATGAATTTTTATCAATATCTGTGATGAAGTTGGAGGAAATGCTGTGAGGATTATTGGGATTATGCTGATAGAGTATGCAGAACTGATTCTGGGTGTTATAGCAGTATAAGCCACTTTGGGTACCGATCCACAGATAGTCACCATACGAAAACAGGCGGTTGAAGATTAACTGTGAAATATCTAAGTTTGTAACTACGGGGATATTGCTGTAATCCTGTTTGCCCGAAGGAGTGAAATGCAATAAACACTTGTCGCCTCCCGCCCAGATATCACTACCGTGTTTTACGATGGTTTTGATATCCACATCTTTCTTCAATATCCGGATATCTTTTATCTGCCTTTCTTCGTTCAGAATGATGTAGGCCAGTCCGTCACTTTTGCCTACCCAGAGATTATTGAAATCGTCGACAAGCAGGGCCTGAACGGGAGAGTAAAGCACATTATTGTTCTTACCGGAGTATTCCTTATAGAAGTTGAGGTTTTCGTGAAGGAGATCAATGCTCATGATGCCGGCTTCGGAAGCTACCCACAAATAGTTGTTGTCGTCTTCGTCAATGTCATTGATGTAATTACTTTCAATAAACTGATACGGTTGCCTGGGAGCTGTGGAGTAGTGTTTCAGTTCGTAACCATCGTAACGGTCGAGCCCGTTGGAGGTTCCGAACCACATGAATGAGTTGTGATCTTTGTGTATGGTTCGGATAGAGTTGTCGCATAATCCGTTCCGGATAGTAAGATAAAGGTAATTGTATTGGTTTGGATTATCCTGGGCAAGCGCTAAACCCTGCCCTTGCAGGAAGCAGAGCAGGGTTGTGATTAGTGCTATTGTCTTCGTATACTTCATATCCGGCATGGAGATTTAGTTATTGAAAACTGATCCAGTCAATTTCAACTTTACCGCTTCCTTTTAGAGACACGTATAAATCGTGGATACCGGTCTGAGCGGAACGAACCGGGGATTCAATATTTGTCCATTTATCGGTTTTGGGAACTTTTATTTCCGAGATAACCGGACCATTTGTTCCGTTTATACGTATTTGCAGTGTTCCTCCGTTGTCCGAGGTTACTCTTGCTTTCACTTTCCGGGGGGTACTCTCTCCGAAGTTCACCCGGTTGTACTGCACCCATGCACCGTTTTTGCTCAATAAAGTTTTCCAGCCTTCGAATTTGTTTGCTTGGTTCAGGTAATCGATGGCTGCTCCCTGATTGCTTAACCGGCTGTAGCGATCCAGTTGAATTTCTTTCCGGGCGTCTGTTATGCCCACTCCGCGCAGGGTAGGGGTTACTTTTTGGATAGTGCCGTCCGGGTTGAAGAATAAGGAATCGACCCGTGCCGATCTGTTTTTATCGAATTCGGGGGAGTAATCGTTGTGGTGATAGAACAGATACCACTGGTCTTTGTATTCCACCAATGAGTGGTGATTGGTCCAGCAACCGGTTGGTGATTCATCCATAATGATACCCTTGAACTCAAAGGGCCCCATGGGATTGTCTCCCATCGCATAAGCCAGAACTTCTGTTTTCTCCTTTACCCAGGGGAATGTGAAGTAATATTTTCCATTGCGTTCAAAGGCGAAAGGTCCTTCTTTGAAGCCTTCGGGTAATCCTTGAATTTGCATGGGTTCTGAGGCGAGTTCAAGCATATTGTCCTTCAACTTTGCTACTGACATTCCGCGGCCTGACCAGTATATGTAGGCTTGCCCGTCTTTATCAATGAGCACACAAGGGTCGATGCCGTTGACTCCTTCAATGGGAGTGGCCTGTGGGGTGAAAGGGCCGTAAGGCTTGTCGGCTATGGCAACTCCGATGCTGAAACCGCGTTTGCCTTCACCTTTAGGGGTGGATGGGAAGTAGAAATAATATTTCCCATTCTTGTATACACATTCGGGGGCCCACATAGAATAGGAGTCAGGAGCTACCCAAGGTACATTTTCCTGGCTTAGGATCACTCCGTGGTCTGTCCAGTCTACCAGATTGTCTGACGAGAAAACATGGTAATCTGCCATACAGAACCATTCTTTCAGACGCTCGATGGGGCTTGGAATGTCATGTGAAGGATAGACATACATCTTGCCTTCAAAAACTTTGGCGGTGGGATCGGCAGTGAACTGATCCGTAATAATGGGGTTCTGAGCTTTTAATGTACCTATTATTACCAGAAATGTGGATAATAAAAATAGTCTTTTGTTTTTCATAAGCTAATTGTTTTTTAGTGCGCACGGACTGTTATTTCTTTATCCGGACACAAAGATAAAATAAAAATCCGTTGGCGGAATTAATTTCTTTCTGGCGGGTTATGAATTAATTCACCACAGATTACACAGATTGACACAGATTCTATTTTACTGATTATTAGATTAATAAATCTGTGTGAATCTGTGTTATCTGTGGTGAGTCTTATTCATTCCTTTCGTGTTATGAATGAATTCCACTAACAAGTTACTTTTATTTTGCTTTAATAGCGGTCACTGCCGTTTTCAATCCTTCGGATGTAGCCGTCAGTTTGATGCCTCCAGATTTTCCGTCACTTTGAACAACCACCAGGCACTTCCCATAGAAAGCCTTGCGATGATCAGCTTTGAATTTCTCCATTGAAACAGGACTACCATTGTCTACACCGGCAATAAATCCCGCACCTTGCACATCGAACATGATCTGATTATCGGCATTCGGACAAAGATTACCATCTTTATCCAGCACCTCCACTGTTACAAAACTAAGATCTCTGCCATCTGATTTGATTTCATTCCGATCAGCCGTCAAGCGTATCTGTGCTGGTTCTCCGGCTGTATGGATCTCCTTCTCCAATACCGTTTTTCCATCCTTGCGGGAAACGACTTTTACCACACCCGGTTCATACTTCACACGCCATACGACATGAAAATCATCCTTACCTTTTGTACGCACACCCTGCGACTCGCCATTTACAAAAAGCTCGACCTCATCCGCATTATTATAATAAGCCCACATATCTATATCCTGCCCCGGCGCCCAGTTCCAATGCGGAAAAAGGTGCAATACCTTTTTCTCCGGATGCCATTCCGACTGATAGAGATAATACACATCTTTCGGAAAACCGGCCAGATCGACAATGCCGAAATAAGAGCTACGGGCAGGCCAACCGTAAGGAGTCGGTTCACCTAAATAGTCAAACCCAGTCCAGACATACTGTCCGCTGATAAAATCATTATTCTTCACGTGGCGCATCGTGCCCTCATGACTGTTCCCCCAAGGTACATGACAGTTATCATACGAAGAACAGGAGAAACTATCATCAAAATAAGGTTTATCCCAACGTTCAGGACAAATAACAGTTTCGTCACTCGGCATCCGGTAGTAGCCACGCGTCATCAGTGCTGATACACTTTCCGCCACAATGAACGGTTTACCGGGAAATTTCTCAGGTACACCGGCAAACCAATCATCATGATAATTAAAGCCGATGAGATCTAATGCTCCCGAACGGAACAAGTGATTATTCGGGTTCGGTTCATTACAGCCAGCCGTAACGGGACGAGTAGAATCGAGAGCTTTTACCATATCTGCCAGTTTCTTCGTCAGTAAAGAGTTCACACTCATCTCACCTTCTTTCGCCAGCATACTCTGATCATGACCAAAATTCAGAATCAGGTTCGCTTGTTCCAAGGTCAGCGTATCCGCTTTTGCATCCGACCATTGCTCCAGCACTTCGTTGCCAATGCTCCAAATGAAAACAGAAGCTGTCTCTTATACACATCTGACGCT
>ENA-OYYD01000319-OYYD01000319.1-human-gut-metagenome-genome-assembly--contig:-NODE-319-length-15592-cov-4.690610_pt1 | contig 15592 bp, 10 predicted proteins | sample MGYA00244062_ERZ653446 | MGnify/ENA primary metagenome ERZ653446 (study PRJEB26926, sample SAMN06165031) | human gut metagenome | biome: ENVO:00009003; feature: ENVO:2100002; material: ENVO:00002003...
ATTCTGACCTTCCCGGCCGGGCTTTGTTCGCGCCGTCGGCAGGGGGTGGTGTCCGATTTGCCGTGGCGTTCGAATTTCGTCAAGCGGGCGGCGGCGTCCGGGCGCCGGATCGTGCCGGTTTTCGTCGAGGGCGAACTATCCGATTTCTTTTACCGCCTTTCCAATTTTCGGAGGAAGATAGGTATCCGGTTCAATATCGAGATGCTCTATCTGCCCGACGAGATGTTTTCGCAGAAGGGAAAACATTTCCGGATACTGGTCGGGGAGCCTGTTTCGACGGACGAGCTGGTCGAATGCGGATCGTGGCAGCAGCGGGCGGATTACGTACGCGAAAAGGCGTATTCTTTGGAAAAAAAGTTGCGTGCCGAAGCAAAACACGGATAAATTGTTTAGTTTTGCTCTAAATTTAACAGCATGGAACCCATCATAGAGCCTGTAAGCCGAAGTCTGTTGCTCGCGGAATTGACCCCTGAATGCAAGGTCCGAAATACGAACAAGGCTTCGAATGAAATCTATATTTTCGATGCCGCCGAATGCCCGTCCCTGCTGCGGGAGATCGGACGCCTGCGGGAGGTCGCCTTCCGGTCGGCGGGGGGCGGAACGGGGCTCGCCGTGGATATAGACGAGGAGGATCTCGCCGGCGACGGTTATTACCAGTTGATCGTCTGGGACCCTGCGGAGCAGGAGATCGTGGGCGGTTATCGCTTTATCGTCTGCACGTCGGAAAATCCCCGGCATCTTTCCACTGAACATTATTTCACCTTCAGCGACAAATTCCGCAAGGAATACCTGCCCTATACCATCGAACTGGGGCGTTCGTTCGTACAGCCTTCCTATCAGTCGCGCGGCAATTCGAAGAGTATCTATGCGCTGGACAACCTCTGGGACGGTTTGGGGGCGCTTGTGGTGCTGAATCCCAAGGTGAAATACCTTTTCGGCAAGGTGACGATGTACGCTTCGTACAAGGCTATGGCACGCAATGCCCTGATCTGGTTCCTGCGCCGTTATTTTCCCGATCCCGATCATCTGGTGGCGGGTAAAAATCCCGTGCAGCTCGATTTGGACGATCCCTATTACGAGCATTTTTTCACGGGCAAGACCTATGAGGAGAATTACCGTATCCTGATCCAGCGCATCCGCGAGTTCAACGAGAACATTCCTCCGCTGATCAATGCCTATATGAATCTCTCGCCTACGATGCGGGTGTTCGATACGGTAATCAACACCGATTTCGGCGGTGTGGAGGAGACGGGTATTCTGCTGACCATTCCGGACATTTATCCCGAGAAAAAACAGCGTTATATGCGTTGGCAGGGGTGGCGTGAAAACCTCAAGCAGCGCCGGGAACATTTCCGCCTCCGCCTGCAGGAGCATCTCTCGCGTATCGGGAAAAGATGGGAAGTGTAGTCGAGCCGGATTTTCCCGGGTCGGATGTCTTATTTTGATAAAATTACGCCTTTTCGGTGTAATTTTTTTGTTTATGGATGCGGAATTTCTCGAAAAATTGTAATTTTATAGAGAAAAGAGAAGTTTGTATGCGTACAAGATTGGTAGTGTCTTTTTTTATCTGTTTTTTGCTGCAGGCATGCTCCGGAGCTTCGACGACGAAGACGAATGGAGTGTCGAACACATCGGGAAACGATCAGGCCGGATGTATCGCCTTGGATACGATCGGCATCGATGGTGCGGTCGAGAAGTTCGTATGGAACGAAGAGGATGGAATCGGCTTCTTAATTCAGGATAATAGCTATTTGGACTTTATTAAATCGTCTTTCACATCGAGGCCGGTGTTTGCTATGCAGGCTGCTGACGGTCGAATAACCTATTCGACGGAGGATTTGATGAAAGAGATGTGGCCGAAAGAGCGGATCGAGGATCCTGTTTCGGTCGTAGCTTGGCGACCGTATGGATTTGCGTTACAAGAGGACGGGAGTTTTTTTCTTCCGGTCGGTGTGGCGCAGTATGATGAGAAGGGGTGCCGGAGCGTGCCTATGCTCGGCCGGTACCGGGGAAATCTGGCTGAAATGACACTCGATTTCGAAAATATGTTCTCCGCTGTGGAGTTGCGATTGAGGAAAGACAGCTTCGCTCTCGAACCGATTAAGGTGAAACAAGTTATTTTGCAGGGAAACGACGGTGAAATTCTGGCAGGATCGATCAAGGTGGTAGCCAGTAGGCAGGAGCTGCCCGACAGTGTGTGCGAAGAGAGGAAAGTCAGTCCTTGCGTCGTATTGGATTGCGGATCGGGGGTGGAGCTGACGGAAGAATCGACCTCTTTTTATCTGCCTGTACTGCCTGTGGAGTTTCGCCGAGGGTATTCGTTAACGGTCGTGACGGATCGTGACAGCGGGAATATGTTCAGGATTCAATGCGGTGGCAAATTCCCCGTAAGATTGAAAAAAGGTCGGATATACCGTGCGGCGGATACGATTGTTCGCCCGGCGTATCTGCAATACATGATTCCCGATCCCAATTTCCGGGCTTATCTTTTGGAACAGGGGTATATCGAAGAGATCGGCGAAAACGGGAGCCGGGTCGTAGTAACACCTGCCGGTCGGGCTGCGACGAAGATAGATTGTTCGAGGCGGGGTATCGCTTCCTTAGCAGGAATCGAGTATTTCCCGCTGTTGGAGGAGTTGAATTGCTGTATGAATATGATATCGACGTTGGATTTGACGCAGAATCCTCGTTTGGTAAAGTTGGATTGTTCGGGAAATTGTCTTAAATCCTTGGATGTAAGCCATAATTCGGTGCTAATGGAGTTACGGTGCATGTTGAATGAGCTGGTGGCATTGGAAACGGATCGGAATCCGAAGCTGACTGTTTTGCATTGTGCATTTAATCGCTCGTTGAAAGCGTTGGATGTGACTGGTAATCCCCTGTTGAAAGAGTTGGTGTGCACGGAAAACAGTCTGTCGAGTTTGGATGTGTCGCATAATTTGGAACTGAAAAAACTTATGTGCGGAAATGGTTTTGTCAAAAAGAACCGTTTGGAAACCCTGGATGTTAGTAAAAATACCAAACTCGACACGTTGGAATGCTCGGGCTGTTGGCTGAAAACCTTGGATGTCAGTCGGAACCGGGATTTGATATATTTGAATTGCAGTAGAAATGAATTGGAGCGTCTGAATCTCGGCGCTGTTCCGAATTTGAAGGAATTGGATTGTCCCATGAATAAATTGAGCCGACTGGACGTATCTCGTTGCAAGGCTCTGACATGGATTTCGTGCGACAGGAACTCGCTCTCCTCGTTAGATGTATCCCACAACCGGTCGTTAAATTGGCTGTCGTGTGGTGAAAATTTGCTTACTACGTTGGATGTGTCGCATAATTCGGTGTTGGAAACGTTGTGGTGTAATGACAACCAATTGACTACGTTGGATCTTTCGGGAAATCCGATTTTGAGAAAGCTGTATTGTTGCAATAACCGGTTGTCCTCTTTGGACTTGAGTAAAAATAAATTCTTGGAACCGAGGAATGTGTCCGATCACGGGAACTGTTTCCCGGAGGAAGAGGGTTCGATTGTGGTTAATTCCTGCTGTTTCTGAAAAATGAAAAAGGGGCTGTCTAACAGTTTTAGACAGCCCCTTTCGTTGCTTTTTGGTTTTACCGCGACGCGGCGATATTCGAGCTGTGCATGCCCCGGGAATCGCGGGCCCAGTCGCCCCTGGCGCGGAGTACCTGTTCGATGATGTCGCGCACGCAGCCGTGCCCGCCCGCGAACTCCGAAACGTAGCGCGAGGCTTCGATCACCTCGGACGCGGCATCCGAGGGACAGACGGGGATTCCGACTGCTTTCATACACTCCAGGTCCGGGATGTCGTCGCCCATGTAGATAACGTTCGCCGGATCGAGTCCGTGGCGTGCGAAGAAATCCTGCATGGCTGATATTTTGTCCATGCAGTCCAGGTAAACATCTGTGAGTCCCAGCATTTTGAGCCGGTGGTCGAGCGTTGCGCCCCGTCCGCCCGTGATGATGCACACTTTGTAACCCATACGGAGCGCATAGACGATGGCATAGCCGTCCTTGGCATAGTATTTTCGGATGAAATCCCCATCGACCAGGGGCATGATTCCCCCGTCGGTCATTACGCCGTCCACGTCGAAAATGAACGCTTCGGTCTTTACGATGTCTTCTTTGAAGTTTCCCATATATCTTGACTTAATGATTCATAAATTCGTAACAGTCGCGGATCGTGAGCGAGTGCGGCTTCGTGCCGCCGCAACGTCGGCAGGTCGCCGCGTACGGCAGGCCCGGTCTGCACCCGATGCGGATCGCCCGAATCGACGGCTTTGGCTGCGGTTTCGGCGATCAGGGGGTTCAGTACGTCGAAGGGCAGTTCGGTTCCGTGCAAAATCTCGCCTCCCAATGCGTAGAGGTGATTGACGAAATTGCAGGCGAAAACCGCCGCCAGGTGAAGGCGTACGCGACGGTCGGAGTCGGCTCGATATACCGTGCGGCTCAGATTGCGGGCGAACGCTTCGAGCTCCGAGGTGAAAGTGTCGTCGTTTCCTTCGACGAAAAGAGGTATCTTGGCAAAATCCACGCTGCGGCCTTGGGTAAAGGTTTGCAGGGGATAGAGAACGCCCCGACGGTCGAAGCGAGCGGGAAGAGCCTCTATTCCGATGCCTCCGGCCGTATGTACCACAGCGGCTTCGGCGGGTATGGGCAGGCTTTCGGCCAGCGTGGTGATCGCCGCATCGCTGACGGCCAGGAGGTAGAGGTCTGCGGCGGCCAGCTCGCGCGGATCGGAGCTCCACGCGGTGCCGTTTTCGAGGGCGAGTGCTGTACCTCGTTTCGCGTTGCGGGCGAAGATCTGGAGCAATGTTGCTCCTTCCGTGCGGCTTATCGCGCGGGCGAGCGCTTCGGCCAGGTTGCCGCTGCCTATGAGGACGATATTTTTCATCTTTCCGAGTGTTTCGGTTCGGGCTGCGGCCCGGAAGCCGGTTTGCGGGCGGCGTTCACTGCGTCGTCCAGGTCGATGAGCCGAAGCCGGTCGCTCGCTGTACGGCAGGCCGTCTGAAGTTCGTCGAGCGCGCGGTCTATTCGGCGCGTTTCTTCGGTCGCGGCGAAGTAGAGGCGTGTCGAACTGTAATTGTCTATGGTTCTGAAAATGTTGTAGAGCGTCATTTCGTGGATGTCCCGTCCGGGGGCGAAGGCCACTTCGCGGTCGTCGTTCGGATTCCGGATTTCGATCAGCAGTCCCGTGCGCACGAGCTGGTGCAGGACATCGTTCACGATGCGGGTGGGCAGCGAAAGTCGGCGGCGGAGTTCGTCGATGGGGAGCGCCCCTTCGTTTTTCCGAAAGCGGTGTACGACCTGGAGCATGACGGCCAGGATGATCCGGCGGCGTCGGTCGTAGCTGATGCCGAGCGATTCGCGCTCTTCGGCGAAACGGTCGATATTCTGGTAGGCGAACGAGAGTTCGCCGCCGAAGAGCAGGATTTCCCACGAGATTTGCAGCCATAACAGAAAGAGCGGCAGGGCTGCGAAACTGCCGTAAATCGCGTTGTAGGAGGTCATCCACCCTTGCAGATAGAGGTAGCCCCACTGAAAGAGCATGAAGACCGTTCCGGCGACGATACCCGCCATGAAAGCGCTGTGCCACAAGACTTTCGTATTGGGTACGACGGCATAGATCAGGGTGAAGCTGCCCCAGATGATGACCAGGGCCGAGAGTTTCGAAAGAAGGATGCCGAGGAACGTATTCCCCGCGTCGAAGAACCGGAGCAGATAACCTCCCATCGTGCTGGCCACGAGCCAGAGGATCGGGGCGACCATCGCGATGACGATGTAGTTGAGGTATTGGCGGGCGATATTGCGCGAGGACTGAACCTCCCAGATGTTGTTGAAAGCGCTCTCCACCGACCCGAAGACCCGGATGACGGCCCAGAAAAGGGTTACGACGCTGACCAGGGCGATAAGCCCGCCCTGCGTATTGGCGAGGGCTTTGCGGGCGAATTCCACCATGTAGTCCAATACTTCGACGTTTTGCGGGAAAAGGGCGTAGAGATCGTCGATCAGGCCGTCCAAAAGCCCGAATCCCTTGACTACGGCGAATACCAGCGCCAGGATCGGGACGATCGAGATGAGCGTATAGAACGTCAGGGCGGCGCTGCGCACGATCGTATCGTGGGCGATCAGGCCGCGTGCCGTGTAGAACAGCAGCTTGTACTGTCTGACGGCCCACCGGACGCGGGGATTGCGGTAGGAGTTTGCGTTGCGCCGCAGGATCGTGTCCGTGAAGTAGGTGAAGACGTTCTTGACTTTCATTTCGGGACGTTTCTCAAAGGTAGCTATTTTAGACGGATTGTCCAATAATCCTGCCCGAGTTTCGTGAAGGCGATCCGTCGCTCGCCGCCTTCGCGTATGCCGAGCCGTGCGGCGATTTCAGCCGCCGTGAGCGGGAAATCCTGTTTCAGAATCGTCAGCCGGCTGCCGGAAAGCTCCCGTTTCAGTTGCTTGGGGTTGTAGGGCTCGATCCGTTCGATCTCCAGCCAGCGGCCCAATGTGTCTTCGGACTTTTCCGCTGCGAATCCGTAACCGTTCGGGCTCCAGATGTCGGCGCGGCCTTGCAGGTAGGTCGGCGTCAGCCGGGCTTTTTGAAGCGCTACGTCGGGGATCAGCAGCCAGCGGTAAGCGGCCGGATCGAAGGGCTTGTCGCAGGGAGTTGCACGGGCTTCGGCGGGCGGACAGGAAAATTCTCCCAGTCCGAGCGCAACGGCCGTCAGCAGGGGACCCGTGCCGTCGGCATAGACGACGACTTCCTTGCATTCGTCGTGCAGGGACACCACTTCCGTGCGGCAGGGACCGAAGAGCCGGAATGTTTCGCCGACGTCGAACAGCGGGGAGTTCTTGACGCAGAGGTTCGGGGCGATGCGACGGAGTTCCGGCAGCAGCTTCGGTATGTCGGGCGAACAATCCTCCAGCCGCACCAGCTTGCGCCCTTCGGCGCTGCGTCGGTCGGGGTCGGCGTAGATCCAGTCGAAGTGGTCCCGGGTCGAGGCGAGGAACGCCTCGGCGGAGGAGTTGATAACCCGTATGTTCGTTGCGCCCAGCCGCCGGAAATTCTCTCCGGCGACGGCCGCCAGCGTCGCATCCCGTTCGAGGGTGATGACTTCGCGGAAGCGTTTCGAGAGGTAGAGGGCATCGACGCCCAGTCCGCAGGTAAGGTCGAGCACCCGTTCCCCACTGCAACTCTTGCGGGCCGCGCACGCCTCGCTCGAGGCCTGTTCGAAAGCCAGCGGCGGGAGGATGCAGCGGGCTTCGTAGTAGGAGGGGAGTTTTGTCCGTGCCCGTGCGAGGTATTTGACCTGCGTGGCGATGAGTGCCGCATGCGGAATACGCTTGTCGAGGGCGATCGCCGCAGGGTCGCGGCCGATTTGCTCTTCGACGGTACGCCGCACTTCGGGAGTCAGCAGCAGTCGGTATTGTTCCGGAGTCATCATTCCGGGAGCGAAGATACCGATTTTTTCCGTTCGGCGCTCCATAGGAGCAGGGTTGCGAAGATGAAAAGTCCGTAAACGATCCAGCATTGGGTCGTCGTGAGCCGGATGTCGAGGGCGGCTGCCGGAAGTGCCGCTGCAGCTCGGATCAGTTCGTTCTGTGCCCGGGCTGCGAATCCTGCGACGTCCGAGAAGAGCGGTGCGAGCACTGTTCCCGGGATCACGAGCCAGAGCGTGCAGCTCCCGACCACGACGTAGGAGAGCAGGATGACGACGGGGTTGAGTGCCAGCCCGACGACCGAGATCTGGCCGAAGGTATGGGAGATAAGAGGTGCAGTCGCAGCGGACGCTGAAAATCCGATGGCGAGGGTTGCGGTCAGCATATCGATGCTTTTGCGGCGTGTTCGCAGGAGGCGGCAGAGGGGGAGTCCCCAGGCGATGATGCCGGCGACGGCGATGAACGAGAGTTGGAAGCTGATGTCGAACAGGTAATCGGGATGGAAGAGCAGCATGACGAAGGCTACGCCGGCGAGTGTGTTCATCCCGACGTATTCCGACGACGAGGCCAGGGCGAATTGCAGGACGGAGAACATCAGCGCGGCCCGGACGACGCTGGGCGGGAATCCCGTCGTGGCGGCATAGAGCCAGATGAGCAGGATGACCGCGATATTGCGCAGGATGTGTCCGTGTCGGAAGAGCGGCAGCCACCAGAGCAGCAGGTTGGCGAGCAGAAAGACGATGCCCACGTGCAATCCCGAGACGGCGAGCAGGTGCGAGGTCCCGCTGCGCGAGTAGGCCGCACGGAGTGCAGGGGAGAGCGAGCGTCGATCCCCGGCCGTCATAGCGTTGCAGAGGGCCTGTTCGTCGGGTGCCAGGGCCAGACGGTCGAGCCGTGCGACGGCCCGTTCGTGCAGGAACAGGGAGAGGTGCTTCGGGGAAAGCTCCCGGTGCAGGGTGTCGCGCAGCAGCAGGCTTGAGCGGTTCAGGTAGAGGGTGCCGACGTATCCCCGGCGGGTCATCAGCCGTCCGTAGCCGCCGTGACGGGCGGTGAAAGGGTAGATTTTGCCGCGTACGACGGCTCGGTCGCCGGGATTCAGTGCGGTCGAAGAGTCGCATCGCACCACGAGGTTTCCGGCGGCGGGGAGCCATTCTCCGGTTGCGGAGTTCCGCCGGGCGCGGATCGTTGTGCCGGAGGCCGTTTTGCCTTCCCGTTCGGAGAGGCGTTCCCGGACGATGATTTCGTATTCGCCCGGAGTGCCGGTCGGCGGAGCGGGAGTGTGTCTCAGTTCGGTGACGGTCATGCCGAAAAGCAGAATGGCTCCCAGGGTGGCGAGGTTTGCGCCCCGGTCGTCGGCGAGCAGTGCCAGGATACCGCAGACGAGGAATCCGCCTACTAACAACCACAGCGGCAGTACGTAGTGGTCGGCCAGCAGGATGCCGGCCGCGAGCGGCGGCAATGCGCGGAGCAGGGGCATGCGCCGGAGTTTCGACCGGAGGTTTTCGGACTTGAGTCGTAGCATAACGGAGCCGGATCGCGGGAAATGGACGGAGAACCTGGCTTTGACTTTGTGTTTTTTTCGTTTTCTGCGTTCGGCAGGACCTCGCGGGCAGTCGCGGGCCTCGTCGATCGGATATTTGCGGTTTGCCTCCTTTGGAGGCGGCGGAATATTCCCGCCTCTTCGTTGCATCCGCTTCGAGTGTCGGTTTTCGGATTCGGCGATTTTCCGATTCGTAAAGATAATTATTTTTCGGAAGAATAAGCCGTTCGGATGTATGGATAATGCAAAACGACACGCATCATTCTATTCGATGCGTGTCGTTTTGTCGTGTCGGAGATCTTTTCGCCCGTTTAGAACGATGCGAATGTGTTCCAGTTCGAATTTTGCTCCGCTGCGGCCTGAATGTCGGCAGGCAGGTTGGCGAAGAAATCGAAGCCGGTGAGCCGTTCGATCTCGGCGACGGAAGTCGCATAGTTCGTGTAGCTATCGTTCGAGTACTCCCTGTGTTCCATCCAGAAACCGATCGTCATGGCCGACGTCACTTTGTTCGACGCGTCGCGCCGGACTTTCAACAACGCTTTGTAGTAATAGTTCGGTACGGGGCATCGTTTGCTGTCCGACTTCGGTGTGATCCAGGTGATCGCTTCGTGGTTGCCTGCGGTCTGGAGAATAGCGCCCGTCACCACATATACCGTGTCCGTAGTCGCAGTGATATTTCGGACGCCGCTTTCGAGCTGCTGCCAAATACCGCCGTTGAATTTGTTCTGAATCTGCGGCGTGGAATTGGTTGCGTAATAGGTCTGTACGACCAATTCGTCCGAACCGTTGCGGTCGGCGTTGGGTATCTGGTGCCCCCGGGCGTAGAACTCTTTCGAATTGTCATATCCGTCCGATGTGGTAGCTCCGAGATTGACCCCGTAGCTGCTCGACCAGACGTTGATCTGTTCGGATTCGGCCAGTCCGGGATTGCGCTGCCATTTGTCGGAACGTCCGTTTCCCATGTGTCCTTTTGCGAGCGGATAGGCTACCCAGTAAGCCGTGTAGGTCGATTTGTCGTAGTACATCGTGTAGTTGCGCTGCGATCCGGAGGCGGGATAAACCGTCTGCGTGATCGTCGCGTCGGCTGTCGTGCGGGCCGGAAGCTCGTACCAGGCGGCATGATCCGTCCGTGCTCCTTCGGTGGTAAAGGTTGTCGAAGAACTCTGCGGCGTGGAGCCGTTGGTCGCCGTTACGACGCCGTAAACCGTGTACGTCGTTGCGGGCAGAAGATCGGAGAGGTTGGCGGTCGCTTCGTTTCCGACAACAGCGGCAACGACACTTCCTGTGTCGCTGCCGTTCGTTGCGGAATAGAAGAACTGCACCTCGGTTGCGTAAGCGGCGTCGGTCAGACTACTGGAAACCTTCGCTGTACTCGAAGTTATGTCGCTTACGCTCGGTGTGGCAATTCCCGGGGTAGGGTCTGGAGTCGGAACTCCGCCTCCTGTTCACTCAGGCTGCCAAGAGAAATCACCGATAGTAGTACGGTTTTCCGTGTTTTGCTCGATCTTGATCGTTGCGTCCTGCCCGTTGCATACTATATCCGAGAGTTCGAAAACTTTTTTTGAATTTTTGGTTATACTTAATGTTCCTACGCTTTCTCCTCCGGCTGTTACGGTCAAGGTTGCACTGCCTTTCGAACTTGTCAAGGCGTTGAACTTGAGTGCTGTGATTCCGCCAGGGATTGTTACGCTCAATGAACCGTTCTTACCTATCGTGAGGTAAGTTTCGCTGGAAACTGTGATCCCTGCCGTGCGTAATGTAGTACGGTCGGTTTTGGATTGGTTCGGATTACCACATTTTACGTAGGTCCATACCGGAGTCCCGGTTGTTACACCGTTGAAAGTTCCATTAGAGTTGTAGGCTGATCCTGCATCGGGTTTATAGTTTTCGAAAGTTTCCGAAACCCATGCCTTTGCGCCGGCAGCAGCCTGCTCAACAGTCAGCGTCGCTTGGGCTGTACCCAGTGAAGTAGTGGCGGTAAGAACGATGCGTGCTGTACGAGGTGTTGCGACCGTATTTTCTGTGGCTGCGACTTCGAGGCGATTTTCGCTGCCGTTGTAATCACCTGTGGTGATCCAGTCCGGCTGTTCGGTTCCTTCAGTGCCGTCGTAAATAGCGACGGAAACGTCTTGCGTTTCGGCGTTCTTCAACGTAACGGGGATATAGTGAGTTTCCGTATCGTTATAAGACAGTGTCAGGGTCGTCTGATCCAACGTGATTTCAGGCAACTTGACGTATTCGGCAGGGATTAGGGTCAGATCTTTTGTCTGACTGCCGGTATAGAATCCAAAACCGAGAGCTGCTTGATCGTTTTTCGCCAAAATACGGGAAGGGGTCGCTGCCGATGCGATTTGGTAAGTGCCTTCGGACTTGTTCTTGGTAATTACCAGTTCATAAGGAGTCGTAGAGGTCGTAGCGCTGTTGCCGCTTTCCCAGGAGAGGTAGTTCTCGCCTTGACTGATCGTGTAGTTGTCACCCGATTTGGTAATTGTCCAAATGAGGGTTTCGTCCCCGGTTTTGTAGGGATTAGACGGCGTAATCACTACGGGAGCCAAATGGGAGCCTTCAGCTAAAGAACTCATTGCATAGGTTGTTTCGGATTGGGTCGCCGTGATGACGTAGTCGCCGCTCAATGTTTCGTTCTCCTCTTCCGTAGCGCCGGTCATATCGACCGCGAAAGTCGAACTGTCGCCCGCTGCGAAAGCCAGGGTCCGGCCCTCCTGAACGGTTACCGTCTTGGTGAAGATCTTCGATGCGGTGGTCACGGTAACGGTGAATGTTTCACCGGCAGCTACCTCGAACGGGAAGCAGGTGAAATAAGCCGTCATACCCGCTTCGCTATTGGCCGTGATGTTCATCTCCGAAGAGTAGTTCAACGTCACGTTATCGGCGAAATTGTTAATATAGCCATACTCCTTGATGGTACCTGCCGTCATATCGACATAGCTGCGGCCCGTGACTTTTTTGTCGGGAGCCGTAAATTTGACGCCGAGGACACTTTCCGCAGATGCGAGGTTCTTGACCGTCATCTTACCGATGGCAACGGCACGGCCGAAACTCATTTGCAGTTCGGTCGGCTGACTCTTCAGCGAGATCGATTTGGCGATCAGCAGGTCCGCGTTCGAATCGAAACTCGTAGCGGTCGGCTGCTGGACTGTGGGAGTGATGACCTTCATGTTGGTGATGTCCGTATTGCTGGAGGTAACCCATGCCGAAGCGGGGTAAACCGCGTTGTAAACGAGCGGGGTGTTCTCGTTTGCGGGGAACGTTACGGCGAATTTTGCAATGTTGCCGCTTATCACGCCCTTTTGCGAGGTAGCAAATACGGTAGTGGAAGCCGCCGTTTCGAGTACTTGCAGGAATTCACCGGTCGCATTCCACGAAACTTTCCCCGTCAGGGGATCATACGTCGTACGGGAACCGGATGCCGATTCGAGTTCAGACGATGCGGTGACCGTCATCGTTACTTTACGACCGTTCGACGGGTCGGAAACCGTGTCGTCTTTGGAACAGGCTGCGAACAGAGATGCACACACTGCGACAGCCAAAATGGATTTGAAAAAAGTTTTCATAGTCGTAGGATGTGTTTGTTAGTATTCTCCGTAATCGGTGTCATTAACGCTGCCGCCTGCTTCGCCGGCTCCGCCATAGTCCAGGACAGTGCTGTTGGCAAAACCTTTCTCGATCGAGATGCTGAGGATCTCAACCGAAGGAGCGGAGTACGAAGTTCCCCCCCCCTTAACCGTAGATTCGTAGTGTTTTTTCATAATCATAGAGGTATTATGTTTGAGAGTTTTTTCTCGCCCTAAAATGTTTACGCACAAATGTAGGGAATATTTATGTAAAAGAGTAGGAAAAAACTAAATTTCACAGAATCTTTATATTCCGGGGGTAGAAGGGAACGACGCGGAAAATCAATACAGGTTGTCGAACATGCTCTGGCTTTTGTCGTATTTCAGGTCGGCGAGGGAAGCCGCTTTGACGCCGATGTTGAAACTCCAGCTCTGATAGTGGCCGAAGGGGACCCACGCGAACGACATTTGCCAGCAATGCAGGTCGCGTGTAATGGTGATGGAGGCCGGAGTCAGCTCTTTGGCCTGGAAGTCGTAACCGCCCTGGATTGTTACACCCATTTTTGGCAGAATCGTAACGCTGCCGTTGATGCCGAGCGTTTGGGTGATGTTTTTCTGGTAGCCCGTCGTGCCGTTGTTGGTCGGTGATGCGGAGTAGCTGATCGTATAGTTGAATCCCAGGTTCCAGGGTAGCGAGAAGTCGTAGTAGGCCTGGGTCATGTATTGCCGTCGCAGGGCCGGGTTCATTTGCCCGTAAGGGTCGTAGAAAGGATTGGCGTAGGCCGGATCGACCGGGGCGCTGTTGATGTCGTTGATCGCCGGGGTGGAGTTGTCCTGGCGGGATTGGAACGTATAGCCGAACGAAGTGCTGGCCGATACCACACGGCCCGGGAAAAAGAGTTTGTTGATACGCTGGCCCTGCGGGGTGACCCGGTAAGGGTCGAGCGTAGCGTTGATATTGATGCCGAAATTCTGGAAAACGGTCGTGCGCAGCGAAATGGGGATGTTCGAAAGTCCCATGGAGTCGGCCAGGAAGTTATAGGATACCTGTCCGATGCGGAGTTCGTCGATCAGTTTGATCTTCTTCATACCCGAGGTATCGCGTTTGCTGAGCACCTTCATTTCGAGCGTCTGCGAGAGCGAGGCGTTGATGGCCATGGACTGACCGGAGCTGGGCACGCCGAAGATGCTCCCTTCGAAAGGCGAGTAGGTCTTGAAATTACCCAGCGTATCGCTCTGCACGGTCTTTACGTAGCCGTATTTCTGCTTGGAGAAGTCGGGGGCGTAGGAGAAGCTCACCGTCGGGGTGATCGTGTGGCGGATCGCCTGTACCTTGCGCGTTTTCTTCTTGGCCTCGTAGCGGCCATAGATGATCGTCGAGGCCTGCAGGCTGAAGTTGTAGTTGTACAGACGGTAGAATCCGTACTCCGGGTCGAGTTTGTCGATGCGGTTCAGCACCGGGTTCCAAACCTGCTCCTGTTTTTTGAAATACCACTTTTCGGTGTAGTTGATCGTAGGTCCGAAGTTGATGTAGTTGAAGATGTTGTACGTCGCCGAGATAGGAATGCTATGCTCGAAGCCGTACTGCATGTTCTGGAGTGTTTCCTTGGTGAAGATTTCGGACTCTTTGGCGTTGGCCTTGTTGTTGAACTTGCCGGTGTAGCGGAGCGAAATCTTTTCGTACCACCGCTGCTTGCCCATCGCCTCCTTGCGTTTGAAGGGGTAGAAGGTCGAAACGTTGAAGACGACGTTCGGCAGGGCGATCGAGAGCGTTCCGCTCTGCGAGTTCTGCGAAACGGACATGTTGGCCGAAAGGGAGAACGGTGTGCCGAGCCAGCTTTTCGAATAGGAGATCGTCGAACTTGTCTGCGTCTGGAGCGCTTCGTTCAGGCTGGTAGCCGAATAGCGGTTGTAGCCGCTGGTACGGAAATCGACCGATGCGGAGAAGGTCGATCCCGGATTGGCTTTGGGGTCTTGCGTATGCTGCCAGTAGAGCTGGAAGTTGTTCTGCTGGAGGAAGTCGGGTTCGCCCTTGTCGCCGACACGGACGTTCGAGTAGTTGAAATTCAGGGTGCCGTTGTACTTGTAACGCTTCATATAGCGCGACATCGCGGATGCCTCCCACGATCCGAGGGTGTAGATACCGCCCCGGATGGCCAGGTCCATGTGCTCTCCGAGCGTGAAGTAGTAGCCCAGGTCACGAATGTAGAATCCCTTGGTCGATTCCTCGCCGAAAGTCGGCATCAGCAGACCCGACTTGGGGCCGGAACTGAGCGGGAAGAAACCCTCGGGCAGTAGCGGAAAGTAGATGGGAACGTCTTCCAGGACCAGGTAGGCGGGACCCGTGACCACTTTCTTGCCGGGAATCACCTTCGCCTTGGTCATCGCCAGGTAGAAGTGGGGGTGGTCCGTCTGGTCGCAGGTGGTGTATTTGCCGTCCTGGATGTGGATGGTGTTGTCGTCCATCTTTTTGACGTTGTTGCCGATCAGCCAGCCGTCGCCCTCCTGAGTCGCCACGCCTTTGATTTTCGCCTTTTTACTGCCGATGTTGTAGGTGATCGTGTCCATCGTGTAGGGATTGGCGGCTCCTTCGGTGAAAGTGGGGTTGGTAACTGTCGGTTTGCCGTCTATCGTGTCGCGCTTGCCGTGGGCGTAGATGATCTTTTCGTCCATATTGACCCGCATGAAATCTCCCTTGAGATTCATGTTCTGGTAGTTGATATCGCCCTGGTTGTAGATATAGACCGTGCGGTTGCGTACGTCGTAGTAGAGCGAGTCCTGGTTTTTGCCGCTGATGATGTCGTCCAGGAAAGATTTTTTCCGGGTCGTATCGCGCCGGGTCGTGTCCTGACGCAACGAATCGCGTAGCAGCGAGTCGTTGCCGGTGGGAGCCGTACTGTCGGCGGGGGCGATCGGCGAGAGGGGAGGCGCTCCGAAGATCGAGTCGATCTTGGTGTCGAAAAGCGAATCCTGCTCCTCTTCCGTACCTGTCTCTTATACACATCTGACGCTGCCGACGACTAGTCGAGTGTAGAT
>ENA-OYYD01000332-OYYD01000332.1-human-gut-metagenome-genome-assembly--contig:-NODE-332-length-15296-cov-3.782298_pt1 | contig 15296 bp, 10 predicted proteins | sample MGYA00244062_ERZ653446 | MGnify/ENA primary metagenome ERZ653446 (study PRJEB26926, sample SAMN06165031) | human gut metagenome | biome: ENVO:00009003; feature: ENVO:2100002; material: ENVO:00002003...
GAGATTAGCGAGTGTCTCGTGGGCTCGGAGATGTGTATAAGAGACAGTTTCTTCCCGATTCATTATTTGGAGTATAATTTTGGCTATGTAGCAGCAACCTCAAACGGTGAGGAAGCACAAGATACATTATTTCACTCCTGGCTTTCCCTTATCGGAAATACATTGGAAAACTTGCGGATTCGTGCAAAAAATCAAGCACTATTGGAAAAACTAAATATGCTCTACCACGAAGATTTTCTTACAAAATTATATAACCGCCGCGGTTTTGAGCAGTTCTCGGACGAAGAATTTGCAGAATCAAAGAAACACAACATAAAGACGATGACACTGAGTATCGACATGGATAACCTGAAATACATTAACGATGTTTATGGACATTCTCATGGAGATTTAGCACTTCAGACAATTGCCGATGCAATGCGTCAAGCCTGCTCCGGGTGTGAAATCTGTGCCCGCATCGGTGGCGATGAATTCGCTGTATTCGGTTATGACTACAGCGAAGAGAAGGCGAAACAGTATACCGAAAACTTCTTACAGTACTTAAAAGATTTTAACGCGCAAAGCAACCTTCCGTACTGTGTCAACGCCAGTTTCGGATATACCATCTCCGACCCGTCGCTTTCCATATCGCGAGAGAATTACATGAAGATCAGCGACGATTTACTCTATCAAAACAAGCGAAAACGTAAGGAAAAGTATGGTAACCTAAGTCAGCGGTAAAAAGATTCTAAAAGTTGTAAAAAACGCTTCATCTGTAGTGGTTTCTCCAAGAAAGCATTGATTCCTATCTGTATACTGGATTCAATGCTTTTTTGGTGGATTTCATCCACCAATACAAACAAAGGAACTTTTTTCGCCCGTTCACGGCTGCGAAATTCCAGTGCAAAATCTTCATAATCAATTGCTAATGAACATCCATCCACCATCACAACATCGAATGGCTCTGCCACATAACTCTCCCATAATTCCAACCCTTCTTTTGCAGAATAAGCAACATCCACCTGTGCCCCACAGACACGAAACCGTACCCCCATCATATCAGATTCCTCATTCTGTGACTCAATAACCAGAATTTTATAGCCTTTCAATGATACATCATTTTGGAAAAGTTTCGGATTTAGCTCTAACTGCGTAATCTTATCTTTCCATCCCCTCTTTAACGGAAGTTCCAATTTCATCACATTCACGTTTCCTCCTCGACGGCTTAATTCCAGTCTTCCACCGAGAAATTCCGATAAGCGTCTAGCAACCACCAGCGAGAATGTTGTACAGTAAATACCCTCTTTTCGCTTCCAGTCCATTCTGGTGTTTACATGATCCAAAAGATAGTTTCTGCCAAATGAAGACTCATCAATTGGCAGTCCCCAGTCCTCAAACATAACAGATAATAAAAACTGGTCGTCCCCTCTTTTTTCCACTGTTCCGAATACACGCACAGTAGAAGATTCCTCTGAATTTAGCAGGCAGTTTCCAAGAATGTGGTTAAAAATTTCGAGAATACGCTTTTCATCTCCAAAACACAGTTCTCCATCCAAATCAAAGTTTGCCTCAAGCGTTAGTTTTGCCCGGTTCATTCTCTCTTTCCAGTCAGTAACCACTCCATTTACAAGTTTTGCCAGAGAGAAAGAATTGTTTTCAATCACCATTTTCCCCTGTTCAATTATTTCGTATTCTGACATACTCTCAATAACTTCGAGTACATACTCAGCGGCCGTCCGGATTTCTCCAATTCGCTCTTGCAGATTCTCCTGCTTATAAAGTTCCGCGCTTACATACTGAACCGGCGCCATTACTTCTCTTGTTAAAATAGCCAGAAAATTTCTTCTCATATCCACCATATCCTTTGCTTCTTTTAACGCTGCTGCCATCAATCTGCGGTTTGATTCTTCCTCTTTTAACTGAATCAGTCTCAATTCATGCATATCCTGTGCTTCAACAATAATTGTATCCGTGTCACTTCCCAGATAGCTGTAGCGGAAACATTTGTATCGATAATCCCCACCCGGCTTATTAATGCGGAAAAATATGACTTCCTCAATCGAACTTGACTCAAGCACATCTTTCATGTTATCTAAATCAAATACCGTATAAAAACGTGCCTTATCCTCCGGGTGCACGTAATAAGTTGCCGTTTTTTCCACAAAATCTTCAAACATCGTAAACGGGTAAATGTCTTCAAAAGCTTCCTCTCCGGTAAAATATCCCTTCATTGTGTGGTCACGCAAAGAAACTTTGATTACAATTTCATAAATTTTATCTGCCTGCTTTTGATAAATATTCTGTAATTCGAGCCGCTCTTCCTCCTGTTTTTTCTTTTCCTCAATATTTTTCATACTGCCAACCAGGCGAACAACCTGACCCTTTTCCAATACTTTCGTGACTGCAAATTCATACCACTGATAACTCTCTTTGCCGGTAGAATTCTCCTTTGTTAAAAAGCGAATCTGTGAGGATGCCGAAATTTCATCCGTATATAAAAAGTCAAAAACACCCTTATCCTCCGGGTACAAAAGACCGGAATCATACATAATTTCATTCAGCGTTCCCTTACACTGTTTTTCCACGCATAAAGAAAATGTCATATGTTCGGAATCTTCATAAAACTGCATCTGTTTTTCCTTTACATCGTATTCAAACAGAAAGTGGGCATTAATCCCCGAAGCAATCATATAACGCTCTTTTTCCCGCTCTAAGCGGTACATCGTACGTTTCTGTTCCGTGACATCCAAAAGGGTACATAAATACTCGCATCCCTCTTCGCTTTCCTGATAATATCTGCCGACCATCCGGTACCATCTTGTATCCTGATAACGAGGATGCCTGGTACGAAAATCATAATCAAGCGGTTCCTGTTTTCTTGCCTGCTCAATGATGTGGCTGCGAAGCCCCGGTAAATCCTGAGGATACGTATAAATACCGGAACTGCCAAGATACTGTTCCCTCGTTGTTCCCACCATTGTAAAATACTGGTGGTTTGCCTCCATAATGTAGAAATTCGTATCGGTAACAAGAACGGTCATCACACCACCCGGAATGTTATCATAGGTCGTGTCTCTTTCCCTCATCGTTTTTTCTTCGCGTGAAACATCAACGACTAAAGAACGGATATTTTTTCTTCCGGTATCATCTTTTTCATAGCGTCCGTTTTCCCACACCCAGATAAGTGAACCGTCTTTCTTTCTCATGCGGTAACGGCACGTGTAACTGCCGCTCTGTTTCAGATTTTTTCGAATCTGATAACGAATTTCCTCATAATCCGGTGGATAAATCAAATCGCCCACTTTTCCACAGCTGCGTATCATAAGCTCCGACTGCGTATACCCCATCATATTGCAGAATCCCTCATCCACCTCATCAATGAGCATTTCATCATTTTCATAATGCGAAAGTCTTTCTCCAAAGTCTTTGAGTTCATGCATTCTGGCTAACTGCCACATTTCCTTTGTCATACATTCTCCTTCTTTCTCGCCACAACTACAAACCGCCCGTTTTCCGTATGATAAGCACAAGTTACCAAAGTCAGAAGCTGCTCCCCGTAAGCCGGCGTTGCCCCATCTTTGTAAATTGATAATTTCTTACAATTTTTCACATAGGTTTCATACTGTTTTTTTGACAGTTTTCCTACATACCGGTAATACTTAAACACATCCTCATTTTCTTTATACACTTTCGAGCGAAATACTGCCACAACCTCATACTGTCGCTTCTCATAAAGCGTATCGAACTCAATCGTTTTATGTTTTTTATAAAAATCTGCCTTTTCAAAATCCTCCAAATGTGCAAACATCAAACCGCTTTTCATGTGGTGACCGTAAACCATCAAATTTCCTTTTAGCTCATCAATGTCACACTTGGCATCTAAAAACGGTAGTCCGTTCACATCAGATTTTTTCTCAAAATTGCGGTGTAAATAATATTCCGAATCTTTTTTCGTCTGCATAACCGGATAATCAATTTTTGTATTTTTTACCGTCACCCAGCCGATTAAATCTGAATTTTTCTTATAAAGCTTACGGTATCCCTTTTGAATCGACCGACCGGTTTCGGATTTCACTTCCGTTTCTTCTTCGGTGTCCGAAAAGGCCTCCTGCCTAATCTGCTGCAATTGTGATAATTCGTCTTCTGTTTGTTTCGCCATCCAGAAATAATGAAATAAATATCCCCCACTGGCTAAAAAAGCGATTATTAGCAGAATCAAAAGAATTGTCGATAAGGTTCTTTTTTTCTTCATAATTGGTCTCCTTTATGTAACTAGTTTACAACTTTCTTTTATCATTTTACCATAGAGACCACTACATATTCAATCCTATTTCTGCAATCCCCTCTTTCCAAGAACATGTCTTTCGATAACAGAAAAAATACATTTATCAATCACAATTCCAACCACTACAATGACAATCATGACAAGCATAACCTGATTAATATCTGCAAGATCGCGTCCCATAATAAGCGTCTGTCCAAGCCCAATTGAAGTCGTCATAACCTCTCCAGCCATCAATGCACGCCACGCAAAAGACCATCCCTGTTTAAGTCCTGCAATCATCTCCGGTAAACAAGCAGGAAACAAAACATAACAATACATCTGACGTCTACTCGCTCCCATTGTAAGTGCCGCTCTCGTGTAAATAACCGGAATATTCTTGATTGCATTATCAACTGAAATTGCAATACCAAACGCCGATCCCATCACAACAACAAAAAGGATAGCTTGTGTCGAAAGGCCAAACCAAAGGATTGAAAACGGTACCCAGCACACACTGGGCAGTGTCTGTATACCAAGAATAATGGGCTTCATGTTTCTTTGCAAATATTTGAAATGATAAAGAGACACCCCCAGTGCCACACCAATAAGAACGGCGATTGCATAGCCGAGGATTCCACGAAACAGTGAATTTAATGTCGCCTGCAAAAGACTTCCATCCTGCATAAGTTCCAAAAAACACCTGCCCACACCGAGCGGAGATGGCACCGAGTAGGATTTAAAAATTTCAAGCACATCGACACCTATCCAGTACGTTCCCTGCCATAAAAAAAGCAAAATCAAAAAAAATAATATCATTCCCATAAACTACATCTCCTTATTTTCTCTATTGGTCGCTCCTTGCACGGCATCCAGAATACTATGACGCAGCTCAACAAACGCCGGATCATATACATGACGTGGCCGCTCCAAGGAAATCGGAAGAATCTCTGATACCATTCCGCATTCGGGCGCCAAAACGACAACTCGATCTGCCAGGTATACTGCCTCTTCTGCGCTATGCGTAATAAATAAAATTGTTTTTTTCGTTTCCATCCAAATCCGCTGCAATTCTTCACGTAGACAATTAGAAGTCTGTTTATCCAAGGCAGAAAAAGGTTCGTCCATCAAAAGAATCTCAGAATCAACAACAAGTGCGCGAGCCAAAGCCACACGCTGGCGCATTCCACCGGAAATCTCATGGACTCGATAATCCTCGTACCCTTGAAGGTGTACCATTTTCAAATAGTAATCCGATTTTTCCTGACGTTTTTCTTTCGATACTCCTGCTAATTTCATACCAAATTCCACATTTTCTCTCACGGTAAGCCACGGATACAAAGCGTGTTCCTGAAACATGACAGTCCTCTCCACTCCCGGACCATTCACTTCCTTTCCATCGAGCAAAATTCTTCCAGAAGAAGGAGTCAAAAGACCAGCTGCAAGATTTAACAACGTACTCTTTCCACATCCGGATTTGCCAACAATACATACAAACTCCCCGGTCTGTATCTCCAGATTAATCCGTTGCAGCGTTGATTCATTCTGATTCAAAAATTGTTTCGACACATTTTCAAAAACAAATGACATTACCTTTTTTCCTCCTCTTTTCTAACCGCGTATAACTGACTATCAACAGGTAGTTCCTTGATAAATCCCTGTTCCTTACTAATGTTTGCAAACCCCTGAATTGCTTCTTTTCGATAATCTGTCTGAAACAAAATGCGATCAAACGCGTCTGCAATAATGTTTTCTCCAAGAGACTTTCCGGTGGTTTGTTTCAGCTCAGCATTAATCTTTTTTTGCACCTGTTGCGGCTTCTCATAAATCTCTTTCGTTGCCGCTTCATGCTCCCTTAAAAATTTCTCAACAAGATCCGGATTCTTTTCCATAAACTCCTTGCGGACTACCACAACAGCAACATCATACTGTCCTTTCAAATAAATCTCATCATAGTTAAGAACCATCTTTGCTCCCTGTTCTAAAAGTGTTGCCCCCCACGGTTCCGGAACCAGTGCAGCATCAACATCTCCCCGTGCCATCGCATTGGCAACATCGGCATTCGCAACAGCACTAACCGTCACATTACCACCTTCTGTAACAGGCTTCAAACCGGAATCTTCCAAAAGTTTTAATAAACTCAAATGCTGCGTGTTACCAATCTGTGGGATTGCCACTGTTTTTCCGGCAAGATCTTTGACACCAGATATTTGTGCCCCCTCGCGCCGAATCAAAATAGCACCACCTTTTGCTGCGCCAGAGAGAATCTGCACATCACCATTAGACTTAACATTCGCACTAATTGCGGGTACAGGTCCAATGTAACCGATATCGATATCTCCGGCAAACAGAGCTTCTACCTCTGCCGGTCCGGCATTAAAGGCTGTCCATTTAACATTGATATCCTTCCCAAAAGTATTCTCAAGACTTTTCTCTGACTTCATCAAAAGAGCCTGCGCATGCGTCACATTATTAAAATATCCCACCTTAATTGAATTTACCTCATCCTTACTAGTACCGCATCCGCTAATTGCAAAAAGTGTCGACAACGCAATTCCAGCTAATATCATTTTTTTAATTTTTTTCATGTTCCACATTCTCCTTTTGTTTTTTTATATTAAATAGTGTATATTTTTTTATCTTGACAAAAAACTCCCTTATTTGAAATCGTTTTCGTTATTTTTTTGCCATGATTTTGGGCTATGATTCCATATATTTACAACGAAACAAATCGTTATATATGAAAACGGTTTCAAATTATTCAAAAGGAAAGGAGACACTATGTCAATAAAAAAAATTGCTGAATTAGCTAATACATCACCAGCCACTGTTTCTCGTGTTCTTAATGACCCAGAGCACATCTGTCATGACCCGGAACTTGCAAAACGAATATGGGAAATTGCAGGCAGACTTAATTATCTGCCTAACTCAGCTGCTCGTGAACTTCGCAAAGGAAAACCTCAACTAGCCACTTCCCTTACCATTGATTTATTTCTTACACGTTTTGATTCACTAGATATAGACCCTTTTTTTTATGAATTATTTCAATTTCTCCAGGATGTAATACAGAAAAACCGATGCCTGCTTGGTAATATTCTCAGCACTGCTGATATTATGAAGCTCGAATCAAATTCAACACCAGGTATTGTCCCTTACAAAACCACAGAACATCTACTTCACGAAAAAACAAACCATTGTCCCGCCTTTATTCCACGGAAAGAAAACACAGGGCTCATTATTCTTGGAAAATGCTCACCTGAACTTATCCCTGCATTAAAAAAAAGATATGCCTATGTTGTCGGAATTGATCGAAACCCAAGCAACTACTTCTATGACGAAGTAATCTGCAGCGGAGAGGCAGCTGCAAAGATGGCTGTGGAACGACTTATTACCCTAGGTCACAAAAAAATCGCCTATATCGGCGATTGTACTTATGAGTCACGTTATGTTGGCTATTATCAAACATTACTAACACACCACATTCCCTTTGATTATCGCCATGTGCACCCAAGCAGTCAAACGGAAGAAGAGGGAGCCCGCATCATGAACGACATCCTCAAAGAAGAGGATCCTCCTACCGCTATTTTCTGTGCCAATGATTGTACAGCACTTGGTGTACTCCGCTCATTAAATAAGTGCCGAAGAAAAAATTATCTTCCTTCTGTTATCGCAATTGATAACATTCGGAAGTCTGCCAAAACATCGCCGATGCTGACCACCATAGATATTCCAAAACAAGAACTTGCCCACTTCGCACTTCTTCTGCTGCTTGACCAGCAAAAGAAGGCTCACAAAGAATGTGTTCGAATTGAGCTTCCCTGTCGGCTGATAGAACGTGAAAGTTGTACCTATGCCCCTTGCTGAGAATCAATTCAAATCATTTTTCTCATCGGCGTAAAACGAATCCCATCCGCCTTTTGTTCCTTATCCAAAGGGACAAAACCGTTTTTTTCATAAAAGCCCACAGCATACGGCGAAGCATTTACCGTAACCGCACGAATTTTAGGATTCTGAGCTAATACCTCATTTTCCACTACTTTCATCAGCTTCGTTGCCACTCCCAGATGATGAAATTTCCCCCTCACAAACAAAAGACTAATGTGCTGTCCTGTGCGCAGGGCAATTACTCCAATCAAATATTGATTGAGATAGCACCCATAAAATTTCATTTCGCCTTGATTGACTTTTTCCACCATATTATGATACTCAATAAAATGGCGGAAAGTCTGAATCCCCATTTCTTCATAATCCGGCACCTCAAATTCTTCAAAGACTTCCCAGATAAGTTCCAATGCCGGTCTTAGTTTCTCCGGCACAATTTTACAAATCTGCATATTTTTTCCCTTTCAAAAAAACTTCATCTTAAGTATAAAGAAATTCATTGCCTGTGTCAAAGTTTTTTGCTATCCTTATACATAGATAATTAACCCACATTCAAAACGACTTTTTAGGAGGATAACCTTTATGAAACAGCTTTTTAACAACGACTGGTTTTTCCACAGAGAACCACTGGAAACGACCATCGATACATTCTTTAATACAAAGGACTGGGAGCCGGTTGACATCCCGCATGACTGGATGATTTACGACAGCAAAGATTTGTACGCTCAGGGAGTCAGCTGCTACAAAAAAACTTTCACTGTACCTACACTTGGTTTAGACCGTCTGTCCATACTGTTTGAAGGCGTATACATGGATAATGAAATCTATCTGAATGGAGAGAAAATTTTCACATGGCCTTACGGCTACTCTCAATTTGAAATTGATTTGACTTCCTATGTCAAAGAAGGTGAGAATACCATCTGGGTAAAAAACACCTATGAACTTCCAAACAGCCGCTGGTATCCGGGCTCCGGCATTTACCGAAACGTCTGGCTTGTAAGACGTCCTGCCGTTCATTTCACAACAGATGGCGGTTATCTGTCAGCAAAAAAAGAGGGGGATGCTTTTATTCTGCATGCCGACTACGAGATTCAAAACGATACCGATTCTGCCTGCGAGGTTACTCTTTGCCACACAGTACTTGCACCGGATGGTAAAGTAGCCGGTACAAGCAAAGAAACTCTTACCATTCCTTGCGGCCTTACCGTAAACAAACAGACAATGACTTTTGAAGCCCCACTTCTTTGGGATATTGAGTCACCGAATTTGTACACCGTACATAGTGAAATTATAAAAGACGAAACTGCCATTGATTCCAGTGATGAACGCTTTGGTTTCCGGACAATTGCCTTTGACCCGGATAAAGGTTTCTTTTTGAATGGCAGAAATGTAAAAATCAACGGTTCCTGTGAACATCATACACTCGGTGCACTCGGTGCTGCCATAAACCGCGAGGCTGTCAGACGCCAGCTTACAATTATGCAGAAAATGGGTGTTAATGCCATCCGCAGTGCACATAATATGCCGGCACCGGAACTGATGGAATTATGTGATGAAATGGGTCTTCTTTTGTACACGGAAAGTTTTGATATGTGGGAACACTGCAAGACCGATTACGATTACGGAAATTATTTTAAAGACTGGTGGAAAACCGATTTGACAAGCTGGGTACGTCAAGACAGAAACCACCCATCCGTCTTTATCTGGGGCATCGGAAACGAAATCCACGACATCAATTTTGACCGTGGATTAGAAGTAACAAAAATGTTACGGGATGCTGTCAAAGAACTTGACTACTACGGCAATGCCGTTATTGGCATGGGTTCTAATATCATGGGCGGTGAGGGAGCTCAGAAATGTGCTGCTGAAGTTGATTTGGTCGGTTACAATTATATGGAACATCTGTATGATGAACACCACGAAAAATATCCGGACTGGTGCATTTTCGGAAGTGAAACTTCTTCCACTCTGCAAAGCCGCGGTATTTACCATTTCCCACTGACAAACCGTTTATTAACTTACGATGACGGACAATGCTCTTCCCTTGGCAACTGTACCACAAACTGGGGCGCTAAAAATACAGACGTCGTTGTATCTGCCCACCGTGACCGTGATTACTGTTTCGGTCAGTTTATCTGGAGCGGTTTTGACTATATCGGCGAGCCGACACCATATTTTACGAAAAATTCGTATTTCGGTCAAGTTGACACCGCCGGTTTTCCAAAGGACAGCTACTATCATTACATGGCAGAATGGACGGACTACAAGACAAATCCGATGGTTCATCTCCTGCCTTACTGGGATTTTAATATCGGTCAGAAAATTGATGTCCGTGCCTTTTCCAATGCGCCAAAAGTCGAATTATTCTTTAACGGTAAATCCCTTGGTGCACAGACAATTGACCACAAAAAAGGCACTCACTTAGCCTGCGACTGGCAGATTGCCTTTGAGCCGGGTGAGCTAAAAGCAGTTGCTTACGATGAAAACGACACGGTAATTGCAGAAGCTGTCCAAAAATCTTTTGGCGATGCAAAAAAAATCGTATGTAAGCCGGACAAAGAACAGCTTTTGGCAAATGGCGAGGACCTTTTATTTGTCGAGATTAACACTCTCGATGAAAACGATACCTTTGTTGCAAACAGCCGCAGCCGTGTTCAGGTTCACGTCAGCGGTGCCGGACGTTTAATCGGGCTGGACAACGGTGACAGCACCGACTTTGATTCCTACAAAGGAACGAGCCGCCGCTTATTCAGCGGTCGTCTTCTGGCAATTATCGCTGCCAAAGACACACCGGGAACCATTGATATCGAAGTCACTTCCAAAGGACTTACAGCTGCCACCCTTTCGATTCCTGCCATTTCTTGTGATGTCCGTGATGGTATTTCCTGCTTCATGGAAAATAAAGAATCCGCAGAAGATTTAACCGATGAAATTCCGGTTCGCAAAATTGAATTGACAAACCACGGCACCAATCATTTCGACGAAAATGTGACAGAAACTACCGTTACCGCAAAAATTCTTCCTGCGGATGCAACCTACCGGGAAATTGAATTTAAGGCGGTTACACTTGATGGTGTCGAAAGCAATAGTGTGAAAATCGAGACAAACGGAACCGAGGCAACCATCCACGCATTAGGCGATGGTGAATTCCGCCTGTGTTGCAGCTGTAAAAACGGACGCGATGTGATGGAAGTAATGTCCGAGCTGGAATTTTGTGTGACAGGCCTCGGCGAGGCAACTTTAAATCCATATAAAATGGTAAACGGCATCGATTATAAAGACTGCACAAACGAAGCTAAATTAAGTTTTCAGGGCGGTGTCTATATCACCGCTGAGGAACGCACCCGCTTCCTCTTTGAAAATGTGGACTTTGGCGAATATGGCTCGGATGAGATTCACATTCCGATTTTCTCATTTGAAGATGAGCTGCCAATTGAAATCTGGCTTGGTGACTCTGAAAAAGACGGCAAATGCCTTGTCAAAGACAAGTATCAGGCAAAGAGCTGGTATAACCACTATCAGGAAAATGTTTACACTCTGCCGGAGCGAATCCGCGGTGTACAAAGCATTTCCATCGTGGTATACCCAAGCATCAAACTTTCCTTACAGGGCTTTTACTGCAAGACATTGAGCAAAGCCTACGGAAAAGTATACGCCATCGAAAACAATACGATTTCCGGTGATATGTTTACCGTTTTAGAAAAACAAATTACTGACATCGGAAATAATGTTACACTCGAATTTGAGCATATGGATTTTGGTGAAGAAGGACCATCAAAAATTACAATCTGCGGTCACTCACCAATTCCTGTCAACACGATTCACATCCGCTTCTTTGCAGAAGACGGCAGAGAGATCAATCACATGGCAGAATTTACGCAGAGTGATGATTACAAAGAAGTCACTTTCCCAATTAGCGGCTTTACCGGATACGGAAAAGTAAACTTTATCTTTATGCCGGGTAGTAAATTTGACTTTGACTGGTTTAAGTTTGAAGCATAGAAAGTAGAAAAAAGAAGTTCATTCGTGAGAGACGAGATAACGCTTCCGCGTTATAGTCTCTCGCGAATGAACTTCTTTTTTAACCCATAATTGGAATCAAGAACAGCCATGCCAATCCATAATACGTGACCACAGCCACCAAATCATTTACCGTTGTAATCAATGGGCCGGATGCAACTGCCGGATCAATTTTAATTTTTGCAAAAAACAGTGGCACTAATGTTCCTACCAGACTTGAAATTACCATTGCTAAAAGCAGTGACACGCCAACACAGCCGGACACCAAAAATGCCGTCGGAAGGGCATAGCCCTTTAAGCCGAAAATATACAGTCCCAAAAAGACAAATGCCAGTCCGCCCAAAAGCAGCCCATTGCAGAAGCCAACTTTCATTTCTTTCAGCACAAGCCGAAGTTTTGCTTTTGCATTCAATTCATCATCCATCAGTACGCGAATCGTTACCGCCAGTGATTGTGTGCCGACATTTCCCGCCATATCTAATATAAGGGACTGGAAACAAATCACAATCGGAATTACTGCCACTACGGCCTCAAATGAACCAACCACGGTTGACACGCCCATTCCCAGTAGAAGCAGGATGATTAACCATGGTAGTCTTTTTTTCATACTTTCCTTTGTTGTCTCACGCAAGTCTTCCTCTGCTGTCAAACCGGCTAACTTCGCATAATCCTCACCCATCTCATCATCAACCGCCTCAATAACATCCTGAGCCGTCAAAATACCAATAATTTCTTTTTTATCATTTAATACCGGAAGCGAATCCTCAGCATAATCCTTGATTTTTTCAATGCAGTCGGATATCTTTTCACAGTCTAACAAATACGGATATGAATAACTAATGAGATCATCCAAATCATCATTTTCTCTGGCAATAATTAAATCCTTTAAATCAATCGCACCACTGAATTTATTATTCTCATCCACAACATAAAGCGTTGAAATATTGTCGTTTTCACCTGCCTGTACAATCAGCTCACGCATAGCCTGGCGAATATTCAATGTCTTTTTCATACAGATATAATTGGTCGTCATAAGACTACCAATTTCCTCTTCATCATACGAATGAATCAACTGAATATCTGCCTTGACATCCTCGTGCAGAATCGGACGCAGTTTTTCCTTTACACTCTCATCAATTTCCTCCAGCAAATCAACTGCGTCATCAGAATCCATTTCATTGATAACTGCCGCCAGTTTATCAATCCCGATTTCCTCAATATAATCTTCCGGTTCTTCAATAAAAGTAAAAATTTCAGATACCCATTCAGGATCTAATATATTATATAAATGGATTCTTTCTTCTTTTGTAAGCGCTTCTAAACTTCTTGCAATATCATTGTCATGGTAGTCATGTAATTTCTCAATAATTTCTTCATCGGACAGACCACTTCTTATAATTGATACAATTTCATCGGTAAACTGTGGTTCTTTTAAGATTTCTTCCTCCATCATTCATCCTCCTTCCGTCCGGGAACTGCCTCCATATCAAACATCGAAAGAGCCACATTTACTTTATCCATCCGTACAGTCTCTTTTCCCTGTTCCAATTCTCTAACAAAACGAAGCCCCAGTCCTGAACGCATAGCAAATTCCTCCTGCGTAAGTCCTGCGGCTTTTCGATTTATCTTTATAAATTCGGCAATCTTATTCATAATTATTGCCCCTTTCCCATCATTTATACGCATCATTTTACACCCTTTCGGGTATAATGTCAAGTTTCCTTCATTATATTATACCCGAAAGGGTATGATATATGTCTCACACCAAAACATGCTCCACAAGCACCTCATGAATCTCATTTTCCCCATACCCATTTTCTGCTGCCTCGGATGCTAAAACGCCAATCTTTACATAACGTTCGTTGTGTCCAATCAGATACTCTTTTCCATCATAGGAAACAACTTCTTCAAACAGTACTTTCTCCTGTTTTGAAAGAAAGGCATCCGCATAAGTTTTCTGATATTCCTTCGTGTCCTGAATCAGTAAATCACTTCTGTGTTTCTTCACCTGTGAGTCAACCTGATCTGTCATTGCCGCAGCTTTTGTTCCTCTGCGCGGCGAATAAGGGAAAATGTGCAAATCGGAAAAAGCAATTTCCCTCAGAAAATTTCTTGTAATCAAAAATTCTTCCTCGGTTTCTCCCGGAAATCCCGTTATGACATCCGTGGTAATCGCCGGATAATCAAAATATTTTCGCAGAATTTCCACTTTTTCCTTATACTCTGCACTTGTATAATGCCGGTTCATCCGCTTTAATACCGTATCACATCCGCTCTGCAGGGACAGATGGAAATGCGGACACATTTTCGGCAATGCGGCAATGCTCTGCACAAATTCTTCTGTGATGATTCCCGGTTCCAGGGAGCCCAGACGGATTCGTTCGATTCCTTCTACCTCATGTACTGCCCGGATCAGGGAAAGCAGTGTTTCTTTCTCTTCTGCCGGGAAATCTACACCATAAGATCTTAAATGAATTCCTGTCAGAACGACTTCCTTGTATCCTTTTGATGCAAGTGCATGAACCTCATCCATTACATGCGCGATCTTACGGCTTCTGACACGACCTCTTGCATAAGGAATGATACAGTAAGTACAGAATTGATTACAGCCGTCCTGAACTTTGATATATGCGCGTACATGCTCTGCTGTATGATCAATTGCCAGTTCTTCATATTCTTTTGTCTGGTTGATCTTGAGCACATGTTTCTGCCTGGTGTGCTGTTGCTCATATTCCTCGAGTACCTGGACAATATTTCCCTTCTGATTGTTTCCAAGGATCAGGTCTACAGCCTCATCTTTATCCAGTTTTCCTTCATCTGTCTGTACATAACATCCGGCTGCGATCACGATAGCATCCGGGTTCATTTTCTTTGCTTTGTGCAGCATCTGTCTGGATTTACGATCTGCAATGTTGGTTACTGTACAGGTATTAATTAAATATACATCAGCCCCCGGTTCAAAAGGTACGATCTCGTAGCCCGCTTCTTCCAGAAGCTGCTGCATGGCTTCTACTTCATAGGCGTTTACTTTACATCCTAAGTTGTGAAGTGCAACTTTTTTTCCCATTCTTTCCTCCTAATTGATTTTTCTGTTTTTATAATTCTATACCTGCATACTCATTTTCTGTAGTCTGGACTTTGTATACATGCTGAC
>ENA-OYYD01000345-OYYD01000345.1-human-gut-metagenome-genome-assembly--contig:-NODE-345-length-14647-cov-4.953947_pt1 | contig 14647 bp, 9 predicted proteins | sample MGYA00244062_ERZ653446 | MGnify/ENA primary metagenome ERZ653446 (study PRJEB26926, sample SAMN06165031) | human gut metagenome | biome: ENVO:00009003; feature: ENVO:2100002; material: ENVO:00002003...
CTACACTCGACTAGTCGTCGGCAGCGTCAGATGTGTATAAGAGACAGATATAAAAAGACAATCAGAGAGCAATTTCCCAAAATCTATTCGCAGGTTTTGTTGAACAACCTGTTTAAGCATCCTTACACAAAAATAGATCTTGTATGTGATGAACTGGGCGTATCACGTCCCACTGCCACTTCGTACCTCAATCAGTTGGTTGAGGCGGGCTTTCTGACTAAAATGAAATTGGGACGGGATAATTTTTACCTGAATATGAAACTGTTTGATTTATTGATAAATGCGTTTCATGTTGATATGGACGAAGCCAATAGCCAACAGGTAGAGACAATCGGGTAAATCTTACGGTGTAAACGGTTTCGCCCGAATGATGGAAACATCACCCGAGCGAATTGTTTATGGCCGGTCCATTCAAGGAGCTATATATAAAACATACAACTTCTATCAAAAATCTATTAAGGTATTGATAGCCGCCACGGAATATTATTCACTCATACGGGGATATCTCGGTGTTGAGATCGTTACATCCGGATAGAAACTCAATGCGGAAGCCAAAGGCGTACAATAATCTACGAAAGCATTGGCAGTCCAGTCACTGGGCGCTGTACCTTGTAAACGATTCAGGCGTAGTCTGGCATCAGCACTTGTCGTTCCCTCGACAGCGGGAAATACCTGACCGACATCTGTTTTGATATTAGCCATAAAATAGAGATACTGTGCAGAGCTGGGCACACCGCTGATAGTAACCCCTTTTCCACTTGTCGCAGTAGAAGAAGTGTTGGCCAATGTAGTCACCTCAGCAGGTGTCAGTTGGCGTTGAAAAATGCTGGTATAACTACTATTGAGGAAGTAGAGTTTCCCAGAGCCCAAAACAGCGTATTCGCTTGTTCCTTTTTGCCCATTAACACCTCTGGAGAAAGCACTTTGCCCTACATTCAGAGTCACATTATTAATACCTGTTAAAGGTATGTCTTCTGTTGTTTCCTTATCATCACAAGCAAACAGCGCACTGACTAACATTGCCAGTAAAATCGTTTTTTTAATCATAACTATTTTTTTATGAGTTTATAATAGAGATTTCGCCATTTGAACACCATCTATCATGAAAAAGTTTTCTAATATCATTGCTTATTTTATCCAGCCTAAACAATTAACAATTAGATAATAGACGCAACTCGAAAAGCTATTCAATTAAAGCACATAATTCCATACAATTATATAGAATCCAACAACCATCATAAGGTAAATATATCATACTAGAAGCTTCTTCTACATTTGTCGGATTCCAAGTCCGATATATGTTAAAAGTGCAGGGAGTTTCCATCTGTTCACATCTTTTTCGACTTTTATTTGTTTCATTGGATACTTTTGCCGTCGATATAACTATCGAGTATCTGAAAGAGAGCTGGCAGAAGGTGTGTTAAATCAAAATAGTTATACAATGGTAAAATTTAATGCAATGAAGACTAAACCTTTACGACTTCTTCGGCAGAAGAGAGCCTCCTGGCTGAAAAGTGTATTTGTCCTGACTTGCCTGCTACTGAGCACATCGGTGGCCATGGCTCAAACGAAGACAGTGACAGGTACTGTTACAGATTCATTTAACGAGCCCCTGATCGGTGCATCTATCCTGGTAAAAGGCACTTCTACCGGGGCTGTTACCGATATGGATGGCAAATACTCCATTTCGGTAACGCCCAACGATGTACTCGTATTCTCGTATGTAGGATATGAAAAGCAGGAAATCAAAGTGGGGCAGCAAACTGTGATAAATGTCACGCTTAAAGACGACTCACAAATGCTTGCCGAAACAGTAATTATCGGTTACGGTAGTGCCAAGAAGCGCGACCTGACCGGTTCTATCACCAACATCAAGGGTTCGGAAATAGCCAACAAACCGGCAACCAACCCGTTATCGTCCCTCCAAGGAAAGATAGCAGGTGTACAGATCGTCAACTCCGGACAAGCCGGTGCCGATCCGGAAATACGTATCCGCGGTACGAACTCCATCAATGGTTACAAACCTCTGTATGTTGTAGACGGACTGTTCAACGACAACATCAACTTCCTGAATCCGGAAGACATCGAGTCGATGGAAGTATTAAAAGACCCTTCCTCACTGGCCATATTCGGTGTGCGTGGTGCCAACGGTGTAATTATCGTAACCACCAAACGTGCCAAAGAGGGACAGACGCTGGTCAACATCAACACCTCTTTCGGCTGGAAAAGCGTAGTAGACAAAATCAAAATGGTGAATGCACCCCAGTTTAAGGAACTCTATAACGAACAAATGGCAAACCAGGGAAATGCCCTGTTCGACTTCAGCAACTGGAATGCGAATACGGACTGGCAAGACGAGATCTTCCAGACGGGATTCATTACAAACAACAATGTCAGCATCACAGGTGCTTCTGAAAAACATAGCTTCTATCTCGGCGTGGGTTACTCTCACGAACAGGGAAACATCAAGCATGAAAAATACAGCAAAGTGACCATCAATGCAAGTAATGATTATAAGATTACCAAAGACATCAAAGTAGGCTTCCAATTCAACGGAGCACGCATGCTGCCGGCCGACAGCAAAACGGTTCTGAACGCTATCCGTACCACTCCGGTGGCTCCGGTATATAACGAAGAATACGGACTATATACTTCATTGCCGGAATTCCAGAAAGCACAGATGAATAATCCGATGGTAGACGTCAATCTGCGTGCCAACACCACCCGCGCGGTCAATTACCGGGCATCTGGAAGCATCTATGGTGAAGTAGATTTCCTGAAGCACTTCACTTTTAAGGCAATGTTCTCTATGGACTATGCCACCAATGACAGCCGGACTTACAAACCGATTATCAAGGTATATGACGCAACCGTGGCCGGGAACGTTGCTACGCTCGGAAACGGAAAAACAGAAGTGAGCCAGAACAAGCAAAACGAAACCAAGGTTCAGAGTGACTATCTGTTGACTTACCAAAACAGTTTTGCCGACGGTACACATAACCTGACTGCCACCGCCGGCTTCACAACCTATTATAATTCGCTCAGCGGACTGGATGCTTCCCGCGGACAGGGCATCGGACTGGTGATTCCGAACAATCCCGATAAATGGTTCGTCAGCATCGGCGACCTGGCTACCGCCACCAACGGAAGTACACAATGGGAGCGCACCACCGTATCTATGCTGGCACGTATCATCTACAACTATAAAGGTAAATATCTGTTCAACGGTTCGTTCCGCCGCGACGGTTCTTCAGCTTTCGCATATACCGGCAACCAGTGGCAGAATTTCTACTCCATAGGTGCCGGATGGTTGATGACCGAAGAAGAATTTATGAAAGATATCACGTGGCTGGACATGTTGAAACTGAAAGGTTCGTGGGGTACACTGGGAAACCAGAATATGGATAAGGCTTATCCGGCAGAACCTCTGTTGGAGAATGCTTTTGCTGCCGTATTCGGCAAACCGGCTATCATCTATCCGGGCTACCAACTGGCTTATCTGCCCAACCCACGTCTCCGTTGGGAGAAAGTAGAAGCATGGGAAACCGGTTTTGAAACCAATATGTTCCGTAACCGTTTCCATTTCGAAGGAGTGTACTATAAGAAGAATACCAAGGACCTGCTCGCCACCGTACCGGGTCTGTCGGGAACCGTACCGGGCATCGGCAATCTTGGAGAGATTGAGAACAAAGGTGTCGAACTGATGGCTTCCTGGAGAGATCAGATCGGTGACTGGGGATACTCTGTCAGTGCAAACCTGACTACCATCAGCAACAAAGTGAAAAGTCTGGTACAGGATGGATACTCCATCATCGCAGGCGATAAGAGCCAAAGCTATACAATGGCAGGCTACCCGATCGGTTATTTCTACGGCTATAAAGTAGCCGGTGTTTACCAAAACCAAGCTGAAATCGATGCTTCTCCGGTGAACACACTGGCAACCGTCACTCCGGGTGACCTGAAGTTTGCCGATGTAAACGGAGACGGAAAAATCACACCGGACGACCGTACAAAAATCGGTGATCCGACTCCGGACGTAACCTATGGCATCAGCCTCGGACTCTCATACAAGAACTGGGAACTCAGCATGGAAATGATGGGACAAGGCGGCAACCAGATCTATCGTACGTGGGACAACTATAATTGGGCGCAGTTCAACTATATGGAACAACGTCTCGACCGCTGGCACGGAGAAGGCACTTCGAACACACAACCCCTGCTGAATACGAAGCACGCCATCAACAGCGAGAACTCCGAATACTTCATCGAAGACGGAAGCTTCTTCCGCATCCGTAACCTGCAACTGGCCTACAGTTTCGACAAAACTTTGCTGTCAAAGATACGTATGCAGGCCCTGAAGGTTTACGTCAACATACAGAACCTGAAGACATGGAAGCACAACACAGGTTACACACCGGAAATCGGTGGGTCGGCCATTGCTTTCGGAGTGGACAACGGGACATATCCGGTACCGGCAGTCTATACATTTGGTATTAACTTAACATTTTAACGAAGCAGAGTATGAAACTAAATAAATACATTCTACCCATTGCATTAGCTGTATCGGCTCTGAGCTTCAGCAGTTGCAACGATTTTCTGGACCGTCACCCACAGGGACAGTTTACCGAAGACGATAATCCCGGAGCACTTGCCGAAGGAAAGGTCTTCAACATTTACACCATGATGCGTAATTATAACATCACCGCCGGTATCCCCGCCTTTGCCATCGAATATTTCCGTTCGGAAGATTCGGAAAAAGGAAGTACCGCCAGTGACGGGGCCGATCAGGCTGCGATGTACGATGATTTTCAGTACAACGCCAGCAACGGACTGATAAAAGCCTACTGGAGTCAGAATTACGCCGTCATCTACCAGTGTAACGATGTTATAGAGACGATTGAGAAAGGTAACCTGACGGAGGAGAACGACCTTCGTAACAAGGGTGAAGCCCTTTTCTTCCGTGCTTATTGTTACTTCAACCTGGTTCGTGCATTCGGCGAAGTGCCACTGGTCACTTTCAAAGTGAACGACGCCTCGGAAGCAAACGTGCCGAAGACCACCGCCGAAGAAATTTACAAACAGATTGACTCCGACCTGACACAAGCCGAAGGGCTTTTACCCCGTCAATGGCAGTCCGCTTATCTGGGACGACTCACCTGGGGAAGCGCCCGTGCACTGCATGCCCGTACGTACATGATGCGCAATGACTGGCAGAACATGTATACCGCTGCGACCGATGTAATGAATTCAGGGCAATACAATCTGAATACTCCTTATGATGTCATCTTCACCGATGAAGGCGAGAACAGCAGTGAGTCGGTATTCGAGTTGCAATGCGCATCTACTGCCGCTTTGCCCGCAAGCGATAAAATCGGCAGCCAGTTCTGCGAAGTACAAGGTGTACGCGGTTCCGGCCAATGGGACCTCGGCTGGGGATGGCACATGGGAACCGAGCTGATGGGTGAAGCGTTCGAACCGGGCGACCCCCGCAAAGATGCTACGCTGCTTTACTTCCGTCGTTCGGATACTGATCCGATCACTCCCGAGAATACCAACAAACCTTATGGAGAGTCTCCGGTATCTCAAGCCGACGGTGCTTATTTTAACAAGAAAGCTTATACCAACCCGGCACTCCGTGAAGAGTTTACCCGGCACGGCTTTTGGGTAAACATCCGCATTATCCGCTATGGTGACGTGGTGCTGATGGCTGCCGAGTCGGCCAATGAATTGGGTAAAACAGGTGAAGCTTCCAACTATCTGGAAATGGTACGAGCCCGTGCCCGTGGCAACAACCCGGACATTCTGCCTAAAGTGACTTCATTAGATCAGACCGTGCTGCGTGATGCCATCCGCCACGAACGACGGGTAGAACTGGGACTGGAATCGGGACGTTTCTACGACCTGGTACGCTGGGGCATCGCTTCGCAAGTGCTCCATGCTGCAGGCAAAACGGGTTATCAACCCAAGAATGCCTTGCTACCGCTTCCGCAGGACGAAATAGATAAATCAAAAGGCGTACTGGTACAGAACCCGGATTATTAATCTCAGAGTTTCACCACAGATTACACAGATTATCACAGAGAAGAGATCCATTGGATTGATAATCTGCACTTAATATATCTGTGATAATCTGTGTAATCTGTGGTGAATTCTTAACCATATACAGTTATGAACAAGAAATATTCTTTACTCATTCTGCTTGCACTTTTACTCCCGTTGGGGCTGCAAGCGCAAAAACCTCCTCAGGATATGGACCGTTTCCTCGACAATCTGCTAAAACGGATGACCCTGGAAGAGAAAATAGGTCAGCTTAACCTACCGGTAACTGGTGAAATCACCACCGGACAAGCTAAAAGCAGCGACATCGCCGCCAAGATAAAGCGAGGTGAAGTAGGCGGATTGTTCAACCTGAAAGGGGTGGATAAAATTCGTGACGTACAGCGTCTGGCCGTAGAGAACTCCCGGCTGGGTATCCCTCTGCTCTTTGGGATGGACGTAATTCACGGATACGAGACCATTTTCCCTATCCCCTTGGGACTTTCGTGTACATGGGACATTCCGGCTATCGAAGAATCGGCACGCATCGCCGCCGTTGAAGCCAGTGCCGACGGCATTTCGTGGACCTTTAGTCCGATGGTGGACATCAGCCGTGACCCCCGTTGGGGACGGGTATCCGAAGGTTCGGGCGAAGATCCCTTCCTCGGTGCACTGATAGCCCGGGCCATGGTGCGTGGATACCAGGGAAAAGACATGAGTCGCAATGATGAAATCATGGCCTGCATCAAGCACTTTGCTCTGTATGGGGCAGCCGAGGCAGGACGGGATTATAACACTGTAGACATGAGCCGCCAACGGATGTTCAACGATTATATGCTCCCCTATCAGGCCGGTGTAGAAGCCGGAGCAGGTAGTGTAATGGCTTCTTTCAACGAAGTGGAAGGTGTGCCGGCAACAGCCAATAAATGGCTGATGACCGATGTGTTGCGCGGTGCATGGGGATTTAATGGTTTCGTGGTAACAGACTTCACCGGAATCTCCGAAATGATAGAACACGGAATCGGCGACCTGCAAACCGTGTCGGCACGGGCCATCAATGCCGGAGTAGATATGGACATGGTCAGTGAAGGCTTCATCGGTACATTGAAGAAGTCTGTCGAAGAAGGCAAAGTATCAGTCGAAACAGTCAACACAGCTTGTCGCCGCATCCTGGAAGCCAAATACAAACTGGGGTTGTTTGACAATCCCTATAAATACTGCGACCTGAAACGTCCGGCACGTGACATCTTCACAAAAGAGCACCGTGCCGCAGCCCGGAAAATTGCGGGAGAAAGCTTCGTGCTACTGAAAAATGAAGGACTTTCACCTACCCTCGCACCTGTACTTCCTCTCTCTCCTACCGGTACTATTGCAGTGATCGGCCCTTTGGCCAACACCCGTTCGAATATGCCGGGCACATGGAGTGTAGCTGCCGTACTGGACAAAAGTCCTTCTCTGGTAGAAGGTTTGACCGAATGGGTGGGCAATCAGGGAAAAATACTTTATGCCAAAGGCAGTAACCTGATCGGTGATGCTGCTTATGAAGAGAGGGCAACCATGTTCGGCCGTTCGCTGAACCGCGACAACCGCACCGATCAACAACTGCTGGACGAAGCGCTGAAAATAGCTTCACAAGCGGACGTGATTGTTGCCGCATTGGGTGAATCGTCGGAGATGAGCGGTGAAAGCAGTAGCCGCACCAACCTCAATCTGCCGGATGTACAGCACACTCTGCTGGAGGCTTTGCTGAAAACAGGAAAGCCCGTAGTTCTCGTACTGTTTACGGGACGTCCGCTGGTACTCAATTGGGAACAGGAGCATGTCCCTGCCATCCTGAACGTATGGTTCGGGGGTTCGGAAGCCGGTCCGGCTATCGGAGACGTATTGTTCGGTGCAGTCAACCCGGGCGGAAAACTGACCATGACTTTCCCAAAAAGTGTAGGACAGATCCCACTTTATTATGCACACAAGAATACCGGACGACCGCTGAAAGAAGGCAAATGGTTCGAGAAATTCCGCAGCAACTATCTTGACGTGGACAATGATGCTCTCTATCCGTTCGGATACGGACTGTCGTATACGACCTTCCGATTCAGTGACATCACATTGAACCGTTCGTCCATCGGAATGGACAATGAACTGGTAGCCTCCGTCACCGTAACTAATACCGGAGACCGTGCCGGCAGTGAAGTGGTGCAACTCTACATCCGTGACTTGGTGGGCAGTGTCACCCGTCCGGTCAAGGAACTGAAAGGATTTGAAAAGATCTATCTGCAACCGAATGAATCAAGAACCGTCCGCTTTACAATAGCTCCGGAAATGTTGAAGTTTTACAATGCCGACTTGAAGTTTGTAGCTGAGCCGGGCGATTTCGACGTGATGATAGGCCCGGATAGCCGGAATGTGAAAACAGCACGGTTTACATTGCGTTGAACCGGATACACAAGGGAATAGAAAAGAATAAGATTCACCACAGAGTCACACAGAGTTCCACAGAGATGATTTTCTCTTAATATGCTATAAACAAAAGATTAAAACTCAGTGAAACCCCGTGTGACTCTGTGGTGAAACAAAAACCATTACAAACAAGAAATCATTATGAATATCCAACTTGTCACTCACAACAGCAAGCTCCTCTTCGTCCTCTTCGCTCTTTTTCTTTTTGTAGCATGCAAGCCAAAAGAAAAGCCCTCGCCCGCCACATCGCTGACAGATGACGCTCTGATGGATACCGTCCAGCGACGAACCTTCAACTACTTCTGGGATGCTGCCGAACCTAACAGCGGACTGGCACGCGAGCGCTATCACATGGATGGCGAATACCCGGCAGGAGGGCCGGAGATTGTTACCTCAGGAGGCAGCGGCTTCGGCATTATGGCTATCCTGGCCGGTATTGATCGTGGATACGTCAGCCGGGAAGAAGGCTTACGGCGTATGGAGAAAATAGTCGGTTTTCTGGAGAAAGCCGACCGCTTTAAAGGTGCATATCCGCATTGGTGGAACGGAGAGACGGGACATGTACAGCCTTTCGGACAAAAGGATAACGGAGGCGACCTGGTAGAGACAGCCTTCCTGATGCAAGGTCTGCTGGCCGTACACCAATATTATGCAGAAGGCTCGGCGGAAGAAAAAAAACTTGCCGGACGTATAGACAAGTTGTGGCGGGAAGTGGACTGGAACTGGTACCGCCATGGCGGACAGAATGTGCTTTATTGGCATTGGAGTCCCGAATATGGCTGGGAAATGAATTTCCCGGTACATGGCTACAATGAATGTCTGATTATGTATATCCTTGCCGCTGCTTCTCCTACCCATGGAGTACCGGCAGCAGTCTATCATGAAGGATGGGCACAAAACGGAGCCATCGTTTCACCCCACAAGGTAGAAGGCATCGAACTGCACCTCCGCTATCAGGGTGGAGAAGCGGGTCCGTTATTTTGGGCACAATACTCTTTCCTCGGACTCGATCCGGTGGGGCTGAAAGACGAGTATTGTCCGAGCTATTTTAACGAAATGCGAAATCTCACACTGGTAAACCGTGAATACTGCATTCGCAACCCGAAGCACTACAAAGGCTACGGACCAGACTGTTGGGGACTGACCGCCAGTTACTCCGTGGACGGATATGCTGCTCATGGACCGTTGGAACGTGACGACCGGGGAGTCATCTCTCCCACTGCCGCTCTCTCTTCTATTGTCTACACACCGGATCAGTCACTGCAAGTAATGCATCACCTATACGAAATGGGAGACAAAGTATTCGGTCCTTACGGATTCTATGACGCTTTCAGCGAAACTGCCGATTGGTATCCGAAGCGATATCTGGCCATCGACCAAGGCCCGATAGCCGTAATGATAGAAAACTACCGGACAGGACTATTGTGGAAACTCTTCATGAGCCATCCCGATGTACAAAACGGACTAAAGAAACTGGGATTCAATGTAAAGAAATAAATGATAAAATCAATACTTATCGCTTTATGCACAGTTCTCCTCTGCTGGAATAGCATTCCGGCAGAGGCACAGACGCCACAGGATTCAGTACGCTTCATCGGATATCTTCCCGTCCGACACACCGACCCCACGAAATGGATAACCCGGTATCAAAGTGAAATAGACCGATACCAAACAGAAAACCAAATGCTGAAGGATACCTCCTGTGACGTACTCTTTCTAGGCAGTTCTTCCATTAACTTGTGGGATAATATCTATCGGGACATGGCTCCGCTAAAGATTCTCCGGCGTTCGTACGGAGGTGCCGCGCTCCGGGATATGCTCTACAATTATGATGTAATCGCCCGGGGATATCACCCCCGCAGTATTGTGATTTACGTAGAAAATGACCTCGCAGGCACTCCCGAGGACCTGACTGTAGGCGAGACATTCGACTTCTTCCGCTTGCTGACCAATCGCCTGCAACGGGACTATCCGGATATTCCGATATTTATTCTCTCCTATAAGCCTTCACTCGCACGCAAAGAGATGATTCCGAAGCATGAAATCATAAATGCTTTGCTTCAGGAATATGCTTCGAAGAGAGAGGGACTCACTTATATTGACGTAGCCTCCTGTCTGTACGACAACAATGGAAAGCTAAGAAAAGACATCTTCAAACAGGACGGATTGCACATGAATCAGAACGGTTACGATCTGTGGACTGCTATCCTGAAACCGAAAATACTGGAAAGCATCCGATAAAATTACGATTTCCTCCACAAGCCTCCCTATCTGTTGCATAGCAGGGAGGTTTATTTCTGTTTATATACTTTTTTCATAGAGTTGATATATTAAATCTATCTGTTATTTATATATTTGCGTTTATAAATACGGAATAACTATGAATAGACATAAATTAGCCTTTTCTTTGATCGGTATTTTCATCGTTCAATTATCTTACGCCGGATATTTTAAGCACATAGGTAGAGAAGAAGGTCTTTCGCAATCGTCCGTTATGGCTATCTATCAAGATAAGCTGGGTAGAATGTGGTTTGGTACACGTGAAGGAGTCAACATCTACAATAGTAATAAGATGGCCGTTTATAAGGCATGGATACAAAACGGAAATCGACCGGATCAGAAAATCCTGATAGGGAATGAGGTTAGTGCCATTACAGGGAGTCAAAACGGAGATGTGTTTCTGATCGTTGACCATGCTTTACTGAAATACGATATTCGTAAAGAGACTTTCGAACGTCTGCGTCAAGGATCTGTCTATGCTCTAACATCTCATGCCGGTGAGATATGGTGTGCCGGACACGACTCTATTTTCCGATACAACCCCCAAAACAATCAATTAGACTTTCAATTAAAAACAGGTATATCATCCATCAACTATCTGACGATAAATGGCAACAGGTTTTATATCGGTGCCAAAGAAGGTCTATATACCACGGAAAACAAAGGGAGGGTTCAATGCCTGATCCCTAAAGTAGATGTTTATCGTATTTTTCAAAGCTCCTGTCAGGAACTTTGGGTAGGCTGCCGTACACAAGGGCTATACCGTATCAACCGGAACGGACGAATCAACCGCATTCCTTATGACCCCTCATCACCAAACGGCATTTCCAGCGAACAAATACGTGAATTTGTAGAAGATCAGCAAGGAAACATCTGGTTCGGGACCTTCGACGGTTTACAAAAATATGATCCAAGCACCCAAACCTACAGCCTCATCAAGCAAGAACAACGCCCGGGAGGACTCAGCCATTCTTCTATATTTTCACTCTATCAGGATGTACAAGGCACTATCTGGATAGGTAGTTATTATGGAGGAGTCAACTACTTTAACCCGGATAACAACGCATTCAATTACTACACTTATAATCCCGATCGTAGCGACTGTCTCAACTACCCGTTCGCCGGGGCTATGACCGAGGACAAAGATCACCACCTATGGATATGCACCGATGGTGGTGGATTGGCATGCTTAGACCGACAAGCGGGACATTTCACCACTTACACTGCCGGAGGCCCCAACTCACTGCCCCACAATAATCTGAAAAGTATTTGTTACGACCCTAAAAGAGACTGCTTATATATCGGTACACATATGGGAGGGCTCTCCCGGTTCGACCGCAAGACCGGACGTTTTTACAACTACCTCAATCATTCCACGAAAGGCCTCAAAGAGCCCAATGATGTTATCTTCCAAGTATCTTTCTATAACGACCAGTTAATCGTTTCCGCTCGTAACGGAGTTTTTTCCATGAATCCCGATACAAATGAATTCCGCTTGCTTTATGACGGATATTACTATCAAACTTTCACCATTGATCCCAAAGGTTTTCTCTGGTTGTCGGCAGGTACTAACTTATATAGTATAAATCTGAAACACCCTGAAGAAGTCAAATCATTCAGTCTGCCTGCATCCATTGGACAGTTCGGCATCAGCAAGATTTTGAAAGGTAACAATCAATATCTTTATATCGCCACTTTAGGTTCAGGACTTTTTTGTTATAACGAACAAACTCAGACCTGCATCAACTATACTCCCGAGCAGAACCAATTACTCAGTAATTATTGCTATAATCTTCTACAGACTTCGACAGACAACATACTCATCACAAGTGATCGGGGTATCACACTGTTTAATCCAACCACCGAATCATTCCGTTCCATTGAACTGGATAACGGACTGTCCCTTTCATCCATCATTAATGGTTGTGGTGTATGGATGTGTAGTGACCATACTATATTTATCGGAGGTACAGGCGGGCTTAGTTCTTTTCTGGAGAAAGACCTGAACAAAGAATATCCCAAACCTAAACTCTATTTTTCAAGTTTATCCGTCAACAATGCACGGATAAGCCCGGATGACAAGAGCTGTATACTCACAGAAGGGCTCCCTTTTGTCCGGGAAGTAAATCTAAATGCCGCCCAAAATAACCTGACTATTGAGTTTGCTTCTTCCAATTATGTGGATATATTGAACAACACTTGGTATGAGTATCAGTTAGAAGGTTTTGACAAGCAATGGTCACTCACCTCACAAACAAGCCTGAAATACACCAATCTGGATCCTGGAGACTACGTGTTACACGTACGGCAAAAAGGCAACTCCCTGAAAATGCGCAAAGCACAGGAAATCTTATTACAAATACATATCAATACCCCATGGTACCTTACTTGGTGGGCATGGCTCAGTTACATCACTATCAGCATTTCAGTGACCTATTTTATCTGGCGCGAAAAAAGTTCCAGAAGAACTTTGGCGATATTACGGCAAAGCCTCTCTTCTCTTACCTATCATCAGATTCTTTTTAATCCAGCTATTTAAATAGACCATGAGTCCATATTGATTAAATAGTCTTCTTTACGAGCATAAATTTACTTTCAGATGTTATTTCCCTTATTTGGTATCCGCCTTAGGTCATTTAAGATTTTCCTGTTTAGCCCCTTTGCGATATTCCATCGGAGTAACGTTATACTGATTTTTAAAACAACGGCTGAAATAGCGTGGAGAACCGAAACCTAATCTATCAGATATTTCTGCTACCTGTAAATAAGGTTCGTTCCTCAACATCAGCGATGCTTTTTTCAATCGGTGATTTAGAATAAATTCATTGGGTGTCATCCCTGTCAATGCTTTAAATTTTGTGTGTAACAATGTTCGGCCCATTCCAAGTTCCTGACATAACATACCAATATCAAAATCCTCATTATCAATATGTTTATCTACCACCTTAATCACTCTATCCAAGAAACCTTTATCTATTGGATTAGCTGCCAACAGGTTGATTTCTAAAATCTGATCTTTGGCAAAACGGCTTTGCATCAACAAGCGGTTACGAATCAAATTATTGCAACGGGTTATTAAGATTTTTGCATTGAAAGGCTTGGTGATATAATCGTCTGCTCCACGGCGTAGCCCTTCTATATTTTGATCTACAGTGTCAAGTGCTGTCAACAACACAACCGGAATGTGACACAGGTTTATGTTATTCTTTATTTTCAGGCACATCTCCGTTCCTGTCATTACCGGCATCATAACATCACTCACTATCAAATCGGGAACTTCTGCAAAAGCCTGTTTCAGTCCCTCCTCGCCATTAGCAGCCGTCACCACCTGATAAAGTGATGAAAATATTTCTTTGAGTACCTGCAAAAGCTCCACATTATCTTCTACCAATAATACTTTCCGTTTCCCTTCCCGTTCATCTATCAAGGGAGTTTCGAATGTAGAATCATCCTTTTTCATAAAATTCTCATCCGGTATGGTATTCTCTTGTACCATAGGTTCCTTTTCCGGAGATTCCAGAAAAACGACTTCAGTATCCTTTTCAAAACAATCACGGTTTTTAGGTAACTTCACAATAAAACAGCTTCCTTCATTTAACTCACTTTCTACCTCAATTGTACCATGATGTAGCTGAATGATACTTTTCGTTAATGCAAGTCCGATACCAGTGCCAACATGAATCGCTTTATTCCGATTGTCCGCCTGATAAAAACGATCGAATATCCGTTCCTGTTCTTCTTTACTAATGCCATTCCCGGAATCCTTAACTGCAATAACAACCTGATCCGGTGTGGTAGAGGTTAATATGCTTATTTCTCCTTTATCCCTGTCTCTTATACACATCTGACGCTGCCGACGACTAGTCGAGTGTAG
>ENA-OYYD01000346-OYYD01000346.1-human-gut-metagenome-genome-assembly--contig:-NODE-346-length-14607-cov-5.566932_pt1 | contig 14607 bp, 10 predicted proteins | sample MGYA00244062_ERZ653446 | MGnify/ENA primary metagenome ERZ653446 (study PRJEB26926, sample SAMN06165031) | human gut metagenome | biome: ENVO:00009003; feature: ENVO:2100002; material: ENVO:00002003...
CGGAGATGTGTATAAGAGACAGATTCGTCTTTATCACTTCTTTCCGGGACCAGTACATGACGGATCCAGACTGGTTTTCCGGTCTCTGAAAGATATTCTGCCATATCAAGAATATTCTTATTCGTCTGACCGGTAAGGATCTTATGCTGCTCATCATCAATGTGTTTAATGTCAAGCATCAGCATATCTGTGTATTTCAGCAACTCCTGCAGTTTACCGAAGAATGGTTCTTCCTTTGTAAATACAGCTCCGCTTGTATCAATATTGGTATGAACTCCCTGTTCTTTCGCTTTCTTGAAAAGGTCAATCAGGAAATCCATCTGCATCAGAGGTTCTCCACCGCTGACTGTGATACCACCTTTATCTTTCCAGTAGCTTTTATAGCGAAGTGCTGTTTTAAGCAGTTCATCTGTTGTCTTCAGTTCGCCGTCCTGCATCTTCCATGTGTCCGGGTTGTGGCAGAACTGGCAGCGCATGTTGCAGCCCTTCACAAAAATCACGTAGCGTACGCCAGGTCCGTCGACGGAACCGAAGCTCTCGATCGAATGGATCGCGCCCTTTACCGGGCCATTGTTGTTCTGATTCATTTCACTCATATTTTTTCCTCTTCTTTCCAACTTACTATCTTTCTATTTTTCTGTATTTTCCGGTCAAATTTCAAGGTTCTGCTTGATTATACGGAAATCCGCGGTTCTTTTCAAGGCTTTTCCATGTACAAAATCGAACACATGGCAGGATAAAAATTTGGTTTACTATATTGCATTATGATATAGTCTGTGTTATGATCTACTCAACAAGGAGGTGTTCATATGAATCCACAACTCAAAAAGGGCGTCCTAGAGCTCTGTGTCCTCTCCCAGCTGACAAAAGAGGACAAATACGGCTATGAGCTGACAGACGCCATTTCCCGCGAAATGTCCATCGCCGCAGGAACGCTCTATATGATTTTAAAACGACTCAAGGAAGCCGGTTACGTGGAAACGTATCTACAGGAATCCGCATCCGGCCCTGCCCGGAAATATTACCATCTGACTGAAGCAGGAACAGCTTATCAGCAGGAGAAAAAACAGGAATGGCTGGATTTCACCCAGCAGATCAACCGACTGATTTCAGATGAAACGATCTGACGATAGAAAGGAAAATCATGATGAATACAACGTATGAAACTTATATGAATGCATTGAAACAGGGCCTTGCGTCCTTTGATTCTGCCGCCGCAGAGGAAATTTTAAACGATTTCGAATCCCATTTCGCCGACGCCCGCAGCCAGGGTCTCTCCGATGAGGAAATCTGTGCGGAACTCGGCAATGTCGACGATGTCCTCGAATTTTTCCGTCAGGAATATGCCACAACGGAGCAGCCTGTTGCAAACGTGCTGCCACAGGAGAAAACCCACTCCAATTCTGAAGAAACACATCCGAACTACCCGTACGCCCCTTCCACCGCCATCACCGCTATGGAAATCTCCCTGCGGAACGCTTCTGCCGACTTTGCTCCGGGCACTTCCGCTTCGGTTGAGTTTGACTTTTCCGGCGACTTCGATCCGGACCGCTTCGAGGCAGGCATTGAGGGCAATACGTTCTGTCTGCGAGAGAAAAAGCTCATCCCTTCCGTATTCTGGAAACATCTTTTCTGCAATAATCACCAGAAAGAGGTGTTCTCCTTCCAGGTGCCGTCCACCGTACAGAAGCTGACGCTCCGCTCTTTGAACGGCGCGACCGGGCTTGATACCCTCTCCCTTACTACGCTCGAAATTTCCGCCACAAACGGCAAAATCACCGGCGATTCCCTTTCCGCATCCAGCTGCCGCATACAGGCTGCGAACGGAAAGATCGTCCTGACCCGTCTGCGCACAGACAGCCTCGATGTTTCCGCCACAAACGGCAGACTTGAAATCACCGGCGACTGCTCCCGCGCAGCTTTAAACGGTGTCAACGGCAAAGTCCTCTTCGAGGGAACCTGTTCCGAGTACCTGACAGCAAAATCCGTCAACGGTTCCGTGAAACTCCATCTCCCGCACGACCTTGCCGATGCGTCCATTCATGCATCCACGACAACCGGAAAAATCCGCCTCGTCTCCAATGGAAGAACGGAATCCTACACAAAAACATTCACCCGCTCCGGTATTTCTGCATTCACCATTCAGGCAAGTACCGTCAACGGAAATGTCCTGCTCTCTGACTTGCCGGCAGAAAACTGACAAAAAAGAATGGACTGGATAAAATGTTTTTCTTTAGTCGACTGATATGTAAGAAGAACACTGACTACAAAATCAGTGTCCTTCTTTCTTCCTTTACATATATTTCATAATAGTCGGCAATAATACATTCATATCTATTGGTTTTGCAACATGATCATTCATGCCACTTGCCAAAGCCATCTTCTTATCTTCTTCAAACGCATTTGCTGTCATTGCAACAATTGGAATCTGCGATTTGTTACCGTCTTTCAGTTCTCGAATTCTCCTGGATGCTTCATATCCGTTCATAATCGGCATCTGAATATCCATCAGAATCAGACTGTAGTAATTTTGCTTTGCTTTGTTAAACATATCAATACATGCAACGCCGTTCTCCGCTCTTTCTATCATGATTCCCTCTTCCGTCAAAAGTTCCGTTGCAATTTCTGCGTTCAAGTCATTATCTTCTACCAGAAGAACCCTTTTTCCTTCCAGTTTTTTGATATTCAACTGACCGTCTGCATGTTTCGGATTCCTTTCTTCCGCATTTGCTATTTTTAATGGAAGCGTGATTGTAAAAGTAGAACCTGCTCCCGGTTTGCTCTGAACTGTGATCTTGCCATTCATTAAATCCACCAGTTTCTTCACGATTCCCATGCCAAGTCCGCTACCTTCTATTCCGCTGTCTGACGAAGATCGTTCCTGTGAAAATGATTCAAAAATATGTTTTTGGAATTCTTCTGACATTCCGATTCCGTTGTCTGCTATGATAAGCTCTAATACACTCCAACCTTCTTTTTCGCCGGGATATTGGTTCAATGTACAGCTTATGTTACCGCCTTCACCCGTGTATTTCACAGCATTACTCAAAATGTTAATCGTAATTTCAGATGATCTTGCATCATCCATATGCAGGTATGGATATCGAATGTTCTTATTGACTTTCAGTGTTTGATGTTTTTCTTCTATCGGTTTCCTAAACATATCAATACATAAATCAAAGTTTTTAGAAACATCTGTTATTGTTTCATCCAGCGTTGCTTGGTTGTTTTCGATTCGTGCTAATTCAAGAATGTTATCAATCAAATGCAGCATTTTCTTTCCGCACAATAATATTTTTTCAAAGTAATCCTCTAATATAGTTGGCTCCTTTAAATGTTTCTCTCCCAATTCTGCATATCCAATGATTGCATTCATAGGGGTACGAATATCATGAGACATATTAAATAGAAATGTTGATTTTGCTTTGTTAGCTGAATCGGCCAGTCTTGCAGCTTCCTGCAACAGTTTTTGCTGTTTCTGCTCATTTTCTTTTTGCTTCTTATATACAGAATATCCACAGGTACATAATATTACCAAAATACACGCTGTAATGCATCCCAGTACAATACTTAACTTATTCGTCTTCTCAACCATTCCATACGCTTTCTGCATATCCATTTCTATGCAGAAAGCACCTATCACTTCATTAGATTCATCTTCCGCTGTCACAGGATAACAGGCTGTAAAAATAGGTCCCCATGTTGTATCAACAATATCCTGAGAATATACTGTTTTTCCAGAAAGTGCTTTTTCTATATAAGGAACCATCTCCTTTTCAATCGGATCTCCTGGATGTCTGACGTCACCAGCCGATGGATCCAGTCCGTCTACAACGTAAATCAATCTACCGTCTTCATTTCTGGTTGCTGTGTAAATATATCTCGTAGAATTCAGCGTTCTGATTTCATTCATATATGTCGACATATTCTTGAATAGTTCTGTATTCTCATCAGCTTTACTTTTTATTTCATTAAAATCTTTTCGTCCCAGTCTGTCATTTACCAGCTTATGAACCGCATCTGCACTGGAAATATCTCGTTCAATTTCTGTTTTCAGAGCAGTTTTGGTATATGCTTGTTGTAAAATAAAAGTATATGCAACAACAGCCAAAATCACCATTGCCAGAAGGAATACCAACCGTCCCTCAAAAATTTTCCAATGATTTACCGGATTTTGATCTTTTCTTTTTTGTTTTATATAGTTATTTTTCATCATCGTATTTCACATGCCTTTTATCTAATTTTAATTTAATACAAAAACGTCTCAACTCTTCACGTATTTTGCAAACATGGGTTACATTTCCAGACTCATCCCTTTTTTTACAGTAAAAAGCATCCTGTGCCAACTGCCATCACACATACGGTATTCTGTGGAAATGCATTCTTCCGCCTTCAATCAATTCATGCTGGTTCGGATTCATTTTTTTACATTGGTCCCGTCATTTATATGGAGAATTTCAAAGGAACCGGTATTTAATTCAACATAATAGACAGCCGTAAAATCTGCACATATCTTATCCAAAAGCCGTCTTTCCGCCATCTGTTCTTCCAATGTACTTTTCAGTTTTCTGTTCCTCATATGTACCATTACAGTCAGGATAAGAAGCAGAACGATCAGCACGGTTATAAAAACCAAAACTGCCATGGACTGCGGTTGCTTCGGAAATATATATATTTCGTTTCTGTCATAACAAAACCCTCTCTATGTTTCCTAGCTGCTTTTCCCATACATCCAGGAAGACAATTACAGCCAGTTTTCCAGAACATCATTCAGCTTATTCATATCCAGCGGTTTCGCGATATGTCCATTCATGCCTGTATTTTTGGCCAGCTGTACATCTTCTGCAAAAGCATTGGCAGTCATGGCAACAATAGGCAGTTTTCCCTTTTCACCCGGAAGGCTCCTGATTGCTGCAGTTGCCTCATAACCATTCATGACAGGCATTTGGATATCCATAAAAATAAGGTCATACAAGCCTTTCGGAGAAGCTTCTACTTTTTCAACTGCAATTTTTCCATTTTCTGCCGTTTCCACTTCCGCCCCTGTCATCTGCAGAATTTCAACAGCAATTTCTCTGTTTAACTCATTATCCTCGACCAGCAGAATTCTTTTTCCTGTGTAATCTGCTTCAGACAGCTCATCCAGATAATTTCTTGCTGTTTTTTCTTTTCTGCCAGAAGTAAACTGCCGCAATGTAGCCGTCAAACGGGAACGGAACAGCGGTTTTGCAATAAAAGCATCTACGCCTGCAGTCTTTGCTTCTTCTTCGATCTCGCTGAATTCATAAGATGTCAGTACAATAATGGTAATCTCTTTCCCTATCCGTTTCCGGATCTGTCTGGCTGTTTCTATGCCATCCATATCCGGCATCTTCCAGTCTAAAATAACAGCAAAGTAATCATCTTTCAACTCATGCCGTGCATAACAGCGCTCAACCGCTTCCCTGCCAGAGAGAACCCATTCACCCATAATACCGATTTCCTTCAGTGTGGCAACTGTACTTTCACAGCATGTCTTATCATCATCCACAACCAGAACAGGTAGATTCATCAGATTTCTGTCCTGTTCTTTTTCTTTTTCCTGAAGTTCCAGATAAATTGTTACTGTAATTTTAGTTCCCTTATGTAAGGTGCTTTCCACTTTAATATTACCATTCATCAGGTTCACAATATTTCTGCTGATTGCCATTCCCAGACCTGTTCCCTGGACTCTGGTTGTCCGATGGTCATCTGCGCGGCTGAAAGGATCAAACATGATTTTCTGGAATTCCGGTGACATACCGATCCCATTATCCTCAATCGTAAATTCATAGCATCCAAGTTCCGAAAATCCATTTGGCTTTTCCTCTATAGAAAAAGTAATATTCCCGCCATCCGGTGTATACTTGACCGCATTACTCATCAGATTCACAAATACCTGCTGGATTCTCAGGCTGTCACCACAGACACTCTCATGTTCAATGTGATTAATGTGTATATCTAAATTGTGTTTATGTTCATCAATCACCGGTTTTGTGAGTGTTATAAGATTATCCACCAGATCTGGCAGATTGAAATCCTCCTGTGCCAGCGTCATTTTTCCACTTTCAATACGTGCCATATCCAGCACTTCATTAATCAGCCCCAGCAGATGACGGCTTGATTTTGTAATTTTGCTGAGACATTCAATGACTCTGTCCTGGCTCTCAATATTTGCTCCTGCAATTGCTGTCAGGCCGACAATGGCATTCATCGGTGTCCGGATATCGTGGGACATATTGGAAAGGAATTCTGTTTTCGCACGGTTTGCATTTTCTGCAGACCGGTAAGCCTCTTTCAGTGCCTGACGGGATTCAATCTCTGCTTTCTTCTCCTGTGTCACATCCATGGATGCCAGCAATACCTTTTCCAGCTTTCCATTCTTCCATTCCAAGGGAATATAAGAAGCGATTTTATAAGTCTTTTCATCCAGGCTGCAATACTCAAACTTATAAATATCATTTTCACTTTTCAGTTTTTTCCGAATATTATCCGGGGCTATCAGGATATCTATAGCTTCCAATGGTTCCAGTGTCTTATATTTTTCAAGAACCTGCATCTGAAAATCATGATAAAATCCCAGAGGTTTATATATCATCTGTCCATTCAGATTGTAGAATTCATATCTGTCATTTTCCAGATCACAGACAACAAAGCGGTCAACCAGACGCACAATACTCTGAATTATCTGCTCCATGGAAGCATTATCCGCTGCCATCTGCAAATGCCGTGCGCTCTCTACCTTTGTCTCTGTGATATCACGCAGAAAGATCATGGCATATTCTGAATCCTCTATTTCGCCACGTATGACCACATTGCGGACCCATCGTTCTTCTCCATTCAGAGTGATACGGCACTCTAAAGCCAATTCGGTTTCCAGACCCTTCAGCCTTTCTGCAATATAACCACGGTCGTAAAAAGAGGATACCGCCTTCTTATCTGTCTCCACAACATAGGAATCCACAAAATGACGGATCAGTTCATCCCATGTATGACTCTGTTCAAAGACTGTCATCAGGGACGGTTCAACCTTAAAGGTATCAAAAGTATTCGCTTCCAGATTTACATAATACTCACACAGGTCTGCTTTCGTAAAAGCCCGGTGGAAAGCAGCAGATTTTTGTGCCTGCATGGCCTCTTTTTTTTCCGCATCAATATTAATAAAAATCCCGGCAATCCTGCTGGCAGAACCATCCAGACGGCGTATTACTTCTGCCGATGCCCGAAACCACTGGTATTGATTATCCTTCATTCTCATACGATACTCTACCTGGTATTTTATCTGGTTCGTCTTATCCTTAATTGCCGCCTGAAGCTGCACCATTACTCTTTCTTTATCCTGTGGATGCAGAAGATCTGACCAGGATTCCAGTTTATTCGGAAAGTCCAGAGTGTCATGATAGCCAAGCATTTTTCGGAATTCATGACTCCAGTTTGCATTCACAATCTCACTGTTTTCGTCACAGTCAAAATACCAGAAGCCGGAATAGATAGCCTCATTGAGCAGTGCCAAATTTACATGATCCCAGTTGACCTGTACGGACATAACCCAGATCTGTCTGCCCGCCTCATCTGTCGCATCCTCTTTACAAAGCCGTACATTTTTCACTGTACCGTCTGCTGTAAGGATCTGTGCTTCCCCTGTTCCGTGAAGCTGCAAAAAACGGTCTCGCTCCAGTATATCTTCCTCGTCATAAAAGAAGTTTCTCAATGAGCCTTTTGTCTGTTCCATGAAAGTATCGAATGTATATCCTGTACTATGCAACAGCAGATTATTCACAGACAAAATAGACAGGTTTTGGTCATAAGATCCTGTCATTATACCTACCCCGCCATTATTTTCCAGTGTTTTCTGTACGGCCTGTGACATAGCCTGTGTCTGTCCCGTTACAGCCTCACCTAAAGAATATATTTTGTCTTCATACTTTTCCATTTTATAAAAATCCTCTCTCTGTTTTATACTTCATTATCCTGCTTTTATCTGTATACAGAGAACCTGTCCCTGCCAGTTTTACATTTACGTTATAATATCCTACAAAACGTGAAAAACAGGTATACGGATTTGAGAAGTTGCAACCACTACACACAATATTCACACAAAATTCTCTTTATGTTTTCAATTTTTATAGGCTTTGCCAAGTGAGCATTCATTCCTGCTGCCAGACACTTACTCCGATCGTTCCTGCTGTAAAACGGTATCTGAGGCTTTTTTTATTTATCTGATTTTTTTCTGTTTCCATGGAACTTCTGAACGCTCACCTCCTGGTATCATTACAAATATACATAAAAACTCATTTTTATATTACCATGAAATTTTTTACTTTGCAATGCACATACCTTTTCAGACGCTGATTTTCTTGTTTCCTTTTTCAGAAAATTGCAACCAAAGGGGCGCACCTGAAAATTTCTTTTCTTCTGTTTTTCTGTCAGATCAATCCGTAATGCTCCATCGCCTTTGCCACGCCGTCCCGCTCGACGGTATCGGTTACGTACTCTGTGTACGGATCCAGAATCTCATCATGTTTTCCAAGCGCAATGGTGTGTGCGCCGCACCGGAACATGGTAAGGTCGTTGCTGCTGTCGCCAAATACGTATGCATCTTCTTTCTCCAGCTGAAACTGTTTCAGCGCATAGTCCACAGCTGTTCCTTTGCTGCAGCCGTGCGGAACGATTTCGTATACACCGCCGCGGCGATCCATGATATCAAACTCCTGCTCAAATTCACGGTACATACGTTCTATATCAGACTGTGCATCGGTTACGATACAAAATTTATCGTAAATGATTCCTTTTGTCTCCGCTGTCTCCGCGAGTCCGATTCCGACAGCTGCGAAATAGGCACGGGTCTGCTCGACCTCCCGAAAACGGGATACCTCCGACGAAAAATAAACATTATCCGTTCCCTCCAGAATCATGCCGATCCTGCACTCCTTTAAAATAACCGGGATTTCCTCACAGCGCTTTTTCGGAATCGTCTGATGCATCAGGATTTCGCCGTCCCGGCGCAGATAGGTCCCGCAGCCGCACAGAAATCCGGAAAACGGAAGCTTTTTCAGCTCCTCGGGCAGCTCCGACCAGGTGCGGCCGGTATTAATAAACGTAAGATTTCCTTTTTCCGCTGTCTTTTTCAATGCATCGAGCGCGCTCTGCGGAATTTCTTTTGTAATCTCACTCAGTAACGTTCCATCAATATCAAAAAATAATGCTTTCACAAAAATTTCCTCCTCGTGTACTGTTTCCTGTTCTCTTTCTGACATACGAAAAAATGCCGAAGCTCTTGATTGTCAAGGCTTTCGGCATTTTCATTCCAGTCGAAGCGACGGGATTCGAACCCACGACCTCTGCGTCCCGAACGCAGCGCTCTACCAAACTGAGCCACGCTTCGATTTTATTTGTTTTCTGAACTCTCGTCCGTCAACAATAGCTATTATATATGATGTCTATAGGAATGTCAACACCTTTTTTGAATTTTTTTTAATTTTTTTTATTATTGCTTCAAAAGGTACATTTTACACAGGTTTGCGGCCTTTTTGGTGTTATTTTAGAATGACAGTTTCTGAGAAAGTCAAAAAAAGAGATATGCCGGAAGTTCTGTTCCGGCATATCTCTTATCTTTGTTTCTCAGCTCAGCTGATATACATCTGCATACTGCACGCCGAAGCTCAGCGCCTCGGAATGGCTGCTGCAGAAGATGTCTACGTGGCCGTAAGCGGTTCCGCGGTCTTCTACCGTGTAAACCTGGCCGTTGATCATCAGTTTCGTTCCGAATGGTACACCGCCCATGGCGATCGTTCTTCCTGCGGTCGGTGTGGTTCCGCTCGCGGTGGATCCGCCGGACCACTGTCCGGTACAGATGGAACAGGAGCAATAGCCTGTCAGTTTAAATCTTCCAAGGTATGTTCCGCTGGAGGAGCTGCTGGAAGTATCTGACGCGGATGGACTCCCCGTTGTCGTGGAGGATGCGCTGCTGTCCGAAGAACTGCTTCCGGAGCTGCTGCTTGTATCGGTATCTGCTTTCGCTGCGGCATTTGCTGCTTCTGCGGCTGCGACTCTTGCGGCCTCGGCTGCCTGTTTTCTGGCGGCCTCTGCCTCAGCTTCTGCGGCAGCCTGCTGTGCGGCGGCGGCTGCTTCCTCTTCTGCTTTCTTCTGCGCTGCAATCTCCTCTTCTTTCGCCTGACGGATCAGGTCATTGATTGCATCTGCTTTGCTGTTGATTTCATCTACCAGTGCACTCTCGCTGGATTTTGCATCGTCCAGCTCTGCGGAGTAGGTACGGAGTTCCTGATAAGCTGCTGCGTACAGCTCCTGAATGGCTTCCTGCTGATCGCTGCTCTGCTGCTGCAGTTCTACGATCGCTGCCTGCTCTTCCTGCACCTGTGTTTCTTTTTCTTTTACCTGGTCTACCGTGTCCTCATACTCCTGCATAAGATCGCGGTCGAAATCGGAAATTTTCTGTATGTATTCTGCCCGGCTGATCAGCTCTGAAATGCTTTTGGAAGAAAAGAGCATTGCCATGTATCCGTTTCCGGAGGAATTTTCATACATATACTGGATACGGAGCTTCATCGCCTCGTACTGCTCTTCTTCTTTTGCTTTTGCATCTTCCAGATCTGCCTGAATCTGTACCAGTTCGTTCTGCTTCGCATCATACTGATCCTGAAGCTCCTGCAGACGGTTCTGCAGATCGTCCAGCTGCTGGTTCAGTTCGGAAAGATATTCTTCTGATTGTCCCTTTTTGGAATTGAGTTCGTCAATCCTGCTCTGTATGCTGTCAAGCTGAGACTGTGCGGCAGCCTGTTCTGCCTGAGCATTTGAAATTTTCTCCTTTGTACTGGCACCATAGCATGGCAGAACGGTTGCTGCCGTAAGCACTGTGGCCAAAACCAGGCTGAATAATTTCTTTTTTTTCATGTCGTACACCTCATACTTATTACGTTCTGTTGCTGATTGTCACTCCAAGTTACTGCGGAAAATGGGCCTTTTTTCCCGCCGTACTTTGCCATTATAACACAAGTATGTCTGAAATGAAAGTCTTTTTTAATTTCTGTTAATAACTTTGTAATATTTCGACGTTTTTCCTGCAAAAACTGGCATGATTTTTCTACTTTCTCCATCCAACAGGGTACTTATTTTTCAAGGTTCCATTGACCAGTTTGCCCCATCCAAGGCCGAATCCATCGACGCAGACCAGCTTCCAGCCCGACGGCGATGCGGTCTCTCCCGGCTCTACGGAAATTGTCTCACCGTGGAGATATTTTTCGGTACGCTCGTCATCTGCCTTTAAATTCATGTAATCTTTGAACTTGTCCGCGGCGAGTGTCACGGCAAACGGCTGTGACGGCTCGAAACGGTCTTTTTTCAGTTCACCGAGATACAGACCGTTCCGCAGGAAATGAAGATTCCGCACGCCATCCGGCAGGGACGGGGAATGGTATACTTTTCCGGCGCGGACTTCCAGTTCCTCCACCGGGATCGGTGCTGTCATCCGGGACAGGAAATCGGAAAGGATCTGTTTTTCTGCTTTCGACGGACCCGGTGCTTCCGTTCCGCGGTCTTTTTTCCGGTTTTTCTGTTTTTTGTTTTTCTTTTCGATCGGTTTTTCTTCTGTCTCATAAGGAATGGCTTCGCCTTTTTTGCGGAACAGGGCAAGGTAATGGCCCTCGCCGTTCATTTTATGCGGCCAGATGCGCACGGTCTTTTCGATCTCCGGATCGCCGTTTCCCCAGACTGGATTGCCTTTTGAAAAACCTTCGTAGCCTTCCATCTCGATCAGTTCCATTTCCGGGAAGTTTTCCAGAAGGAAAGAAACGGTTCCCTCGTCCTCCTGCGGGGCGAAGGTACACGTCGAATACATCATGAGGCCGCCCGGACGCAGCATTTTGACAGCATCCGAGGTGATCTCGCGCTGCAGCTCCGCAAAGAAATCCGGCCGCTCCGGGGTCCAGGTGCCGATGACTGCCTCATCTTTCCGGAACATGCCCTCGCCGGAGCACGGTGCATCCACGAGGATTTTATCGAAGAAGCCCGGGAAGACGTCTGCAAGGCCTGCCGGTGTCTCATTGGTGACAAGCACGTTTTCACTTCCGAACAGCTCCAGATTGCGCAGCAGTGCTTTGGCGCGGGCGTTGCTGATGTCATTGGCGACGAGAAGGCCGGTTCCTTTCAGGCGCGCATTCAGCTCGGTTGCCTTGCCGCCCGGTGCGGCGCAGAGATCGAGCACACGCTCACCCGGTTCGATCGGGAGGCGGGACGCCGGGGTCATGGCGCTTGGCTCCTGCAGATAGAAGACGCCTGCCGCATACAGCGGAGACTGGCCCATGCGCATGCCGTCCGGCACGAAATAGCCGTTTGGAATCCACGGAATTTTCTTCCACATTCCCGGAACAAGCGGTGGGAAATCTTCGGTCCGGCATTTTTTTGTATTCACACGCAGCCCGGCTGTGCGGGGTGCGTCGTAGGAAGTTAAAAATGCATCAAATTCATCGCCCAGCATTTCCTGCATGCGGGTCAGAAATTCCTGTGGTAACTGCGCCATGTATTGTCTCTCCTTTTTATTTTGCTTTGTTGTGCATCGGTCCCTTTTCGTGAACTGGCGATGCTTTTTCTGTCTTTGTTTCTTTTGTTTTGCATCTATTTCATAATTTCTCACAGAAAAAGAGACAGCTTTTTCGATTTTTCAATCTTTTTGCTGTCTCTTTTTTGCATAGCGGAGAAGAAGGGATTTGAACCCTTGCGCCGTTTCCGACCTACTGGTGTTCGAAGCCAGACCCTTCAGCCTCTTGGGTACTTCTCCGTATTTTGTCAAATACATCATATATTATAGTGCTTTTTTCGGGATTCGTCAATGATTTTTTCGATGGTTTCTGCTGGAAATGCGGGGATTGTATTTTTTTGCAGAAATTTTTCGGGAAATGCGGGGGAGATCTTGACCTTTTGGGGGCGTGTTATTTATGATGAAATTAGTTAGGAAATGGAGGTAAATGTAATGAAACATACATACGAAAAGCCCGTAATTACTGTGGATGCAGGTATGGCAGAAGGGGTGTATGCGGCGAGCGGTGCTCCAACAACTCAAATTCGAAAGTGCAGCTTACTCAAACAAATAATCTTCCTCAGGCAGCATCCCATCCCGATGCTGCCTCTTCTTTTATTCTTTCCCTTCTTCCGCCCTCTTCCTCTCTTCTTTTTTCTTCTTTTTCACCACCCGCAGTCTCCGGAAAAACGCACTCAGCATCTCCGAGCACTCTTCTTTCAGCACGCCGCGCTCGACCTTCACCTGATGGTTAAACTCGTGCATTTCCAGCATATTTAAGATCGATCCCGCGCAGCCCGCCTTCGGGTTCATGCTGCCGATGACGACTTCGCTGACTCTTGCCTGTACGATCGCACCGGCGCACATCTGGCATGGTTCCAGGGTGACATACAACGTACAGCCCTCCAGCCGCCAGTCGCCGAGCTTTTTGCTGGCTTTCCGGATCGCATTCAGTTCCGCGTGGGACAGCGTGTTTTTATCCGTATTTCTGCGGTTATATCCCCGCGCAATCACCTTTCCCTCGTACACAATCACACAGCCGATCGGCACTTCCATCAGCTTTTCCGCTTTCTTCGCCTGCGTAATCGCCTGGCGCATGAAGCGTTCCCGTTCTTTCCGGTGCGCTTTTTCCTCCGGCGTTTCCAGCTTTGTTTCTTCTTCCATTGTGCACTTCCTTTCTTCTCTGCGTATATTTTCTGTCCTTCCCGCATATCGTGAACTGTAGCGCAGTATCTTTTTCTACTCTTTTTACTTCTATGCAGGAGGTTTTTATGTCTGATTACCGGCGTTTCATTGCCTATCTATACGAATACCCGAACAACCGCAAGGGCGGATGCTGCGGCTTTGTCCGCGTGGAGTCGCAGAACGGCTTCTGCCGCATGGACTTCCAGATCAAATCGCCGTCGCTTCCGCCGGAGACCTCGGTCACGGTCTACGGATTTATCCGCCGGTCAGGGCGGATGTACGGCATTCCGCTCGGAAATCTCCTTGCGGGGCGCTCTTCTACGAGTGGAAAACTCTTCACGCACTCCGATGCCATTGGGCAGACGGATGTCACGCTCGACGAGCTTGGCGGTCTGATCCTGCTCTGCCGCCAGACCGGCGTCATCGCCACCCAGTGGGACGATCTTCCGATTCAGCCGGAGTTTTTCGCTCCCACGCTCCCGCAGGAGCCCAAAACATCCGCAGACAATGGTGCCAGACCGACCGAAGAGAAAACTGCCGAAACACCCGAACCTCTGGATCCCGCCGTACCTGCGCAGTCCCTGCCATCATCAGACGCTTCAAAAGCACAGTTCGATGAACTTTCCACAGAATTCAGCAGCAATTCCGAACTTTATCCACAAAATTCCAACCCGGAATCCACCGTCTCCACAGAATCCACATCAACTGACACGGTAAACACCGTTCCTGCAGACAGGATCACGCAATCATCCGCCAACACACTCTATCCCGCATCCGCGGAATCTGTGAAAACCGCAGAAAGCTATCCCTCTGCCAACCCGGAACCGCCGCAGCCCATCCCGGATTCTACCGCCCAGCCGCTACATATGACT
>ENA-OYYD01000373-OYYD01000373.1-human-gut-metagenome-genome-assembly--contig:-NODE-373-length-14031-cov-5.006440_pt1 | contig 14031 bp, 7 predicted proteins | sample MGYA00244062_ERZ653446 | MGnify/ENA primary metagenome ERZ653446 (study PRJEB26926, sample SAMN06165031) | human gut metagenome | biome: ENVO:00009003; feature: ENVO:2100002; material: ENVO:00002003...
CGAGATTAGCGAGTGTCTCGTGGGCTCGGAGATGTGTATAAGAGACAGATCTTTTGCATACCGGTCACTACGACCGATGCGATTTCTTGTGCGCTCGCTTTGAGTATGAAATCCATGCGGTCGGCATCGACCTTCTTCTCGACCGGATCGTATCCCAGAAAGGAGACACGCAGTACGGCTCCGGAGGGGACATTTTTGAGTGTATAAAGCCCGTCGATCGCTGCCGTGGCGGCATTGTTCGTGCCGACGACCTGGACGACGGCGCCCGTCAGCGGCGTACCGTCCTCTTCGGATACCGTGCCTGTTACCACGCGGTTCTGTGCCGAAGCCCGGCACACCACTGCCATGGCGAGCAGAATGAGTATGGTCAGTTTTTTCATTGGTCAGTCATTGAAATTCTTGGTTCCGGGGCGCAGGCAGGGCCGCGGTCGGCAAAAGTCGCGGCCCGCCCGCTGCATTCGGAGTCGGTTAGTAGTTTTTGGAAAGTTCCAGTGCGTTGGTTAAACAGAGCTGCCCGGTAAACGACCAATACCGGTCGTTGTTCTCCCAGAAACAGAGCGTCTTGGCCTCCCGGCCATTGCCCTGGCCGTTATCGCTGAACACGAGCTGGATCGTGCCTGCATTTTCATCGAAGACAGGTTCCGCCGCCCAGGCGACCACGCCCGCCTGTGACCAGATATAGTTGCCTTGCCCGTTATTCGGGCCATTGAAATGGAGGGTGTAGAACTTTGTTCCCGAAAAACCCAGTTCCTGACCGGTCTGAATGACCACTTTGCCATCGGCGAACTCCGCCGTAAAGGGATAATCCTTGAGTGCGGGATCGTTGATGGTGACCTTGTACGAATATTGATTTTCCTTGGCGGAGAATGTGACCGACGAGAGATTCTGGATGCTCCCGGCAAAAATATCGGTTTTGGTTACGTTCCACGTGCCGAGCAGGAAATCATAGGTGCTCTTTTTAGGTTGTATAAGCGTAACGATCACCGGATCGCCTTCTTCAGGTGTAAACTCCGCGCGCCCCTTCACCTCGACACGGCTCGACGCCTTGTTCGATGTGAAACTGACGCTCGCGCCGTCTTCGCTCTTCGAGAACGAGAATGCGTTATTCGGGTTCTCCGTGAGTTTTACATCGTAGACTCCGGAGCAGGTTACCGCAACGGAGAGCGTGCGGTCCGTATCGGAGAAGATGAGCGTCGAGGGTACAACGACAAGCCCCCTGAATTTATCCTGAACAACGTTGATCAGCAACGGCTTGAGTCCTTCCGCCTTCACGGTGACCGTGGCTGAACGCTCCTCTGAGCCCGTATACGCAAGAACGTTGAAATTGACGGTCGAGCCGATGACTGCAGTACGACACCACGATTCGCTCGACTCCGCCGTTACATCCCGGCCACCGGCATCTACAATAGCACTGGCAAGACCGCCCTTGTAGTCGAATTTTTCACGCGTAATACTTCGGAGTGAAACAGATGTAGGATCGTCATCCTTCTCGCATCCGGTCAACAAGGCCAAGGAAGCCAGCAAGAAAAGTAAGTAATGTTTCATATGGGTAATTTTGGGTTGGTTGATTCCGCATTGTCAATCCTGGCCGGCTGATACTGCGACCTGCCGAATTCAATGTAAAATTACTGAATCCGGGATTCCGTGTTGAAAAATATCGTTCACTTTTACGATAAAATCGGCTCGGAGGCCCCGGGAGTTGAGAAATGGCTCATTCTGCCCCTGGCTACTGCGTTCCGGGGTCCTGCTTTTCGAGGAATTCCGTCGGAAGAACCCCGAACTGCTTGGCAAAACATTTGGCGAAATAGGACGACGAACTGAAACCGGTAAGAAATCCGATTTCGGTAATGCGGTATCGGCCTTCAATGATCATCCGTTTCGCCTCGTTCAAACGAATGAGTTTCATAAAATCGTTTGGCGTCAAGCCCGTAACGGCTTTCAGTTTTCGGAAAATCAGCGTGCGGCCCATCGCCAACTCACGAGCAAGAAGTCCCACGGACAAATCCGGATTCCGCATATGGGCGATGATCACGTCGCGGCATTTAAGGATGAACTCTTCGTCCAACCGGTTCTGTTGAGAACCCGTATCGAATTCGGTCATGAATTTGCCTGCATAGAAGCGCCGGATTTCATCACGCGTACGAAGCAGGCTGGAAATCTGCGCTTTGAGCTGGTCAGGCGAGAACGGTTTCTCGATATAGGCGTCAGCGCCGCATTCGAAACCCTCGATTTTAGAGCTTATGCCAGTCCGAGCCGTGAGTAAGATCACAGGGATATGGCTTGTGGAAATGTCGTTTTTGATACGCCGACAGAGCTCTATTCCATCGATATCGGCCATCATGATGTCGCTTACGACCAAATCGGGATCGTTGTTTCGAAGCAGGTTGAGCGCCTGGCTCCCGCTATCCGTTGAGATAACAAAATAATCGTTTCCGAGCACCTTGACCAAAAAATCGAGGATATTGCTGTCATCATCTACAACCATGACTGTATGGCGGACCGTCATATCGGAGGGCCGTTGTATCGCCAAGTCCGTTCCGGGTTCTTTCTGAAGCTGCGATTGCCCGACGGTTTCCGTATTGAGACGTGTCTCCACACGAATATCCATCTTTTCGCTCGCAGGTTCAGGGATGAATGCCGTCAGCAGCGCTCCGGATTTGCCGTCCGGACGTTCTGTCGCCGTAATTGTTCCGCCCATCAGGCGGATGAAGATTCGGCACAGGTGCAAGCCGATTCCGACGCCGGACGCGAATCCGTTGTTCCGGGTTTGGTAAAAAGCTTCGAAAACCTTTTCCCGCTCTTCAGCCGGGATACCGGGACCGTCGTCCCACACTTTCATCACAAGACCGTCGTCTCTGCGATCGATGCAAATGTGGATTTCTTCTGCGGCGAAACGCAGAGCGTTAGACAACAGGTTGCTTATGATTTTGGTCAGCGCCTCTCGGTCGGTGATTTGCATCAGGCGATCAGGGATCTCTTCGATCAAACGGATGCGCCGCTGTTGTGCCGTGGGACCAAACATAGCCAATTGTTCTCGGACGAGTCGGCCGACATCGCAGATATCGTAGCGGAGTTTGTATTTGTTCGAATCGATCTTTCGGAAATCGAGCAGTTGGTTGACCAGCGAATGAAGCCGGTGGTAATTTTGCTTGATAACAGCCAGATACTCTCCGTCCTCCTCGGAAATCCGATGCGATTTCATGACTTGTTCCAGCGGCCCAATAATCAGGCTCAAAGGAGTTCGGATCTCATGGGTAATATTGGTAAAGAAACTGATGCGTTGCTCGTAGAGATTCCGTTCGTTCTCGCGTTTGACCGATTCGATCTTCTCTCGCTGCTGTTGCTCGGTACGCCGCATCCAGTAATACAGACCGACAGCGATTACGATAAGCGTCAGTACCACGTAACCTGCCAAAGCACCTTTTGACCGGAAAAACGACGGCTGGATACGAATCCAGAGTTTCGTCTCATCAGAATTCCATTGCATGTCGCCGTTGCCAACCTGCACCCGAAAACAATATTCTCCGGGACGCAGGTTATTGTAGTTGACCGAAGCGTTCCGGCTATCGGTCATGGACCAATGATCGTCGAGTCCGTCGAGTCGGTAACGGTAGCGGCAATCTCCCGGAAAGAGGTAGGTTGGCGAAACGAAACGGAATCCCACCGAGGTCTGGCGGTGCGACAGCGTGATCTTCCGGGTGTATTCGGCAGGAACCGAAAGCGGCGAGCTTCCGTCTTCCGCATGGGATACAGGCAGTCCGTTAAGCGAAAATCGGGTGATTATGACCGGATAGAGGTTCAAGTTGCCCATGATGTCATGGGGGGGGGTGAACGTACATATACCATCGGTCGTACCCAGCACGATGCGCCCGTCGGAAGTGAGGATACCCGAATTGGACATAAATTGTTCGGTGTGAAGCCCGTCGGCGCGCGAATAACGTTTCAATTGTCCAGTTGCGGGATAAAAGACGATCAGCCCCCTGTCCGTCGTGATCCAGAGTCTGTCGTTTTCAGGGATGATCCGCTGAATGATCTTACTGGGCAGAGGCAAGGTTTCATGGCGAACGAAACCGTCCTTTTCGTTATAACTGCAAAGTCCGTAACCGTTGGTTCCGATCCACAACCGGTTCGTGCGGTCGACGGCAAGCGTGTTGACCGCATTGCGGCTGATCGTCGCAGGGTCGTCGGGATCGTACCGGTAGTGCTGCAGGAGGTCGGTACGGGCATCGTAGGAGTAGAGGCCGTCTTCGTTCGTCGCGATCCAAAGACGGCCAGCATGATCCTCCGTAATGTCTGAAATACGCACCTTGGGGTCGCGTGTCACAAAACGATCTTCAAACCGGTCGTAATAAAAAAGCCCCACGGAAGTTCCGGCCCAAATGCGGCCGCTGCTGCTCCGGAATAGGACGAAGACACGAGAACTGGGATCCGACGGATCTGCAAGATAGGATTTCACGGTTCGGCTTTTCAAGTCCACGGCTTCGATACCCCGTTGGAAAGCGGCGATCCAGAGCGTTTGGTCATCGACAAGCATTGAAAAGACGTTGTAAATGGCAGTCCCAACGTTTTGAGCCGTGCGGTACGGAACGACCATGCCGGCATGTCTGTCGAAGAGCAGGATGCCGTCATTTTCGTTTCCCAATAGATACTGCCCGTCTTTCAGTTCACAGACCGCGCTGACGACCTTACCCCGGTCGGAACTATCGTTCTTTCGTGTGGCATAGCAAGTGAAGCTGTTACGGGCCGGGTGAAATTCTACACCCTCATAACAAGATCCGAACCAGAAATTTCCTTCGCGGTCGTATAGAAAAGAGAAGATGTTGCAACACTTGGTACGCATGAAGGGAACTTCAGTGTCCTCTATGGGACGAAGTTCCGATTCAGAAATACGGTAGAGTGTCGCACCACTGTTCGCACAGACAAGCAATTCGCCCGGCGCCCGCTCTGCCAGGCAGTGGATACGTTGCAATCGGCCCTCCCCATTCCTATCGTCATAATTGGTGAAACGGCCTGTGCTCCGGTCGAAGCGATCAAGACCGGAACTTACCGTCCCGAGCCACAACGTGCCGTATGAATCTTCTGTGATGGCATCGATCGAATTATCCGAAATGCAATTCCGTCCGTCTGTTTCCTTCCGGTAATGAGTGAAGCATCCTGTCTGCTTGGAAAAAGCGCACAACCCTTCGCTGTAAGTTCCAATCCATATGGTTCCATCCTTGCTTTCGTAAATGGTAGAGATATAATCCTGCGCGATGGAGGTGTCATCACCGGGAACATGGCGGTAAACCGTAAGGCATTCCGTTACAGGATTCCAGCGAAAAAGCCCCGAATTGACAGTCGCAATCCAAATTTCACCTTCCCTGTCCTCAATGACTTCGGTCGTCTGTCCCGTAACGCATGCTCCGTCGGAAGTTCTGACATCGAAATGTCGGAAACGGTCGGTCGCGGGTGTGTAAATGTCCACGCCGTTATCAAGTGCGAGCCAGATCTGCCCGTGGCTGTCGAGCATCAGCCGGCGGATATTGTTGCTCGAAATGCTCGACCGGTCGCCATCGGTATGGGTGTAACTGCGGAACTCACAGCCGTCGAAACGGCACAATCCGTTGTCGGTTCCGAACCAGATGAATCCTATCGAGTCCTGAACGATGCCATAGACGTGATTGGATGACAGGCCGTCATCCACAGTATAGTTACGCAGATTATGATAAACAGAGGCGTTCGCCGATTCGGCACGCCCCGGCAGAAACAAGATATAGAGTAGAAACAAAAATGCAGCAATACAGCGGAAAATTCGTTTCATGGAAATTTGGATTATTGACAAATGTAATAAATGCAGGACTTTCTACAAAGATAATATGATACAGAAAAAGGCCAATTTCGTACATCTCGGTGTTGCAAGACGACGTTTCATGACGCGACAATTCGATTTTTCCTTTCCATTCAGATTATTGGCCTCGATATGTACTATTTTATCGTACAGCGGAAAACTTTTCATCTATTTTTACTTCGCGAGACGAGATAAAGAATTACTACTTAAATTTCTATCTTAATGAAATCGAACCCAAGCCGCACCCTGTTCCGCACGCTCTTCGCGACGGGCCTCCTCGCAGCCAGCCTCTGCTCCTGCTGCCCCAAACACAACACCCTCACCCAGGCCGAAATCGCCGACGGCTGGCAGCTGCTCTTCGACGGCAAAAGCCTCGACCAGTGGAAAGACTTCAACGGAGACTCGCTCACGATGCCCTGGCACGTGGTGGACGGCTGCATCCAGGCCGCCGGCGACGGCAGCGACCTGTCGGGATACATCGTCACCAGAAAGCAGTATGAGAACTTCATCCTCGACTGGGACTGGAAGCTCTCCTACGGCGGCAACAGCGGCATGCTCTACCATGTGGTCGAGAACCCCTATTTCAAGGTTCCCTATGTCACCGGGCCGGAGTACCAGCTGATCGACAACGAAGGCTGGGAGGCCACGAACGCCCCGACCCGGCTCGAAGAGTGGCAGAAACTGGGCGTGGACTACGCCATGCACCTGCCGAATCCCGATTCGCTGCTGGTCAACCCGCAGGGCGAGTGGAACTCGTCGCGCATCGTCTGCGACAACGGCCACGTGGAGCATTGGCTCAACGGCCGCAAGATCCTCGAATTCGAAGCCTGGACCGACGACTGGTTCGCCCGCAAGAACAGCGGCAAATGGGAGACGGCTCCCGAATACGGACTGGCGCACCGCGGCGTGCTGTGCCTCCAGGACCACGGCTACCCCGCTTCGTTCCGCAACCTGAAAATCAAGGAGCTGCCCCGCAAGGCCGGCCGGGAGGTCGAACTCTTCAACGGCCGCGACCTCACGGGATGGGAAGCCTACGGAACCGAGAAATGGTATGTCGACAAGGACGGCCTGCTGGTCTGCGAGAGCGGTCCCGACAAAAAATACGGTTACCTCGCCACGCGCGAATACTACGATGATTTCGACCTGACGGTGGAGTTCAAGCAGCTCGCCAACGGCAACTCCGGCGTCTTTTTCCGCTCGTTCGTCGAGCCGCCGGTGAAGGTCCACGGCTGGCAGTGCGAAGTGGCACCGAAGAACCACGACACGGCGGGCATCTACGAGTCCTACGGCCGCGGATGGCTGGTGCAGATTCCCGACGAGAAGGAGTCGATTCTCAAGGAGGGGGATTGGAACACGCTGCGGCTGAAGGTCCAGGGCGACCGCGTGCAGACGTGGCTCAACGGCGAGGAGATGGTGGACATCACCGACGCGAAAATCGGCGCCGCGCAGGGACGCATCGCCTTGCAGATTCACGACGGAGGAGGCATCAAGGTCCTCTGGCGCAACATCCGGCTGACGACCCTGTAAACAAACGGCGGTTCCCATCCGACGGAACCGCCGTTTCCTCTACCTATTTTATTGACTGCATCCAAAAAAAAACACAACCTGAAATACTATGAGTAACCGCAGAGATTTTCTGAAAAAGGCAGGCGGGCTGGCGCTGCTGACCATCGTGCCGCGCAGCGTGCTCGGAGGCACCAAATTCGTCGCCCCGAGCGACCAGCTCACGAAGGGCATCATCGGCGTGGGCGGCATCGGCAAGAGCAGCTATCATTTCACCTCCAACGATGCATGCCGCCTGGTGGCGGTCTGCGACGTCGACCGCAAACACCTCGAAAGCGCCATCGCGCTGGGCCGCAAGAAGTTCGACAAGACCCTCGAAAGCTATCACGACTACCGGGATCTGATCACCGACCCCAACGTCGACATCGTACACATCGCCACCCCTCCCCACTGGCACGGCATCATGGCCGTCGAGGCGGCCAAGGCCGGCAAGGACATCTGGTGCGAGAAGCCGATGACGCGCACCATCGGCGAGGGCAAGCGCGTGGTGGAGGCCGTCCGGCAGAACGGACGCATCTTCCGCCTGAACACCTGGTTCCGCTTCAAGGACACCTTCTACGGACTGGGCACGACGGTCGAACCGCTCAAGAAACTCGTCGACAGCGGCCTGCTGGGATGGCCCCTCAAGGTGACCATCTCCGGAGCCACGGGATTCACCTGGAAATTCTTCTGGGTGGGGCAGGAGAACCTCAAGCCCCAATCCGTCCCGGAAGAGCTGGACTACGACATGTGGCTCGGCCCGGCGCCCTACAAACCCTACAACAAACACCGCGTGCACGCCACGTTCCGCGGCTACTGGGACTACGACGGCGGCGGACTCACGGATATGGGACAGCACTACATGGACCCCGTGCAGTACCTGTTGGGCAAGGACGACACCTCGCCCGTGAAGATCGAGGTCGACGCTCCGCAGCAGCATCCCGACGCCGTGGGCATCTGGCGCAAGATCGTATACACCTACGACGACGGCTGTCAGATCGTCCTCGAAGGCGAGGGCTACGAAAGCAAGGGCAAGGTCCCCTACATCGAAGGTCCGCTGGGCAAGGTGTATCAGGGTTTCGAGTGCACGATTCCCGACGTCATGGAGAAGATCGCCGAAATGCCCGACCCCGAACCGCAGAACACCGATTTCCTGGCATGCGTGCGCAACCGCGAGCCTTTCGCCCTCGACGAGCTCAAGGGACACCGCAGCTCCACGCTCGTGAACCTCGGGGCATGCGCCCTGCGCCTGAACCGCACGCTGCATTTCGATCCCGACAAGCAGCTCTTCGTCGGAGACGAGGCCGCAAACCGGCTCATCGACCAGCCGATGCGCACGCCGTGGAAAATCTGATAACGTCCAAAACCTGAAAAAAACATGAAAAAGATATTTATCACCATACTCCTCGCCGCCCTGATGCCCTTCGCAGCCGGTGCGCAGGACGCGCGCCAGCGCACCGCCGAAACGATCGTTGCGGACGCCCTGGCCCAACTCCCGGCCCAGACGCCCAAGGCGTTCGACAGCCTGATGCAGGAACTCGCGGCGACCGGAGCCGACGGAATCCGGATGATGGCCGCCATGCTCGTGCCCGCAGCGGAAGGCAAGAACGCCCCCGTGGAATACGCCATCAACGGGGTGGTGAGCTACGTGACCGCCGCAGGCCGCGAAGAGCTGGCACGGGAGATCCGCGCCGGACTGACGGACGCCGTCGCCGCCTCGACGGACAAACCCAACCAGGCATTCCTGCTCTCGCAGCTGCAACTATGCGCAACGGCGGCCGAAGCCCCCGTATTCGTGAAATACGCCGCGGACGAATACCTCGCCGACTACGCCGTGCGCGGACTGATCTCCACGCCCGGAACCGACGGGGAGATCCTCGCACTGATCGACGCAAGCCCGGCCCCGGACGCCCTGCTGGCCTATGCCGCCGCGGAGAAGCGCCTTGCGGCCGCAGAGCCCGCGCTGCTGAAATGGGCCGCAGACCCCAAGGCCGGCACGCCGACGAAAGAGGCTGTCTATAACGCGCTGGCCAAGTGCGGCACAGCCGCCTCGATCGCGCCGCTCGCAGCAGCCGCAAAGGCCGACGGATACGCCTTCACGAAAACGGACGCAACGGGCGCCTACGTCGCCCTGCTCGCACGGCTCGCGGCAGCAGGAAACAGCAAGGCCGTCGCCGCCGCCAAGGCCCTGCGCAAAACCGGCATGCCGCAGAACGTCCGGGCCGCAGGTCTGGGAATAGTCCTCGGCACGGACGCCAAAAAACAGACGCCGGAACTGCTCGCCGCGCTGAAAGACGCCGACCGCGAATACCGCTGCGCCGCGCTCGACTTCGCCGGCGATTTCGCCGACGACGCCCTCTACGCCGCAGTCGTGAAGAAAATGCCGTCGCTCTCCGACGCCGCGAAAACCGACATCGTGAGCTGGCTCGGCGCCCGCCACGCCGCATCGCAGGCCAACGCCGTGATCGCGGCCATTTCCTCGGCCGACGAGGAACTGGCCCTGGCCGCCATCCGTGCCGCCGGGAAAATCGGAGGACAGGAGGCGCTCGACGCGCTCGTCGCACAGCTCGGAGGCGCACATGCCAAAGAGGCCTCGGCAGCTCTCGCGGCATTCAACGGAAAGCCCAACGCAGCGTTCGTCGCAGCTCTCGACGGCACGCCCGCCACGCAGGCCAACGCCCTGAAACTCGTGGCAAAAAGGCGCATCACCTCCGCAGCCGACAAGGTGTTCGCGCTGCTGAACTCCCCTGACAGGGCGGTGCGCACGGCAGCCTACGGCGCGCTGGCCGGCGTCACGACCCCCGCGGACTTCAACCGTCTGTGCGGCCTGCTGAACCAGGCGCAGGAGGACGACGTGAAGGCCCTTCAGGCCGGATTGAAGAACGCACTGGCCAAAGAGTCCTCCGACATGCAGTACAAGATGGTGGCAGGGCAGATGGCCGCCGCCCCCGAAAAGGCCCGCTACTATCCCCTGCTGGCGCAGGCCGCCAGCAAAGAGGCGATCGACGCCCTGCTGGCCGCCGACGACCGCCAGGCCGCATTCGCGGCCCTGCTGACGGTTCAAAACCCCGCGATGGTCGACGTGTTGTATGATCTCGCCCGGCAGAACCCCGCATGGACCGACGCCGCAATTTCGCGCTACACGGACTTCGTCTCGAAGTCGCGCAATACGCCCATGCGCAAATACCAGCTATACCGCCGCGGACTGGAGGCGAAACCCTCGCCCAAGGTGCAGAACAAACTGCTCAAAGCGCTCTCCAAAACCCCGGTATTCCCGGCGCTGACGCTTGCCGTGAACTACATGGACGCACCCGCGACGGCCGAAACCGCCGCAATGGTCGTGAAGACCGTCGCTGCGAAGAACCCCGCGCTGGGAGGAGAAACGGTAGCAGCAGCCCTGAAAAAGGCCCAGGAGGTATATGCCGGACTGGCCAAATCCGACGCCGACGCAGGTTACGCCGTCGACGAGATCAAGGGACTCCTGGCCAAACTCCCCGCAGAGGGATACCTCCCGGTATCGCTCGAACCGAGCGAATGGGAAGCCGTGGTCGGCGATCCCGAGACCCGCAAGGCGATGAAGGCCAAGGCGCTGGCGAAAGCGCAAACAGAGGCCCGGGCCGCGATGGCGAAGAACTGGATCGCAGAAAACGGCGTCCTGACCGGGGCCGCTGACGGAGGAACGATCGGATCGGCGAAAAATTACGAAAACTTCGAACTGATCCTCGACTGGAAGACCGAAGGCGAGGCCGCGATGGGCATCCGCTCGATCCCGCAGATCGCACTCGGAGGAAAGAACTCCGGAGCCTTGACGGGCAACATGCTCCACGACAACGCCGCACCCAAAGCGGCCGCGAACGGCCCGCAGGAGTGGAACACGATGCAGGTGAAGGTGGTCAGCGACCGCGTGACGGTCGTACTCAACGGCGTCACGACCGCCGAGAACGTAATCCTCGAAAACGCATGCAACCGGGAGATTCCCGCCTACGCAGAGGGACAGATCCTGCTCATCGCGGGAAATGCGCCCCTCAACGTCCGCGAAATGTACATCCGCGAACTGCCCGCCACGCCGCGCTTCGAACTCTCGGAGGAAGAGGCTGCCGACGGCTTCGAGGTGCTCTTCGACGGTACGTCGATGCACAAGTGGACCGGGAACACCACCAACTACGTCCCCGTCGACGGAACGATCTACGTGACGGCGCAGTACGGCGGATCGGGCAACCTCTACACCAAGAAGGAGTACGGTGATTTCGTCCTGCGATTCGAATTCGCCTTCGACAGAGAGGGCGTCAACAACGGCATCGGCATACGCACCCCCATGGGCGTCGACGCCGCCTATCACGGCATGGAGATTCAGGTGCTCGACCACGACGCTCCGATCTACAAGAACCTGCGCGTATACCAGCAGCACGGATCGGTCTACGGAATTATCCCGGCCAAACGCGTGAAATTCCCGCCCCTGGGAACATGGAACGTCGAGGAGATACGCGCCGTGGGAGACCGAATCACCGTGACGGTAAACGGCGAGGTGATTCTCGACGGAGACATCCGGCAGGCCTGCCAGGGACACAACGTGGCCCCCGACGGCGGGAAAAACAACCCCTACACCGTGGACCACAAGAACCATCCCGGACTCTTCAACGCCTCGGGACACATCGGACTGCTCGGACACGGAGCCGGAATCAAGTTCCGAAACATACGAATCAAGGAGCTGCCCGCGGCGAAGACCAAAAAATAGCCCTGACCCTCTGAAAGCGAACCCGCCCGAAATTCGGGCGGGTTTTTGCGAACAGCAGGCCCGAATATCGCAAAAATTGTGTTATATTTGCAAAAAATAGGCCGGAGCGCAGCCTCCGCGCCGCCGAGTTCAGAATAAAAACCTAAAAGAAAAAACCATGCTTATCCCTTGTGCAATCGGTTACGGGCAGATCATCGTAATCGTATTGGTAGTCATCCTGCTCTTCGGAGGCAAGAAAATCCCCGAACTGATGCGCGGACTGGGCCGCGGCGTCAAAGAATTCAAGGATGCCGTCAACAAAGACTATACGGCCGAAGACAACAAACCCGGAGACAAATCCGACTCCGGAAAGACCGAGTAATCACACCTGTTCCGCGGCGGCAAACAAATGAACATGAAAAAAAAGGATCCGGAGTCGACGGAGATGACTTTTTTCGAGCACATCGACGCCCTGCGCCCGCATCTGGTGCGAGGGGTGATGGCAATCGGAGTCATCGGACTGGTGGCCTTCTTCTGCAAGAGTTTCATTATCGACACGGTGCTGTTCGGGCCACAAAGCCCGGACTTCCCCACCAACCGCATGCTGACATGGGTGGGCGCCCAGTGGGCGCATATGGCCGAATGGCTCAACAGCGTGCTCGGCACGTCGTTCGACACCGATCCGGAGACCTTCCGCATCGCCAACGACCGTTTCTCGATCATCAACACCTCGCTGTCCGGGCAGTTCAACCTCCACATGAAGATCTCGCTCCTGACGGGACTGGCAATGGCCATGCCCTACACGCTGTGGGAGTTCTGGCGCTTCGTGCGCCCGGCGCTCACGCCGAAGGAGATTCAGGGAACCCACCTGTTCGTATTCTGGGTGTCGCTCTGTTTCTTCGGAGGGCTGCTGTTCGGTTATTTCGTCATGGCGCCGCTGTCGATCAACTTCTTCGCCAACTACCAGGCCAGCGAGTTCATCACCAACATGTTCGACATCAGCGACTACCTGACCACCGTCATCATCGTCTCGATAGCCTGCGCCTTCATGTTCGAACTGCCGCTGCTGATCTACTTCCTGACCCGCATGGGGCTGGTTTCGGCCGGATTCCTCCGCAAATACCGACGCCATGCGTTCGTCATACTGCTCGTCGTCGCGGCAATCATAACCCCGCCCGACATATTCAGCCTCATTCTGGTGATCCTGCCGCTATACGGGCTGTATGAATTGAGCATCAAACTCGCGGAGCGGACCGAGCGCAAGCACGCCGCCGAAGAGGAACAAACGACGGAAATGACGGAAACGACGGAATAGCAGAAGACATATGGAGCGAACAAGCGAAACGAAGCCCGTCACGATCGTAGCCATCGGGGCGGGCAACCGTACCAACAAATACCTCGAATACGCGATCCGGAATCCCGACCGGCTGAAACTGGTCGGCGTAGCGGAGCTCAACGACATCCGCCGCCACGCAGTCGCCTCCAAATTCGGACTGAAGCCCGAAGAGTGCTTCGCCGACTACGAACGCTTTTTCGAAAACCCCGTCCCGGCCGACGCCATCCTGATCGGAACGCCCGAGAACATGCACTTCGAGCCTTGCATGAAGGCCATCGAGGCGGGTTACAACGTCCTGCTCGAAAAACCGATCGCGCAGTCGCTGCCCGAATGCTGCCGCATCGCCGAAGCGGCGCGGCGCAAAGGGGTCATCGTCGGCGTCTGCCACGTCCTGCGATACCATCCCTATTTCATCAAGATCAAGGAGATCGTCGACTCGGGCCAGCTGGGAGAGATCATATCAATCAGCCACCTCGCAGCCGTGGGGCTCGACCGAACCACACACGGATTCGTCCGCGGCATGTGGCGCCGCGAGGAGATCACCAACCCGATGCTGATTTCGAAATGCTGCCACGACATCGACTTCCTGTCTCTTATACACATCTCCGAGCC
>ENA-OYYD01000375-OYYD01000375.1-human-gut-metagenome-genome-assembly--contig:-NODE-375-length-13934-cov-3.667988_pt1 | contig 13934 bp, 14 predicted proteins | sample MGYA00244062_ERZ653446 | MGnify/ENA primary metagenome ERZ653446 (study PRJEB26926, sample SAMN06165031) | human gut metagenome | biome: ENVO:00009003; feature: ENVO:2100002; material: ENVO:00002003...
CACTCGACTAGTCGTCGGCAGCGTCAGATGTGTATAAGAGACAGATAATCGACTCCCGGCAGGTTGACGCTGTTTCCGCTCGCATCGACAGCCCAGCTTATATCGATCGACGAGTCGTCATAGCTGTTGATTTCATTGTCCGCATAGCCATAGCGGAATTTGTAAAGAACGAAATAGGTTCCCGAACCACTTTCGTCAATGGCATTCTGAGGCAGGCATGTGCCTGTAAACGACAGCGTATTTCCGGCCCAAAGCGGATAATACGGTTGTGAATGATACTGATTTTTCATTTTGTAGCCGGAATTTCCCTGATTATCCTCCCATTTTATATACGTATCCCATTCGTCTCTCGATGTCGGTTCGCTGTCGGGACGGTAATAGGTTATCCGGTAATCGAAGTAAATGTTTACATCGTTACCATTGACCTTCGCCATTTCATACCACGGTTCCTTGGTAGGATCCACATGGGCGCTGCCCTGTATTTCATACCATTGTACGTTGTCCGGTCCGAGATTGTCGGGATCATAGGCCACCATAATTACTCCGGGCTCACAGCTTCCGCCCTCTGGAGCATCCGGATTGGGATTGGCATTTGCATAAAAGGCATTGCCTAAAACCCGGAAGTCTCGCAAGCCTTCGACATTCTGGATTGTATGGTCAAAACCGACCGTTACGTAGCCGCCGAATCCGCCGAGGGTGATCATTCCGCGTTTATTATTGCCGATGGCGTCCAATACTTTCTGATTCATTGTCTCCTGCGTATCCCCCTCCTCGTACAGCGGCAGCGTATTGGTAAATTGTCCGACTGCCGGCATGTAGTCGAAGACTTTGGTGATATAGGGATTCGCCCCTTCCGCAGGCGGGTCGATAGGAGCATATTCGACAAAAACAGTGAAATAATAATCAAAGAAGATATCCCCTTGCGATGCTGTTAATTTCAAGCCGATAGCGCCGCCATGTGAAAACATGTGCTCAAGATTCTTGGTTTGAGCGACCGGCTCCTCATCCTCGAACCATAAGTAAGAGACACCGTCGTCGGACACGCTGGTTACTTCTATCCGAAACAGTTGGTCGACCTTGGCTCTAAATCCTCCTTCGGGCTCTTCGATGGTTATATCTTCCTTTTTGAGTACGTAATCGGTGGTTACTTTGACCTCGAAATCATAGTCGAAGGTGGTCGTTCCCTGGCTGGCATGCAGCGTAAGGGTGAATGTTCCCAACGAAGTGAAGGTGTATTCCAGATTCTTCGAATCGGCTATTTTCGAATCACCGAGAGACCATTCATAGGAAACGCCCTCATCCGAAACGCTTTTCACTTCGATCCGGAAAGGCTGGTTGACCAGAGCCTTAAATCCCCCGTCGGGCCGGTTCACAGAGATGTCTTCCTTTTTCAGGAGATAACCGTCGTCTCCGTTATCAGCGTCGTTGCACCCGGCAAGAAATCCAACCGAAAGCAACGCCGATAGAAGCAGTAAAACGATTCGCTCATAATTTTTTTTCATATTCAAGAGTGTTAAGTTACTCTTCCAGCGGTTGCAATTTTTTATGTGTGAAAACAATATGTGCCGGTATGTTCCCGGTGCTTATCGACCATTTTCGTATGCCGTCCGGCCCAAAGCAGTGCAGGGTTCCGGCACGGACGTAGTCTTTGGCATCGGTAACCAGAAACTCTCCGGTGTTTGGGTTGACGGCGATTCCATAAGGTGTCTGGATACGCTTTTCGGTGCCGTCTTTGATAAAGTTGCGCGTAACGATCTCCCGTGTGCGCGTGTTTACGATGGCATAGGATACCGTCCAATCGTTTGTCAGATAACTCCATTCGGTACTGTAAAGGAACAGCGAATCCCGACACAGGGTCATGTGTGTATTGGGTAGGTCTTCGAACTCGTATGCAACCTCGTCAGTTGAGGTGTCGATTATGAATGTTTTGGAAGGTATTTCATAATAGTCTCCGCGGGAAGAAACATACAGGTTGCCGTAATTGTCCGGCTGTATCCGGTGAAGGTTGATAGCGACATCTATTTTTTTCTCTTCCGTAAAAGTTTTCAGGTCGATAACCGACACGGTACGGTCGTAATTCGGGACACGGTAACCGCCGGAATTGGCGACATAGAGTTTATTGCCCACAATGGCCATCTCTTCGGGCTGATAACCTACAATGCACTCATCGACGACCTGAAGGCTTACCGTATCGATTTTGGCCACATATCCGATCCGGGCATCCGGTGCTATCTGTACGGGGCCTGCATAAGCGCTCACATAAGCATATTTATCTTTGAATGCAAGGTAGCGGCAATTGGGGATAGCTATTTTGGTGATATGCTTGGCTGTATTGACATCCATTACCTCGACATAATTGGAACAATTTATAACCGCCCAGAGTTTGTCACCGTAGATTTGAATGTCGTTTCCCACGTCGCCGAGGTCTTTGACCTCATAAGGGTTGCGTTCGCCGTAAATATTTCGCGTGTAAACGCCTGTCTCATAGTCGTAATAGTCGAGCGAAGCCTGGTTCGTTCCCATATTGCCTTCGTTGAGCAGAAAAAATCCGTATATATCGCCAGTAACCTGTTCCCACGGATTCACCAAGGTCGGCTCGGAGGGTAATACCGGATCGTCCTTGCGGCAGGAAGCCGCAAGGATGAGAATGCCGATGAAGACTGTAAGCCATTTTAAATAAAATCCCTTCATAATGTAAGACTTAGAATAATCTTGAAATTGGTTCCCGGCATGGGATACCATTTAACCACTTCGTATTGCTGGTTGAAAATGTTATTCACCTCCGCGGTGATACGAAGCTGAGCGTGTTTGAATGGGAAATTTCGCGACAGCGACATATCGTGCGTATACCACGGCTGGATATAATTGACCGGAGTATTGTTGCCGAGCATATATCGCTCTCCCGTATAGATAAAACTGTAATTAAAATCCCACTTTCGATAGGAAGCGTTAAGAATCACGGAGCCGCTGTGCCACGGAATGTAGGGTATCTGGTCGCCATATCCGTCCATAACGGTTTCCTCCCAACCTTCATCCTTCTCCTCAGTGAAGTCCTGTGCCTTCTGATAGGTATAACTCAACCGGGCGTCCAATGCCACGCCGCCTAAATTGAAACAGGGATTGAACGTCACATCCACACCGCGTATCTCCACATATCCGAGATTAACCATTGTCCAGACGAGCTGGTTGGAGGTCGGGGTGGCGATTATCTTGTCTCTCACCTCGTTGTAATAGGCATCCACCGTAAGATTGAGCGTCGACAGCACTCCTTTGCCGAATCGTTTGGAGTAGACAACTCCCACATTGTATTGCGTGGCGTATTCCGGCTTCAGAAGCCGGTTGCCCAATTGCACGTAATAGAGGTCGTTGAAGGTCGGCATCCGGAATATCTCTTTATAAAAGGCTCTTATATTAAGGCCGATCTTTTCAAACGGACGGTACGATGCGATTACCGTGGGAGAGAATACGTTTTTATCCGGCGCTGTTTCCATCCTCCGAGCGCTCCGGTCATGTACATACGTGTAAAGCAGGCTTGCCTGCATGCTGAATCGTTTGAGGTTGACCGATGTGGCTATGGCTCCCAGCAACGTATAGCGCCTCGGTTCGATGAAATGCGCATTGAACATATCGGTGCCGTCTGCATCGAGTTTGTTCCATTGGAAATCTGTGGACAGATTCGCTGTCCACCACGGGGTGAAAGCGAACAGATTGGCAGCCGTAATATAAACCTCCTGCTGCCAATAGTGATTATCCATCGGTTGTACGGTACTTTGGGGCGGCATGACGTAATTCATATAGTCGTAGGCGTATTTGGCTTGGATTTTATAGCTGTAGAGATCCGTCACCTCTTGCCTTAAGGAACCTTGAAAGAAAAAATTACGGTCTTTCTGCCGGTCTTCGTTCAGTAATGAAATACCGTAATCCTTTTTTACGGCTGCACCGGGATAGCCTCGCTCGGAATTGTAGAAATATCCTTTCGCCTGCCATTCTCCGCGCTTTACCTTGCCGAAAAGAGCAGCCTCGGCGCGAAGAAACCGGACATCCCCGTTGCGTCTGACTTCGGTGGTGTCATAGCCGCCGTCCTTATGATAGCGAAATTTATATTTGCCGGAAGTGTTCAGATATTCAATATTGGCCGACGACGAAAGGTTTTCGCTGATCCGGTGCTCCCAAAGGGCGGAAGCGTTGATAAGGTCGAAGGAACCGCCTTTGAGTTTTACATTGAAACGGTTTCTGCGTCCGCTCTCGAAAACAGGTCTGCGCGTCACCATATATACCGCACTTGCCGAGGCGAAATCGCGTGCGGACTGGAATATGTCGCTTTTCTGGCCGTTATAAACGGATACCAATTCCATGTTGTCAAGCGAAAATTTACCGAGGTCCACCGTCCCGTTCTGGGCATTGCCGATCTGTATGCCGTCGTAGAATACCCCCACGTGTTGGCTGCCCATACTACGGATGTTGACGGTTTTCAGCCCCCCGATACCTCCGTAGTCCTTTATCTGCACACCGGAAAAATAGCGCAACGCATCCGATACGGAATGTGAGTTGAGCCTTTGCAGTTTCTCGCCGGAGAGGATCTGTGCCGGGACGACTGCCCTGTTCTGTCTCCCAAGCACCGTCACCTCGTCGATAGCCAGTATCCGGACCGAATCCGGGATTTGTCTATTCTCGGCATCTTGAGCATTCGTAGTGCCGCAGGCGAGAAAGTGGAACAGTATCAAAATTACCGATATTCTTTTCACTTCTTGATAGCGCTTGTTAATTAATGGAGTGCCGGGATTTTCTTATCCCGGCACTCCGGGTGTTGTCGCAAACGAGGGCCGGTTATTCGAACCTTACCGCCAGATCGTCCCACGCAAAATATGCCGGCTGGCTGAACCCATAACCGTTATCGCTGTCGCCTGTGACGTTGAATTCGATGCGGCTGACTTTTCCGAGTTCGGAAAGATTCCATTTCTGCCAATCGATGACGCAGCAGCGACGCTACCACTCGACGGTAATGTCATCCACCTCGATCAATGTATGCGTATGCTGGTTATCTTGATTGATTGTTCCCAGTTTACCAGCTAATTGCGCCAGCAGCGTGTTATATCTGTCGGTAAATTCCCGCTCCTGCTCGGTTTTTACTCCGGGCAAGGCCGTATGCCGTTGCAGGCGTTCGAGCAGCTGTGCGATCTGCCCCTGCGAGAGCTCTGCGGCCTCTATCAGCCGTTCGATCCGTTCCAGCTGTGCATTCTCCAGACCCATGGTTCCTACACTGCCTGCTTTGGCGTTTTTGATGGCTTTGACAAGTGTTTCCTTGAGGTCTTCGTACATCTCGATTGAGAGACCGCTCTTATTTTCGTCATTCATATTCTTATGGTTTTTGAAATTTTTTGATTGGGTTACAATCTCATTTTATGTCTTCTTTTCTGTTCTTCCATCCTGCGTCGGCGTTCTATTGCGGCTATGGCCATCGCCTCGGCCGCGGCATCGAGCAGCGCCGTGATTCGTGCGATATGCTCTTCGGGGCTTTCTCCCGGCTTGCGCTGCAACTGCTCGGCCGACACCCCGCCGGGCGAACCGGCCGGCGGCAACGGAATCCCGCCTGCCTTTCCGAGGTTTACCGATGGCGGCTCTTCGCGCGTACTGCTTCCTCCTCTGCCCGTGTTGCCGAATAACCCGGCAAATGCCGAACGGTAATTGCTTGCCGCCGCCGAGAGGTTTCCGACAAGCGTTGCCCGGTGTTGGGTTTGCTGTTGAATATGGTTGAACCGGTTGTCGAGTTTCGTAAAGCTGAAAGTCCGGTCGATTTTCGATCCGGAGAACTCGAAGCCGTTTTTCGAGAAGAGGATACCCTGCTTGCGGTCGGTATTTCCGCAATACTTGTAACGGACGCCGATGTCCTGTTCCTTTAATTTGCCTTCCAGTTCGTTCCAACTTTTGCTCTTGGGCAGACAGCCTTTGATCGCATCGTGGATTTCGTATCTGGTTTTGTCGGGTTCGCGCAACCGCTCCCGCCGTACGTCGTCCTTTCCCGGTGCGAGATACAATCCGTACTTCTCGGTCAGCTCCCGGCAGACCTTGGCGTTGCGGATCTTGATGTTCCTGTCCGATATGGTCTGCCCGTTGTTCCCGACCCGGTTGTAGACCAGATGGCAGTGCGGATGGGGCTGGTCGAGATGGCGCACCAATAGATACTGCGTATCGGTGATGCCCATCTTTTGCATATACTCCTTTGCGATCTGCGTCATCAGGGCGTCGGTCATCCGCGGGGCGTCTTTGGGTGAGAAAGACAAGGAGATATGGCCGACATTGTTTTTCAGCCGTGGGTTCAATAAGGTCTGGTCTTTGAAGTCCTGCACCATGTCCTTCACTTCCGGAGGCATAATGCCTTCGGCTTCCAAGATCCGGGATTCTTCTTTCATCACATAACCCACCGTCCCCGAAAAGGACGAAGCGGATATTACCTTACCGACCATCGCATATCTGTTTCAGGAGTTTTTCGATGGCCGTGACGATCGCCGCATGCCGTACCCTGACAGCCGCCAGACCTTTGGCATTGGCCAGCCGGGTCAGTTGGTTCAGGTTGCGGGCAATGCCTTTGAGTTGGGCCATGAAATCCAGTTGTTCGCGGGTGATCCGTGCTCTTACCGTTCCTCGGTCGATCAGCTGGCGCAGGACTTCGGCAGGCGGTTGTCCTGCTTCGCGGCAGAGGGCAGAGAATCGGAGTTTCCGTTCGGGGCTGAGCCGCGTACTGACGACGTATTTGCGGATGCGGCCGATGCTGACTTTCGGACGTCCGCCCTGTTTGCTGTATGTTTTCTTCGGTGTTTCCATGATAAGTGTTTTGTAAGCATTTTTTTGTTCAGACCAGCGGGATTTTACGCCGACCAGCGGGGAAGGCGCAGTTTTCGTCTACGAAAACACAACCTTGCCTTCCTTAAATCTTTACCCCTTTCCGACGCGGTGGTTCAATTTCCGCCGTTTCCGCTTTCAGGGCTTGCAGATTATTCCGAAGAGTCTGAACGGCCTTTGTTTCGGGGGCGTTCTTCTGTGTCGAAGGCTTTTGTGTTCGGTCTTTTATGCGGGCGGTCAGATAGTCATTTACGTCCTTGTGCCCGCTGTAAAAATGCCTTTGGTCGATTACCTCGCTGCGGGGGCAAAGACGGATCAGATCGGAGGTCGTTTTACGCCCGGCTTCGTCGTTGTCAAAGAAGGCGTGAATCACCGGATGCCGGGAGAGAAACGGGATGGCTTTGGGCAGGTTGACGACCGAGTTCAGAACCGCGGCGTCGATGCGCAGTCGTTCGGGATGTTTCAGCGAAAGATAAGCGAGAAAATCCATAAATCCCTCGAAAGCGATCACCGTGTCGGAACGGTTGTCGAGGGTGGTGATATGTTTGGGCGAGGAGCCGCCTTTGAACCGCTCGGAGCGGAGCTCCCACCCTCCGGCATCGTTGCGGAACCCGACGGCGAAAAAGGCGCGGCCGTTTACCTCGTAGCGGACCTCGCGGCAGAATGCCGCGGCGACTGACGGGACGATGCCGCGCGAGGCGAGATAACCGACCAATGCCGGATGCCGGAGCGAAGCGTCGGAGAGGATGCGGAGCGCGGGAACGGCGGCCGGACGCACGACCGACAATGCCCCGCCAACGCCAAGAGGCTCGCCAACACCCGGTGAAAGAGAAACGGAACCGGCGTCCCTTTTTTCACCGTTTTGCAGCCGTCGGACCGCTTCGCGGCTGTCGCACCGCTCCAACCGCATCACGAGGGTGAGCAATGTACCGCCTTCGCCCAGTCCGAAGTCGTACCAGAGATTTTGCACGTAGTCCACTTTGAAACTCGGCGTGCGTTCTTCCCGCAAGGGTGAAAGATACATACCGTAGCCGTTGCGTTCGTATTTGGGCTGAATCCCGCGCCAGGCGAGAAAATCACGGATGGAAATCCGGTTGCTGTATGGTATGACAGTCATTTTTTCCGTAAATTTGTTGAGAAAAAGTGTAAAATCCAGTGAAAGAAAAGGTTGGCGTCTTACATATCTCTTACACGGCATCCGGCGCTGTAAGTCCGAAAGAACCCGTAAGACTTTGTAAGAGGATTTGTAAGAGATGTAAGATTATGAAAATAAGAAAGCTACTTCCTTTTTTCAACATTCTTACATCGCAGCATCGTCCAGCAATCCGCCGAGTTGTTCCCGCGTGACGGTATAGACCCGTGCCGTCTTGCTGTCCTGCCGCTGCGTTTCGCCGTTGTAGGTAATCGTATAGCGTTGGTAGTAAGTCGGTGGTGCGGGTCGCAGCTGCCAATTTTCGGCAAGAATCCGCCGCACGGTGGGATGGTCAACACGGATGCCGCGTATCTCCAGCATATTGACCATATCGCTCACGTCGAACCGATACTCCGCAAGGTTCTCGGCATCCATGATATCGCGAATAATCGACAGCATTTCGGTTTCGGTCTTGCTGCGGTTGTAGTGTATGATCCGCCGCAAGGCATCGGTGACCAGCAGCCGGGGCGCGAACCACATACGGCTCTCTTCATGTGACGAGAGCATACGTTGTTGCAGATAGAAGAGCAGCCCCGGTATCTCGGCTCGCATTTTGGCCAGCAGGTGTTGATCGTCATACGGGAGCGGCGGCACGCGCCGCACCCAGTAGCGGGTTTCCGCAGCCTCGATCAGGACGGGATTGCGCTCGTTGTTGGAGCAGAGGACGAACTTGCCGAAAAACTCCACCTCCCGGCGGTCGCGGCCTTTCGCCTCAGCCTTGTAGCTGCGTGCGGTCGATAGGTTTTTGATCCGCTCGGAATCCTCGCGGCGGTTGAGCAGCACCTCGTCCACGCAGATCAATAGTTTACCCGTCCAGTCGTCGTTGAACTGCGAGCGGAAATCTTCGTTGGTGTTGAAGGTAACGTTTCCGCCGAAGATCGACTTTAAGAGATTGAGGAAGGTCGTCTTTCCCGTGTTGCGTTCATCCGACACCAGCAACAATACCGGCAGCCGTTGCAAGGGGCGCAGGTAGAGCAGTTGCAGATAATCGTACCCCAGTTCGACCTGCTCGCCGAAGATATGAGCGAAAAAGTCGTGGATGTGCGGAAAGATGCCATCGGCGGGCTGAAAGGGAATCGGCTCGTAACGGTTCAGGAAACCGTCGATCTCCCGGCGGTAGTTCGTGTGGTCGGGAACCGTGCAAAAGCCGTCGTATTTCGGAATGCAGGCCAGATAGCTTTTCCCGTAGTCCTGACGCAAGGTCTCGACATTCCACGGGATGAGCGTCTCGACGCTCCGGCCGCTGCTCAACGGCTGCCGGACCCGCTTGTAGATGGTCGTTCCCACGCGCAGGTAGGGGCTTTCTCTTTTCACTGTTTTAGCGGGCATAGCTGTCTCCGTTTAGAATCCGTTGCACATCCGCCACACGATAACGGCGCTGCCCGCCGTACTCCACGGGAACAAGATAACCGCTCTTGGCCCATCGCCACAACGTAGAGGAATCGACACCCAACAACGCGATGGTCTGTTTTCGCGTGTACAATTCGCCCGCGTGTTGCGGAACCGGCATTACGGACGGCGGCGACGCGACTGCCGTCAACTCCTTGTGCCATTGCCGGAGATCTTCCAGACGGACGGTCACATTCACTTCACCGCCCAGCTCACTCAATTGTTTTAAGTCCATAATACGATAATTTAACCGAACCCGAACAGCAGGTCCGGCGACGAAAATAACAGGTGCTTTTCCTGCACCTATTTTTGCAATCGAATCACCGCATTTGCACCGGCAAACAATTTCAGATATTGCTACTTACCAGCATTTTGCAATTACATGACAACAGAAAGAAAATTCCCTGCACCGACCGGGTGTAGGGAATATCTCATACTTATACAGTTCTTTATTTTTGGATATATTCTTTCAGATTATCGAGCAATCGGATGCGATAACCTCCGTCCGTCGCCCGAAGCTTGGCCCGCAACGTCTTCGTATTGTATTTGGCCAAAGACTCGAAGCTCGCTTTCAGCCATTCCGCCAATTCGGTCTGGTCATAAAAACGATTGGTCGCGCCCTTAAAAGCATTCCAGACGTTCCAACCGTAGTGACACAAATCCCCATAGCTCACCCGATCATGCCGAAGCCGAACCTGCGGCACATCATTCGGAACAGGCGCCATACATGCCAAATAAAGCAAACGTCGTCGCAAAATTTGCCGATTCGTCCCGTCAACGGCATCGCCCAAATCCTTATCGGTATATTCGTAGACGGTGGCGAGTGCATTTTCGAGAATCCGATCGTCCGGAACCGGATCGGCAGAAACAACGGCGGATTCCGGCACGATCGCGTCCGGGCTTCTTTCACACCGCTGTTCGGAACCGACTCCTTCTGTCGTTGTTTTCTCTTCGCCTCTCGGCTGACTACACCCAAAACGACGAAAAAAACGCTCCGAAAGATCCGCCGAACTGCCCACGCTGAAAAAGTAAAATCCGGTCACGCCAAGTCCTGCGGGGACAAGCAAAACAAGCGCCAGCCAAAGCGGAAATCCCCGCGAAACCATGGCGCTGAACAAAACGATCAAAGCAAAAATCACAGCGCTCGCCACGATCAGGTGAAGACCTTTCTGGAAATAATACTCGGGATTCATAATTACGATTCGCTGAAAAAATCATCCTCCATTACAACTTTCCGAAACCGATCCCGCAACTCCGCCATCCGCGCGATCAGTCGATCGTATGGCAGCGAATCTCCATAGATGAAATACTCCTGCATCCGCTCATAATCCCTGCGCCATACCTCCGCCAATTTTTCGGGCGGAATAAAATCGATCCGGCTCGGATGGTGCGTCCGATAATCGACTCCGCGAATCGTATTGAATATGCTGCGATGCCTGACAATCTCGACATACATTTTCGGATCGGCCAAGGCTGCCTTTCCGAAATCCGTATCCATCAGCCGCTCCAAATCGTATAGATGACGTGTCATTCGCTCGACGCGCGGATTCTCTTTCTGAAACTCTTCATGCAGCAAAAACGCTTTCTCCAAAAACGTCCGTGTCGGTACGACCGCATAAATCGGGAACACCAATTCTCCGAATACATCGGGATATGCCTCGGCAATCAGCGGACGAATCTCGATCCGCTCACGCGGTTCTTTCATCGACCGGCAGCTGAATTCGATCCGGATTTGCGATTCCACATACTCGATATTCGCATAAATGCTTCGATACGGCAGCAGCACCAGCGTCGGATCGGTATCGGAGTCCTGCGCCGGAACGGCACGCAACTCAAAATCGGAAGCCCCATATCCTTCCAGCAATGCCTGCGTTTCCGCAACGAGCCGCTGCTCGATATAGGCCCTGTCTCTTATACACATCTGACGCTGCCGACGACTAGTCGAGGGCAGCGTCAGATGTGTATAAGAGACAGCGATATAGGCCCGCGAAAGTTTCCGAATCCGATCGCGCTGCGACTTGTTGTCCCCGGCAATTTCCCAAAAGGACTTGTCGATCGCAATGTCGATATCCTCCGAGAAGCGTTCTATGACATGCCAACCCTTGCTCAACGACGTACCGCCCTTGAAGGTAATGAAGTCCCGGCACGACGATTCGAACAGGGCTTTCAGCGTCATCGTCACCCACCAGTCCTTCTCGACAGCCTGCGGAGGAAGCCCGACACGCTCGCTCGTCTGTGCAACGAACATACTTTTCTGCTCGTCGGAAAACATCCAAAAATTATTCTTCATAGAACGACATAATGATTTTACGAATCCATGCCGGCACCAACCGCAGATCGGGCAGAATGCTCGACTTCGGAATCCGGGCGAATATCGTCTTCAGTTGGGCGATGTGCTCCTCCGTCACCTGCGGCCGACCGATCTCCTTCAGAGCGAATACGGCAAGCATCAGCGTTTTATTCTGATAGGCCAAATTTTTAAGCGCCACACGCTTGAATCGCAATTTACGACCGTTGAACAGATTGACTGTCCGGGAATTGCCGTCCGTATAAAACACATAGTTCATCGGTACCTGGGCAGACAATCCCAATACATTCAATGCGTGCATACCCGTCGGAACAACCCGGGCTTCGCTCTGCCGGGCTACCTTTTCAGCGATTTCATTGACGGTCGGGTACTGTATGCCCAATCCGAACTTTCTGTCGATTTTGGGATAGCAATAGAGGCCCCTCGCAATACGGACTAAACCGCCTTTTCGAGTAAGTCGTTCCAATGCCTTCGCAACCGATACGGCCGATCCGTACACAGCGAAATCGGATGCGGAATACAGCTTACCCCGCCCGCACTTTTTTATCTTATTAAGTATCTTACCCTCTATTACTTGCATCTATTTACACACATATATCTGTCGCAAATTTATACAAATTTATCGACAAAACAAATCTTACTCCAACACGCTTACTGCATCACGCTTAATATCCATGTCAATATCGCGATAACGAGCGAACGCCCGGCTGCCGTCCTTATGACCGGACATCGCTCCCACGATCGCAGGGTCTTTCACGCTTTTATAAACATTCCCGATGAATGTCCGGCGCGCCATGTGCGACGAAGCAAGGTCGCAGATCGGCACCTGAACATTCTGCCGCGTCCGCTGGTCGATCGTCGTCACCATGCGCGTCAGTCCCGCTTTACGGAACGCCGCTTTGATATAGACATTATATTTTTGCTCCGAAATAAATGGAAACAATGTTCCGCGGTTCTCATCGAGGTATTTACGAATCAGTTCTTTCGCAGCACCGATCAGCGGCACCGAGACCGTCACCACTCGGTCGTCTCGCGTCTTGCGGGGAACATATTCGATGCAATCGCCGATGATATTGGCATAGGTCATCTTATAAAGGTCGCTCACCCGGCAGCCGATCATGCATTGGAAAACAAAAATATCTCGTTGCGTTTCCAGTTGCTTGTCATCCCCCATATCCGCTTCGGCCAACTGTTTGCGTTCGTCGGTCGTAATATAGATAGGCGTACCGTAGACAATCTCCGCAATCTTGTACTGCTTGAACGGATCATTGTAGGTATGTCCGTTATCATTTAACCATACATAAAACGACCGTAGACGAATCAACATATCCGAAACGTAATTCATGCCCCGCTCTTTCGGACGGCCGGGAATTACCGTTTCTCCCGCAGCATTGAGGTACGGGCCGCGCTTCACAGGCAGATTCTTCCTCACCTTCGGCCGGGCATACGGCACCTCGTCGTACAACTCCGGATGTTCGTCGAAAATCTCCGGTTCTTTCATCAGAAATGCCCCGAAATCATCAAGTGTCGTCGGAGATACGGTGTGTACGTCCAGCACGAACCGTCGGTTCGACAGTTTACGATACAACTCATACCGCTTCAACGTCCGCACCAAGACATTGAAATGCTTGACACGCGATTCGGACAATTTATGCGTAGCGAGGTATTCATCCGTCAACGGGAAAAAGCCTATTTTCTTTTCCTCAACGGAAGTCGCCGTCTTTGGCCGCAAAGTGCGCCGGATCAACTTTTCGAGCCACTCGCGCGTAACGGTCGATTTATCGTCTGCCGCCTCGACCGAGGTCTCAATTACATCGACCAATTCTTTCAATTTCGCCCGCTTTGCCAACAGCGCATCGCGCTCCTCCCCCGGTATGTTCGGAATATTGATATCGTTTTTCTTTCCCCAACGTTTCCGATCGACCCAAATGCCGGACGGCACACGTACACGCAATTCGCGGGAAACATAGACACGGAAATTAACTTGCGATTCTCCCGCGCTGTTCTCCCCTTGCGCCAAAACATATGTAACTTTTGCCATACATCCTCATTTTATGCTCTACAAAGATATGATTTAGATTCGAATACAGCAATACTTTCGTGTCCGCACCGTGTCCGCATTTTTGCAAAACAACTAAAAACAGACAAAATACATTCTGTCTCTTATACACATCTGACGCTGCCGACGACTAGTCGAGTGTAGAT
>ENA-OYYD01000378-OYYD01000378.1-human-gut-metagenome-genome-assembly--contig:-NODE-378-length-13900-cov-4.583315_pt1 | contig 13900 bp, 9 predicted proteins | sample MGYA00244062_ERZ653446 | MGnify/ENA primary metagenome ERZ653446 (study PRJEB26926, sample SAMN06165031) | human gut metagenome | biome: ENVO:00009003; feature: ENVO:2100002; material: ENVO:00002003...
ACGAGATTAGCGAGTGTCTCGTGGGCTCGGAGATGTGTATAAGAGACAGTGCTATTATAATGCACGTGAAAAGAAAATTTCTGTGTATGACGAATCTTCTATGAAGTTATTGACTTATCAGTTTGATAAAGACGCTGATAATTGGGGAGCGTTGATAGAAGAACGGTCTTTTTATGATTTAGGAGGTACACTACGCCGGGTGTGGGAACTTCGGAATGGTAGGTTTTTGGTAGATGGTCAGTTGGGAACAAAGTCGGATCAGCAAAAACGTTTTCAGATGTTGGCAGATGCAAAAGTGGTGGCTGATTACAATGATTTTCCTATAGATACTCCGAAAGAACGTTCCGTTTGGTCATCGCCAGCAATTGCGATATCTCCGGATTGTAAAAAGATGGCCGTAGGAACTTTATATGGAGGAATCCTTGAATTATTTGATTTATCACAAAACATAGAATTAAGAGCAATCCGAAAATTTTATCCTCCGGTCGTGCAATATTTATCCGGAACTATCCAAAACACAGAGGAGACTGTTTGGGGCTTTTCTGCGTTATGTGCTACAGATGAAAGGATTTATAGTGTATTTATAGGTGACAAGAATCCCAATTTATTTAATAACTTATCTGTTTTTGATTGGGATGGCCGGGAATTAATCAAATATAATACTGATTGCCTCGTTTTGAGAATTTGTGCTTCAACTCAGGAACCAAATAAACTGTATGGGATTGCTTTTTCTGAAACTCATGAATTTTATCTGGTTTCTTTTTCCTTGGATTCTTGACAGGGGATCGCATTAAAATGTATATATATGAAGAAAGAGGTTTGGATAAAACTGGTGAAACGAATCGGGAACTGGATTGTGAATATCTGTTTCTATTCTTGTGTGGCTTTTGTTGCCTGGATGGTATTGCAGGTGTTTTGCCTGACTTCTTTCAAAATCCCCTCCAATTCAATGGAACCGGCATTGCTTTCGGGAGACAAAATACTGGTGGATAAATGGACCGGTGGGGCACGTCTGTTTAATATCTTTGCGTCATTGCGAGGAGAAGAAGTGGATATCTATCGTCTACCGGGTTTCGGATCGTTTCAGCGGGACGATGTGCTTGTTTTTAATTTCCCTTATCAGGATGGGAGCGACAGCATCGGATTTGATATAATGAAGTATTATGTGAAACGGTGTATTGCCTTGCCGGGTGATACTTTGGAAATACGTAAGGGCTATTATCATATAAAAGGAATCACAGACAGTGTGGGGAATGTGCAGGCGCAACATCGGATTGCACGTGTCAGAAGGGAAGATTCACATGGGATCGTGATGGATGCTTTTCCGTGGGACGGACGTCTGGGATGGACCATTCAGGAATTCGGACCTCTTCCGGTACCAGCCAAAGGGCAGGTGGTGAAAATAGATACATTGTCTTGTTTGCTTTACGGAAGATTGATCCATTGGGAGCAGAAGAAGAGACTGCGGCAAAAAGGAGAGGCGGTATGTCTGGGCGATAGTGCGATAACGGAATATAAATTCACAGAGAATTACTATTTCGTATCGGGGGATAATATGGAAAATTCCAAGGATTCACGTTATTGGGGAATGTTGCCCGAATCATATATTGTAGGTAGGGCATTTACAATATGGCGGTCGGACGATCCTTTACGTGGAAAGATTCGTTGGAACCGGGTATTTAAAAGAATAAAATGATGAGAGAAAAAGTAGATTATATGCATATTATACTTCGTGGAGGACTTCTGGCAATGGTATGTGCACTGCTGTCTGTGGTATGGGTAAATGATCCGATGCTTCCGGCAGGTGAGTTGTCGGGGCAATGGCTCTATCTGGCAAAAGTTGCTATGGGAGCTGCTGTCGGTTGGGTGGTGTTGGCCTTTCTCTATTATAGAAAGGGGTATGATATGGGGGCTGATTTTTATCAGGTCGTTATTTGGAGTTTTATTGTTTTGGCTGCTTCTGAGGCTATTTATGGCTTGAGGCAGCTTTATGGTTTTACTTCTTCCCATCATTCTCTGTATTCCCTGACCGGATCTTTTTTTAATCCCGGACCATATTCCGGTTATCTGGCTATGATATTTCCTCTTTGTCTGGATCAATGGTTACGATTACGGAAAAGGGAGAATAAGAATTGGATGGAATGGACGGGATATTATGGGGCCGTGGCAGTATTGTTTCTTATACTCTGTGTGCTTCCTGCGGGAATGAGTCGTTCGGCATGGGTGGCTGCTCTTATTTCAGGTATTTGGGTATATGGAGTGCATAAATCCTGGCCGGTACGCTTGAAAAGAGTGTGGATGCGCAAAAAGACAAAGGTGCTGGCCGTCACCTCTGTGTTATGTATAGTTGTGTTGGTCGGAGGAGTCTGTTTGTTTAACCTGAAAAAAGATTCGGCCAGCGGGCGACTGTTCATGTGGAAAATCAGTAGCCGGGCCATTGCAGAGAAACCATTTACAGGCTATGGGCAAGGAAATTTTGCACTGGCATATGGGACAAGTCAGGAAGCTTATTTTGCCGAAGGGAGTTATTCGCCTCAGGAAGAATTGGTGGCAGGAAGTCCGGAATATGCTTTTAATGAATATTTGCAGATAGCACTCGAGTGGGGGATACCCGTATTGCTTTGTTGCCTGGCTTTTGCAGGATTTTGTCTACGGAGAGGTGTGGAACTGAAACGTTGGGGGCCTTGTGGCAGTGTGATCTCTTTGTTGGTATTTGCTTTTTCTTCTTATCCGATGCAATTGCCTGCTTTTGTTATTGCATTCCTGATTTTACTGATGGCTTGTATTGCAGGACGCTTTCTTGCCTGGCAACTGGCGTTTGCTTGTGTGTTGGGATTTTCCGGATACCATTGGTGGCAGGCAGATGTGCATCAAGAGTGCAAGGACTGGGCCAACTGCCGTATGTTGTATCAGGCAGGTGCTTATCAAAGTGCAAAAGAAGGCTATGAACGTTTGTATCCGAAATTAAAGGGAAGAGGGGCCTTTTTGTTTGAGTATGGGCATTGTTTGCATAAATTAAAGGAGGCGGATGCTTCGATTCTATTATTGAAAGAAGCTTCTACCCGAAGTTGCGATCCGATGATACTAAATATTATTGGTAAGAATTTTCAGGAAAAAGGAGAATATGCTCAAGCTGAAAAATGGCTTTTGCGTTCCACTCACTTATTGCCGGGAAGGATTTATCCATATTACTTGTTGGCGAAGCTATATGCCTCGCCTGGATATTTACAGCCCGATAAATTCCATGAAATGGCGGACTTGGTCTTGACCAAGGAACCCAAGGTACAGTCGACAGCCGTACGGGAAATGAGAGATGAAATAAGGAAGTTAGTTATAGATGTAAGTAACGAAAAAATCGTAAATAACAGAAATGTAAATGATTAATATGTTTTAAATGCAAGAAAAAGTATACAATTTCTTTTGCGTTTCTGAAGATTAGCAATTATATTTGTGACTGTATGCTAATAATATGAAATACATCATATATATGTCTTGGAAATAAGACATCAAATAAATAGAATTTGCTATGATAAACAGAATAAACGAACTACAAATAAGATTCGGGAATGAAATGCAGTTTTCCTATCCGAATCTTGACGGATTAATTGGAAGAAAAGTTTTTTGTCCACCTATGTAAGTAACGTAAAAATCGTAAATTGCTAATAATTAGTGGATTTAAGCTTCTGTACTATCCGGGATTAGTCCACCATTTATTTTGAGTTTTAGAAAGTAACCAACTATATTTGCAATCATAATTAATAGAGAAAAAGTTTAATAACATTATGAAAAACCAGTATCCCTTCTATACGCTTTGTCTGGCATTGACAATGCTGACAGCTTGTTCCGGTGAGAAGAAAGAGAGTGCTTCTGAAAAAGGAGTGGAAACCGTGTTGCCCGACACGAAAAACGAGGTGTCTGTCATGACACTCAAAAAGCAGATATTCAATCATGAATTGGTGAGTAATGGAAAAATTTCTGCCCGGGGAATGGCTGACCTGAGATTTGAAAGTGGTGAAGTGATAGCCCATATTTGGGTAAAGAACGGAGACCGGGTACGAAAGGGGCAGAAGTTGGCGGAGTTGGACAAATTCAAACTTGACAACCAGTTGTCGCAATCGGAAGACGCTTTAAAAAAGTCGGAATTGGAATTGAGGGATGTACTTATCAGTCAGGGCTATCCGGCAGACGACATTAGTCAGGTACCCGAAGAGACAATGAAGCTGGCAAAGGTGAAGAGTGGTTATGATCAGAGCAAATCACAATATGAAATGTCGAAATACAATGCAGAGCACGCTACTTTGACCGCACCTTTTGACGGAGTAGTTGCTAACCTGTTTTCGAAACCCTACAATCTGGCCAGTACTTCGGATGTATTCTGTACGGTGATCGATATGCAGGGGATGGAAGTAGATTTTACTGTACTTGAAAGTGAGTTGCCATTAATAAAGAACGGAGATAAGGTAGTGATCAAGCCCTATTCGGATGCCGCAACAGTACACGAAGGAAGTATTTCGGAAATCAACCCTTTGGTAGATGATAAAGGAATGGTGAAGGTGAAAGCCCGGGTGAACGGAGCCGGTAAGCTGTTTAGCGGGATGAATGTACGTGTCAGTGTACATCGTTCGTTGGGAGAGCAGTTGGTGATTCCGAAAAGCGCAGTTGTACTTCGTTCGGGCAAGCAGGTTGTATTTACCCTGAAAGATGGGAAGATGGCCCAATGGAACTATATTCATACCGCTTTGGAAAATGCAGACAGTTATAGTGTGGCCGACGGACTGACAGAAGGAGATACGGTCATCGTAAGCGGAAACATTAACCTGGCACACGAAGCTCCGGTCACAATCATTGAATAAGGATGAATCACTAACACAGAACAATTATGATTAAATTCCTGATACAACGTCCCATTGCCGTATTGATGGCTTTTACGGCTTGCTTCATAGTGGGGTTGGTGACGTACTTCACATTACCGGTATCGCTGTTGCCGGATATCTCCATCCCGGAGATTACCGTACAGGTATCAGCTAAAAATACCTCGGCACGTGAATTGGAAAACACAGTCGTGAAGCCTGTCCGTCAGCAATTGATTCAGGTGGCTGCCCTAAAAGACATGACCAGTGAAACGCGTGACGGTGCGGGTATTATCCGGCTTAGTTTTGATTTTGGTACCAATACGGACCTGGCATTCATAGAGGTTAACGAAAAGATTGACGCAGCTATGAACTATTTGCCTAAAGATACCGATCGTCCGAAGGTGATCAAGGCAAGTGCTACCGATATTCCGGTATTCTATCTGAATCTGACTTTAAAGACAGACAGTGCTTATGAAGAGACGGATCAGCAGGCTTTCCTGAATTTATGTGAGTTTTCAGAATCGGTAATCAAACGCCGTATCGAACAGTTGCCGGAAGTGGCAATGGTAGATGTTACCGGTTTGCTGGAAAGACAATTGCAGATTGTACCCGATATGGATAAACTGGCTATGCTTGAATTATCCATTGAAGATATTGAGACGGCTCTGGCGCAAAACAATGTAGAGCCGGGAAGTATGACCGTACGGGATGGATACTATGAATATAACATCAAGTTTTCAACTCTGCTCCGTACTGCGGAAGATGTGGAGAATATATATATCCGTAAGGGAGATCGCATCATACAGTTGAAAGAATTTTGCCGGATAGCGATAGTACCGGTCAAAGAAAAAGGAGTATCTGTGTCGAACGGTAAAAGGGCCGTGACGCTTGCCATCATTAAGCAGGCCGACGAAAACATGGACAATATGAAAGATGCTCTGTCGGAAACAATGGATTATTTCAAAAAGATCTATCCGGATATCGAGTTTAGCGTGAGTCGTAATCAAACCGAACTGCTGGACTATACAATATCCAATCTTCAGCAGAATCTCTCACTCGGTTTTGTTTTCATTTGTATCGTTGCCGTACTCTTCTTGGGAGATGTCAAATCTCCATTCATTATTGGGCTGAGTATGGTGGTGTCTATTGTCATCAGTTTCTTGTTTTTCTACCTGTGTAAAATGTCTCTCAATATCATCTCCCTGTCCGGACTGATCCTGGCACTGGGTATGATGATCGACAGTTCGATTATCGTAACGGAAAATATATCGCAATACAGGGAAAAGGGTTATTCGTTGCGGAGAGCCTGCGTGGCGGGAACAAGTGAGGTGGTGACTCCTATGCTGAGTTCTTCGTTTACGACGATTGCTGTATTTGTACCTTTGGTATTTATGAGTGGTATCGCGGGTGCTATCTTCTACGATCAGGCTTTTGCCGTTACGGTAGGATTGATGGTCTCTTATTTCACCGGTATCATGTTGCTTCCTGTTCTGTATATGTTGGTCTATCGTACCGGGATCAAAGGTGGTCCGAAGTGGTTGAGGCTGAAAATTAATAATCCTTTGAAAGAACATACTCTGGACCGCTTCTACGATAAGGGTGTCGACTGGGTATTCAGTCATAAGACGTTGAGTGTATTGTTCTGTGCCATCTCTTTTCCGTTATGTATCTTCTTTTTCTACTTTATCGATAAAGAAAGAATGCCGGATATCGACGAAAATGAATTGATTACCCGTATTGAATGGAACGAAAACATTCATGTGGACGAGAATCAACGCCGGGTCGACGAATTGTTCCGTGAGTTGCAGGGAGCATCTGTGGAGCAGACAGCGTCCATCGGATTGCAGGATTACATCTTGAACCGGGAACAAGAGTTGTCTTCATCGGAGGCGGAACTTTATTTTAAGACCGAAACCTCGAAAGAGATTGCTCCGTTACAGGAACAAATTTATCAGAAGCTGAAAGAACGTTATCCTTTGGCTGTGATTTCATTCTCTCCTCCTGAAACAGTTTTTGAGAAACTGTTTGTGACCGGTGAGGCTGATATTGTGGCCGAATTATATGCCCGCAATAAGGACAGGGCACCCGGCCCCGGTACTTTGCGTGGATTGGAGCAAACATTCGGTCAGAAGACAGGAATACCTCCTACAGGTATTGCTTTCGAAAACCAATTGAACCTCAGTATTAATCAGGAAAAGCTATTGTTGTATCAAATCTCTTATAACGAGTTGTATCGTGTGCTGAGAACTGCTTTCAAGGAAAACAGTGTAGCTATGTTACACTCTTATCAGCAATATCTGCCTATCAGCATTGCAGGAGACGAAAAGACGGTTAACCAGGTTTTACAGGAAACCTTGATTCAGACACAACCGGACAGCAAGACGGGAGAGGTGAACTTTATTCCCTTACGGGAGCTGATAAAAGTAACTCCCGCAGAAGATTTGAAGAGTATTACAGCCGGAAGAAATGGGGAGTATATTCCTTATAAATTCTATGGAGTGGAGAATGCGGAGAAGTTGATGACCCAGGTTAAAGAAACCTCTAGCGAGACAGGAGATTGGGACATCGCCTTTTCTGGAAGCTTCTTTTCCAATCAGAAGATGCTGGACGAACTGGTGGTCATTCTGTTCATCTCCCTTTTGCTGATGTATTTCATTTTGGCGGCTCAGTTCGAGAGTTTCATGCAGCCTTTGCTGGTGTTGATGGAAATACCGATTGACGTGGCGTTTGCATTGGTATTGCTTTGGGTGTGCGGACATACATTGAACCTGATGTCGGCCATCGGATTGATTGTGACTTGCGGTATCGTGATCAATGACTCCATCCTGAAGCTGGATGCCATCAACGAATTGCGTAAGGAGGGAGTACCATTACTGGAGGCCATTCATGAAGCCGGACGAAGAAGATTACGACCGATTATCATGACATCGTTGACCACTATTTTTGCAATGGTACCGTTGCTGTTTTCGTTCGACCTTGGTTCCGAACTTCAGAAACCGCTGTCCATAGCCATGATAGGTACTATGACAATCGGTACCCTGGTGAGTTTGTTCATCATCCCTTTGTTGTATTGGTTTATTTATAGAAATAAAGAAAAACGATAGATATGAAGAAAAGATATTATATAGTAATAGCAGCCTTGCTGTTTGGGGCTTCTGTAGCGAAGGCTCAGGATCATATAAAACTCGATTTGCAGAAGACGATACAATTGGCCAATGACAGTTCACTGGAGGCATTCCGTACGCAGAATATGTATCTTTCCGGTTACTGGGAGTATCGGACTTACAAGGCCAATCGCCTGCCGAGCCTTACTTTGAATATGACTCCTGCCGAGTATAACCGGGATATCACCAAGCGATACGATTCGGAAAAGGACTTGGATGTTTATCGTAGCCAACAGTCGTTCTATGCATCGGGTAATCTGGCTATCCAGCAGAACTTCGATTTGACCGGCGGTACTTTCTACCTGCAATCGCAATTGGGATATATGCGTAGTTTTGGTGGGAACAAGACAACGCAGTTTACCAGTGTACCTATCCGGTTGGGATATTCACAGAGCCTGGTCGGATATAATTCGTTCAAGTGGGAGAGAAAGATTGAACCCTTGAAATATGAAAAAGTAAAGAAAGAGTTTGTGTATAATGTGGAAGCCGTATCCGTGCAGGCCACTACGTATTTCTTTAACCTGGCTATGGCGCAGGCCGAGTATAACCTGGCCAAGGAGAATATGGTTTCTTCGGATACGCTTTATAGCATCGGAGTGCAACGCCAGAAGATAGCAGCCATCTCGAAAGCCGACTTATTGACACTGAAGTTGGATGTGGTGAATGCACGCAATACGTTGCAGAACAAGGCTAGTGCCCTGAAACGCGCCATGTTTTCACTGGTTTCGTTCCTGAACCTGGATAAGAATACGGTTATCGATATCGACTTGCCTGTCCGGCCTCAGGAATTGGTGATACCGGTGGACAAGGCATTGCAGATGGCACATGAAAACAATCCTCAGTTACTGGGGTTAAAGCAGAACGTACTGGAAGCCGAACGCAATGTGGACAAGACGAAAAAAGAGTCGCGTTTCAATGCGAGCGTGAATGCCAGTATCGGTTTCAACCAGGTGGCTGATAATTTTGGAGATGTGTACCACAAACCCATGCAGCAGGACTTGGTATCGGTCAGTGTCAGTATTCCGTTGGTTGACTGGGGGGTAAGGAAAGGTAAATATAACATGGCCCGCAATAACCTGAATGTGGTGAAAACTTCTGCCCGCCAGGATGAAATCAGCTTGGACGAAGAAGTGATCATGACTGTGAACGATTTCAATATTCAACAGAATATGATCACCAGTGCCGAAGAAGCACTAGACCTCTCTATCCTGGCTTATAACGAGACTCGTCAGCGGTTTATCATCGGGAAAGCAGATATCAACAGCCTGACCCTGTCTCTGAACCGTCAGCAAGAGGCACAACAGAATTACATTTCAGCCTTGCAAAACTATTGGCTGAACTATTATAAGATACGTAAACTGACGTTACATGACTTTGCTACCGGAATCTCGCTGACTGACAAGTTTGACTATGCGGGAGGACAATTGGTGCGATAGTGCTAACTAACATTGAAACGATGGATAATCCTTCTAAAATAAAAACGCAGACGAAAGCCTCTTCTTTTACGCTGATTGTCGCCTTTATATGCGTGGCGTTGATCGGTCTGGCCTTAATCCCCCTGCTTCCCGTAAAGCTGAACCCTTCGAGAACCCTGCCCGGTTTTACGGTGCAGTTCAGTATGCCCGGTACTTCGTCGAGGGTGGTGGAAATAGAGGCTACCAGTAAACTGGAGGCTATGTTGGCACGTATCAAGGGCATAAAGAATATCTATTCTACCTCCGATAATGGTTCGGGAAGCATCACCATTGAATTGGATAAGTATGCGGATATAGATGCGGTACGTTTTGAGGCTTCTACCATTATCCGGCAGACCTGGCCGCAGCTTCCCGATGGAGTGAGCTATCCTTATATCAGGATGAAGCGCCCGGACGAGAATGCTTCCCGCCCTTTTATGTCGTTTACACTCAACGCTCCTTCTACTCCTATCTTGATTCAGCAATATGCCGATGAGCATATCAAAACAAGACTGGCACAGATTCAGGGCATCTATAAGATAGACCTGAGCGGAGCTACTCCCATGGAGTGGGTCTTGGAGTATGATAGCGAACAACTGAGACGATTGGGAATTACTTTGAGTGATATCCAGCAGGCTGTCAGCCGCTATTATCTGAAAGAGTTCCTCGGTACCTATAATGTCGAATCATCTACAGGGGGTAAAGAGTGGATCCGGTTGGCGCTGATGCCTGAAACAAAAGATGAGGGTTTTGATGCATCCCGTATCCGGGTGAAGAGTGCCGAAGGTAAATTGATCAGTCTGGACGAGCTTGTAACTGTGTCCCACATGGAAGAGGCCCCCCAAAGCTATTATCGCATCAACGGACTTAACTCCATTTATCTGTCGATAACAGCAGAAGAAACTGCCAACCAATTGCAATTGAGCAAACAAGTGAAAGAAGAGATGGAGGCCATACAAAAGGTGTTGCCTGCCGGATATGAAATTCACACCAGTTATGATGCGACGGAATTTATTCACGAAGAATTGAACAAGATTTATCTGCGTACCGGCCTTACGGTTCTGATCTTGCTGTTCTTTGTGCTGATTATCACTCTGAATCCGCGTTACCTATTCTTGATTGTAGTCAGCCTGAGCATCAATATTGCGGTAGCAGTCATTTTCTATTATCTTTTTGGGTTGGAGATGCAGCTCTATTCGTTGGCCGGTATTACGGTTTCGCTCAATCTGGTGATAGACAATACGATTGTGATGACCGACCATATACTGCACCGGCGTAACCTGAAAGCCTTTATGTCTATCCTGGCCGCTACTCTGACTACAATGGGAGCTTTGGTGATCATCTTCTTCCTTGACGAGAAGATACGGTTGAACTTGCAGGACTTTGCAGCCGTGGTGATTATCAACCTCGCCGTATCCTTGTTTGTCGCTCTGTTCTTCGTACCTGCCCTGATCGAAAAGATCGGGTTGAAAAAGAGGAAACGCCGTCGGACCCAATCCCGCTTCTTCCTTCTCCGGGCCTCTCTTCCGCGAAGAATAACGGTTTACTTTACCCGCTTCTATGGCTGGATGATACGTAAATTGTGTCGTTGGCGTGTGGCTGTCTGCATCTTGTTGATACTATTGTTCGGACTTCCGGTGTTTATGCTTCCGGATAAAGTGGAGGGTGAAGGACGTGCCACGGAGTGGTACAACAAAACCTTGGGATCGTCCACTTACAAAGAGAAGATCAAGCCGATAGTCGACAAAGCATTGGGAGGTAGTTTGCGCCTGTTTATCCAGAAGGTATACAACGGCAGCTATTTTACCCGGAACGAAGAAGTCGTGTTGTATGTATATGCCAATCTTCCGAACGGCAGTACGTTGGAGCAGATGAACGAACTGATCAAGAAGATGGAAATCTATCTGAGCCAGTTTAAAGAAATTAAGCAGTTCCAGACCTCGGTATACAATGCCCGTCGGGGTAATATCAATATCTATTTTACCAAAGAGCATCAGAATAGCGGTTTCCCCTATACACTGAAAGCCAACATTATCAGTAAGGCCCTGCAACTGGGTGGAGGTAGCTGGGGTGTATACGGCTTGCAGGATCAGGGGTTCAGTAATGATGTTCGTGAGGGAGCCGGTTCGTTTCAGGTGAAGATGTACGGATACAATTATGATGAACTGTACGAGTGGGCTGAAAAGTTGAAAGCCAAGTTACTGACCCACCGACGGATCAAGGAAGTCATCATCAATTCGTATTTCTCTTATTGGAAAGACGATTATCAGGAGTTCTATTTTAATCTGAACCGTGAACGTATGGCGCAGGAGAATATCAATGCCAATATTCTGTTCTCCACCATCCGGCCGATATATGGTAAGAATATGGAGATCGGCTCGGTAGTGGCGGAAAATGGTTCGGAAAAGATAAAGCTTTCTTCCAAGCAGTCTCAGGAATATGATATCTGGGCCATGCAATATTTTCCGTATGGAACAGACGATAAACAGTATAAGCTGTCTGAACTGGCCACTATGGAAAAAGGGCAGATGCCCCAACAGGTTGCCAAGGAGAACCAGCAGTACAGGTTATGCCTGCAATACGAATATATCGGTTCGGGCGAGCAGGGAAACAAAATCCTGAAGCGGGATCTAGAAGAATTCAATAAAGAGTTGCCGATGGGGTATACGGCTCAGTCGGAGAGAGAGAGCTGGGGTTGGGGAAAAAAGGATAATAAGCAATACTTGCTTTTGCTGGTAGTGATTGCCATTATCTTCTTTACTACCAGTATTCTGTTCAACTCTTTGAAGCAGCCTTTGGCCATCATATTTATCATTCCCGTGTCGTATATCGGGGTATTCCTGACGTTCTATTGGTTTAAGCTGAACTTTGACCAAGGTGGCTTTGCTTCGTTCGTTTTGCTATGTGGTATTACGGTGAACGCCAGTATCTATATCCTCAACGAATACAATGCCATCCGGAGGCGTCATCCCCGAATGTCGGCTTTGAGAGCTTATACCAAAGCCTGGAATGCAAAAATCCTTCCTATCTTCCTGACGGTGGTTTCCACCATCCTTGGTTTTATTCCCTTTATGGTCGGTACGGATAAGGAGGCATTCTGGTTCCCATTAGCGGCAGGAACTATCGGAGGATTGGTGATGTCTATCATCGGAATCTTTTTCTTCCTCCCGGTATTCGTGTTGAAGAAGAGGGTTGGTAAGCGTTGAATACCTTTTAAATAGTGAATGCTTTGAGCAATGGTGCTCTTAAAAGATGAACGATGAACGAGTTGTGCGATAGTCAATGCAGCTTGTTCATCGTTCATTTTTTACCAGTGTTTTTTCTATTTAAGAACGTCTATCGATCCTGATCTTCGTTCTTCACCATTCCTTTGAATTTATCGGGAAGTGCACTTTCTACAGCTGTGTAAGCCTCGGCCATAGTAGCTTTCATATTATCTGCTCCTTGTCCTTTGGGAGGGATGGGATCATGAATGGTCAGAATCATGCGATGACGGTGAATCCATTTGCCGGTGCGTGGCAGGATTTCGAAAGAGCCATCTATGGTTACGGGAACTACGGCAAGCTGTAAGTCATCTGCCAATTGAAAAGCTCCTTTTTTAAAATATCCCATGTGTCCGGTGAAAGAACGGGCTCCTTCCGGGAAGACCACTAATGATACTCCGTCCTTCAGGGAGTCTTTAGCCTGACGAATGGTTTCAAGTACCTTTTTCGGTCCCGAGCGATCTACAAAGATATGTCCTGCGCTTTCGCATGCTTTTCCGACGAAAGGAATTTTGCGAAGGCTTTTTTTCATCATCCATTTAAAGTTGCGTCCCAGAAAACCATAAATCAGAAAGATATCGAATGAGCCCTGATGATTGGGGACAAAGATGTAAGAAGTTCTTTCATGTAGCTTTTCGCGCCCATGCACTTTGACCGGGATCAACAGAAAAAGGCAGATCAGTTGTGACCATATTTTCCCCGGATAATACCCCCAGATGTGGGCCCCTCCCAGCAATGAACCAACGATTGTGACAACCGCCGTGAGGATAGTCAATACTAACAAAATGGGCAATGCAATGCAGATTTGATAAATATAGTATAGTATCTTCATAATGATTTTGGTTTTAGCTTGTGCAAAAATAAACAAAATAATATTGCTGTCCTGAATAATTGCTAACTTTGTTTCAAATTTCAATAGCATGATACGTATACTACATACAGCCGATTGGCATTTGGGACAAACCTTTTTCGGGTATGACCGCACGCAGGAACACGAACATTTTCTGGACTGGCTGGCCGGTGTCCTCACTAAGAACAAGATTGATGTACTGATTGTTGCCGGAGATGTCTTTGATGTTTCCAATCCGTCTGCTGCTTCCCAGCGGATGTTCTATCGTTTCATTCACAGCTGTCTCTTATACACATCTGACGCTGCCGACGACTAG
>ENA-OYYD01000390-OYYD01000390.1-human-gut-metagenome-genome-assembly--contig:-NODE-390-length-13585-cov-5.815965_pt1 | contig 13585 bp, 21 predicted proteins | sample MGYA00244062_ERZ653446 | MGnify/ENA primary metagenome ERZ653446 (study PRJEB26926, sample SAMN06165031) | human gut metagenome | biome: ENVO:00009003; feature: ENVO:2100002; material: ENVO:00002003...
GGCAGCGTCAGATGTGTATAAGAGACAGGAATTATTAACAATAACTAAAATTTATAACAATGGCTAAAGAAGTTAAAGACTTAACAAGTAAAGAAGTAGATGAAGTAAAAATATTAAAGACTAGTTTATCAGAATGCCCAGTAAATACTGATTTAGGATGTAATGAATCAAAGGCAACTAACTGGGTTAAACTAGACAATAAGACAACAGATGTAAAATTAGAATTATTAAATAAATTGCAAGACGGACTAGCTAATGGAGCTGGTATTGAATATTTAATGCAACTATCTTGCATTTATAATAACATTCGCTAATAATGAGACATATTGATAGAATTAATAAGCAGTATGAAGAGAAGGAAGTTAAATTGCTATACGATAAAGCTGTAGCATTAATGAATCTTCTTAGTGATGAGGAATATGAACAAGTAATTACAGACAATGCAGATATATTTAAATTAGCATCTCATCCCGAGAAGGGTGAGTTCTATTTGCAAGATAAGCACAACTTAGTCCAGATTGTAGATATATTTAGTAAATTTATCAAAACTAAAGGTCTGTCTAAGGACGAATTTAAAATAATGACTCTAGATGAAGTTAAAGAGTATATGGTTGATGTTATTAATGATATTACGTCATTTGAACCAGATGAGCTATTCACGATAGTAAAGAACTTAGAGAAACTTCAATGAAACTAGAACAGATACCAGGTGATTATGATAATGTAGACCAGAGAGCTTTAGAATTATTAGAGACTAATGACTATGAATTAGCAGAGTATATGAGGGACTATATAAAGGAATTATATGCTAACATACATATGAGAGACTTCTATATTAGAAACCTTAAGGATGAAATACTTCATACACTCAAACATAGAGACTCTATAAGTGGTGAGGAGCTACTACAAATACTAAATAAGGTAGCTCCATGGGATATGGAATATGATGGCAGATGGCAAACTAGAGACTATTTAGCAAGAGCAAAGGCTAATCAATGATAACACAAGAAGTAGAATTAATAGAGGAAGCATTATATAGGAATGCATACATATATCCAGGCTGGAAGTATTGCCTACCTGGATTACTAAAGACAATATATTTATGAGAGGTAAAGACATAATAGTAACATTCAATGAGCCTTGGTATAATGACTATAACAAACGATTATACACTCAATTATCCGAACAAATGATTAGAGAAGAGATTGAGAGAGTGCATAAAGAACCAATCATTACTAATACTGCATTTGATATAGCAGTAGACAAGGCTTTCTTAGAGTTACTGCATGACAACAAGGATTTAATTAATATTACAGAACGATACAAGAACCATGAGTAAAATAGTAACAGAATTAGAAGCTAGGACTATAGGGGGGGGACTCTCTCGGTAATTGATAACAAGTGCTGTACTAAAGCCAGGGCACTTGAATTAGGATGTCAGATTAAAAGTGGATTTAGTTATATCGATAATCAGTTAGTGGAACTATCTGGCATAGAATGTGCAACATCAGCTCCCATAGTAAGGCTAGAGTGTGAATATTATGGTATGCAAGATGTAGTAGGTGCAGTGTTTGATTTTAGGATTAAGTTTAACTCTACATATGGAAAGAGTTCCCCTACTCCTATTGCCAAGATACCCATTACAAAAGAGTCTGATACAGTAACTTATGATATTGTTTTAACTACACCTTTAACTAACTATTTAGAGGAGGTAGCTCCTCCAACTGGAGAGATTGGTTCCTTTCCTGTTCAGCTCCTAATAGAAATACGAGCATCAACAGGTTCTGGTATATATCATATAACAGGCCCAGGATATGACGAAGATATTTTAATTGTAGGTAATGGGTTACTTTGGAATGCAGGCAATTCTACAGGAATTGACAGGCGTATAACTGGTGATGAAACTCTAATAACCGACCATATATCAATTACTAAAACATGATTAAAGTAACAGACAATAAAGAAGTTAAAGAAACAGTCTTGACAGGACTGAAACGTAATAAAGATAAGTATGGCAAGAAGTACTGCCCATGCTCCTTAGTAAGAGATGAAGATACAATATGTATGTGCAAAGAGTTTAGGGAAATGGAAGAGGGAACTTGCCATTGCCAACTTTATGTTAAAACTAAAGACTAATAATTATGGATGAATTAAAGAACCAATTAGCGCAATATTTATGTAGCCAAATTCATAATGGCACTAAAGATTTGATTGAATTAATTGAATCAGAAGACCTTATTAATGAACAGTGGTATAAGAACTGGAAGGAAGAGATGAGAATCTTACTACAGGAGAAGTAATTATGATAATACTTAGTGGGAATTGTCCTAGGCATCATAATGCCATAATGCCATTATGTTGGAACTTACAGACTTTGATGACAGTAAAATTTCCTATCTAGCTAGAATATCTAGAGGACATCATGTTGATACTCTGTTAGTTCCTAGGGAATATAAAGATACATTTGAATCTACAGAACTATATAAAGTATTACTGCCTAATATTAGTATAGGTGATGTACAATTTGCTAAAATATACTATTATGATTGACGTTAGAAAGACATTAGAGAATTTACATCAGATACTTCCAAACTTATCAATAGAGGACTTATTTAGAGTTCTTGATAATATAGTAGAGATTCCACAATTTAACGTAGGACAGACAACTACTATACGTAGAGATGATAGTGGCTGGACCCCATATAATCCAGGTACATTTATATCTTATGCTAGTAGTGGAATGGCACTTAACGATGAAAGAACTTGTAAATAACTGGAATGAGAAACATCATGACTATCAACTTGTACATGGGACATACTCATACATAGTTGATGGTCAGTCTAAGGATATGCACATGCTTACTATCTTTAATAAGGATAATGAATGTGTATGTGAATACAAAGGAGAAGATTTTATTAAATTATATAATACATTAGAAGAAGAATGGGAAGAATAGTTACACAGGATAAATTAAACGAATTGACAGGTCAGAGTATAGATTACGGGAAGGGGGGGGGGATTGTCCCTATTATGACTTACTAATCTCTAGGTGGGGTAATGTAGTTAAGCAGCCCAATAACTATAGGTCTGACCAGCTAGTAAAGGAAGAAGATATAGTTGTAAATACAGACCTATTCCTTATTAATACGGAGACAGGTAGTTTATACTTTGCTGGCGGCGGTACTTATGCTCAAGTTCCAGCTATAGACGGCCATGAGGACTTTATATACATAGCTGGAGAAGGTGAAGCAGTTGGAGCATTGTCTATGACTGGAGGATTGTATGTAATGAATCAGTCTACTAAACAATGGGAATTAAAATACAAAGATACCGCAAGAACTTATGGCTATGCTCACTTAGCTAGATTCTCTACTGGATGGGTATTTTATAAGGGAGCAGGAGGAGACGGTAAAAACTATATTATTATAGTGTACGATAATGGCACTACAAAGGAGTTAAGTGTTATAGGTAACGTTTACAGTATATCAACTGGAGCTTATGACTACTGCTGTGTCGGGACACTTTATCAGGGAGGAGCTAGAATATATACCTTCTTGGCTACGTCTGTACCAGATTCTCTTACTTATTATACTCCTGGAATGTTTGCTCCAAATGCAGTAATACAGGGAGTTTTCAGAGGGCCTAGAAGTGTGGTATATTGTACAACTAGTAACTATACATACTTTAGTGCTAACCCAGCTGGAACCCAATGGACTGCTGCAACCACCAGACCACAACTAACTAGTTTAACTAAAGGGTTGTATACATTCGATGCGTTTGTGCTCATAGGAGGTAATATGCAGAGCACGTCTCTAGACGGTAATAATTGGACTACCTCTACACTAGGTGAATATGCTATTACTGATTTAATATATATTAAATCAAATTATTATGCCATTGGTATGAATGGAACTAAAAGATTCCTGTTGCATAATACAGCTTCTACATTTGACCAAAGTAATAAAATACTTGACTTGCCTGACTATTCTAGACAAGTAATTAAGATTAACGTATAATAGGTTGATATAATAAAGCCCGAACTTAGTTTAATTACTAGGCTCGGGCTTGTTTTATTAGAAATTATTTATTCTTAAATTTAGTATTAGACATTCTGATAATATCTTCGTTATAAGCGGCTTCTGGGTCAAAGATGACTGGTTTACCATTAAGCATACCTACATTCTCTGTAGTAATGTCTCCAACTGTGATTCTTGAGTTCTTATAGGACGAATCGTTAATTCTAGTCCATCCTTTAGACTCGAATATCTTTGCTAACTCGTCAAGTACACTCATCTTTTCAATAGGCCCTACTTTGGTCTGAGTAAACACCGGATACATTCCCTTTTCTCCTTGTAAGTAACCTTGAAGTTCTGTGGGTACAGCACTAGGCACTTCATCTCTAGCTCTAGACATCTTAATAGCTTTACGTAACTCATCTACAGTTCTATATCCTTCCTCTGGAACTTTAGACACTTTGACTACCTTAGTAGGGTCAGTTTTATGATGAAACACAGCCTGCTTAGTTCCCTGTGTGGGGAGAATTTCTCCAAAGATATCTCCAGTAGGCTCAAACTTACCATTTACTATAGTAGCTGTTCCTATCTTAGGATATGGATTGTTCTCGGTCGGAGTAACTATTTTACCAGTTGGCTTATGGGTCATAGTACCATTCTTCAAGTTATCTCTAAGACTAAAGATTACCTGATTATTGGAATACCCATTATCATATACATTATTAAAGACAACCCCGTCAGCACTCATCTTATCTGCTGCCCGCTCTAATGCTGCTCTGTTAGGTACATCACCTACAGTAACTATTGGTCTCTCTAACTCTAAGTCACCTTCTACTCTGTAAGGTCTCTTGGCAAATCTCTCTCTAGCCTTAGCTGCTTTCTCTGCCTTACCTGGTATAGAGTGATTAGCTGCTGTTCTTGGATTGCCAAATTTACCTTGATACCATATACCAACTTCAGGAGCGCCTTCATGAATAGCATCCCACCTTTCTGGAAAGTATAATTTCGGGAGTCTAGCACTATTCTTATCATGTACTACATGTATGGATTGCCTAGGTCCCCAACCTACATTATTGGGCAATGGCTCAACTGAAGGAGTCCCTTTGTCTATAGTCTTACTAATTACTCTAGCTCTAGCCCATTGACTACCAGCTTTAGCAGCACTATACTGTAATCCTTTACCTAACCACATTAACGGCTTACCTGCTACTACGTTACCAACTATAAATTCTCCAATAGGGTCAGTCCCACTAAGATAACCTGCCCCTACATTAGGAATTTGTCTGGCTGGAGTATCTACCATCTGTAACTTACCATTAACTATATCAATACCTCTTTTAGCTGGGACTGTAACTATCTCACTGTTTGGTTGCCTTTCTCTAGCTTTCTCCTCTTCAGTCTTATATGGACGTGGAGCATACATCTTAGGAGCAACATAAGTAGCATCTCTTCTAGATATACCATGTGCAGGCTCTTGATACTTAACAATCATACCACCTTCCTTAAAATTAAATGCCTTAATCCTAGTAGCTACATCAGTACCTTTACCTTCTTTACTCCAATGTCTATCAGAAGGATTACCTTGTCCTCTTAAGAACTTACGTACACCACCATTACCTGCTAACCAAGCCCCACCTAATAATCCCCAAGTAGAATATCCATTCTTATTAGCAAGTTCCAAATCCTCTTTACTGAATCCCTTCTCGAATGATTTGGCAAGTTTAATTGCAGCTTCTATTTGTAACTTAGGATTGTTTCTAAATGTCTCTATATCCGTATCTGCATACTGTCTAATGTTGTTATACTTCTTATCATCCTGCATGAATTGGAAATATCCATAGGCAGGTGCTCCTGCTCTATTCTGAATTGCACTATTAAATCCAGATTCCTGCTCTGCCATTTTAGTAAGGAATTGCCTATACTTCTTAGCTTCTGGATTACTAGCTTCTACTTCATCATAAGCCTTATTAAATGCAGCTAATCCTTTATAGGATTTAGGAGTATATGTAACTTTACTAGCTACTGGCTTATTAATTACTGGCTCTACTGTAGGATTATTAGCTACTACATCAGTTTCATTAGTATCTCTTACTGGTACTACTAAAGCCTCTGGTTTATCGTAAGTTGTATTATAATTATACTCACTAAATGGATTAATAGGATTAGTAATATCAGTGTAATCTATTGTAGGATTACTTACTGGATTATAACTTACGAACTTCATTCCTTGTTGAGCTTTCTTGATTCGCTTCTTATAGGTTGGACGACTTGATTTGATGAACTTCTTACGCATGTCCCTCTTACCGTTAATTTCTTCTTGTTTCTTTAACAGAGGAGATTTCTTGAAGTCAAATCTTCCACCATGTGCCATAGTTACTAATTCCGGGTTTCTGACAGACTTACCTTCTATCCATATAGGATTAGATTGTTGCAATATAAAAGGACGACCTACTTTATCCATTAATGCAGCTTGTTTAATAAGTCTAACCTGATTGGCAGTAGTAGGAGAATCATTCCATCTTTTAGCATAGTCAGCAGGATTAAATTTCCACATATCTTGAGAAGTTTGTCTTAACTTACCTTTGTTCATTTGAAACTTAACCAAGTGTCCAGCAACGTCATCAATAGGACCTATATAATCGGTTCCTGGCTGCCTAAAGGTCATGAACTCTTTATCTCCCATACGCATTACTGGTTCAGCTTCCTTACCAATAATTTTACCAATCGGATTCTTTCCTGCATATTCTGTAAATTCAGAAGCTTCTTGAAATTTCAATGGCCTACCAGATGGAACTACTGAACGCATTTCGTATCTTCTGTTATGAACTCCAGGATAGAGCTGTTCATATCTATCGCCATGACTGAATCCTCTCCTTGCTTCATTACGGCTGATAGGTTTGATGTTGCTAGTAGCTTTATTAAAGAACATTCTTTTAACTACTGGATTCTCGTCAAATATATATTTGGCTAGCAGATTCCTGCCTTCTAAATTTCCTCCACCAAGTATTGAGGAACCAGTATACTCTGCTGGCATTGTCTTTATGTCTTGCAAACTTACTGATGCATTACCGTTAGTTCTTTTGGCAGCTTTATAAGCAGCTACTTTTAATGGTAATTTCTCTACCTTAGACAGAAATGGAGTAATTCTGTTAGCTGTTGCCATTGCTATATTAGAAGGAGTTCTTGCCTCCTTATTAAATATCCAATGATTTTTATTTATGAACCCATTATTGTTATCAAACGTCTTCTCTCTCCATCCAAACAGTCCCCTATCAAAGTATGTAAAGTTAGAAGCTTCGTTACCCTCTCTTAATACAGACGCCCCATAATGAGGAGCTTCAGTTATATTTATATTTTCATTAAAGTTATCTGTATACTTTCCATGATGTCCTTCCTGAAATTTGCTTTTAGATTGGCTTCCTTTTATAGTTGGAGAGCCATAGTAAGGAGATTTAGGATTGTTAGAATCATAGAATAGCCCTTCTTTCTGGAAAGCTACATCTCCATGATTAGACTTTCTTCTAGGTCTTAAACCTAAAGTGCCTTTTGGTTTAGGAGCGGCATTAAACATCTCATCTAGTAACTTAGGATTTTTACTATCTAATGTTAACACCTCCTCTGGTGTTATTTTTAGCCTATCTGCAATAAGTCTAGCTGTCTGAGTATCGTAATAGCTCCTATCTGGGACTTGAAGTTTTCCAGATTTATTAATTGCAGCTATTTCATTGTTAGATGTAACTCTATAATATCCACCTTCTTCAATAGGAATCTTAGAGTATCTCTTAAAATATTTACTATTTATTAATGGGTTCCATCCTAGGTCTTCATCTCCAAACACAAATTTTTTACTCAATTTACCTACTTTGTGTCCCTTTATACCACCATACCAAGCTCCTGGATTAGTATAAACTCCAATTTCAGATGGAAGCCCAGTCTTGTCTTCTAGCCATTCTCCCCAACCACCAGTAAGTTTGTCCACAGTCATATTACCTAAAGCTCCTCCTACAACAGCGGCTGGAGTTGTTACTAATGCAGCACCAGCTGCTGAAGGAAGTATAGTTCTTTCTATTCCAACTAAAGGATTAGTCTCATTGGACATAGAAGCCCTGAATCTGGCTTTAGCTCCTTTAATAGGATGCCAATAGTCTCTATTTCTTTCAGCAGCTGACCTGGTATCATTAGAAGGTTCTCCACCTAAATCTACAATGGAATACTGTCTAGGTTTAGCTTTAATAGGTTCATGAATTTCTGGCCTAACTACTTTAGTATTATCGGACTCTATGGTGTTTCCTTGTTGTAGTTTAGGTATTACTTTCATTATTTATTCGATTTATCGTTATTGGTGAATCTCTTCCATATTCCTGTTACTGAATCTATGCCAAGCAATCCCATACAACACAACAGGACTGTGTCTATCATTAATGGGGCTTGAATTACGTTTATTGCACAGTATATTAACACTCCCAAGCAGACAAACCACCCTACTACTCCGCAGAGTCTCTTAGATGATATGCCAGAGTGGGATGTGAATACTTGCTTTAAGAATGTTACAAACTTCATTATATAATTACATTTATAGAAATATTAGCTGTGTCACCTCCTATATATGCCTGATTTATTGGTATTTCAGTAGTTATCCCAGATTGGCATACTGCGTTATTTGTTACACTATCTGCATCTACAGTCACCCTGTATGTACTGAAATATCCAGTGAACAATAATTTAGAGACATTAGTTAAATCAGTTGGTAAATTAAAGTGGAAGTTTCTGTCAAAGAAAGTTGCCCCTTGATAATCTAGAGTTCCAGACCTAGGAATTGTTATAAACCCATCTGGAACTCCATCTATGTAAACATCTGCTACAAAGTCATAGGATTTAGACGTAAGCCCAGAGTTAGTTATTGAAACATGTATATTGAAGTCATACGGGAATGTTGATGACTGTATATCCTCTTCCTTAACTAACTGATTATTAGTGTAACTACCGTTAGCTTCAAGTCCGAAGAACTCTACTCTATCTCTGGTAGCACACTTGGTTGGAGTACTTGTCCCCCCCCCCCTGCTAGGTTAATTAAATATTGTTCTGTTGCAATTTTATTTGTCATTCTAAATACTGTTACGTGTTGTTTATACACACGACAGCAAGACAGTATGTTAAAGGGAGATTATTATTTCCTATCATAATTGTACTTCCGCTATTAGCTGTATCAACGCTAGTAACTGCTACATTGTTAACCTTACATCCGACATGATAATTACTACCTATTACGCAGTTCCCAATCAGCTTTATAGTTTTAAGTGACCCGGCTATAGGATATACTACCATAGACGCAGATGCGAGTTCAACAGTACCAAATTGCGAACTGCCATACATATCCGTGGTTTGTATAGTTAGTGAAGTATCATAATATGTATTGTTAAATAATAATACTGTATTGCCGTCTATTGAACTGTTTAACATGTCTATAGTGTCAGCAATACCCCCCCCCCGACGGTAGGTTATCATTGAATTGTTGCTTAGTAATACATCTATTGTCTGCAACTCCGTCTAAGCTCAAGCCTTCTGCTCTGGCTTCAGCTGCTGTTACTAATTCATTAGTACTTTCCATTATTCTTGATATTCTCTTAAATTACCAATTGTTACTTCAAATTCATCTGATTTCATGTAGGGTGATACATCTGCATCTTTAGCAGCTTCGTTCAAACAGAACATGTCTGAAGGAAACGATAGTGCCTTTACCCTTATTTGCTTAAGTAGTCTGGAGTGTTTGGCTTTAGACCAAACCCAGACGTCAAATATAAAATTTCTCATACTGCGATTAATGTACTTTAATTCTTAAATGTTAAGAATTACTAAGTGTAGAAGCAATCCACTTTTGATTGGGGCCTTTGTTAAGGCTAAAGTGCTGTAAACCACCTTGACTTACATTTACGTATAATGTGAACATATTAGCTAGTGGAATTCCGACTATTGTCACACTAATACATGTTGGCGTACCATTAGATACTCCATAATACAGTAACTGAAATGGGACCATGTCTATCATATTAGACTTCACAATCTCCATTACAGCACTATCAGCACTGTTAACCTCTATATTACTACTTCTACCTGAATAAATCAAATCTTGTGTTGTTAAAACTAGGGTCTGAACCCCCCCCCATAGACTTGAGTGCGTCATTCACTTGTTTAGTGGTAGGGCATTTGTTGTCTTCATTTTGAATTAAAGCCATGATTGTTATTATTTAATAATTCTACGTTTAATTTGCATACCTCTCTTAGCTATTAACATAGTACTGTTTCTTCTATTGTTAGTATTACTAGCAAAGGTGTTATGCAGTTTAGCTATCTCGTCATCATTAAGAGTGTTAAACCCTGAAGGTATTTTAGCTCCCTTAGTTCTCATCTCTTGAATATCTGTACCTTTTAATTGCCTGTTGGGGTCAATATAATAGTTACCGTTTGCATCTTTCATGTTTACATTAGCTCCTCTAAATCCCCACGTGTCCGCATGTCTTTCATTAGGTTGGGAGCTGTACACTTGAGACTCTAATGATGTAGAGGATTCATAATCCACTCTGTTATTAATACCAGGATTAGCCTTTAGTATCTGTGGATTATTATCTCCTACCATATGACCTACACCTTCATGCCAAGACACATCCCCAAATCTTCCAGAGAATGGAAATGAAGGAGCATTATAGGTATATTGTAATCCTGCCGGATACGCAGCTCCTTTATTCTGTCTCATAGCTACCTGGGCAGCTTGAGTTACATTATTAACCTTCCCTTTGTATACATTTGGATTAGAATAGAATTTAGCAGGTTCTACATATTCTGCCCTATTAATTTGGTCAGTAATGTTAGCAAGATTAGACTCATTAACTTGAGATTGATATTTGGGCTGCTTAGCACGTTCCTTATACCATTCTATAGCAAAGTCTTTCATTCCTCTAGTTTGAGCTTGATATCTCTGGTCCTCTGGCAATTTATAATTCTCTTTGGGATTAGGTCTTGCTATAGTTCCTTGCTGTGCCTTAATAATTCCTCTTCCTTTAGTTGATATTTTCATAGTATCCATTTAAACCAACCGTAGCTGAAAGTATTCCTTTTATATTCAGGGTGTTCAGCTACATATCTAGCTTCTCTCTCAAATGATATATTCCTATAAGCAGTATGAGCATTGCCATTAGCTAATAGTTTAACAAACCACTCTATTACATACCATAGATAGAAGAATACTATTCCCATTTCTAACATCTGTTTCGTGTGAGTCTTCTCATGTGTAACTGTAGCTTGACTCATTCTCTTTATATAATCCTCGCTTCTAGTGAACATAATACCACAGATGTTCATGAATGAGTATCCTTTAAACGGGAATAGAGGATTAATAAAGAATAACAATCCTTTAGATTTGTCATACTTAAATTTCATAGTTAAATTTGATTACTTCTTAGACCAAGACGCCGCATTGCGTGCAAAATTAGCTCTCTTCTTCTGTAACGGAGTTGCATTAGGATTGTTAAGTACAGACCTTGCATGCTCTTGTACACTCTGTCCAGCTTTCTTAGCCGATGCTGTGAATTTGCCGCGATTCTTCTTCTTAATATGAATCTTGCTTCCACTTTTATCTTTCCTTACTAACTTACTACCACATCTAAACATGGGAACCTCTTCTAGGTCCGCATCACCGAGTAACTCTTTCAGAGCCTCATTAATTCTTGATAATTCCTCTGCGTTAAATTCCATAATTAAATTACATGTTAAATCACTTTTTTATTCACAAAGGTATTGCTAAATTTGCACATTATCAAACAAATCAGATGAATTAATGATTTAAGGTGTCAATGTAAATAAGTAATAAAGAAACTAAACTATTATTAATCTCTAACCTTTAAATCAGTAGATTAATGTTATTGGGCAAACTAAAAGAGGTGTACAGGTGGATTGACAGTTGGAGTTCTGGTGTTAAGACGATAGTCATTATAATGCTTGCATTCTTAATGATAGAGCTTCATTTCTCTTCACACACTAAAGCTATCTTAGAAGATTACAGACAGGCAGCTGTTACAGAGAAGGTATTAGCTGAGAAATATACAGAGATGATTACTCCACAAGTTAACGGGCATATAGAGCATATTCTTATGGAAGATAAGGATGCATCGAATGTCTTGTTATTGAACTACCATAATACCTTACAAAGTACACATGGTTTATCATATCGTTATTTAACAGCTCTTACAGAGAAGAGAAGAGGGTATGAAACTAAGGCAACTATTAAGATATGGAAAGAGTTGGAGTATATTAACTATGGTGATGAGCTTGAAAGGATTAATGACAACCAATTCATCAGAATGGATACTATTGAGAACTACCGTAGAACGTTCCCTAATTTAGTAGCTTTATTAGAGGACTCTGGAGCAAAATCTGCTGCGATGTATCCAATAGTAGGTATTGATGGACCAATAGGGTTAGTAGTAATTATCTATCCTAACGACAAGGAATATTATTTAGGATACTACAACTCTGTTATTGCTCCATGCATTCAGCCTTTATCCACATTACTAGATTATAACTCAATTAGGAAGAAATTTAAAATGGATTATGAAAATAGACAAGAGGAACAAGGAAATATGTTACAACGATTCTTCCCATACGTATTGGAGTGAAATCGACAATACTATATACACTTCAGTAACAACAATGATACACGAGTTCTGTCAAAAGTTTGACAGTGATTTCTGGTCGCAGTATAAGGCATTACAAAAGCTGCTAAGTGCTGAACAGTTTGCCATGGAGAAGAAGAGACTATTAGAAACTAAACGTTTTGATAAGAAGTACTTCTTAGACATGTATGATTTAAATGAAACAGAATTTAATTCTGCACAACAAGACATATTGGATGAGTGGTCTAAAACCAATGCCGATTCTAAGGAAAGAGGTACGAAGATTCATAGTGATTTGGAACACCAATACCTAGGTAAGAATTCATGTCAAATGAGAAGTTATGGGTTGGGTGGAACTTTTGAAGTTAATACGAATGAATCTTTAGAGAAGAATAACTTAGACTTACTAAGTGTAGAAAGAGGAGTCTTCCCTGAATATATGATATATAGAAGGTCAGATGACAATAAGTTTAGGTTGGCAGGTCAGATTGACCTCCTTATTAAGGACGGAAATGATATTTACATTGTTGATTACAAGACTAATAAAAGTATTGACGAAAAATCTTACTTTGATACCAGAACTAAGAAGAGTCAAATGATGAGGTATCCTATGAATAATTTAATGGACTGTAATAAGGTACATTATACCTTACAACTATCTACCTATGCATGGATGCTTCAGAAGTTAAATCCTGATTTTGTTATTAAGAAACTATTGCTTATACATTATGACCATAATGGTAATGTTACAGAACATGAGTTAGATTACCTTAAGGATGATGTAGAACGTATGTGTAAGCATTGGAAGAAACAATGTATACTTGAGGAAATCAAGGAGAAGAGAAAGCCTATAGAGTTCTAATGAGCTAGTTCATAACCTGTCTCTTATACACATCTCCGAGCCC
>ENA-OYYD01000418-OYYD01000418.1-human-gut-metagenome-genome-assembly--contig:-NODE-418-length-12887-cov-4.970075_pt1 | contig 12887 bp, 10 predicted proteins | sample MGYA00244062_ERZ653446 | MGnify/ENA primary metagenome ERZ653446 (study PRJEB26926, sample SAMN06165031) | human gut metagenome | biome: ENVO:00009003; feature: ENVO:2100002; material: ENVO:00002003...
CGTTGAGACTTCGCTCTTTTGGCCGAAGCCAGGGCGTCGAGCGAATAGACTCCGCCGCCCGAAATTACCAGGGCTACCTGGATTCCCAGATAGACGAACAGCAGTTCGGAGGTTCCGAATCCTTTGCCGGGGAAGAGGAATAACAGCGAGATGAGCAGACTGGCGGCCATGATCGCGGCGGACAGGCGGACTTTGTAGCCCAGCATGAGCGAAATGGCGCACAACACTTCGATCGTGGCGATCGCAACGAAAATGAAAGCGCTGCCGAATATTCCCCACGACGGGTAATAGTTGATAATTTCATTGTAGGCCTGCATTTTGCCTACGTTATGCAGGAGAATGATCGTACCGATGAACAGACGCAGATAGAGAATCGCCCAATCGGCTCCTTTGTGGCTTTTGAACCAGGTTTGCAGTTTATTTTCCATATGTATAACTAATTCCGATTGAAAAAATACAAGCAATTCGTATTCCAAAAAATCATTTTGTGTGTTCAGCGCAGGTAATTCTGCCTGATCGGATGATTTTTCGGTGTTTTTGAGGAGAAAAATCCCGAGTGGGACAGCGAGTCGAATATCGCGGGTTTTCGATGTTTGCGGATCGAGGGATAAATACGATCCATAACAGGGGTGTGGTCGAGCCGCAAAGAGTCTTTTCATTCCGAACGACAGAGAGTCGGGAAATCCGTAATTCGGGTTATAGATTCCGTAATTCATATACTGACCGGCAAGTGGGGCCTGTGTAACTTTGCCTTGTAAAAAATATGAATCGTATGAATATATTGGAAAGAATGAGGGCGGGGGAATTGATTTTCGATACCGACCCTGAATATCCGTCGCTCTATGCAGAATTCGAGAAGACGATGAAGTTGGTGGCTCAACTCAATAGCGGTTACCATACACCGGAAGAGATAAGGGATCTGCTCGGCCGTATTTGGGGACAGCCATTGGACGAATCGGTACGTATGTTTCCGCCGTTCTATACCAACTTCGGTAAGTTTACCCGTGTCGGCAGGGGTGTGTTCATAAATTTCGGTTGTACCTTCCTCGACCGGGGCGGTATTACACTGGAAGACGGTGTGTTCATAGGGCCGGGAGTGCTGCTCGTTACTGAAAACCACCCGGAGCAACCGGCCGTTCGGCGTAACGTATATGCCAAACCCATTGTCGTCGGGCACGGTGTCTGGATAGGTGCGGGAGCTGTCATATTGCCCGGCGTGACGATCGGCGAGCATGCCGTCGTGGGAGCCGGAGCCATCGTAACCAAGGACGTGCCTGCCGGGGTAATCGTGGCCGGCAATCCGGCTCGTATCGTGAGAAGTATAAAAACGGAATAAAATTAAGTTTTATGAAAATCGGAATAATTGCGGCGGCATTGGCGTTTGTCGGTCTTTCCGCCGTTGCACAGACAAACCAAAAAACGAATATGGATATGAAAAAGTTGGAACTGGTACAGGAGTGGGATAAGACGTTCCCGAAGAGCGACAAGGTCGAGCATAGCAAGGTGGTTTTCGTAAATCGCTTCGGTGTAACGCTCGCCGCCGATATGTATGTCCCAAAAGAGGTTGTCGGCAAGTTGTCGGCCGTCGCCGTAAGTGGACCGTTCGGAGCCGTGAAGGAACAATCGTCGGGGCTTTATGCACAGGCGCTTGCCGAACGCGGTTTCCTTACCATCGCTTTCGATCCGTCGTTCACGGGGGAGAGCGGCGGTGTGCCCCGCAACGTGGCTTCGCCCGACATCAATACGGAAGATTTCAGCGCAGCGGTCGATTTTCTCGCCAACGAAGACCGTGTGGATCCGGAACGTATCGGGATCCTCGGTATATGCGGCTGGGGTGGTTTTGCCATCAACGCTGCCGCTAACGACACGCGCATCAAGGTTACCGTCGCATCTACTATGTACGATATCAGCCGTTGTACGGCCAACGGATATTTCGACCAGGCGGACAACGCCGACGCACGTTATGAGATGCGCCGCCGGCTCAATGCCCAGCGCACCGAAGATTATCGGAACGGTTCGTATGTCCGTGCAGGAGGGGTGGTCGATCCGGTTCCGGCCGATGCGCCGCAGTTTGTACGCGATTATCATGCTTATTACAAAACTTCCCGAGGTTATCACGCCCGTTCGCTCAATTCCACGCAGGGGTGGAATGCGACCTCCAACCTCGCTTTTTTGAATGCACCTATCCTTGCCTATGCCGCAGAGATTCGCAGTGCAGTGATGGTGGTACACGGTGAGAAGGCTCATTCTCGCTATATGGGAGAGGACGCTTTCAAGAAATTGCAAGGCGACAACAAACGATTGCTCATCGTACCCGGTGCCAATCATACCGACCTTTACGACAAGATGGAGATAATCCCGTTCGACGAAATAGCAGCATTTTATCGGGAGTATTTGAAGTAAGCGTAGCGCTCGATAGATACAATAGTAAAAGCCTGCGATCTGTTCGCAGGCTTTTCATATTTCGGTTACGCATGTAAATACTTCGCCTCGGCAAAATGCAAATAAAATTTGCTTTTGCGCTCGGCTTAATCGTATCTTTGCACAATTGTTGAGCGTATCGATTGTAAAATGCCTGTGAGCTGATTTTTTTTTTGTGATTATAATTTGTTGATTATGAGTGATAAGTATAAGATACTGTTCGTTTGCCTCGGAAATATCTGCCGCTCTCCGGCGGCCGAAGTCATCTTCCGGCAAATGGTCGAAAAACGGGGACTGGGGGAGAAGTTGGAGGCGGATTCCGCCGGAACCTATGCCGGACACACCGGCGAACAACCCGATTCCCGCATGCGGAATGCGGCCTATGCCCGGGGGTATCTGCTGACGCACCGGGCCCGGCAGGTGCGGTTGCGGGATTTCGAGGAGTTCGATCGCATCGTGGCGATGGACGACACCAATTACCACAATCTTTATCGTCTGGCCCCTTCCCGTGAAGCGGGAAACCGTATTTACAGGATGTCCGAATTTTTCCGGGAACATCCGAACTGGACCCATGTGCCAGACCCCTACTACGAAGGGCATGAAGGGTTCGAGCTGGTGCTCGATATGCTCGAGGACGGCTGCCGCACGCTGCTCGACGAGTTGGAGAAGAGGTAGCTCGAAATCGCAGAGAACGAAAAAGAGTGCATTTTTCAATGCACTCTTTTTCGTCGAATCGAGTCTGTATGCCGGTGCGATCCGGAATATTTGGTCCGTCGAACGTCCGAATCAGAAGTAAAGTCCAACTCCCACCTGGTAGGTGTTGCGCCAAGGGCACTTCTTGGCGGCGAACAGGTAGGAGAAATCGAGCTCCAGATGCATGAACCGCAGTCCCGCACCGATTGTACCGTAGTCGTATCCGTGGCTGTCGGCGACGTGGTAGCCGCCGCGGACAGCGATCATCTGCATCAGCACATACTCCACGCCGATGCCCATCCCGAAGGACTTGTTCTCCGAGGAAGAGTAGCGGTAGCCCAGATCGACCGAAGCTTCGAGCGAATGGGAATCCCGGATCGGGGCGAAGAGCGAACCGCCGACACTGAATTTGGTGGGCAGGTCGTAATTCGAATCGTCGAACGTGAAGCCGAAGTCGGAGATTTTCGCACCCGCACTCACCCAGGCGCCTTCGAGCATCCGGTTAAGCGGAATCCGCGCGTATGCCGCGACATCGAACCCGAGGGCGTTGTTCGTGAACAGTTCTCCGTACGAGGAGCGGATGTAGCGGGCCGTCACCGACAGACCCAGATAGCGGCCGATCCGATAGCTGTAGGCCAGATCCGCCGAAACGCTGAGCGGCCGGAACGCTTCGATGCCGACGATTGGGTTATTATTCTCGTCTTTGGGAATGAAAGGGTAGTCCTCGTCGTCCGGACTGAGCTTCGGCTCCCGGTAAAAACGGGTGCCGAACGAGATCGAATGTTTGTGGTTGAAGGAGTAGAATCCGCCGAAGGCCATCAGGTCGTAGCCCTTTTTCACGTCGCGCATCCAGGGCGAGTAGGAGAATCCCACCTCGAACAGGTTGTGGCTGAAGAGCGACGAGGCCGCGTTCTGGAATACGGAGTAAGCTCCGCCGGTAGTCGCTACCGAAGCGTTGGCCATACCCGCTGTGCGGACATCGGGGTTGATCGTCAGGAACTCCTGAGCCGATGCCGCCGCTGTGCCCGACAGGAGGATTATTGCGAGAATGAAGATCTTTTTCATAATTTGTAACGTCTGTTTTTAGCGTTTGACTATGGTGCGGGTAATTTGAATGCCGTTGTAGGTTACTTGTACCAGATAGGTTCCCGAAGCGAGTCCCGATACGTCGAGTTTGACAGGTTCCTCGTTGATAAGTCCAAGTGTTATGTTCATTACCTCCGTTCCCATTGAGTTACGGATACGGATCGTGCTTTCTCCCGAGTAGTTCGGCAGTATGTTCAGTACGTCGGTACATGGGTTGGGGTAAAAGTCCATTGAAATACCGGTCGGATTGTCTCCCTTGCTAACGGTATAGGCAATGGTTCGTTTTGCTGTCTTTGTTCCGTTCATAGCCAGCAATTCTGCCGTATAGCTTCCTGCTGCGTATTGTGATGCGTCGATAGTCAGCGTGACTACGTTACCGTCGATCGACTTCGCGATCTTGCCCGAGGGGTCGTCCAGACGCCATTCCGTGTAGCCGGCCAGCGTATATTGCAGCGTTTTCCGTTCGGAGGCGCCGAGCGTGAAGGTGTCGTTCTGTCCTGTGGCTGGCGTGATCGTCGGCTGGTCGGAAACGGGCGGCACCTCGCCCGAATCCAGGGCTGCACCCGCATCGACGAGCTTGCCGATTTTTCCGGCATAGGTACCCCTATCCCAACTATTGTATATCGTACCCTGATAGCTGTCGATGTCGCGTGCTGTCGAGAAAAGCTTCTCTTTGAGCTGTTTGTTCGTGAATCCTGGTGCCCCGAATTGCGAAACGATCAGGGCCGCAACACCCGATACGTGGGGGCAGGCCATCGAGGTCCCCTGCATGTAGCCATACCCGAGAGTCTCCGAGACGTAGTCGATCGTGTGGGTCTCCACCTCTCCTCTGAAATTTGTATAGACGAAAGTCATCCCGTTTTGCAGGTCGGTCGGAAGCGTGCTCAGGTTATAACCTTCGTTATAATGGATAGGCCTGGAAAAATCGGCTGCGTCTCCTCCGCCCGGCGCACATATATCGACGGTCGGACCATAGTTGGTGTACCAAGCGGCTTCATAAGTGCAGGAGACGGCGGCCACACTGATGCAAGGCTCGTAAGCGGCCGGATATCCGGGCTGTCCGCTGTTTTCATTACCTGCCGCGAATATCACGACGCCACCCGCCATAGGCCCGGTCTGGGTTTCGCCGTCGGGGGACATACCCGCGTAGCGGATGAAGTAGTCGATAGCTTCTTTAGTGGCCCGATCCGCGCTTGACCATTGGTCGTAGCTCAAAGCTCCGGCTGCGTATCCCCAGCTGTTCTGGCAGATTACGGCGCCGTTGTCGGCGGCATATTTGATGGCGTCGGCCGTTGCGTTTGAGTTGGCATCGTAGTGTCCGTCGGTCGGATGAAAAATTTCGCACGACATGATCTTCGCTCCGTTACCTCCTCCCGTACCGCCGGCGATGCCCGAAATGCCGATCCCGTTGTTGCTTACGGCAGCGATCGTTCCCGCCACGTGGGTGCCGTGACCTTCGCCCCAGGTAATGTCGTCGTTATCTCTGTCACAGAAATTCTTACCGATTCCGCTCCACATATTGCCCGCCAGGTCGGGATGGGTATATTCCACACCCTCGTCCACGACGGCGACAATCACATCGCTGCGGCCTGCCGTCTTTTCCCACGCCGGGAGCACATTGATGTCTGCGCCGGCTTGGGCGTTTGCATTGATCGTTCCGTCGTTGTAAAGCGGCCATTGTCCTCCGAAAAGCGGATCGTTGAAAGGGTAGTTCGACGGAGCGGCCTTCGGCAGGGCCATCAGTTTTCGCCATGGAGTCCCGCTTTTCCGGCTCATTCCGCCGACTTTGGTAATCCTGCGCGGAATTTCGACATGATTCACGCCGGCTATCTCCCCGAAGTCTTCGGCGACCTGCTCGGCGGAACCTTCGAAGCGAATGATATACCACAGATCGAGCCCTGCCTTGCGTGTTCGCTCGGCGCAGCCGTTGTCGGCGAACAACCGCTCCATTCCGGTCACGTTGTACCGTTCGCACAGTTCATCGAAAGAGATGTTGCCCGTCAGGACCCTGCCGCTGCGGGTGCGGATTACGTTCAGCGCTTCGGCCGTTTCCCGGTCGAGCTTCATGCGGATCACTCCTTCGACCTTATCGGTATCCCGTACCGGAGTACTTTCTGTGTCGGGATCTTTCTGACAACCGGCGAGCAGTGCCAGACAAAAAACGAAAAGTAGATTTTTCAACTTCATAAGTGTATGTTTTTTAGAAAAAAGGAGGAAAGCCGACTCTCGTCAACCTTTCTCTCTTGTATGAAATCGCAGAGAGATTAACAGTTCATCGCTCCACAGCAATGAATTACCTGTCCGCTCACGTAAGAGGAGAGGTCGGAGGCAAGGAACAGAGCCACCTTCGCCACATCCTCGGGTGTACCGCCGCGACGCAGCGGAATTTGCTGGTACCAGCCCTGTTTTACCTCTTCGGGCAGGGCGTTGGTCATTTCGGTAATGATGAAGCCGGGAGCAATGGCGTTGGCACGGATGCCGCGCGGTCCCATCTCTTTAGCGATGGACTTCGCAAGTCCGATCATACCGGCTTTCGAAGCCGAATAGTTGCACTGTCCGGCATTGCCGCTGACACCCACCACGGACGACATATTGATAATCGAACCGCTGCGCTGGCGCGCCATGATCGGCGTAACGGCGTGAATGAAGTTGAAAGCCGATTTCAGATTGACGTTCAGCACGGCGTCCCACTGCGCTTCGCTCATGCGCATCATCAGGCCGTCTTTGGTGATGCCTGCATTATTGACCAGAATGTCGATGCGGCCGAAATCCTGCATGATCTGATCGATCACTTTGTGCGTATCTTCAAAGTTGGCGGCGTTCGAGGCGTATCCTTTGGCTTTTACGCCCAGGGCGTTCAGCTCCTCCTCCGTCTTCTTGCCGTTTTCGTCGATCGCCAGATCGGTGAACGCGACGTTGGCTCCCTCTTTTGCAAACTGAATGGCGATCGCTTTGCCGATGCCCCTGGCTGCGCCGGTTACGACGGCCACTTTTCCTTCGAGTAATTTCATCTTGCTGAAATGTTTTTTGATGGTTAAATTTTTCGTTTTATCCGTAATATTCGATCTTTCTGTCGGAAATCCGGCCCGCGTCGGCTGCCCGTATCGCAGAGGTGCCCGTTCCGATGAAAAATGTTCCGTTTGTCGGATGCGTTGTATTTTTCTGTCGCCAAATATAGCAAAAATATTTAGAAATATTTAGTTTTTGTAGTTTCGTAAAATGTTACTACCTTTGGAATCCGAAAAAAACTCTTAATAAACCATATATCGATCATGAAGAGAGATTCTCAAGTATTCGACCTCATTTCTGAGGAACGGAACCGTCAGATGCACGGCATCGAGTTGATCGCGTCTGAAAATTTTGTCAGCGACGAGGTGATGGAGGCCATGGGCTCCGTACTGACCAACAAGTATGCGGAGGGTTATCCTGCCGCACGTTACTACGGCGGTTGTCAGGTGGTGGATAAGGTCGAGAACCTTGCCATCGAACGTGTTTGCAAACTGTACGGCGCCGAGTACGCCAACGTACAGCCCCACTCCGGCGCACAGGCCAACATGGCCGTTTTCTTCGCCGTGCTGAAACCCGGCGATACGTTCATGGGCCTCGATCTGGCGCACGGCGGCCACCTTTCGCACGGTTCGCCGGTGAATATGTCGGGTACCTATTTCAAAGCCATCGGTTACCAGCTCGATCCGAAGACCGAGCGCGTGGATTACGACGATATGGAGCGCAAGGCTCTGGAGCACAAACCCAAGCTTATCGTCGGCGGTGCTTCGGCTTATTCGCGTGAGTGGGACTACAAGCGTATGCGCGAGATCGCGGACAAAGTAGGCGCCATCCTGCTGATCGACATGGCTCACACGGCCGGTCTGATCGCTGCCGGTCTGCTCGAGAATCCGGTTAAGTATGCTCACATCGTGACTTCTACCACCCATAAGACCCTGCGCGGTCCCCGTGGCGGTATTATCCTGATGGGCAAAGATTTCGAGAATCCCTGGGGACTCAAGACTCCGAAGGGCGTGACCAAGATGATGTCGCAGATCCTCAATTCGGCCGTATTCCCCGGTATCCAGGGCGGTCCGCTGGAGCACGTGATCGCAGCCAAGGCAGTCGCTTTCGGCGAAGCGCTGGATCCCAGCTACAAGGAGTACCAGAAGCAGGTGCAGAAGAACGCCAAGGCGATGGCCGAGGCCTTCACCAAGCGCGGTTACAAGATCGTTTCCGAGGGTACGGACAACCACCTGATGCTCGTCGATCTTCGCACGAAGTTCCCCGAACTGACCGGTAAGCTGGCCGAGAAGTGCCTGGTTGCCGCCGACATCACCACCAACAAGAACATGGTGCCGTTCGACAGTCGTTCGCCGTTCCAGACTTCGGGTCTGCGTTTCGGTACTCCGGCTATCACCACGCGTGGTCTGAAGGAGGACAAGATGGAGGAGATCGTAGCGCTGATCGACCGTGTATTGAGCGATCCCGAGAACGAGGCGAACATCGCCGCCGTTCGCAAGGAGGTCAACGCTATGATGGCTAACTATCCGCTCTTCGCATGGTAGCATAATATGAAGCAGGTAGTAGAATTTCTCACGCTCCTGCACGAAAACAACGACAAGGCCTGGTTTGACTCTCACAAGGAGATGTACAAACGGGCCTTGTCCTGTTTCGAGGTGTTTACGGCGAAGCTGATCGACGGCATCGCCGCTTTCGATCCGTCCGTGCGCGGACTTACGGTCAAGGACTGCACGTGGCGCATCTACCGCGACACCCGCTTCAGCCCCGACAAGACACCGTACAAGACCCACATGGGGGCTTTCGTTGCTCCCCGTGGCAAGAAAGGCGGTTATTCGGGCTACTATTTCCACGTCGAACCGGTGTGGGACGAACGCTCCTGGTCGCAGGGGCATCAGCTCACTACGGGGCTTTACTGTCCGCTGCCGGAAGTGCTGCGCAGCGTGCGGGACGAGATCCTGGACAATGGCGCGGAAATTGAAGCAGCCATCCGTGAGGCGAAAGGATTCGTTCTCGACGAGTCGAACAAACTCAAGCGTCTGCCGAAAGGGTATGCCCCCGGCAGTCCGTACGACGAATGGCTGAAACTCAAGGATGTCTATATCACCGAACGCCTCGCGCCGGAGTTTATGTTGGACAAGGAGTTATTGAAGAACACGCTGCACGAATTTCGTAAGACGAAACATTTTTCGGATATTCTGAACCGTGCTGTGCAGTTCGCATACGACGAAATGATTTGATAATTATTACTTTATCCGACGGTCGCAGTATCGAACCGAAGACGTGCTTATCTGCGGTTCATGGCCTTGTCCGTAAGGCAGACTCTCACCCGAATCCTCTTTTCGGAGGGAACTTGGATCGTTACATTCCCGACAGGTGCACCGAAGGATATGACTACGTTTAATTTTAGAAAATATGAAAAAAGCAATTTACCTCTTGTTGGTTTCGATGCTGTTCGTTACTGCTTGTACGGAGCAGGCGCCCCGGATTGCCAAATATACGGATCTCTATGCCGTAAAGGGTACGGACAGCCTCTTCCTGGATCGCTATACGGCCGTTTCGGTCGAGCAGGACGATGCCCGGCCCTGTCTGGTCTTCGTTTTCGGCGGCGGCTTCATCGCTGGGGAGCGCGATGCGGAGCGGTACCTTCCGTTCTTTCATTACATGGTTAATCAGGGGTACGACGTGGTATCGATCGACTATCGTCTTGGTCTGAAGCAGGTCGTCGCTTCGGGGGACCTCTCGCCCGAAAATATGATGCTCGGTATGGCCCGGACGATCTCGATGGCTGTCGAGGATCTTTACGACGCTACCGCTTTTATCGTGGACAAGGCAGACGAGTGGGGTATCGACTCCTCGCAGATCGTGGCCTGCGGGTCGAGTGCGGGAGCGATCACCGTGTTGCACGGCGAATACGCCCTCTGCAACGCTTCGCCGCTGGTGCAACACCTGCCTGCCGGCTTCCGCTACGCGGGTATCGTTTCTTTCGCCGGGGCGATCTTCGAAATGGGCGAGGAGCTCCGCTGGGCATCGCAGCCTGCGCCGATGATGCTTTTTCACGGCGATGCGGATGCGAACGTACCGTATAATGTGATTCGCGAGAGCGGCGTCGGTTTCTTCGGCTCGAAGTACATCGCCGGACAGCTCCGCGCGATGAACTCCCCGTATTATTTCTATTCGGTCGAGAACGCCTCACACGTCATCGCCACGGCGCCGATGGACGGCAACCGGGATGCGATCGATGCTTTCCTCTCGAAACTCGTCGTGGATAAGGAACCGCTGATGATCGAAACCGACGAAACGACGATCGGCGCCCCTGAAGTCCGCAAGAACTTCACGTTGGCCGAATACATCGCATCGAATTTCCTGTAAAAAGGATGCGGAAGTGTGTGCTTACGGTTCGAATCGGCCTCGATTTATGCCGGCTGGACAATGATGCGATGTGTCCGATGAGTATGCTCGGTGATGGTTCGGCGACGGATTGCTGTCGAGAATATTCCGTATGGAGTTTCCGCTGCTGTTCAGATTGCGGGTAGAGTCGGGAATAGATCGGCGAACGCACCTTCCGAAATCATCAATAATATAAAATCAGCCGCAACCTAAAGGTTGCGGCTGATTCTTGTTGTATCGGTCTTGTCATTACTCCACCGTTACCGACTTGGCCAGGTTGCGGGGCTGGTCCACGTCGCGCCCTTTATTGACAGCGATATGATACGCCAGCAACTGCAACGGCACCGATACCACGATCGGCATCAGGCACTCCGCCACGACGGGCACTTCGATAAAGTAGTCGGAGCTCTTGCGTACCTGCTCGTCGCCCTTGGCGATCACGGTGATAACCTTGCCGCCCCGGGCCTTGATCTCCTCGATGTTGCTGGCGGTCTTTTCGTAGGTGTGATCCGGCGTCGCGATGGCGATGGTCGGCATCTCGGCGTCGATCAGGGCGATCGGACCGTGTTTCATTTCGGCGGCAGGGTAGCCCTCTGCGTGGATGTAGGAGATCTCCTTGAGTTTGAGCGCACCTTCCAGCGCCGTGGGGTAGTTGTACCCGCGTCCCAGGTAGATGAAGTTGTGCGCGTAGGTGAAGATTTTCGAGAAGTCGGCGATCCGGTCGTTCAGGCGGAGCACCTCTTCCAACACGGCGGGCAGATCGAGCAGATGCTTGGCGATCTTGCGCGAGCACTCCTGGTCGATCGTACCCTTGACGCGGGCGATCATCAGCGCCAGCATCGTGAGTACCGTTACCTGTCCCGTGAAGGCTTTGGTCGAAGCCACGCCGATCTCAGGCCCTACGTGGATGTAAGTGCCGGAATCGGTAGCCCGGGCGATCGACGAGCCGATCACGTTGCAGATGCCATAGACGAACGCACCGTTCTGCTTGGCCAGCTCGATAGCGGCCAGCGTGTCGGCCGTTTCGCCCGACTGCGATACGGCGATCACGATGTCGTCGGGATAAATCACCGGATTGCGGTAACGGAACTCCGAAGCGTATTCCACTTCGACCGGAATGCGGCAGAAATCCTCGATCAGGTACTCCCCGATGAGCGATGCGTGCCACGAGGTGCCGCAAGCCACGAAGATGATGCGCCGGGCGTTGAGAAACCGCTCTCGGTTGTCCATGATGCCCGACAGGATCACGTCGTACGTCTCGGGGTTGATCCGGCCCCGAATGCAGTCCACGATGGTCTTGGGCTGCTCGAAGATCTCCTTGAGCATGAAGTGCGGATAGCCGCCCTTTTCGAGCTGGGAGATGCTGAGCTGCAACTTCTTGATGTCGATCTTGCTCTCCTGGTTGTCGAGCGTTACGATCTTCAGCGGGTGGTTGCGATCCATGACCACTACCTCGCCGTCATTGACATAGACGATCTTGTCCGTATATTCCACGATCGACGCCGCGTCCGATGCCAGGAAAAACTCCTTGTCGCCGATACCGATGACCATCGGGCTGCTGCGGCGTGCCGCGATGATTTGATCTTGGTTGCCCTTCTCCACTACGGCGATAGCGTATGCGCCGATCACCTGCTTCAATGCTTGCTGGACGGCCTCCAGCAACGTGCAGTTGTTCGACGTACGGATGTATTCGATCAGATTGACCAGTACCTCCGTGTCAGTGTCGCTCTTGAATGTGTAACCGTTTTCGATCAGCGCCTCTTTCAACACCCGGTAATTTTCGATGATACCATTGTGGATCAGGGCGATATTGCCCGAATCGGAGTAGTGAGGATGGGCGTTGATGTCGTTCGGTTCGCCGTGTGTCGCCCAACGGGTGTGGGCGATGCCGATCGTTCCGTCCAGATCCTTGGATTCGACGAAATGTTCCAAATCGGCGACTTTGCCCTTGCTTTTGAACACGTTCAGAACTCCTTCCCGATTGACCAGTGCGAGTCCTGCGCTGTCGTAACCGCGATATTCCAAGCGGTGAAGTCCTTTTATCAGAATGGGGTAAGCCTGCCGTTTACCCACGTAACCTACAATTCCACACATAATGTATTCTTTTTGCGATTTGCAAAGATAGTGAAAGCCGGGAGAAAACGGGAATTTGTTCTCAATTTTCCAAGGCGCATCCTATCTAAAACTATGTCAAAGATAGTGAAAGGGAAGAGCAATCGTGCGAACTTGCACGCAAAGATTGCTGAACCGAATCCTATTTTCTATTATAAAAATAGTGCAAGGTGAGTGAG
>ENA-OYYD01000420-OYYD01000420.1-human-gut-metagenome-genome-assembly--contig:-NODE-420-length-12873-cov-5.558980_pt1 | contig 12873 bp, 10 predicted proteins | sample MGYA00244062_ERZ653446 | MGnify/ENA primary metagenome ERZ653446 (study PRJEB26926, sample SAMN06165031) | human gut metagenome | biome: ENVO:00009003; feature: ENVO:2100002; material: ENVO:00002003...
CTATTCTTTACTGAATCGGCTCCTTCGCCGGTGTTCCCGCTTTTCTCGGATACTTCTTCGGCGTTGCCTTCACCTTCTCGATGCAGACAAACGATCTCTCATCCTCGGTTCCCGTAAGCTGGAAGTAAACCGGCTCTTTTGCCTCGCCGCCGAGCACATGAATCGCTTTTTGAGCTGCGGCAAGCTCCTCATTCAATTTGCCCGATTTATACGAAACAAACCGTCCGTCCACCTTCACATACGGCAGACAGTACTCCGAAAGCGAGCTTAAATTCGCCACTGCCCGCGATACCACGAGATCAAACTGCTCCCGGTAATCCTTCTGGCGTGCGAAATCCTCAGCTCTTCCGTGAACCGCCGTGATTTTCGAAAGGCCAAGCTGTCCGATCACCTCATTCAGGAATTTCACCCTCTTATTCAGTGAATCCAGCAATACAACTTCCACATCCGGAAACGCGATTTTCAGCGGGATTCCCGGAAAACCGGCTCCCGTTCCCACATCGAGAATGCGTCCCGCCTGTGCCACATCACAGACCTTCACCAGCGACAGACTGTCGAGAAAATGCTTCGTAATCACCTGATCGAACTCCGTAATCGCCGTCAGATTCATAAACGAATTCCACTCTACAAGCAGCTCATAATACTGCAGAAACTGCGTCTTCTGCTCCTCGGAAAGTGTGATTCCAAGCTCAAAAAGGCCGCGCTCAAATCCTTCAAGATTGTATTCTTTCATGTTGTTCTCCGTTCTACTCTATTCTTCCAAGTGCCCGCTGCACTTTTTGTTCCTGTCCACGCAGTATCAAAACACTTGCTGTTTCGCTGCATAAGAATGTAATTCAGGCATGCATATCTGTCCTTTATTTATGTCCCAGATACACCAGCAGAACCGAAATATCCGCCGGGGAAACGCCCGAAATACGTGACGCCTGGCCGATGTTGATCGGACGGTACAGGTTCAGCTTCTGTTTCGCCTCGATGCGCAGGCTCTGGATCTCGTCGTAATTGATATTCTCCGGGATCTTCTTCTCTTCCATCTTCTTAAACTGCTCCACCTGCTTCATCTGGCGCCTGATATAGCCGTCGTACTTGATGTTGATGTTGACCTGCTCCTGCACATCCTCCGGCAGCTTGGGTCTTTTCGGATCTACTTCCGCCAGCATCTTATAATTCAGCTCCGGTCGGCGGATCAGCTCTGCGAGCGAACTTCCGCCGGAAAGCAGCGTTGATCCATACTCTTCCAAAAGCTCATTGATGTTCGAGCTCGTTCCCACATACGTATTCTCCACGCGCTCAATCTCTTCCTGAATCCGCTGTTCTTTTACTTTCAGTGCCTCATACTGCTCCTCGCTGATCAGACCCACGCGGTAGCCGTATTTGCGCAGACGCAGATCCGCGTTGTCCTGACGGAGCAGCAGACGGTATTCCGCGCGGCTCGTCATCATACGGTACGGCTCATGGTTCTCTTTCGTCACAAGGTCGTCGATCAGAACGCCGATATACGACTCCGAACGGTCGAGCACCAATTTCTCTTTTCCCTGTACGCGGAGCGCTGCGTTGATACCCGCGATCAGACCCTGTGCCGCAGCCTCTTCATATCCCGAACTACCGTTAAACTGGCCGCCGGAAAACAGATTTTTGATCGCCTTGAACTCGAGGGACGGCAGAAGCTGTCTCGGGTTGATGCAGTCGTACTCGATCGCATACGCATTCCGCACGATTTTTGCATGCTCCAGACCCGGCACGGTGTGATACATCGCAATCTGCACATCCTCCGGCAGTGAACTCGACATGCCGCCGACGTACATCTCGTTTGTATATCTTCCCTCCGGCTCCAGGAACACCTGATGGCGGTTTTTATCCGCAAATTTTACGACCTTATCCTCAATCGAAGGACAGTACCGCGGACCAGTTCCCTCGATCATGCCGGAATAGAGCGGCGACCGGCTGAGATTTTCGCGGATGATTTTGTGCGTCTCCTCGTTCGTATACGTCAGCCAGCAGGATTCCTGATCAATCTGTACGCTCTCCGGATCGGTCGAGAATGAGAACGGCACAACGCGCTCATCGCCAAACTGCTCTTCCATTTTCGAAAAGTCAATGCTCCGCTTGTCAATACGCGCCGGTGTTCCTGTTTTAAAACGCACCATCTCCACGCCGTTCGCTTTCAGGGAATCCGTCAGATGCGTCGCCGCCTGCAGGCCGTTCGGGCCGGTATACGTGCTCACATCGCCGTAAATGCACCGTGCATTCAGATAAACGCCGGTACAGAGGACGGCAGCCTTACAGTGGTAAACCGCGCCGGAAACGGCCTTTACACCCGTCAGAACACCGTCTTCCACGATCAGCTCCGCAATCTCCATCTGGCGGATCGTCAGATGATCGGTATTTTCAAGAACCTCGCGCATCGACTGGCTGTACGCCCGCTTATCCGCCTGCGCACGCAGCGAATGCACCGCCGGTCCCTTCGATTGATTCAGCATTTTCGACTGAATAAACGTTTTGTCAATATTTTTACCCATCTCGCCGCCGAGCGCATCGATCTCTTTTACGAGGTGTCCCTTCGACGTGCCTCCGATGTTCGGGTTGCACGGCATCATGGCGATGCTGTCGACACTTACCGTAAATACAACCGTTTCCAGCCCCATCCGCGCCGCCGCAAGTGCTGCCTCGCATCCCGCATGGCCTGCGCCGATGACGGCAATATCAATTGTTTCTTCTAAAACTGCCATTTTTCTTTTATCCTCTTTCTCTATCTACAGCTTTGGATTCTGTCTTAAGCTTTTTCTACTCTGTCAAAATCCGGCTGTCGTTCCTTGTAACTCTATTCCGGCAGATCTTCGTAATCTGTATTTGCTGCCTTTATTTACCTGTACAGAACTTGCTGAAAATCTCATTCACAAGGTCCTCTCCCACCGCTTCACCGATGATCGAACCCAGCTCCTCATACGCATTCATAAGATCAATGGAAAAGAAATCCTCCGGCATACCCATTTCGATACTTTCTGCCGTCAGTTCCAGACTCTTTTTTGCTGCAAAGAGTGCCTGCTTGTGGCGCGCATTCGTAATGTAAACCTCATCGTTGAACGAAATTTCGCCCTGGAAAAACATCTTTTTCATCTGCTCCTCCAGCTCTTCCATTCCTGTCTCTTCCCGCGCGGAAATGCTGATGACCGGAGCGCCTGTTTTCTGCTCCATCTCCTCTTTTTCGATCACAGCAGTCAGATCCGACTTATTCAACAGCACAATCGCCTTGCGCCCTTTCAGGATTTCCATGATTTTTGCATCATTCTCATCAAGCGGCACGGATGCATCCACCACGTAGAGAATCAGATCCGCGTCCTTTGCATGCTCCAAAGCACGGTCCACACCGATTTTCTCGACCGTATCCGCCGTTTTTCGGATCCCCGCCGTATCCAGAATCCGAAGGGAAATGCCCTTTAAGACCAGATTTTCCTCGAGCACGTCGCGTGTCGTTCCGGCGATATCCGTCACAATCGCTTTTTCCTCGCCTGCCAGCAGATTTAAAAGCGATGATTTTCCGGCATTCGGCTTTCCAAGGATCACCGTCTTGATGCCCTCCTGGATCATCTTGCCCTCATCCGCAGATGCAAGCAGCTTTTCCACCTGCTTTTTCTGCTCCGCAACAACCTGGGCCAGCCGCTTTGGATACCCGTCCAGGCTGATGTGCTCCGGGTCGTCGAGCGCTGACTCGATAAACGCGATCTCATAAATCAGCTTCTCGCGAATTGCCCGGATCGCCTTTTTCACCGTTCCGCGCAGCTGGCTCTCGGAGCTTTTTAAGGCATACGCACTCTTTGCCGAGATGACATCCATAACCGCCTCGGCCTGCGTCAGATCCATCCTTCCGTTCAGAAACGCCCGTTTCGTAAACTCGCCCGGATCTGCTGCCCGCGCACCGGCATTTAAGACTGCCTCGAGCACTTTTTTCACCGCCAGCACCCCGCCGTGACAGTCGATCTCGACGGTATTCTCGCCCGTATATGTTTTCGGCCCTTTCATCACCATGACAAGGACCTCATCAATCACTTCCTCCCCTTCGGTAATCCAGCCATAATGAATCGTATGGGATTTGACCGCGGAAAGCTTTTTTCCTTCTTTTTTTGCACGGAATACGCGGTCTGCCACTTCGAACGCATCGTTTCCGCTGATTCTTACAATACCAATTCCCGCCGGCGCCATCGCTGTGGACACTGCGGCAATTGTATCATCCAAATGAAATCCTGCCATTGTTTCCAGTCCTTTCTAAAACCTCTCTTTTTGGGGATCCCAGTATTCAGATCCACATTTTTTCTTTCCTTTCGCATGGCTCTGAATAGTTCCATTTTATCAGAAAACCAGAAAAGACGGTACCCCGTATTTTACACAGGTACCGTCTTTTTGCATATTTTTTACGCTTTCTTATCGTTTCGGCGCTACAACAACGTGACGATATGGCTCGCTGCCCTCGCTGTAGGTCTCCACAAATTTATTTCCCTGCAATGCAGAGTGGATGATTCTTCTCTCGTAAGGATTCATTGGCTCCAGAGAAACCGGTCTTCTGGTCTTTTTCACTTTGTAAGCGATGTTTCTTGCCAGGTTTTCCAGTGTTTCTTTTCTGCGCTTGCGGTAATTTTCCGTATCAAGTTTGACACGAACGTAATCCTTCTGCTCTTTATTGACTACAAGGCTGGTCAGATACTGAAGGGAATCCAGCGTCTGTCCTCTTTTGCCGATCAGGATGCCCATATCCTCACCGGCAAAATCAACTTCAAGAGAACCGTTCTCGGCATTATACTCCATCTGGATCTCAACCGGGAGCTCCATGGCTTTGAACACGCCGCTTAAGAACTCAAGTGCCGTTGCCTTGATCTGGGCGATTTCCTCGTCTGTTCTCTGAACTACTTCACGCTCTTCTCTTGGCTCGGAGCGTCTTGCAGTTTCTGCCTGACGCGGAGCAGATTTTCTTTCCGTTTCTTTCTTTACAGCTTCTTTTTTCGGCGCTTCTTTTACCGGTGCAGGAGCTGCCTCTTTTTTCTCTGGTTTCTGGGGTGTTTCCGGTTCTTTTTCCGGTGCGGCTTTTACAGCGGCACGGATCACAGCCGGTTTACTTCCGATTCCAAAGAATCCGGAACTGCCTTCGCTGATGACCTGGATCTCCAGTTTATCGCTGGCAGCCTGAAGCTCGATGCAGGCTTTTGTAATGGCGTCGTCCACGGTTTTTGCGGATACTTCGATAAACTCCATAAAGATTTACCCCCTATTTTTTCTTTTTGCTGTTCTTTTCATCAAACTGTTTTACCATGTTTGCTTTCGCAGCGATGCTTCCGGCGCGGTATTCCTGATTGCTGTTGTAATACTCAGTCGAAGCCTTTCTTGCTGCCTCTTTTTCCTCAGCAGACGGCTCTTCGTTCTCCTGTACCTGAATATTACGCACACTCTGCGTTGCAGCCTGTGTGATTTTCTGCGGCGGAAGGCCGGCTTTTTCTCTCTTCTTTGCAGCTTTTTCCTGGTTTTTGCGGATCACCTCATCCATGTCGATCGAGGACATATGGCGGTTGATGATAACCTGCTGTACACTTCGAACGAGCGCACCGGCGATCCAGTAAATACCAATACCGATGGAGAATGATAAACACATAAATGCGGAGAAAACAGGCATTACCGTGTTCATGGTCTTCATGGAATTTTCCATGGAGTTTGCTGTCTTATTTCCGTTGTTGGAAGATGGTGCCTGCGGCATCAGCTTGTAGTTCAGCCACTGGGTAAACCATGCCAGAATCGGCACCAGAATTGCTCCTGCAATCAGAAGCGCAGATCCGTTTGCCATACCCTCGCGGATGACATCCATCGGAGACTGTGTGATATTAAATCCAAGGAACATGTTGATATGCTTGGACTCCGCGGCGGTTTTTGTAATGGTATCCGCAATACCGGAGAACTCGCTGATATCAGCCAGCTTCGTCCACTGGGACGGTTTCAGCACATAAAACATGTCCAGAAGGTTATTTTCGGTTAATGTTTCACTTACTTTACTGTACATGGTAACACGGTTATCTGTGATAAACTGTGTCAGGATGTCAGAATATCCTGATACACCCATCATCTGTGTTGTCAGTCCCTGGAATACATTGCGGACACTTCCGATATATCCCGGAATATGATAGATAACCTGGTACAGTGCAAGCAGAATCGGCATCTGAATCAGCAGTGTACTGCAGCTTCCTGTCGGGGAGACACCGTATTTCTGATAAACTGCCATGGTTTCTTCAGATTTTTTCATCTGAGAAGCCTGGTCTTTTTTGTTCTGATATTTCTTTTCAATTCTCTGCAGATCCGGCTGCATTACGCTCATCATCTTCGACATCTTCTGCTGCTTGATCTGAAGCGGCGTCAGAACGAGATAAATGATAATCGTATACAGAATAATCGCAATACCGATATTCGGAATTCCAATTTTTTCCAGACAAAAATAAATTCCATTGATCAGCCAGCCGAGGATCTGGCATACCCACCCGATAATCGGCCACGTTGATTTACTCAGTACGATATCCAAAACGTCTTTTCCTCCTTATTTATCTACGGCACAGGGTCGTAACCTCCGTGTGAAAACGGGTTACATCTCAGTATTCTCCATAATGCCAGCAGACTTCCTTTGAAAGCACCATATTTCTGAATCGCTTCCAGCCCGTACTGCGAGCAGGTCGGCGTATAAGGGCAGTGCACCCTCTTCAGAGGAGACAGGTACTTCTGATAAAACCGGATACCTTTTATCAATACCGTCTTCATTTTTCTGTTTCCTTTAATATATGATGCAGTTTTCCCAGATGCAAAAGTGCTCCCTCTATCTCGAAATACGTACAGTTTTTTGCATTAACTCTTGCGATCACAACTACATCCATTCCACACTGAAATTCCTCTTCATGCAGACGATAACTCTCCCGGATCAGTCTCGCCAGATGGTGGCGCACAACGCTGTTTCCAACCTTTTTACTTACTGAAATTCCAATCCGGTTCCGTCCCAGCTGATTTTTCTTCACATACATGACCAGAAATCGGTTTGCAAACGATGTTCCCTGCTTATAAACCAGCTGAAAATCTCTGTTTTTTTTCAGGCTTTCCGAATATTTCATGAATCCATTCTTTCCTTCATGATTTGTCTAAATTTTCTTTTCATTGAATAGCTTTAGATAGAAGAAAAGACCACATAAATTTTATGCGGCCTTTGGTTTTATGCTGATAATTTTTTTCTTCCTTTTAATCTTCTTGCAGCTAAAACTTTTCTTCCACCTTTTGTGCTCATTCTTGCTCTGAATCCGTGAACTTTAGCTCTGGATCTTTTTTTCGGCTGAAATGTCATTTTCATAAGATAAGGCACCTCCTTTAAATTCTAATCAATAACTGCCTGCAAGGCAGTATTTCACTACATGTATGACAGAAAACATCATTTCAATTATATTCATAAACCCCCATTTCGTCAACCCTAAAATCAATAATTTTCGCAGTTTTTTCGGGAAAAATGCCGCTCTGACGCGGTTTTCCGGTCTGCCGCTGCCCGTGCCTTCCGTGTGCTGATTTTCAGTTTATCCACAACTTATCCACACTGTCCGCCGCACGCGTACAAATACCAGTTCGATTTTTGTGCTTTCCACACGATATCTTGTAACCGTAATCAACATTATCCACAATCTGTGGATAACCTTGTGGATAACTTTCGGTTTTGCTGTGTACAACCTGTGGGCATTTCTAATTTTTCCAGTATTTACGCCATGTATAATGTGTATATAAGTTTTCCAGACTTTACACATTTCGGTTTTTCCAGCCCTCTATCCACAATTTTATCAACATAAGATTCCCTGTTATCCACAAACTATCCTCCATTTCATCAACAGGAAAATTTTTTACACATTCTGTGGATAAAAAAATAATTATCCACATTTTTGGGTTGAATAAAACGGCATTTTATTATATCATATAGAAGTAAAAATGCGACTATTCGGGGAAAATTTCGTTTTCCAGACAGAAGTTATCCCCAAAAAGCAATGATTATAGAAGCGGAGCGACAGAAAAAGCATGGAAATCGTACAAGATAAATGGAAAGAAATACTGCAGAGAGTGCGGGACGAGCACGAATTATCTGAGATCTCCTTTACCACATGGATTGAACCACTTACGATCCATTCCGTAGAGGACAATCTGATCACAATCCTGGTTCCATCCGAAAAAATGGGCCTCGATTACGTGAGCAAAAAATATACTCTTCCTATTAAAGTAGCAATCGCGGAAATCACAGGCATCAACTATGAAATCCGCTTTATTCTGCCGGAAGAAGTGAAACAGGAAAAAGCTCCTGCTCCCGTCCAGAAAAATCTTTATGTGCCAAACCTGAATCCAAAGTATACCTTTGATACCTTCGTGGTCGGCAGCAATAACAAATTTGCCCATGCAGCTTCTCTCGCCGTGGCCGAATCCCCGGGAGAAATCTACAATCCGCTGTTTTTATACGGTGGTGTTGGACTGGGCAAAACCCATCTGATGCATTCGATCGCACATTTTATTCTTCAAAAGAACCCGTCTTCGCGGATTCTCTACGTAACGAGTGAAGAATTTACAAATGAAGTCATCGAGGCCATCCGAAACAGCAACAACACCGCAATGACCAAATTCCGTGAGAAATACCGCAATATCGACGTACTTCTCATCGATGATGTGCAGTTTATTATAGGAAAGGAATCAACACAGGAAGAGTTTTTCCATACCTTCAATACGCTGCACGGCGCCAACAAACAGATCATCCTTTCTTCGGATCGTCCCCCGAAAGACATGGATATCCTGGAAGACCGCATCCGTTCCCGTTTCGAATGGGGACTCCTTGCCGACATCCAGAGCCCGGATTATGAGACGCGAATCGCCATTCTCCGAAAGAAACAGGAATTAGACGGCTATTCCGTCAGCGACGATGTGATCGAATACATCGCTTCCAATATTAAATCGAACATCCGTGAGTTGGAAGGCGCTCTCAACAAAATCATTGCATACGCAAACCTTGAAAAACGTGAAATCAACATTGATCTTGCAGAGCAGGTGCTGCGCGACATCATCTCCCCGAACGAGAAGAAGGTGATCACGCCGGAATTTATCATCGACACCGTTGCAGATCACTTCGATATTACGCCGTCCGACATTGTCGGCAGCAAGCGGAGCAGCAAAATCGTATTCCCGCGCCAGATCGCCATGTATCTGTGCCGCGAAATGCTCGATGCCCCGCTGACCGGAATCGGAAAAATGATGGGCGACCGCGATCATACCACTGTCATGCACGGCATTGAGAAGATCGAAAAGGAAATGAGTGCTAAAGACAGTGTCCGCAACACGGTAGACATCTTAAAGAAGAAGATCAACCCGTCGAAATAGGCGGAGCCTTTGTAACTCTGTCAAAACGGTTAAAAACGATTTACATTTATATAAGAAGAAACTCATCGGTTGACAGGCCCTTATTTATACACAAACCGATGTGGAAAGCCTGTGGATGAATTGTGGACAAATTTGGGGCCTGAAGTTATCAACATTTCATACACAGGTTCACGTTCGATTATTCACAGAGTTATACAGATCGATTTTTCCAGTATTTCCGCATTCTTGACGGGGTTTTCCACATATCCACAGCCCCTACGACTAAGACTACGGATTTTTACTATATTTTTTCTTTATAAGCAGACTCACCAAGCAGTGAGGAAAGGAGAGTTATCCACAATTATGAAATTAGTGTTTGACAAAGCAGACCTTGTAAAAAGCGTTGGTATCGCTATGAAAGCTGTCTCCGGTAAAACAACCATGCCGATTCTGGAATGCATTCTGATTGATGCATCTTCCAACGTGATCAAATTTACCTCCAACGATATGGAACTCGGAATCGAAACCATCGTCACAGGTATGATTCTGGAACGCGGTATTGTTGCTCTGGATGCAAAGATTTTTTCTGAGATCGTAAGAAAACTTCCGGATAATCAGGTTACAATAGAAACAGATGAAAATCTGGTAACCACGATTACGTGTGAAAAAGCAAAATTTAACATTCCGGGACAGTCAGGAGAAGATTTTTCCTATCTGCCGATTCTCGAAACTTCTGATTGTGTTTCCATTTCCCAGTTCACCTTAAAAGAACTGATCCGTCAGACCATTTTCTCCATTGCAGCCAATGAGAACAACAAACTGATGACCGGTGAGCTTTTTGAAATCAAAGATAACACACTTCGCGTCGTATCTCTGGACGGACACCGTATTGCGATCCGCAGAATTGAGCTGAAAGATTCGTATCCGGACCGAAAAGTCGTTGTTCCGGGAAAAACCCTGAACGAAATCAGCAAAATTCTGTCCGGCGAGATGGATGATCAGATTGATATTTACTTCTCGGAAAACCACATTATGTTCAAGTTCGATGATACAACGGTCGTTTCCAGACTGATCGACGGTGAATATTTCCGCATCGACCAGATGCTTTCGAGTGATTACGAGACAAAAGTGACGATCAACAAAAAAGAATTCTTAAGCTGTATCGACCGTGCGACGCTTCTTGTCAAAGAAGGCGACAAAAAACCGATCATCATCGACATCCAGGATGGAGCGATGGAACTGCAGATCAACTCCGCGATGGGTTCCATGAAAGAAGAGATCGATATCAACAAAGAAGGCAAGGATATTATGATCGGTTTTAACCCGAAATTCCTGATCGATGCACTTCGTGTTATTGACGACGAGGAGATTTCGATTTATCTGGTCAACCCGAAGGCTCCATGTTTTATCCGGAACGAAGAAGAGAGCTATATCTATCTGATTCTGCCGGTAAACTTCAATTCCGTGAGATAAGTCACATAAGTTTGAAATCTGCCGGAACCTTTTCTGAAAGAACTTTCAGCGGTTTTACAGCCACACAGGTTGAAAACTGCGAACTTACGTGAGGAAAAGGCACGGCAGTGCAGGAGGAAAAAATGGAAATTATTACGCTGCGTGAAGATTACATCAAACTGGGCCAGGCATTAAAAGCTGCGGCTCTGGTAGAAGACGGCGTGGAAGCAAAGCTCGTCATCAAGGATGGCGAAGTGACCGTAAACGGTGAAGTAGATACCCGCCGCGGCCGCAAGCTCTATGACGGAGATGTTGTCTGCTACAATGGAAATGAGATACAAATTAAAAAATAAGGCTTAAAAACTTAAGCTGATTTTTCACGGACGAGTGCTCATGTATATCAAATCTTTAGAACTGAAGAACTATCGGAATTATGAGAGTTTATGCATAAATATCAGCCCCGGAACGAATATTCTCTACGGCGACAATGCCCAGGGAAAGACGAATATTCTCGAGGCTTTATATCTCGCGGGTACGACAAAATCGCACCGTGGCAGCAAGGACCGCGAAATCATCCAGTTTGACCGGGAGGAAGCCCATATCCGGATGATGGTGGAGCGGAACGGCAGCACGCATAAAATCGATATGCATCTGAAAAAAAATAAATCCAAGGGAATCGCCATCGATGGAGTTCCGATCCGCAAAGCGTCGGAACTTTTTGGCATTGTAAATATTGTGTTTTTCTCTCCGGAGGACCTGAATATCATCAAAAATGGTCCTGCGGAGCGCCGGCGTTTCCTGGATAGCGAAATTTGTCAATTGTCAAGACTATACATGATCGAGCTTGCCAATTATAATAAAGTGGTGGCGCAGAGAAACAAGCTGCTTAAAGAGATTTCGTTTTCCGGCAGAATGGCGGATACGCTCGAGATCTGGGATGAGCAGATGGTCCGCTATGGAACAAGCATTATTTCCGAGCGGAAAAAGTTTATCAGCCGCCTGAATGATATTTTATCCGAGATCCATCAGAATCTGACCGGAGGAAAGGAGCAGATTCTGATTACTTATGAACCGAATGTGTCCGAGGAAGCGTTTTCCGAAGAGTTAAAAGCCGGAAGAGAGCGTGATCTGCGTTTCGGACAGTCCTACACCGGGCCGCACCGGGACGATTTCTGTGTGCGGGTCAACGACATTGATATCCGTAAATACGGTTCCCAGGGGCAGCAGAGGACGGCGGCGCTTTCGCTGAAACTGGCGGAGATCCGTCTGGTCGAGGAGGAAATTCACGATACACCGGTTTTACTGCTGGATGATGTTTTGTCGGAGCTGGACGGCAGCCGGCAGAATTATCTTCTGCAGAGCATTCACAGCATACAGACACTGATTACCTGTACCGGACTGGACGAGTTTGTCGAAAATCATTTTGAGGCAAACAGCGTATTCCAGGTGGTCGAGGGATCTGTGTTTCACAAAGAAACAGGAGGAATCTAAATGAGTACAGAGAACATGGAAAAGACAGAGTATGGTGCAGACCAGATTCAGATTCTGGAGGGTCTGGAAGCCGTACGGAAGCGCCCAGGTATGTATATCGGCAGTACCTCCGCACGGGGACTTCACCATCTGGTCTATGAGATTGTCGACAACTCGGTAGACGAGGCACTGGCAGGATACTGCAAAAATATTGACGTTACGATTAACCCGGACAACTCCATCACCGTCATCGACGACGGCCGTGGTATTCCGGTCGGCATCAATCATAAGTCGGGCCTTCCGGCCGTTGAGGTTGTCTTTACGGTGCTGCACGCAGGCGGAAAGTTCGGCGGCGGAGGGTACAAGGTATCCGGCGGTCTGCACGGCGTTGGTGCATCCGTTGTAAATGCGCTGTCCAACTGGCTTGAGGTGCGCGTTTATCACGATGGAAAGGTTTACTTCCAGCGGTATGAGCGCGGAAAAACCATGAATAAGCTGGAGGTCATCGATACCTGTCCGATCGAAAAAACAGGTACCGAGGTCCGTTTCCTGCCGGATGAC
>ENA-OYYD01000423-OYYD01000423.1-human-gut-metagenome-genome-assembly--contig:-NODE-423-length-12850-cov-5.777882_pt1 | contig 12850 bp, 19 predicted proteins | sample MGYA00244062_ERZ653446 | MGnify/ENA primary metagenome ERZ653446 (study PRJEB26926, sample SAMN06165031) | human gut metagenome | biome: ENVO:00009003; feature: ENVO:2100002; material: ENVO:00002003...
GCGTTGCCGTGGTGCTGTACTCCTCGATCTCGGGGCCGGTCTGCGGCTGCGGTTTATTCATGGCCGTCACCTCCTGTGGAGAATTGTTTCTCGATCCACTTGTGGAGGCTGGAGCCCTGCCAGTTGTTTCGGCCGTCAAGACGGTTTTTCAGCCGTTCCAGTTTCGCCTCCTCGACCTCCTCGGTGGATCGGTGGAAGATGATGCGGAGCTGGTCGAGCATGATCTGGACGTCGGCCATCTCCTCGATCACGTTGCCGATCGCTGCGGTCACTTCGCAGCCAGCCTGTGCCCGTTTGATTTTGCAGAGGGCTTTGGTCAGCTCGGCCATCTCCTCGACGGCCATGTCCATTTGTGCCGGTGCGCCGTAGGTCGTGATTGCGCGATCCAGCAGGGCCCGGCGCTCCTCCGCGGTTATCACGGGCGGCCTCCCTTCGTCAGCTCTCTGACCAGTATGGCCACGAGCACGATCACGATGATGGCGAGGGTGATGGCGGTCGGGATCCAGATCGGGGCCAGTACCCACAGCCAGTTCCAGTTGATGACGCCGGTGAGCTTCAGGACGATGAAGGCGACGGCGAGAAGGCCGCAGAAGCCGATCCCGCCGGCCGTCGTGTTGTTTCTTTCGTTGTTCATGTATTACCTCCAGTATTATTTTCCGAGCCCCTTGAGGGCGCAGGCGGTGCAGACAGTCCTCACTTTCGGTTCCTGCTCGAGGATCCTGCGAACTGTGTCTGTCTGCCAGCACTCAGCGCCGCAGGCAGGGCAGGTAGTAAGCTGCCAGTCGTCCGTCGGTGGCTCCGGGATGTTATCGCGCAGCGGCATGGTGAGGATCCCGCCGTCTCCGGGCTGGTGGGGCGAGAGGATGGGCTCAGGCTCGTCGGGGATCATGGCGTCGAGGAGCTCGTTGTACTTCTTGAATATGGCCTCCGACGCTGCGCTCCAGCTCTCGCCGTGCTCTGTGTCCTCCGGGGTGGCGACGTGGGCCAGCTCGTGCGCCAGCAGCTCAGGGGCGGCGCTGATGGGCGCCTCGGCCGAGATGCAGACGATCGGCGTGCTGCCGTCGTCGGGAAAGATGGTCAGGCCGTAGGCGGTGCCGTTGGTCTCGTCCCGCAGGTCGGGGACGTACTGCGCGACGTACTCGACGCCGGGGTAGAGCTCAGAGAAGGCCCGGGCCACGATGGCCGTCGGGTCGTTGATGAAGGGCGAGGCCATCGGGCCGATCTTCTCGTACTGCTTCAGGGCCGTGTAGGTCTCGCACAGCATGGCCCGCACTTCGTCCTTCTTAATGCCGTTGATGGTGGGCCCGTTCAGGATCAGATCGAGCATCCTGTCGCTCCAGTCCTGCATCAGGTGGGTCTCCGGCATACCACAGCCGAAGGGCACGACGTCGACCTTCTCGCGGGTGAGGGTTTTGTATTCTTTCATGGTGCTGCTCCTTTCAGAAAAGCCGAGCGGGCCGGAGCCCGCCCGGCGCTTCACTTACTGCATGACGACGACCTTGCCGGCGTCGATCAGATCGCCCATGTTCTTCAGGAAATAGTCGGCGATGTTCTTCTTGGCCTCGAGTTTCCAGATGCCGCCGTCAGCCTCGAAGAAGCCGATCCCCTCGTCGGGATCCACGCGCAGCAGGAACTCGCTCTCGGGCTGCTCCACCTCGAGGAAGGTGCGGAACGGCCGCAGCATGACGCGAGGTTTGATCTCGACGACCGCGTTGAGGGCGACGCCCTGACGTGCCTCGACGGTCTGCGTGACGCCGTTGTCGTTGGTGCTGACGCTGTTCTCGTTGGTCATGCGACTCAGCAGGTCGAGCAGGTAGGCCGTGCCCTCGTTGGGGATGCAGAGGCTCCGCAGCTCGATCAGAGCTACCTCGCGTCCTCTGAAGCCGGTGCGCAGGCCCGGGGCGTCAGCCTTGGCGCGGTAGAGCGTGTTGCGGGAGAAGTCGCTCAGGTAGGTGGTCATCACCTCGACGGTGTCGTTGCTCTTGACCTGCACCATGATGGTCGTTCCGACCTTCTCGAGCTCGGTGCGGATCAGCTTGCAGATGCTATCGAGTCCGCTGACGCTGATGCAGTCAGGGCGGTCGACGTGCGGCGGGATGCGGGTGAGTGATGCGTCGGCGTAGGTCTGGCCGTCAATCTCGAAGATTTTGGTCTCCTTCAGGCTGACGATTTTGTCGATCATTTTTGCGAGCATTGTGTTGTCCTCCTTGTTCTGTGTTGTGGGTGTTTATCCGTGCTGGACGAGCTTCAGGAGCTTCGGGGCCTCCTGCTGCGTGCCGTCCATGCTCATTTGGCCGGGCACCTGCGGCACCATCTCGGCGACGACGAGCTCGCCGTTGCCGTCAGAGGTGACATAGAGAGCCGTGGCGACGGGGTTGGTGGCTGCGAGCGTAGACTTGGCCGTCACGGAGACGCCGATGGTGCGGCGCTCGTCGTCCGGGGTCAGCTCGATGGTGAGGGTGATCTTGCGCTTGGCCGTGGCCTTCGTGTTGGGGTCGAGGATGTTCTGGATCACCTTGTCCATCTCATAGTCGACGCGCTCCTCGAAGGCACCGCGGGCCATCGACATGATGCTGTCGCGCTGGTTCTGTTCGTTCATGGGGTTTCTCCTTTCTTTTCAGGTGGCCGATCCGAGCGTCATCTGCTCGGCCTCGGTCGGGTTGTCTGCGTAGGCTGCGGCCGTCTGGCCCGTGGGGCCTGAAGGCTCCGCTCTGGCCCACACGGCCTCGGTGGCGTCCGAGCGGGTGGCCTTACGGCGGCCGACCGTCGTGAGGATCCCGATCTCCTTCAGCTCCGTGAGCCGCGGGGCGACGTAGTTGCGGTTGAAGTACGGGATCCGGCCGGCTGCGACGAGCTCCTCAGTGATCTCGCTGGCCGTGAGCTCACGGTTGCCGAGGGTCTCGAGGATCAGGCGGCAGCGGGCGGCCCGCTTGGGGAGTACGGCGTCATAGCTGCGGCGCCGGGTCTCTTTGGTTGTCTGGTTCATGTGTTTCCTCCTTTCCGGCCAGCTCGACGCTGTCGGCTGGTGCGCTGTTGGTGCATACTTGCCCGGGCTATGCGACGTCCGTTTTTGCAGCAGTTTCAGCCTGTGGGAGGAGTTTGAAGATCTCCGCGATGACTGAAGCCGTCCATCCGTTCCCAATCGCTCTCTTTCTCGCCGGCTCCGGGACGGCTGCTGTGTAGCCGGCGGGGAGTCCTTGGAGTTTTTCGAGCTCCTCGACGGTGAAGCGCCGGATGACATTGTCGTAAAATACGCAGGTGTCGCAAGCGCAGGTAATGGTATGGCTTTTCTGATGTATCACGCGGCCGCGTCTGGTGGCGCTCCCGGGGAAGGCGAGGGAGACGCCGTCGCCATCGACGGCCTCGATATATCCGCGGGCCGTGGCCTGTTTGACCACGATGCCGCCGGCAGTCTTTTGGACGAGCCCCATCGAGCCCTCAGATATTCCCGGGCCGAACAGGAGCCCGCCAGCCTCCGTGAAGTCGCTCACATCGACGCTGCGGTCGATGATGGTGTCCAACGGCTGCCCCCCCCCGCTACTCAGCGGGCTGAGGTCTGCGATGTTGCTCCAGTAGGCCCTCGGCCGGTTTTGAGCGGAGTGTGCGCGGCTGTTGATGTGGACGGGCTGCACGCCGAGCTTCTCGGTGATGACGTCCTCCCACTCGCGTTTCATAATCACATTTTCGAGGAGGAACTTCACGTCGGGGTTTTTCTCCCTGACTTCGTTCAGGACTCGCACATAGTCAAAAAACAGGCGGCTGCGCGGATCGTCGAAGTTTAGGCCGGCCCCGGCCCTCGAGAAGCCTTGGCAGGGGCTCCCTCCGATGACGAGGTCGATCTTTGGGAGGTCTGGTGCTGTCACATTTTCCACGGGGCCGATGTGGATCATGTCGGGCCAGTTTGCCCTCGCCACAGCCTTCGCGTCCTTGTCGATCTCGCTGGCAATGTAAAGGTCGACGGGCACGCCGGCCATCTCCAGCGCGAGGCGGCCGGTCGCTATTCCGTCAAACAAGCTCAGGACTCTCATGTCGTCACCTCCTCGATGCCGTGCAGGAACTTGATGAAGCCGGCCGTCGCCGGTACTTCGTAGCGGGAGAGCTCTGCGTGCGTCATGTACTTGCGGCCGTAGATCTCGGCCATATCGCGCCAGACAGGCCACGGCACGCGGTAGAAGTCCGTCAGGCTCACGGAGACGAGCACGAAGGCGATGGCGCCGAGCTTGTGATGGGCCTCGAGGTCGTCCTGCTGCTCTTGAGTGAGCCGGCGCTGCTCGATGCGCTCGTCGTCGGTGTGCTTGGCCTCGAAGTAGATGCTCCGGCCGCCCTTCAGGGTGCCGCCATAGTCCGGCTGGGCCTGCTTGGTATAGCAGGCGAGGAACTGGCCCTTGCGGTTCTTGGCGCCGAGGGGCTTCATGGGCTCCGGCGTCTTTTCGATCTTGGCGAGGCCGCGGCTGAGGTAGTAGTCGCACGAGGCCGAGATGATATTCTCGAAGTAGCCGCCGGCGACTCTGGCCTGCTTGCCGCGGATCTGCGCCATCATGTGTTTTTCGGCTGCGTATGGCGTCGGGTCGTTGTAGCTCTCCGCGTTCTTTCTCGGGTCGTACTTCGTCACGGCGTTCAGCCTCCGATCTCGATGTGGACGCCCGGATCGGAGATCAGGCGGTCGGCGAGCTCGAGGATGACGCTGCCATCCAGCTCGATGCTGATGGGGGCCGTGGTCGAGGTGCTGGTTGCAGACGGCCATCGCCCTGAAGGCGGGCAGGTGCAACGTGACGCTGCCGATGTCCGGCTTGTCCTCCTCGCTGTTTTCCAGCTCCTCGTCAGGCTTCAGCTCGCTGATGGCCTCGAAGCCGTTGCGGACGTGGATGCCGTGCGCCTTGGCGAGCTCGATCTCCGCGGCCATACCGGCCGAAGGGTGGTCAATACCGAAGGCCCACAGCTCGGAACAGCCGAGCACCAGCTCGCTGCCGATCTTCAGGGCCAGCTCACGCTCCTCGGGGACGTTGTCGTCCATGAACTGCGTGAGATAGATGTGCGGGGTGACGGGGATGACGCCCTTCTCCACAGCCGCGCGGCTGTATTCCTTGGCGCGCTGGATGTTGTTCTCGTAGTCCCCGCGGCACGGGGAGCAGATGTAAACCTTTTTCATGTTGTTCCTCCTATCGTGAGCGCCAGCTCTGGCCGGTGAGGGTGATGCCCCTGCACATTTCCATGAGCCGGTCGATGGTGGCCCGGGCCGTCATGCTGTCGTGGCTTTCTCGCGGCGTCATGCGGTCGATCAGGGCCTCGGTGTCGTAGTTGGTGGTCACTATGGTCGGCAGGTATGCCTCATAGCGGCCGTTGATGATGTTGTAGACCGTGGAGATCGCCCACTCGGTCGGCGGCTCCTTGCCGATGTCGTCGATCACGAGGAGTGGGACGGTCTTGTAGATCTTCAGGACGTCGCTCTCGCTGCCGCCGGTCGTGGAGTAGGTGCGCTTGATGCGCTCCAGCAGGTCGATCATCGTCATGCAGATGACCGGCTTGCCTTGCGCGATCAGGTGGTTGGCGATGGCAGCGGCGAGGTGGGTCTTGCCGGTGCCCGGCGGGCCCGCGATAAACAGACCGTTGCGGCCGGGTTCCTGACGACCGGGCTGCGGCAGCATGGCGTCGAAGCCTTCGGCATAGCGCCGGGCGGCTGCCGCTGCTCGCTTGTTGTCGTCGGTGAGCTGGAAGGTGGAGAAGGTGCGCCGCAGGAAACGGTCGCCCATGCCTGACTCGCCGACGATGCGCTTGATGCGATCCCGCATTTTCTTCTCCTCCTCAGCCTTGGCGGCTGCGGCCTCAGCAGCTTCGCGCTCTGCCTTCGCCTTCTCATAGGCAGCCACGGCCTCGGGGCAGGTGCATCGCTCGGCTCCGTAGGGAGGCCAGAGGATGCGGTTGCCGAGCGGGATGCCCTTGTGGTAGCGCAGGGCGCCGCAGAACTCGCAGGGGACGGGCTCAGGGACTCCGGGGCGGCCGGCGAGGCGCTCGTCGTTGCTCCAGATCCAGTTACCGGCGTCACTCGTCGTCGGCCGGCTTGAAGCCCTTGCCCCAGTCTCGGCCGGAGCTGTCGGGCTGTTCAGGATCTCGCTGATTTTCTGCACCTTCGTTCACCTCCTCGTTGTCCCAGTAGCCGCCGTTGAGCCATGTGCTCGGGTTCGGTATGTAGCGCCCGTTCTCCCGGCGCCACTGGTCGCTCCGCTTCTGAGCGTCGACCGCCTGCATGATCCTCTCGTGGAGCTCAGCGGTGGGCTTGATCTTGTTCCACGCCTTCAGAGCGTACTGCTTGCCGGTCTTTTTCGGGTAGGCTTTCCAGAACTCGAGAAATCTGGCCTCGACGAGCGACTTCGTGCCGCCGTCACTCCCCTCGTCAGAGGGGGAAGGGGGTGTATTACCTTCTCTTGTCTTATCTTCTCTACTCTGGTCTACTCTGCCTCCGGCTTTCTTGCGGCTGTTTGCCGGTCGTCCGGCGGTCGGCGTTGTGTCGTCCGGCGAGGCGTCGGCAGACGCCGCAGCAGCGGCCCGGCGACTGCGGGAGCGCTCTTTCTCGGTTTGCCGCTGGTCGATCAGCTTGCCGGCGTACTCGTACCAGTCGTGGATCTCGAGCGTCCCGTCCTCTTTTTCGTCGATCCAGCCCGCCCGGATCAGCGTTTTCGCCAGCTTTTCGGGGTCTCCGTCCCACTGAGCGGCCCGCGAGATCATGCGCGGCGTGATGTCGACGAGGCTGCCGGTCGGGGCGTTGTCGAGGGCCCACAGCCAGAACGAGACGAGCAGCCCCATCATGTGCGGCGGCTCGACTTCGAGCTGGTCAGCAGCGTCGAACAGTTTGCGGTGATCCTTGAGTGTCTGATGCACTTGCAGCCATGCCACGGTCGTCACCTCCTTTCTGTGGTCGTTTGTTTGTGGCCTGCTTTTGGTCGTCTGCCGGTCGTCCGGCGGTCAGGTTAAAAAGGAAGGTCGCCATTGTCCTCGATCTCCGCGAAGTCGCCGGAGCCCTCAGAGTAGCCCGGATCGGCGAAGTCGCTGCCATAGCTCTGGCCGCCGTCCTTCTTGCTGTCGCAGAAGTGGACGGAGTCGACTGTGATCTCGACGGCTTTGCGGCGGTTTCCGTCCTTGTCCTCGTAGCTGCGGCTCGTGAGCTCGCCCTCGACGAGGACGAGGCGGCCCTTGCTCAGGTACTTGCAGACGAACTCGGCCTGTGCGCGCCATGCGACGCACTCGATGAAGTTGGTGATCTTCTTGCCGTCCTTGGTCTTGCGGCCGGTGTCGCTGGCGAGGGTGAAGCTGGTGATCGCCGTGCCCTGCTGCGTGTACCTGAGCTCAGGGTCGGCGGTTAGACGGCCTTGGAGGCCGGTGTGGTTATACATTAGGCGTTTCCTCCTTGCTGGTTATGCTGTGCGGCCGCATTGTCGAGGGACGTGCAGATCTCGTCGTACTCTTGGCGGGTCAGGGTGGCCGGATCCTGCTTTTTGTACTTCTCTACGATCCGGGCGTTGGTGCGCTCCTTGGTCATTCCTGCGGCCTCTGCTTTCTTGTAGAGGCGCGCGATCTGCGCGTCGCTCAGACGGCCGGAGCCCTGCCCCTGACGGCCCTGTGTGGCCTGCTGGCGGCCTCCAGCGCCGGATCCTTTGCCCTGCGCGCCGAAGTCACTGTTGTCGGGGTCGTCCTCGCCTTGGTCGACGGTGAACTTCTCGAAAAGGTAGTATTTCAGGGCGTAGGTGTGTGCCGCGCCCTTGGCCTTGGCGGGGTCATCGTTCCAGCCGACGGCGTGGACGGTGGCCTCGATGGTCTCGTCGTCGTTGTCGAGGTTCAGCCAGCGGATCGTCAGGTCGGCCTCGTAGAGGAACATGAGCTTGTCGCCGTTGCGTGTCTTGGTCTGCATGGTGATCCAGTAGACCGGGTCGCCGTTCTCGGCGTGGCGCGTGGCCTGCTCGCTGATGACGTCGAAGTCGACGCCGAGCTCGTTCATTATGGGGGTGATCTTCTCCCACACGTCGTAGATCTTGGCGTACTTGTAGCTGACGCCGTCGCTGTGCTGCTTCTTGACGATCTCCGGGCAGGCTTTCCGCATTTCGACGAGCTTCTGCCGGAGCGTCAGGCAGGCGGCTTCAGGAGGGGCCGCAGCAGCGGCCGCCTCGGTTTTCTTGGTTTCTGCCATATCGGTGCCTCCTTACACGTCGACCGTGAAGATGCCCGGGGTCTCGTAGACGGTGACGCCCTCCACGATCTCGCCGGTCTCGGTCAGGGTTGCGATGTCGCCGGTGTAGCTGAGCAGCTTCTTCAGATCGGCCCAGCGGGTCGACTCCTCGACCTTTACGAGCTCGCCGTAGCCGTTGGCCTTGAGCCACGGCACCAGCTTGGTCTCGTCGAGCTTGGTCTTGGTTGTGCCCTTCTTGAAGGTCAGGGTGCCAGAGAGGAGGCGGTACTTCTCCGTCGTCTTGGTCTCCTTGTGGGGGACGGTGGCGAAGAAGTCGGCCAGACAGCTCGTGAGGTACGAGGTGCCGTTCTCCATGCGCTTGCGGGCGGCGGCGACTTTCTCGTTGATGGCCGCGATCTGCTCGTCGGCCAGAGCCTTCAGACGGTCGTACTCGCTGCGCTCGTCTGCGATCTTGCGGATGGCCCAGTCGGCACAGCGGTCGTCGGTGATGCGGAACGGGGCGCGCTCGCCCTCTGCGACGGTGCCGAGGTCGACCTGCTCCAGCTCGTCCAGCGTGGTAGCAGGCAGCAGCTCGGCCTCCTGCGTGGTGGTGGCCTCTGTGTCTGCCTGCTCGGCAGCGAGGGCCGCGGTGGTCTTATCGCTCATTGTTGTGCTCCTTTCTTTCGGTGACGTTGAATGTGAGCATCACGCCGCAGGTGACAGGGGTGACGCTCTCGAGCTCGAGGTCGCGGCCGCTGCGGAGGTGCAGGGTCTCGCCCGGCTTCATTTCGGTGAGGTGTTTCATCTGGTACTCCTTTCTGCAAAGAAACGGTGCCCGCCTTCCTCGATGACGAAGATCTGACTCTCGTGGAAGTCGCTGGTCACGAGGGCGGGGTTGTAGAAGTAGAGGATCGGCTCGTCCACGACGTTCTCGCCTCGGTCGAACACGGCCGCGACGGCGTCCTTGACGCGCTGTGTGGGATCCGGCCGGCTCTTGGTGTAGCTGTAAAGGACGACGGCCTCAGAGGGGTCGACGCCGCGCTTCTCGGCTGCGTTGAGGATGCACTGAGCGACGAGCATCTGGCCCTCGAAGGACTCCCCGCCGGCCTCGGCCATGACCACGCGCTCGACGACGTCGCGCTCGGCGTCGGTCAGAGGGTAGCGCACGGCGGGCTCGGTCGGCTCCACGGTCTCAGCGGCCGGGGCGGGGGTGTCCGGGATGTATGTGCCGACAGTGGTGGTCGGCGGCAGGATGTTGGTCTCCTGCTTGCTGCCGGCCGGGGTGGTGAAGATTGCCACAGAGATGCCGCCCAGCAGAAGGACGGCAGCGGCCAGCGTGGCAGCTCTCAGGGCTTTCCTCTTGGCACGGCGGCGCCGGCGTGTTATACTTGCGGTGCGGGATCCGTATGCTGGCAGGCTGCTGGATCTTCTCGCATGGGTCGCCCGGTCGCAACGGGCGGCCCTTTCTTTTGTGGTTTCCATTGGTTTCTCCTTTCACTGAGCCCGTGCGACGGTCAGATCACAGAGGGCGTGAGTGAGGTCGCTGAACTCGGTCTCTCGGACGGTGTCAGCGGTCAGCAGCACGAGGTAGTCGTTGTCGTAGTAGTCGATCTCGGGGTGCCGCTGCCGGTTTACTTCATTTTTGTGGCGGGCGTAGGGCTCGGCACGGTTCCAGACGTCGTCAGGGATCCAGCGGTCGAGGCGATCCTCGACGCGCTCGCGCAGCTCCTCGCTCGTGATCGTGATCTCCGGGCTCATGCTGTCACCTCCGCGCCACGCGGGCCGGGAGCGTCTGCTCCGGGCGAGTCAGGCCCTTGCTGAAGCTCTGTGGCTCATATCTGACGCCCACGATCCGGCGGCCGCTGACGCCGTACTTGGGGTTGTAGCCGAACAGGTTGACGTAGCTGCCGAGATCCTCGCGCTCGTCGTCCATCGCCTTCAGCACCTCGAACAGGGCCAGCACGTCGTCGATGGCGCGATGGCTGTTCTGCACCTTGCCGGTGAGGTCGTAGGCGATGATCGCGTTGGCGAGCTTGTGCGGGTAGGCTCTGCGGTCTTTGTAGACCGTCAGACTGTCCAGCCAGTCGATCCGGCCGACCTTCTGGCCTCGGAGCAGGCCACGGAGGAAACAGGCGTCGAACTGTGCATTGTGGGCGATCATCAGGGTCGGGCCGTTCTGCATGAGCTTGGCGATCTGGCCGGCTGCCTTGACCGGCTGCACGCCCTCGGTCTGGAGCCGCTCGTCGGTGATGCCGGTCAGGCTGACGATGTTCTCCGGGAGGGTCTCGCCCTCGGGCAGCTTGATGAAGGTGTCCATCTTGCCGGCGATCCGTAGGCCGCCGGTGGCCGTGCGCTCCACGCGCAGGGCGGCGAGCTCGATGATCTGGTCGTTGTCGAAGTCGAGGCCACTGGTCTCGGTATCAAACACGACGAGGGCCTTGTAGCGGTCGAACAGGGTGGAGAGGTTACTCATGCCGGGCCTCCTTCTCGCGGGTAGCTCTCAGGGTGCCGAGCATAAACGAGAGAGCCGTGGTCAGTTGATCCTCGGTGGCGAAGGTGCCGCCGAACTGCTCGGCCAGCGCCGCGATGATCTCGCCGGCGTGCTCCGGCGTGACGTCGTCGGTGGCTTCGTCGTCCTCGACGGAGATCAGGAGATCGGAGTCCAGATAACAAGCGGGGCGCAGGCCGCCGAGGCCGTAGTAGGCGTTGCCCCAGTCCAGAGTGCCATCGGTGCGGACGAGGCGGGCGAGTGACTCGTAGCCGTTAGCCTTCGTGCTGAAGGCGGTAGACAGCCACCACCAGTCGTCCGCGTTCGGGATGACGTCGCGGTTGCGCCGGTACTGGTCGACCGTCAGCAGGAAGATGGTGACGGCGCAGGTGCCATAGTCCTTCAGGCCGTCGTCGGTGGTCAGGTCGAGCTCCGTGGTCAGGAAGGCGTTGGGGCCGTTCACGTCCTCGAGCAGGTTGTCGAGGTAGGTGCCGTTGAGGTATTCCTTGCTGCTGGCGACGGCGAAGTTGTTGCAGCTGCCCTCGTCAAAGGCTCGGGTCTCGATGATGTCCTTGCTCAGGCAGAGGGCGCGGCCGTCGTCGTTCTCCAGCAGGATCCAGCTCTGGCCGGCATAGTCGAAGGCCGTGCTGCGGGCGGCGTTCTTGAGTGCGATCTTTTTCATGGGGTTGCTCCTTTCGTTCTCTGCGGCCGAGCCTTCTGGCTGGCCTGAATGTTCGGCAGGGTCTCGCCGGCGCGGAGCCGGCTCTCACAGTGCGGGCAGATGTAGCCGGTGCGGGGGATCTTCTGGTAGATGCTGACGTTCCAGTCGAGCCCGCAGCCGACGCACTTGGCTGTCATGGGCCTCCACCTCCTTCCACAGCCAGAGCCTCGAAAACATAGCGCCGGATGCGGTTGCGGTACTTCTTCCGGGTTCTGGCTTTCTTTGCGTGAGCTGCGAGGTGCAGCCACTTCGGCGGCACTCCGATGGCCTTGGCCGATACCTTCCAGAGCTTTTTGAGGGCAGAGAGCACGGCGTTGATGACCGGTTTCAGGGCCTCGGCCAGCTTGGCGGCGATTTCCCGCAGAGCGTCGGCCAGCTTCTCGAAGGCTTCGCGGGCCTGCTGCATCTTCTCACGATCGGCGAGCGTCATGCTGCCGTCGTAGACGTAGGGGTTCAGCTCGTTGTCACCTCCGTCGGCCAGACGCTCACAGAACGGGAGGCCGGCAGCTTCGGCAGCCTTGCGGCCCTCCTCGAGGGCGTCCCGACCTTGCGTGACTTCGCAATAGTCCGCGAGGCGGTTGCGGCCGCCTTCGTAGTGCCAGCGGATCCCGGCGGCGATCTCGTCGATGGTCATGTCCTCGCCGAAGTGGCCGCAGTAGTAGCCGTTGACGATGACGGCGTCCGGGTCGGCCTTCAGGATCCCGATGGCGTCGTTGAGGTCGTCGGTCTCCCACTCGTCGTTCCAGATGTCGCTCCAGATCGTCAGGGCGTTCCACGAGCGGCCGGTGCGATACACGATTGTCCAGCCGATGCCGTCGCGGATCTCCGCGGCGAAGTCTCGGGCGATGTCTCTCAGTGCTGCCATGCTGGCGCCTCCTCTCTGGTGAATGTGATCTCGTAGGTGTTCATGGTGGTCTCCTTTCGTCTTGGCCCGGCCGGAGCCGGGGGTCTTGGTGGTGTCGAGTCCCTGAAAAGCAGAAACACGACCGCCGGATCGCTTCAGAGAGCAGCACGGAGGGGGTGCGCAGCTCGTCCATTTTCAGCGTCGGGGTCGTGTGATCGTTTTCATGTTGGGCTCTCCTTTCTTCGGCCCGGCGCTGCCGGGTGTTCTTGGCTACTGTGCGGCCGGTGCTCGTTTACCTCTGCGCTTGAAGCTCTCACGCAGCCGCCTCTCGGCGAGCTCTGCGCTGTACCCTTCGCGCTGGTTGGCGTCCAGCGCGCCGGTCGCGCCTCGCTGGAGCTCCTTGTAGATCGTGGTGTGGTGGACGCTCAGGCGGGCCGCAATATCGACCGGCCGATCTCCGAGCAGATGCCACGCCTCGATCTTCTTCCTGTCCTCGAAGGTCAGGTAGCGGTACTTTCCCGTCAGTCTCACCTCCGTCCTATGGGGTTGTAGTAAAGAAAAAACGCACAGCCGACTCAGTTGAGTCTCTGTGCGTTTAATGATAATGGACCTGTCTCTTATACACATCTCCGAGCCCAC
>ENA-OYYD01000425-OYYD01000425.1-human-gut-metagenome-genome-assembly--contig:-NODE-425-length-12807-cov-6.511292_pt1 | contig 12807 bp, 15 predicted proteins | sample MGYA00244062_ERZ653446 | MGnify/ENA primary metagenome ERZ653446 (study PRJEB26926, sample SAMN06165031) | human gut metagenome | biome: ENVO:00009003; feature: ENVO:2100002; material: ENVO:00002003...
AGATTAGCGAGTGTCTCGTGGGCTCGGAGATGTGTATAAGAGACAGGTTCCTGGGTGGTAAACGGAACGAAAATTGCCGTGCTGCTGGTAGTCATGCTGCGCTGAATCTCAATCAGGTTCTGTGCCAGCGGCAGACAGCTCATCAGCCCCTGCTCCTGCTGAAAGTCCAGACGGCGCAGGTTGCAGTTGTACTTCTGCGCGATACTGGAAGCTTGAAACACATTGGTTTCCAGCTCCTGCTCCGTCTCGCCGGTGTTCATCACCAGAAAGGTCAGCAGGAACATACGCTCATTCTGGCTCTGCAATTCCTTCAGCAGTGCCTTTGCGTCCTTGCCGTAAGTTGCCAAATCTGACGGAATGATGTCCATATCGTATCCGGAACGGACAGCTTTCTTCTGTTCCTCAATCTTGGAACGATCCAGCTCCGTAATGGTGTGCTTGATGGATTTGATTGCTTTATTCTGGTCTACCGACTGAATGTGCATAGTCACGATCTGGCTGGATTCCATATCCAGAAAATCCTTCAGCAGCTGATCCGACAGGTCGGAAGCCGTGATCTGGAGATAGGACATGGAGCCATACATCCCGCCCATCTGAAAAATACGGTTCTTCGGAAAGGCAAAACCGGTCGGTGCAATAAAGTCCTTTACCGACAGCCCGCTCTCCGGCAACCACTTCCAATCGAAATTGAATCGGTCATGGTCACCCATGTGGAACATATCGTGCATCAGATGAAGCCGTTCCTTGCCGTTCAGCAATTTTGCCCGGACACCCAAGCGTTTGAAGTTGTTCATCAGGTCGATCTCGATGTGAATGAGCCTCGGCTTTGCCTGTTTCATGGATTCCGCCTCAATGCCAAACGTCAGGTACTTCGTCTTGGTCAGGCCGTTGTTGCCCTGGGCAAGCTGGCGGCGCAGCATGGTGCTGTACTCCGTGCGCACCGGATTGAAATGATCCTTCTGGTACGGGATACGCACCATCTTCTCAAAATTCGAGGCATCCGTAGCCATATTCATAAAAGAAAGCTCAAAGCGGATGCTGGAATCAAAGAAGTTCAGGAAGCTGCACCATTCCTCAAAGATAGCCGTCTGATCCTCCTGCTGTGCCAGCTGGTAATTGATGTCCTGAAACTGAATGGTTTTGGTGTAGTAGTTGTCCGTCACACGGCAGATACCATCCGGGAACATCCGCTGAAAGGGAATGCTATCCTGAGCTGAGTGCGGAACCGTGCTGTCACCCCTTGCACGGTCAATCACCGTCTGCACCTGTTTTTGCTCTGCGGCTGACAGATGAGACGGCATTCGGATGTTATCCTGCTTTTTATTCTTCGCTGTCAGCTTTTCGAGAATTTTGAACAATGCGATTTACCTCCATTTCCACATCTGCCTGCTGCACCAGCAGTGCATAGTAATTTTTTGTTTTGTAAGGCCGCGTTTTCGGCCTCTTGAACTTTGCCTCATAGAAGTGCTTTGCCACCACTTCCAGCGGCTGACCGTCTTTCTCGTACATGGCGAGAAAGAAAAGCGGCAGCATCACTGCCATCATGCCAAGTGCGGCAAGGCTCAGATTTCCGCTGGATTTGAGCAAAAAGAAAACCGGAACGCCAATCAGCGCACCGGCTCCAAAGCAGAGAATCTGCCGTTTGGTCAGGTTCATAAAGACCTTGGTTTTGACCTTTGAAAGGTCTCGCGGCACAGAAATATAAGATGCCATGAATCATTCCTCCTTCCTTAGTGCGCTGCAAACACGGATTTCGCAAGGCTTCCCGTCTTAAACAGTGTAAATGCCAGCAAAACCGTATAGCCCATAACGCCCCAAATGCTGCTGATGATGTTATCCGAAAAGGACAGGTTCTGAATCAGAACTGCATAGATGCCTACACAGATCATGATAAGAAAGCCTTGGAATCCCAGTGCAAACAGGGAACGCAGGTAGTTTTGACCGGTATGGCTCTGCTCATGGTTTCCAAAGGTTGCGAACGGAATCGGCGCAAGGCTCACCATGAGATATATTTCCACCATTCGGCCATACACGATGACAAAGATGATAGCCGACAACGCCAGCATCGTGACCTGAACCACAAAGGTCTGCAAATACAGTCCCAGCAGCGGTCCCAAGTCCATTCCTTCCAGTGTAGCCTGCATTGCTGTCAGGGTCGCATCACCGACGGACGTACTGCCGGAAATCAGACCGCCGCTTCGGGAGATCACTTGCTGCGCCACATCAAAGACAGCCATCGTGATATTGAATGTGTTCGAGATCAGGGTCACTGCCAGAAAGGTCTTAAAGACCCATTTGAAAAATGTCCATGTCTCGAAATTTGCCAGATTGTTATGCTCAATGAGCATCTGGATCAGCTCATAACAGGCGATGAAAGTCAGCACCATTCCGGCAATGGGCAGGATCACGGATTCCGAGATGTTGCGGATCATAGAAAAGACCGCAGGTGAAAAGTTCGCCGGTGTGGTTCCCACATCGCCTGCGATCTGTCCAACCTGCTGGTTGACCGAATCGAACATCCCTGAAAGATTTCCCATGATACCGCTGATGATCATGCTCTTGAGCCAATCTGTGATCTGTTCAAGGATACTCTGCATGAGCCGCCTCCTTCCTTACGCAAACACACCGAACAGCTTCGCCATCCGGGACAGAAGCATGAACAGCTGTGAGAAAAGAGACAGTGCCGATGCAGTTGTAGTAAGAAACGCCATAGATTTGTCCTCCTGTAACTTGTCCGGCCTATCAGCCGGTGCGATTCTAAACTGCGGTTCTGCGCCATACTTCCAACATGTGCACCTGCCGGAGAGCGCAGAAAATAGCCAGCTGCGGAGATTGCCTGCACCTGACTATGTAACAGGCAGCTTTCGCCGCCCGGTCGGAATCTTCGCTCCGACAGCTTTCGCTTAACCGAACAGACCGGAAAGCAGCGGCACCAGAGTCGTGCCGATCAGTGCCACGCCGCCGCCAGCCATCAGCTGCTTCATGCCCTGAGACTTGGCACCAGGGTTGTCGTTGCCGTAGCCTTCCAGCAGGTTGATCGCTCCCCAGATGCCGAGGCCGGCACCCAGTGCGATAACGAGGGTCTGAAGAACGGTTACTGCGCTGTTGAAAAATGCCATAAATGTGTACCTCCTTGTACGTTGCGCCCTTATGGGCTGATGAATAGTGATTTTCCATCTGCATGTGCACCTGCAAATGGGCAAACATATAGCCAGATTTCCAATCCCAATCAGAAACCTGGCTATGTAAAGAGGCGGCAGCTCGCCGCCCCTTCTTATTCTGTTGCCAACAACACACCTATGACATCTTCGTCACCGGAACGAACTTACTTGGCATGATCTGCATCAACCACTTCGTACTTATCACCGGGCTTGAGTTTCAGCCGATGGTCAAGAAACGCCTCGATGCTGAACGTGTTTTTCTTATCAGCACCGGCAGTGAGCTTGTAGTTCGGATGCTGGGTCAGATCATATTTATCTGACTTGAACGGTCTGACACCGCGCAGCTGCAAAATGCACTTTCCGCCATCCAGCACAGCCAGGTCATCCACCGAAGCCAGGTCATGCCCAACCTTTTGGTAATTGGTGCCGTAAGATGGGCTGTTGCCTCTGGTATCGGAAGTGTTGTACAGATCAATCGTTTCTTTTCCCAGTGCCTGATTCAGCTCTTTCAGCGTAGTCGGCTCCGAACCGCCAAGAAAAATACGGGAATCCATATTGCCGATGATGGTATCGGCATTGTCCTTGTAGATTGCCTTCAACTGGCTCTGTGCCTGAAGTACCAGACATGCCGAGATTTCTCTTGATCGGATGGTGGCTACCAGCTTTTCCAGATTCGGAATCTGACCAATGTTCGCACACTCATCAATCAGGCAGCGCACATGCACCGGCAGTCTGCCGCCGTAAACATCATCCGCTTTTTCGCACAGCAGGTTAAACAGCTGTGTGTAAATCATGGAAATCAGGAAATTAAAAGTCGGGTCTGTATCGCTCATAATGAGGAACAGAGCCGTTTTCTTATCTCCCACCGTATCCAGCGACAGCTCATCGTACATGGTGATATCGCGGACTTCCTCAATATCGAAGGGAGCCAGACGTGCACCGCAGCTCACAAGAATCGACTTTAAGGTCTTGCCCGCCGCCAGCTTGAACTTGGCATATTGACGGACAGCAAAGTGGTTCGGCTTCTTCTTTTTCAATGCTTCAAACATCTGATCCACTGGATTCTGAAAGGTTTCATCATCCTCGCGCACTTCCATCGCATTCAGGAATTCAATCAGCGTTGCAAAGTTCTGCTCTTCCAGCGGTGCCTCATAGTGGATATAACCAATCAAAGCACAATACAGCAAGGTCTCTGCCTTCGTCCAGAATTCGTCACCGGCCTTGCCGTCTCCCTTGGTGTTGGCAATGAGCGTTGTGGTCAGCTTCAAAATATCCTTTTCGCTGTGAATATACGCGAAGGGATTATAATGCATCGACTTTCTGAAATTGATAGTATTGAAAATCCGGATACTGTATCCGTTCTTCAAAAGGGCTTGGCCGCAGTCGATTACGATATCGCCTTTCGGGTCAGTGACCACATAGGAACTGTGGCATTGTAAAAGATTGGGTTTAAGCCAAAACCGGGTCTTGCCGCTGCCGGAGCCGCCCACCACCAGCACGTTTTTGTTTCGGGCATTTGCCGGATTCTTCGGGCGGTTGCCCATCATCAGCCGCTCCGTCCGGGTCAGAATCACATTGTTTGCAAACACTGGATCTTCAAACGGTTCGATGTCTTTCTGCGTACCCCAACGAGCAGAGCCATACTCCATGCCATGGCGATATTTCTTGGCATTTTTGCCTTTCAGGTACACAGCAATCCGCAAACCCGCTCCGCAGCACACACCAATCAGCAAATCCATCGGATGCAGACTTGGCATCGGATTGGAAAAGGCTGCACCCAGGGCAGAAAGAAAGCCGAGGAGCTTTTCAGACATGTCTGCGCCCTCGGCAATTCTCCACGCTTCTCCCAGATTGGTACATACAAGACCGGCAATGAAGTACGGCAGGTTCAGGAGCAGCTGCTTCTTTGTCTTATTACTCATAGATCACGCTCCTGACTTTTGTGGCGAACCTTATCCGGAAGAATTGCAGCAACCAGCTCTTTGAGCTTGTTAAGCTGCTCCAGAACACTCGGTTTTTCCTTTGTTTTCAGCTTTCGGTTGGTGAATTCCTCAAAAGCGGAAGTCAGTGCATCCGCATCCTTCGCCTTAAAGAACACCGTGTACTTGGGTGGCATTACATTTTGGTCTTTCGTAATGGCATAATCCACACCATATTTCCGTGCCACCTGTTCAAAGCCTTTCAAATCCGTTTTCTCAATGGGGATACTGCTGACTCCCTGATTCTGACCGATCAGTTCTTTGATGCTCTGCTTTCCAACCGGCAGCTGCGCTGTTTTCTGAGCCACCTTTGCCTGATGGTGCCGTTTCCACGCATTATAGCCATTCACGATGGTGCGAAAGGTCAATTTCGTGGTGCTGATTGCCAGATTGACGGTACGATTTTCAACTTCTTCCTGCATGAATCTCCGCCTCCTTCCTTACAAACTGTCCCGGTCCGGTGCAGGTTTGCTCTTTTCTTGGGGCTTTGCAGCCTTTTCCTCCATCTTCTTCACCATGTCATCCGGAACCGGAATCGCCATGATGCTGCGACCCATACGAACGAACATCTGGGGCTGATGGAACTGTTCCTCAAATTTCTGCATCTGCTCCGAAGTCAGAGAACCAAAGTCATCCTCTGTCAGCCCTACCACCAGAAAATCACCGGCATAAATGTCCTGCATATCCCCGTCTTCGGTGTAAATCGCACGGTTCAGCGGCAGACCATTGATTTTGCCGGATTCATTCAGAATAATGGCCACTTCATCCTCAAATGGATAGGTGACTTCAATATCGCCGCCGACCATGGCCTGCAAATCTTCCAGCTCCGTGCCAACACTGATTTTCTTCGGATAGGCATTGGGCTGTACCAGCAGCACATCCATTGTCCTGGTCTCTGCCAATTCATGTTCTCCAACGGTCTTGAAATCCACACCGGTGAAATCGCCGGAATCCAGAACATAGTCCTGATTGTTCCACGCCTGCGTCACCATGCGTTCCGCATCTTCCTGTGAGGCAGCTTCCACGGAAACCTTTCTCTGGAGAGTCTCTGTAATCTCCACATCAAATTTCTTCATAGGCACCTCCTTAGATCAGGCGCAGTGCCGGAACCAACTCGCCGCCAATGGAAACCACCGTCAGGTTCTCGTTCACATAGTCGATGGTGCGTTCCAGCGTAAACAGATTGATGCTGCATTCGTTGCCGTTCTGGTCGATTTCCGAAACCTCCGCAGCTCCCAACAGATAGCGGGTTCTGTCAGTCTCGATCACATCGCTCTTATCATAATGGAGAAGCAGTTCCCCATCTGCCACCAGATCAGCCTCCAGCTCATCATAAACATCCTCAAAGATATCTCGACTGCCGTCCTCGGTCAGAAGTTCGCCGCCTGCCCCCGGCAGGATCACCATTACAATGCGCTCCTTCGGGTGATCTTCACGGATTGCCTCCAGCATCACCCAGTTATGAAGCATCGCAATGGACTTCTCAAACATGGAATCATCCATCGGATTCGGCTGCGATGCACCATTCGGGCAGTTCTTGCAATCCATGCTGCACACTGCGTTGTTCTGATTCTTCTTAAAGTTCATCATCATAAAAATCTCCTTCTCATCGTTCCATATCTCGTTGTTTACTTCGCTGCCACTTTTCCAGCAGCCGGATAATCGTGTCCTGCATCTGCTTCGGCGTATAGGATTTCGGGAAATACTTCCGAAGAACCTCATTTTTAATCGTCACATGGTCAAGCTCATCCTTTTTGATTTCATTCATCACTTCACACATGGCATCCAAGGTGCAGCCGCCCTCTTGCGAGAGCTTTTTTAGCCGCTGCGCCTGCGACAGGGATGGAGATGCCTGTGCATAGTCCATAGCCTCCAGAAATTCTTTCTGTTCAGACGGTTTCAGATAAGACAGCTCTACCGCCGGATTGAAGGCGATTTTCTTCTCATCCACCATATCCAGAATTTCGGGGATTAGGTTGGTAAGGCGGATAAACCGCTGTACATTGCGAGAACTATCTCCAGCCTGCTCTGCCACAATGTCTCTTGAAACCGTTCCAACCGACTTCTGGCCAACTTGGCCAGAAGTTAAATCCCCACGTTCCCCCTGATGCTTCATCGCCTCCAGCTTCATCTTGTAGGAAAACGCTCTCTCACTGGGAAGGATATTTTCCCGCTGCAAATTGCTGTCCACCATAAAGATGATTGCCGCATCATCGTCCATTTCCTTGACGATGACCGGCACTGTCTCCAAACCTGCCAGCTGCGCCGCATGAAGTCTGCGGTGTCCCGAAAGGATTTCGTATCCGCCTTCCGGGTCCGGTCGGACAATCAGCGGTGATACCACACCGATCTGCTTGATGCTCTCCACAGTCTGTCCCATCAGCTCATCGTCCAGCACCTTAAAGGGATGTCCTTCAAAGGGATGCAGGTCAGAAAGCGGCATCTCCGTCCACTGCTCCTTAGCCGCAGCGTCGGCAGCTGAGCCACTGCGGTTTTCTGTTGTAATACTGGTTTTTGCTTTTGCCATTCAGCTTCTTAACCTCCTTCCAGCGGTGATAGATGTCATTCTTACCTGCGAAAAACGCCTTTTTTGCCTTGCACTTCATAGATCAAGTACCTCCTTAACGACCTGCTGTTTTTCTTTTCCAATGCTCTTTCTGCGGTCCTCTCCGCTGATTCGCACCGGCGTACACATTTCCAGAATCCTGCTGTAAATCCGGGCGTATGCCACATCCTGCGGATTGCGGATTTCTGCAATTTTCAGATTGGTTGTGATAATGACCGGAAGCCCGGACTTATACCGCTCATCAATGACAGCGTAGACCTGCTCCAGCGCATATTCGGTGCTGCGCTCAATTCCCAGATCATCCAGAATCAGCAAAGAATAGTTGGAAAACGAAGCGATATACCGGTATCGTTCTTCCGAATACATGGCACCCATCTGGTTCAGGATTTTGGAGAAGTTCGTCATCAAAACCGGAATGCCCTGATCCAGCAGCGCATTTGCTATACATGCCGCCACAAAGGACTTTCCGGTTCCGACATCTCCCCATAACAAAAGGCCAAGGTTTTCAGCCTTGACCTTTTTCCACTGCTCCACATAACGTTTTGCCATCTGGATGTCCTTGTTGTCTTCTGCAACGCCAAAATTCCATTCCAGAAGATGCTTTTCCTGAATCCCAGTTGCTTTCAGCTGCCTGATTTTACGCTGCCGCTCCACCAGTTCATCCTGGCGTTTCTTTTCCGCCATCGCTTCCTGCTGGCATCTGCAAAGGCAGGGAACAATCTTGTCTCTGCCCCAGAGCTTTACCCTGCACTGCACCGGCGTGTGGCAGTTCCGGCAATACAGCAGTCCGTCCTCGCCCTGGTATTCCTGCTCTCCGGGTTCTTTCGGCGTAAAGAGCGAATCCAACGCCGCATTCAAAACTTCAGGCACCATGTCGCTCATAGGCTGTCTCCTTCCTCAAATGTGTAGTCTGCCGGGTTATACTTCGGCTTTTCTCTCTTCGCCCAACTCCGGATTGTGGCAAGGTGATTTTTGTAGCTCCTGCCGGTGGAAGCCATATACTCAGAGAGCCGTTCCACCCGCATCTGATAATCTCCTGGGAACTCCTGCCGGAGCTTGCCGTATTCCGTGTCAGAGAGAAGGACATTTTCGTATGAGCCATACCGGTGCTGGATTTCCTTCTTCTCTCTTTTATTGATTGTTTCAGTACTTGTTCTATTAGTACTTAATTGCGCGGGATTTTCCGTAACCGGTGTGTCCGTATCCGGATTTACCGTATACGGCTTTTCCGTACACGGTGATTCCGAACACGGCTTTTTCCTCGGCATCTCATAAATCACATACTCAGCTCTGCCCATCCGACCGTTACTCTCACGCTGCTGGTTCCTTTCCAGATACCCAAGACGCTCCAGCTCCTTCAGAGCCGTAAGCACTCCATCTACGCCATCCGGCGTAATCGAAGATAACCCCCGTACCGAATAGTTCCATGTGTCTGGCAAACTGAGCAGCATGGAGAGAAGTCCTTTCCCTTTCAGGCTGAGACCCTGATCCCGCAGGTGGTAATTGCACATCGTTGTGTAATTGCTGTTCTTCTCAACCCTGAATACCGGCATGGTGCTCACCATCCTTTTTCGCAGGCTCCGCTTTTTTCTTCGGACATTTGCGCGGACGATCTTCGCTGTCCTCCCGGCGATGGTATTTACCGGTATCCTGCATCATGCGTTCAAACGCCTGAAGGCGTCCCTCTGTAAAAAGCGTCATTCGATCACACCCCATTTCTTAAACAACTTGAAGAGATGATTCTTTCCCTTGCAGGTCACTCTCGTCTGCTGCACCAGTTTTCCGCTTCTGCCGTAGCAATCCCGGACAATAAAATAGCCCCTTGCAGATTTGTCTGCAAAAGGCATCAGCCAGCCGCTTGGACTCCGGTACAGATAGCGGTGATCCAGTAAGAGAGACACTGCCGTCTTCTCCGGGATTCCGATTTCCTTACAGAAATTCCGGATGCAGGTGCAATCTTCCGAATTTACAAAGGTGTCGAAGTAGTCTGCCTTGGGCTGTGCCGCATCCAGCTGTTTGCGGATACCCTCAAGCTGCTCTCTCTCGGCTACAAGCTCCTGCGCCAGGGTGTAGATGACCTCCGGATGCTGAATCACCTGATCCAAAATGGAATCGCTCATATACACACCATGCTTTCGGATGGACGGGAGAACTTCATCAAACACCCAGTGTTCAAACCGTTCTGCCGATGGCAGCTTGCTGTGAACGATCAGCCGGTAAACATCGCCTTCTGTGATAAAGGAGATTTCAACGACCTGCTCTCCAGCATCTCCATACTGATTCACCTTCTGAACGACCCCCTCGCGTTTCGTTAGGGGGCCTCTGCAATGGCGTTTCACTGCGGCGTAGGGATTCACATACCCCAACGCTTTCGCCACATCGCTTGCACAGAAGAAGGTCTTGCCCGCCTCTTGCAACACGCGGATCGAACCAAACTCCTGGTTCTCAAACACCTCCATCATCTGCCTTGACTGTCCGCCATGACTGCCCACATCGGTGTCATGGGTCTTCTGATTGAAATCCGTCATACCTGTTACCTCCTGCTCAAATTTGTCTCGCCGGATTTCGGGCGAAAAAAATAGAGCCTCGACCCATTCTCGTTTTCAAAGAATGAGCCAAGGCTCTATGTAACAGGATACCTGATATTAAATTTTTGCAGAATTCGTCAGAACTCGCCAAACGAACCTGACACTGTTTTTCATTCCGTTTCAGCCGGATTTTTGCCGAAAATCTGTCAAGGATATGGGGCTAATTTCCCCTCCAAAATGGCCTTCTGTAAACCCATTTTCCCACCCATTAGGCTCAAAAATAGGCCGTAAACCCATGGTAAACCCATCAAAATGGGTTAATTTGAAGTCAAATTTCCTCAAATTTCACCATCGGAATCAGGCGATTTCAGGCATAGAAAAAGCCCGGAAAATGGCGTATTTCCGGGCTTTTTTAGCATTATTAAGCTGTAGATTATCGCTTGCTGAACTGCGGAGCGCGACGAGCGGCTTTGAGGCCGTACTTCTTACGCTCCTTCATACGAGGATCGCGGGTCAGGAAGCCAGCCTTCTTCAGCACAGGACGGTTCTCGTCGCTCTGCTGCAGCAGGGCGCGGCTCAGGCCGTGACGGATAGCGCCAGCCTGACCGGAAACACCGCCGCCGGAAACGCGGACGACGACGTCGTACTTGCCCTCCAGGCCCAGCAGGACCAGCGGAGAACGGACGATCAGCTTCAGGGTCTCCAGACCGAAGTAGTTGTCGATATCACGATCGTTGATGGTGATCTTACCGGTGCCGGTGTAAACGCGAACGCGGGCAACGGAATCCTTACGACGACCAGTGCCGTAGAAATAAGGTTTGGTTTCGTACATATTCGATTGCCTCCTTCTTAGAACTCGATCTTCTCGGGCTTCTGAGCTGCGTGAGCGTGCTCGGCACCCTGGTAGCAGTGCAGGCGGGTCAGAGCCTTAGCACCGATGGTGTTGGAAGGGATCATGCCCTTGATAGCGTAGGTCATAGCCAGATCGCTGTTCTCAGCCATCAGCTTGCTGTACTGGACCTTCTTCAGGCCGCCGATGTACTTGCTGTGGGTGATGTGGAACTTCTGCTCGGCCTTCTTGCCGGTCAGAACAGCCTTGTCGCAGTTGATGACAACCACGAAATCGCCGCAGTCAACGTTGGGGGTGTAATCGACCTTCTGCTTGCCGCGCAGCAGAACAGCGGCCTCAGCAGCGACGTGGCCCAGGCTCTTGCCGGCAGCGTCGAGCAGGTACCACTTGCGCTCGACTTCAGCGGGCTTTACGAGAGTAGTGCTCATATCTATTTCCTCCTGATAAGCTTTTTGTACGTTTCAGGCGCCCTTTTGGGGCGCGAGTGTCAGTATACATCACAAGAACGCCCCTGTCAACATCATTTTTCGATTTTTTCGGCTCAGTTTTTTGAATCTCTTGTTTTCTCTCGTTTTCTATTGAAATCTCGCGTTTTCTCAAATCGCATTTTCGTTTCTGTTTTTGCGGCAGAGCGCTACAATTTCAGTCCCGAGTATGTTATACTAATAAAGATGCAGCCCCACCCCCGGGGCTGAGCCTTACATTTATAAGGAGGACATTCCTTCATGCCGAAAGACATCCACCAGCGCGACACCGCGCAGCAGCGCTCTTCCCGCCTGCTGCTGGCCATGGGCATCATCGTCCTGCTGGGCGCACTGGCCTATTTTGTACTGACCCTCGTGGTCAACCGCCGCACCCTCGCTTCGCCTGACACCCACTACACCGCCGAGAACGGCATCTCCGTCTACTACGAGTCTGCCGTCTGGCCGGTGTGCGAGATGACCGAGGACGCCACCCTTGGCCGTGCACTGGAACTGGCCTCTGCCCAGAGCAGCGACGACGCCAACTATCAGGTCGTGCTCTTCCAGAAAGGCACGAAAGACACCTATGAGGACTTCATCGGCCAGTCGGAAAAAGAGCTCAAGCAGGCTTACGGCGTTATCAGCCCCCGGAAAGTCAATCTGAGCATCGACGGTGCCGCCGTCACCGCCGTGCGCTGTGATATTCAGGCTTACTACGCCGTGCTGGCCACCATCGAGTACGACAACGGCGACGTCATCTATGTCTCCGGCCTGACCAAGCTGGCCTCCATCAGCGACATTGTCAACCTCGTGGAGAGCGTGAGCCTGTCATGAGCGACACGAAAGCGATGCAGCGGCTCTGCGGCCTGATGCGTAAGGCCGTGCAGGATTACGAGATGATCTCCCCCGGTGATAAGATCATGGTGGGCGTTTCGGGCGGCAAGGACAGCGTGGCCCTGACCATCGGGTTGGCCCAGCTGCGCCGGTACCTCGGCTTTGATTATGAGGTCGTGGCCGTCACCCTTGACCCGCAGTTTGACCACCAGGCTGTGGATTACAGCCCGCTGGCGGCGCTGTTCGCCCGGTATGAGGTCCCCTACGAGGTGCGCCGCACCGAGATCGGCCCCATCGTGTTTGAATACCGAAAGGAAAAGAACCCCTGTTCCCTCTGCGCCAGGCTGCGCCGGGGCGCGCTGCACACGGCGGCGCAGGAGCTGGGCTGCAATAAAGTGGCACTGGGCCACCACCTCGATGATGCTGTC
>ENA-OYYD01000437-OYYD01000437.1-human-gut-metagenome-genome-assembly--contig:-NODE-437-length-12623-cov-4.985360_pt1 | contig 12623 bp, 10 predicted proteins | sample MGYA00244062_ERZ653446 | MGnify/ENA primary metagenome ERZ653446 (study PRJEB26926, sample SAMN06165031) | human gut metagenome | biome: ENVO:00009003; feature: ENVO:2100002; material: ENVO:00002003...
GATTAGCGAGTGTCTCGTGGGCTCGGAGATGTGTATAAGAGACAGGGCAGATGTTCAGAAGCTCGGTGAAGTCGGCAGAGAGCTACCGTCTTGCGGCTGTGTGAACACCGCAACGAAAGCTGTCCAGCGGTGGATGGTGTAGCCTGTATGCCGGAGGTCTACAAAATATCTATGGTGAGAATGACCGTAAAAAGTCTGACGAATCCTCGAATGTAAGGGTCTATAAGTAGGCTGTATAGAAATGTGCAGTTATCCAAACGGATAGTATGTGGGGAAAAGTAAAAATCGAAGATATGAAATTCCCTATGCCGTTACAGGCGGTATCAAGCATACAGGCTTAGAGAGGACACCTACGGATATATGTATAGATAGAATTGTTGGAACGAGGAAAGCAGAAAAGCTAACCAATGGTTAGTAAACGCAGGAAATCATAACTGCGTGAGTTTTCTGTGAGAGCGATGGCACGACCGTTGATGTTTCTGTAATGTAAACGGAGGAACAGCCATTAGCCGTTTATGATTTTCAAATAATAACAAAGTAAACATTCACAGCTTCGAGTATGACAAAGAAAATCAAATCCGAAAGGAGGAGATGCCTGTGACAACTACGAAGCAGAAAAAGAACTCAAAACTACGCTATTTGGAGTATTACGACCTGCAAGATACGCTTGATATGTTGTATGCGGATAGTGGACGAAGAAAGATTTTCAATAATCTTATGCCGCTTATCGAGAGCGAGGAAAATATTCGCCTTGCATATCGTAACATTAAACGCAATTCTGGAAGCAATACAAGCGGAGTAGACAAACTGACGATTAAGGATATTGAAAAGATACCCGAAACGAGGTTTGTTGAAATTGTGAGAAAGAAACTCCAATGGTATAAACCCAAAGCAGTTAGGAGAGTTGAAATTCCAAAGCCCAACGGAAAGCTAAGACCGCTGGGTATCCCTGCAATATGGGATAGGATAGTCCAACAATGTATTCTCCCAATTCTTGAACCTATCTGTGAAGCTAAATTTAGTGACAGAAGTAACGGATTTCGACCTAACAGGTCGGCAGAACACGCTATCGCACAAGCCTATGCGTTTATGCAAAAATCACACCTGCACTATGTTGTGGACATTGATATTAAAGGCTTCTTTGATAATGTCAGTCACAGCAAGCTGATGAAACAGATGTGGAATATGGGGATACAGGATAAGAAATTGCTATGTGTAATAAAAGAAATGCTGAAGGCTCCGATTGTTTTACCCAATGGAGAAACAATTTATCCGCAAAAAGGAACACCGCAAGGTGGAATCCTATCACCACTTCTTTCTAATATTGTTCTGAATGAATTGGATTGGTGGATAGCGAGCCAGTGGGAAAAGCAACCTGCTCACAATATTCGTGACCATATCACAAAAACAGGTGCTACTCACAGAGGTCGAGCCTATGACGCATTCCGCAAGTCTGGTCTAAAAGAAATGCACATGGTTAGGTATGCAGACGATTTTAAGATATTCTGCTCAAACCGAAAGGACGCAAAAAGAGCGTATGAAGCAACAAAAGCGTGGCTTCATGACCGTTTGAAGTTAGAGGTAAGTGAAGAAAAATCTAAAATCGTAAATTTGAAAAAGGGCTATTCGGAATTTCTGGGTTTTAAACTCACTCTTATGAAAAAAGGTGCGTCCTATGTTGTCAAATCACATATCTGTGATAAGGCAAAAAGGCGAGAAACGGACAAGCTGAAAGGTCAAATCAAAAAGATAGCACATCCCAAAAACGATGAGGAACGAGTAACCCTCATCAATGAGTACAACGCTATGATTATGGGTATGCACAACTATTTTCAGATTGCGACCTGTGTAAGTTCGGATTTTGCAGACATGGGACGAGAAGTTGATGTTGTGAAATTAAGCCAATTAAAGCGAAAGGCACTTTCCACAAAGGGAGATTACAAAGGGTTTTCGTTCATTGAAAAGAAATACGGAAAAAGCAAACAAATCCGTTTTTACAGCGGAAAGCCTTTGGTTCCTGTGGGATATATCAAGCACAAGAATCCCATGTGGAAGAAAAAATCGGTGTGTAAATACACCCCAGAGGGTAGACAGAAAATTCATAAAAATCTTGGCATAGACACCAATACTATGCTCCTACTTATGAGAACAAAGGAAGTTGGTAGAAGTGTTGAGTATATGGATAACCGAATTTCTCTCTATGTGGCACAATACGGAAAATGTGCAATAACAGGACAAATACTGGCGTTGCATGAAATTCATTGTCACCACAAAAAGCCTGTCAGTCAAGGTGGAAATGATAGATACGAAAACTTGATTATTTTGCACAAGGATATACACCGATTGCTACACGCAACAAAAGAAACAACAATCAAAGCTTACCTTTCACAACTGCAACTCACCTACAAACAGAAGGCAAAGCTGAACAAGCTACGCCAACTGGCAAATTTGCAAGCTATCTAATATTAAAATGAGTTTCTTTACTGCTCGAACATTGTAAGTTTACTTTAGTTAATACCGAATCATAAACGGTGGAACGCCGTGTGCGGTGAAAGTCGCACGCACGGTGTGGAGCGGGGGAAAAGGTGGAAAGCGGTGCTGACGCACCGCTCAGACCTTACCTATCGCTATCGAAAACGCTGGAACAGGTGCGTCCCGGCGGCGTAATTGCCTACATCACTTCCAAGGGGACGATGGACAAGCAGAATCCGGCAGTGCGCCGGTACATTGCAGAGCGCGCCGAACTGTTAGGCGCGATTCGGCTGCCGAACACAGCGTTCAAGGCGAATGCCGGCACGGAAGTCACGTCGGACATCCTCTTTTTGCAGAAACGCGAGCGCCCGCTGGCGGTCGAACCCGATTGGGTGCATCTGGGACAGACGGCAGACGGCATTCCGGTCAACAGCTATTTCGCGGCGCATCCCGAAATGATGCTGGGGACAATGGTGCGCGAACCCGGTCTTTACGGCAATGAGAATGAAACCGCGTGCATCCCGCTGGAAGGGGCAGTGCTTTCCGAGCAGCTGACCGAGGCGGTGCAGCATATCCGCGGAGAATATCAGGCAGCAGAACTGCCGAATGAGCTGGAAGGTGAAGCGGCGGCAGACACGATTCCAGCTGACCCCAATGTGAAAAATTACGCCTTCACAATGGTGGATGGCGAGGTATATTACCGCACCAACTCTGCTATGGTCAGGCAGAAATTGCCCTTGCCTGCACTGGAGCGCATCCGCGGTATGATTGACCTCCGGCAGCAGGTGAACGACCTCATTCAGGCGCAGCTGGACAATGCGGATGATGCCGCCCTTGCGCCGATACAGGCACGGCTGAATCAGCGGTATGATGCGTTTACGGCAAAGTACGGGCTCATCAACGCCCGCAGCAATGCCAACGCGTTTTCGAGCGATTCTTCCTATTATCTGCTCTGCTCGCTGGAGAATCTGGACGAGAATAAAAATCTCAAGTCCAAGGCAGATATGTTCACCAAGCGGACGATTCGGCCAGAGCGTGTTGTCACCAGCGTGGATACCCCCAGCGAAGCGTTGGCGGTGTCCATCGGGGAGCATGGCAAGGTTGATCTGCCTTATATGGCAGAACTGCTGGGCACACCCGGTAACTGTGAGCGCATCACCACCGAATTGTCCGGCGTGATTTTCAAAGACCCAGCTGCGGATGCTGACGACCCGGAAGCGGGCTGGCAAACAGCGGACGAATACCTTTCGGGTAATGTACGCGATAAGCTGCGGATGGCACAGCTTGCTGCGGAAAGTCACCCGGAATTCAAGGTCAATGTGGACGCACTGACCAAGGCGCAGCCCAAAGATTTGGAAGCTTCTGAAATTGATGTGCGGCTGGGTGCCACATGGCTTGCCCCCTCTATTGTGCAGCAGTTCATGATGGAAACTTTTCAGCCGCCCTATCGTATCCGCTACAACAATGCCATCACCGTTCGCTACTCCCCTTACACTTCCGAATGGCGAATCAGCAATAAATCTGCTACTGGCTTTGGTGACATTATGGCCACCGAAACCTACGGTACCCGCCGAGCCAACGCTTACAAGATTTTGGAGGATACCTTGAATTTGCGTGATAGCCGCGTTTATGATACCATCGAGGAGGATGGGAAAGAAAAGCGTGTGCTGAATCAAAACGAAACCACCCTCGCCCAGCAGAAACAGCAGGCCATCAAGGATGCTTTCGCTGGCTGGGTCTGGAAAGACCCTCAGCGGCGTGCCTTATTGGTGAAGAAGTACAACGAGCTTTTTAACAGCACCCGCCCCCGTGAGTATGACGGAAGTCATATTCATTTTGTGGGCATGAACCCGGAGATCAATTTGCGAGAGCATCAGCGCAATGCGGTTGCCCATGTGCTGTATGGGTACAACACCCTTTTGGCGCACGAAGTCGGTGCTGGCAAGAGTTTTGAGATGGCGGCTTCCGCTATGGAACTGAAACGTCTGGGCTTGTGCCAGAAAAGTCTTTTTGTCGTGCCAAACCATTTGACGGAACAATGGGCCAGCGAGTTTTTACGTCTGTACCCCCATGCGAAGCTGCTGGTTACCAGCAAGAAAGATTTTGAACCCGGTAATCGAAAAAAATTCTGTGCGAGAATTGCGACCGGTGACTACGATGCAGTTATCATCGGACACAGCCAGTTTGAAAAGATACCCTTGTCCGCAGAACGACAGGAGCGTCTGATTCAGGAACAGATGGATGAAATCGAGGAGGCCATCGAAGAAGCGAAAGCACAGGTTGGCGAGCATTTCACAGTAAAGCAGCTGGAAAAGTTGCGCAAGTCTCTGAAACAGAAACTGAAAAAGCTGCAAGGCGCAGACCGTAAAGATGATGTGGTTACGTTTGAACAATTGGGCGTAGACAGGTTGTTTGTGGATGAAAGCCAAAACTATAAGAACTTGTTCTTATATACGAAGATGCGGAATGTGGCCGGACTGAGCACATCTGAAGCGCAAAAATCCTCCGATATGTTTGGAAAATGCCGCTACCTCGATGAGATCACCGGAGGGCGCGGTGTTATTTTTGCGACAGGCACCCCTATCAGCAACAGCATGACCGAGATGTATACCCTGATGCGCTACCTCCAGTACAACACCTTGCAGCAGAAAGGGTTGACCCATTTTGATGCGTGGGCATCCACCTTCGGTGAGACGACCACGGCCATTGAACTTGCGCCCGAAGGCACCGGCTACCGGGCAAGAACAAGATTCGCTAAGTTCTTCAATCTTCCTGAACTGATGGCGATGTTCAAAGAAGCGGCTGATATCAAGACCAGCGATCAGCTTCATCTCCCGGTGCCTGATGCAAAATTTGAGACGGTGGTGGTCAAACCTTCGGAAATCCAACAGGACATGGTGCAGGCGTTGAGCGAACGTGCAGCCGAAGTCCACAGCGGTTCTGTTGACCCTTCTGTGGATAATATGTTGAAAATCACGTCGGATGGCCGCAAAATCGGTCTTGATCAGCGGTTGATGAATTCCGCTCTGCCCGATGACCCCAACAGCAAGTTAAATGCCTGCGTCAACAACGTCCTGCGCATCTGGAACGACACCAAGGAGCAGAAGCTGACCCAGTTGATTTTCTGCGATATGTCTACTCCCAAGGGGGACGGTTCGTTCAACGTCTATGATGATATTCGCACCAAGCTGCTCAACGCCGGTGTGCCCGAACAGGAGATCGAGTTCATCCACAACGCAGATACGGAGAACAAGAAAGCAGAACTTTTCTCCAAGGTACGCAGCGGACAGGTGCGTGTGTTGCTGGGCAGCACTGCAAAGATGGGAGCTGGCACCAACGTCCAGACGCTGCTTGTGGCGGTGCATCATCTGGATGTAGGCTGGCGTCCGTCTGATATGACCCAGCGCAATGGCAGAATCATCCGTCAAGGCAATCAAAACAAACAAGTGTACGTCTATAATTACGTCACGGAATCGACATTTGACGCCTACCTCTATCAGACCCTTGAGAATAAACAGAAGTTTATCTCGCAGATCATGACGAGCAAATCGCCTATGCGATCTTGCGATGATATTGACGAACAGGCTTTATCTTACGCAGAAATCAAGGCTCTGTGTGCAGGCGACCCTCGCATCCGGGAAAAGATGGACTTGGACGTGCAGGTAGCAAAATTGAAGGTGCTGCGCGGAGACTTCCAGAATCAGAAATATCGTCTGGAGGATAAGCTGCTCAAAACTTTCCCGGAGGAGATCCAGAAACAGAAAACCCGCATTGCTGCTTTACAACAGGATTCACAGATTGCAGCAGCACACCCACAGGACAAAGAAAACTTCTGCGGCATGACTATCAAGGGCATGGTGTACGATGACAAAAAGGCTGCAGGCGAACGGCTGCTGCTGGCTCGGCAGGAGATGCCCAATGCTGATATGATGCTGCTGGGCACCTACCGTGGCTTTGAACTGAACATTCGATTCGACAGCTTCAAAAATGAGCATCAGGCCGTACTCCGGGCAGAGTTGAGTTACCCGGTGTCGCTGGGCGATGATGCGCGCGGCAACATCACTCGTCTGGACAATGCCATCGACAACTTTGCTGACCGTATTGCAGACGCCGAAAATGCTCTGCAAAACCTTGAACAGCAGAAACAGGCTGCAGAGGTTGAAGTGGCAAAGCCCTTCGCACAGGAGGAGGAACTGGCCGAAAAGTCTGCCCGCCTTGCTGAATTGAACGCCTTGCTGAACATCGACCGTGACCGCAGTTCCTCGCAGGATGCTCCCGAAGAAACCGAGGAAACCGAAACACCTGCAACTCGTCCGTCTGTGCTGGCTGCACTGGGGGAAAAGACCAATCAGCCGGAACCTGTCAAACCGTTCCGCAGCTATTATGATAAGGATGGTGATGCACGATGAAAGAAAAGCGGGATGAAACCATCATCCTGCGCTTGAGCAAAACAGAAAAGAACCGTATCTATGAAAAGATGCTCAGCATGGGCATCCGAAGCCTGAGTGCCTATATCCGCAAGATGGCACTGGACGGCTATTGCCTGCACCTCGACTTGAAAGAACTGCAACGCATGGCATATCTCTTGCAGATGTGCAGCAACAATCTGAATCAGTACGCCAAGCGTGCCAACGAGTGCGGCAAGGTCTACGCCGCCGACATGGAAGATCTGCGGCAGCGTCTGGATGAACTGATTGACATTGGCAAGCAAATTCTTTCCAAGCTGGCAGAGCTATAAAAATTCCCGCAGTTGGAGGACTGCGGGTGTACATATAATGCTTGACATCCTTGCAACGTAGTAGTCGATACCTTTATAATAAGGGCGAACAGAAAGGAAGTGCTTGATATGATGTCTATGCTGAAGAAAATTGTTCTTTTCCCGATTTCTCTCTTTGTGGCGTTTCTAGCTCTGATGGCAAGGTGGCTGCTAACCCTGTCCAGCTATGTAGTTGCTCCGCTGATGCTCTACATCTTCGGCTGCGGCATCTACACTGCCTACCGCCAGACTTGGAATCAGTTTTTTATCCTGCTGGTAGCTGAGTTCATCTGCTTCGTTCTCTTTTTCGGTGCCACAGCCATCACCGAGGACATCGGACGTTTCAGTGAGTGGCTTGCCGAACTGTAAGAAATAGTTTTAATCGTTTGCCGCCTTCGGGCGGCATTTTTCTTTTATGGGGGTGATTTAGGATGGCCGCGACACGGCTGATCGCGCTGCACAAAAACAAAGGCAAGTCGGTTGCGGCCTGTCTGAAAAGCCGCACGGATTACGCCCAGAACCCGGACAAGACACAGCAGGGCGAACTGGTCAGCAGTTACGAATGCAGTCCCCTGACTGTGGATGAAGAATTTATGCTCTCCAAACGCCAATACGAACTTGCCACCGGTCGCAGGCAGAAAAGCGATGTGATCGCCTATCAGATTCGGCAATCGTTCAAGCCCGGAGAGATCACTGCCGAGGAAGCCAACAAGGTGGGTTATGAGCTGGCAATGCGTTTCACCAAAGGCAAGTATGCGTTTATCGTTGCAACCCACACGGACCGGGAACACATTCATAATCACATTATCTACAACTCCACTGCGTTGGACAGCATCCGGAAATTCCGGGATTTTTTATTGTCCGGGCTGGCTGTGCAACGGTTGAGCGATCTGATCTGCTTAGAGCATCAGCTTTCCGTCATTGAGATAAAGCCCTATCGGGAGCGGCAGAAGCGCACACTCTACCCGCCCAAAGAAAGCAATCGTGACCGTCTACGCGGCGTGATTGACAACATTCTGTCGGAAAAGCCCAAAGACTACGAAGATTTTCTGCAAGGACTGGAGCAGCAGGGTTATGAGGTCAAGCGTGGAAAATACACCTCCGTCAAAGGCGCACGGCAGAAGCGATTCATCCGGTTCCGCACTTTGGGCGCAGGATATAGTGAAGAAGAACTGAAAGCTGTTATCTCTGGGGAAGCCGAACACCATCCCCGGCAGAAGCAGAAGCGCATCGTACCGGAACAAAAGTTTCAGATGCTGGTGGACATTCAGGCAAAGCTGGCCGAGGGAAAGAGCATGGGGTATGCTCGCTGGGCAAAGCGATATAATCTGAAAGAAATGTCCAAGACGCTGATTTTCTTACAGGAGCATAAAATCGGCAGCATTAAAGAAATGCAGGAACGTGTGGATGCAGCAACTGCTCGCTATCACGAGTTGGGCGATTCCATTAAAGCTGCAGAAGCGCGCATGGCCGAGATTGCCGTGCTGCGGACGCACATCGTCAATTACGCCCGGACACGTCCGGTTTATGATGCCTACCGCAAAGCCGGGTACAGTAAGAGATTTCTGGAAGCCCACCGGGAAGAAATCACGCTGCATAAGGCTGCAAAAGCTGCTTTTGATGAAGCTGGATTGAAAAAGCTGCCAAAAGCCAAGGACTTGAGCATCGAATACGCTGCACTTCTGAAAAAGAAGAAAGAAGCATACCCAGACTACCGTAAGGCACGTGATGTGATGCAGGAGTTGATGAAAGCTCAGAAAAATGTAGAGATGTTTTTTGCAGAGGAAAAAGACACAGCCGAAAAAGAGCCAACACGATAAACGAAATCCGCCGAGGATTCTTCCCGTTTTTTTCGGGAGGATTCCTCGGCGGATTTTTGCTTTTGAAAACTGATTTCTAAGAATGTGAATTCAAAATACCAAAATTATTCAGTCAAGCCAAAAAGGTAAACCACACAAATGCAGCAGTTGCACATATCATCAGAACCAGTAGTATCGTACTTGCAAGTTTCTTCTCAATGGAAACTTTCTGATTTTCGCATAGGACAATCTGCTGAAGATTGTGAAATTCGGCTTCGCTGACATTTCCATTTAATGCTTTCCATGCAGTGCAGCGATCTGTAACCAGCAAAAAATCGGACAGCATTTCCATAAAGATGACAGCGAAAAATGCCAGAGAAAAGAACCACATCCCATTCCATTGAAGTTCTGTCAACACCCTCTGAAGGCTTGAAGGCTTTAATGACACTAACGAAATAATGTAAATCAACGTGTTGCAGAATTCTCTTGCTAATGGCCCTTTTTGTTTAAGAAAATCCATTTTCAACCCTTTCCTTACAAACGGAGTGACTTAACCACCAATAGCCTGATAGTAATCCGTTTTAGAACGAATCAAAGAACCGTTTGACTTGTATTCTTTGACAGTTTGATGGTAGCAATATTTTCGAAATATGTGTTCTATTTTTTCTGCATTGGAATCACCTCATATCAAGTTTGAATTCATATTCTATGCGTCAAATTGTGACTGATTTCAATGATTTTTTTGGTGATGACTAAGATGTTTTATTTAGCTCATTTCGTCCGATGCGGTAAATCTTCTTGTCTTGTTCTCCTACTTCAACAATAAGTTCATTTTTATTGTGATGAACTATTACTGGAATATAGCTATCGGAATTTTCCACCATCAAACATGTGACTCCATTCGTCCATTCACTGTTCAATTCCTTTGATAGCATGGAAATGATTTCTTCTTTCGTCATTTTGATTAATGAATAACCTCCATTTTGTACACTCCCCCAGGAGCTTTTGCTTAGTCAACGTTGCTCACACTGCGTTTGTGACAGCTTTTTTGAAAAAAGTTCAAAATCTTGTCAGCTTTGGACGCTTCAACGAAAAAGTGTCCACACATTTGTAAATAATTACAAGCGTGTGGGCAAAAATTCAGCCAGTTAGGAAATGCTCTCTGCAATTTTTAGAATCTCTTCACGCGGTATCTTTCCAATGATCGTATGTGATATGCCATCTTTCTCCCATACTAGCACATATCTTGTACGGCCTCCGCTATTGTTTGTTCCGAGTGTGGCATCGGCTGTTCCAACTTAACCTCGTTCTAAATAAACCGTCTGGCGGTATCTAACTGATTAACATTTCAACAAAGAAGCTGTGGTTGGAGCCTCCAATATTGAGCAATCCATTTTCTTTCCACTGCATCATAGGGATAACCGGGATTCCCCAGCATCTCTTTTATTCAGGATTTTTCTACTGAAATCCGGATTCCAAATCCTCCCTCTGAGTATGCAATGCTTATCCATGTTTCATCTTTTCTTAGCAAAACGCCTGTCGAAACGCTTTCTGAAGCCGATGCCTCTTCAGCGTATCCTAAGGTTTTCAATTGGTCAATATATTTTTGTATTTCTTCTTCAGAGATATTATTATAAAAGATTGCATAATACCCAGCATTAGAACCATCCAATATATATTCTATCGTTCCACTTTCCGGCTCACAAATAAGCCTAGTGTATTCATTATCCGGCCAAACTGAAGTATAAATACATTTTACATCAGACGGATTGGTTCCTCCATGTGTAGCAAATTTTCCCTGACCTGAAAAACGAATGCAAAGAAAGACCAATATCAAAACTATAAAGGCAACCGCCATACTGCTAAAAAATTCCAATTTCTTATTCATTTGGCTTGCTCCATAATTCAAACGTACAAAGCCACGATTCTTTTCTTTCGACTCTAAAGAATCGTGGCTTTTATACCCATTATCTAATGCTTTTATTACGGAATCGTGATGTCGTAGGAAATGGAGAACTGGCCACCGTTTGCCAAAGCATTCAATTTGTTTTCAAGGAAATTATCTGCATTGGAATCACCTCCATCACGGTTTTCATTTTAGATGTTGATAATAGCAAAGCACAAATAGAAAAAATCCACAATATTGTAGCAAGACGGAGAAAAAATGTCACCAAAACGGTGTAAGCGCAAAGCAGGGATTGGTTCTTGATCTCTGTTGTGAGAGTTCACAAACGTCCGGGGTGCTGTTGCCGGAAGGATGCTTTCTTCAATTTTCTTCCAGAATTCTCTGCAAATAGCGGGCTGTTTATGCTTCTTGAGAATCCATCTAGTGAATACCGACACCCTCCATGATCTTTTCTATCCAATTTGTGGAAGAATCATTTTTCTCACTAAATGACCCCAAATAATGTGACGAACTCTCAACCTCTATTATTACACCATCCGGCATTCTGTATTTTTCTAAACTGAGATTCAAACCTTTAAGTGGGATTGTTCTAGCCAGTTGAGGGATAGAAACTGTATGGAGAATATCAATTTTTGATAAACCTCTATACGTTTCTGTCTTTTCGGCTTCACTTAGCAACCGTTCTGCATACTGATTTGAAATAACCTGTATGCGAAATTGTTCTTTTTCATCCTCGGTCATCTCAAGTGGAACGCCGTGCAATGTGTCCACAATATAGGACGAAATTTTAGCGAAGTGCTCGTCAAAATCAGTGGTATCTTCGTTGGTCATATTTCTGTTCTACCCTCATTATAAGCTTTCCGGTCTGCTTAAAGTTACAGCTTTCAGCGTAAAGCTTCCGTAGTTTTTAATGCTAAACGATAGTTATCGAACTTTTCCACAGCTTTTGCAAAACCGTTCGGAAGAATCATTTAAGTTCCCACAGTCTGGGCAATACCATCTTTCATCCGGTAGCGGATCAATTGGCGAAGGTATTTGGCTTTGAAATTATTTTTTTGAAAAATCTCTGTACTGATTTTCGTTGATTGTCCAGTAAGGATCACCTCCATTTTTAACAATTTCTTCAATGAAATTCAGTATATTTCCAACACATATAAATTCATCTGTTGAGCAACAGTCCCCCGCATAAAGATACTCTTTTTCTATGTCATCCACGTTAATGACAATATCATATCCCATCCAATATCCAATTTTCCATGCCGACCTACATAATAAATTATCATTACTAAAATGGAACGAAAGAATTTCTTGAGCATCAAATAAACAATAGTCTCCGCTATGATAGAGAGTCAGTCCATTACATTGCTTCAGAAATTCAATATAATCAGCTGGAATATGTCCCATTTCTTTTTTTAAGTGTTCCAATATCATATCATTGGTTGGTGGATTTAATAGAGCATCTAAATGCGCATGATTCAGATGCTCTATAACTTTATCTAAACCATTCATTCCAGGCTACCCCTTTTTTAATATTGCGCCCACCATGTAGTAAATTGAGTGTGAGTTGCTTTTGGAAGGGAAATCAAATTGCTATTCACACTTTTTCCACCATATTTCAAGGGCTTTATAAATGCACGTCATTATCTCTATTCCTCCTGTCTCTTATACACATCTCCGAGCCCACGAGACA